>Ga0315309_1000917_pt1 | contig 17908 bp, 14 predicted proteins | sample TDP4_MG_FD_203080 | JGI IMG/M metagenome (GOLD analysis project Ga0315309, IMG submission 203080) | Freshwater sediment microbial communities from Lake Towuti, South Sulawesi, Indonesia - TDP4 | ecosystem: Environmental > Aquatic > Freshwater > Lake > Sediment | place: Indonesia: South Sulawesi... | reverse complement strand
GCTAGGTGGGCAGTTCGGCTGGGGCGGCACGCCCTTGAAAAGGTATCAAGGGCGCCCAAAGGTCGGCTCAACCGAGACAGAAACTCGGCGTAGAGGGCAAGGCCAAAAGCCGGCCTGACTGCATCTTAAACAGCAAAAGATACAGAGGCGAAAGCCGGGCCTAGCGATCCTTCATGTCCTCCTCGGTGGGGGCTGGAGGTGACAGAAAAGTTACCCCGGGGATAACAGAGTCGTCGCGGGCAAGAGCCCATATCGACCCCGCGGCTTGCTTCCTCGATGTCGGCTCTTCCCATCCTGGAGGTGCAGCAGCCTCCAAGGGTAGGGCTGTACGCCCGTTAAAGGGGAACGTGAGCTGGGTTTAGACCGTCGTGAGACAGGTCGGGTTTTATCTCTTGGGAGTGTGAGGTCGCCTGAAGGTAAGGTACCCTCAGTACGAGAGGGCTAGAGTGCTGTGAGCACCTGCTCCGTAAGAGGAACGGGGTGCCGTGGCCTCTGGTGTACCGGTTGTCCGAGCGGGCAACGCCGGGCAGCTAAGCCGCAAGCGATAAGGGCTGAAAGCATCTAAGCCCGAAGCGCAACCTGAAAAGAGGCGACCAATCCGCAGCTTTAGACTTCTGAAGTCAACTGGGACTCGCGAGAGTCACGGGTGCTGCGGACGAGGGCTCCGGTAAAAGACCGGGTTGATAGGGCAGCGGTGTACGCCTCAAGCTTCGGCGAGAGGTTCAGCCGGCTGCTACTAATCGCCCGAGCGTGCAGGCCCGAAATGCTTCGGTCTGGGTGAAATCCGGCTTCCCATTGTGTTTAGCTGGTTAAGCGCCGTGCATGGTTCTGCAGCTCTTTTTTGGATTTCTGACTTGTCTTACTGGAGAACGAGAGAGTGCTTCATTCTATGGAAACTCTTATTTAACTAGGTTTCTAGATGGTACTCTTGGAGTTAGGACGTGAGAGCGCGGCTGCCGGTGCCTCTTCTTCTTAGTCAAGAAGGGAGGCGCTGAGGAAGGTCTCCCCTCCACCAGACAGCGGTGCGGCGAAAGCCGCGAGGCGAGAGCCTTGCTCCAGGATCAGAAACGATACGTCCACATGCGAAATGACCATGATACGGTTGAAGAGATGCTCTAACGCGTCTCCGAGTAGGGGCCTTGGTAACTCGGCTCAGTAACTCGTTGAGGATCCTTGTGGAAGCGATGAAACGGCCTGTCACCGTGGAGAAAGCCCAAATAGGCTGTGGATGATGCGTCTGGCTGAACCAGCGGGTAGGGTGAGTAGCTGAATGCCGCAAAGGGCGCTCCGGCGACGAAGCGCCTGGAACAAAAGGGGGCCTACTTCTCACACCTAACTCTACCACAAGATAAAAATCCGAAGCTTTCTGAGAAATCTTGCTATATACATATTCAGACTTGTGTAGCTAGCTCCCGAAGTTTCTTGATGTTCCCATAGTCATCTCGTAGTTCGTTCACGGGAGTTTCCATTACGAATGGTAAGTCCATTAGTTTCTTGTGATGTAGTAGTGCTTTGAATCCTTCTTCTCCTATTTTCCCTAGTCCGATGTGTTCATGCCGGTCTACCTTTGAGTTCAGATCACCTTTTGAATCATTAGCATGAATGATTCTAATTTTCCGAATTCCGATTATTCTGTCAAGCTCATTGATTGTAGCTTCGACAGCGAATTCGTCTCTGAGATCATACCCCGCCGCAAATGCATGACATGTGTCAAGACACACTCCTATTCTGTCACTATAAGCTTCCAAGCCGTTTATCATTTCTTGGATCTCTTCAAAACTTGAACCCATGCTATTTCTTGATCCCGCTTCGTTCTCAAATAGAAGTATGACTCTATTGTCTGCCTTTGAGAGGACTGCATCCATTGCTTTCAATATGTTTCTTAGACCCTGGTCGTGACCTTTTCCTACGTGGCTTCCCAAGTGAGTCACAAGGTACGAGATCTTTAGTTGTCCGCATCTCTCTAACTCTGATTTCAGAGCGTTTACGGACCTCTTGTATACTATTCTGTGTGGTGAAGCAAGATTTGGGAGGTAAGGCATGTGTGCAATTACTGGATTCATTCCGGTTCTCTTAGATTTTTCTATGAAGCTTAGTGCTTCCTCCCTATGTATTGCTCTGACCTTCCACTGTCTTGGATTCCTCGTGAAAATTTGGAATGTGTCGCAATCCAACTCCGAAGCTCGATCAATTGCTCCAGATATTGATCCTCCTATAGATACGTGGACGCCTACGCGCACCAAAGGGTGTCACCCACCATATGACTGAGAATCGAGTCGACCCTGGGGATGTTGGAGAGATCTACATGTTGATTTTGTTTAGTTTTGTGAAGTTTCCGCCCCACTTGAATTTAGATAGTATCTCACGTGCTTGCTGATGGAATCCGCATGTGATTAGACCCGCGGCAAATGCCTCGACCGTGCTCAATTTGCCTTTCGCGCCATAGTTGACTGGGTTACTTGCCAGTAGATCAGGAAGTCTTCTTCTTTCAGCCCTTATCTTGACCGCAAATAGCTCTTCTGCATTTTCCCAAGAACAGTCGATTGCAGCCAACCCATGAGAAAGCAAGTTGATCCGGTCGCTTCTTACTAGAAGAGTATCTGCATATGGATCCAGTACTATCGCCTTTCGGGGAATAGAAGAGAGCCTTGCGATGCGCCTAGCTAAGCCCAGCCTCAACATTTTTAGCGCCGTGCACTTCTTTGGGTCGCATTGCGATGCGTGGTATACATACAGCCTGATTATATTGAAAGACTCCGACAAGTTATTCAACCTTGAGTTCATCTTGCTTCCTGTCCAGCCGCTCCAATGTTGCTGCCACTATCAGCGGGAATGCAATCGTAGCGTCTGCTATCACATCAACCCACTCTGCTTCTGGTTTCACCTTCCCCCACGATTGAGCTTCTTGAAGCGAAGCCCCACTTAGCCCACCAGGTTCAGGTCTATCCATCGTTATCTGAATAGCGTAGTCGAGGGCCCTCCCAGTCAGCATGGCTGCTTGGAGGATATAGTTCTTCGGAATCCCGCCCCCGAGAAACAGGGCGCTGATTTTCTTGGATTGAAAGTAGGTGTCAATTATTTTTTGTAGATCCCGACGTAGGTCTACTCTTAACTCATTTTGTTGTGAGAAGATCCAGATATGCAATCCCAAAATTGAGTCAAATATCCCTGGACAGAGAACCAGCGTCCCATTCCTTGCTGCTGTCCTCAGGATTGATTCGTCGTCGTCCAGCATCAATCCCAATTCGCGGAATAGCTCATATGAGCCCAATCCATTCTTCCGCCTATTCTCGTCTATAGAAGCGAAATATTCTCTGAGTCTACTCTCGAGCCCTTCGAACGCTTCGTTTCTAACAAAAGCATCGTAGATCCTATTTATCCCCATTTCTCTAAGTGCAGCATCCCCAACGGAAGAAATGCCTTTTTCATGTCTCCAGCCAGAAGCCTCGACTAACTCATGTGTCACATTGGCACCAGTCAAGACCAAGATGTTAACCCTTCTATCCTTGACCAGATCTCTAATGATCCTTCTTAGCCCTCCTGGAACGAGAGCACCTGCCACTCCCATAACCTTCAAGGATTCGGTGTCCGATACAATCGTCTCATAGATTTCTACTGCTCTGTTTATTCGCCCGGCACCAAACACACCTGCCTTCCCCATCTCATCGACGAGTTCTCCTACACTCATACCTGCATGAAGCTTCATCTGTTCAATATACTTTCTCTCCAAGGAAGTCTCACCATAGCAAAAAGCATTGTTTAGTAACTCACCGAAACACCGTAACAACATAATTGAATTACCATGTGAAGCAAATATTAGTTTGGTTTTTCGTGAACATCCCTCGAAACATGGGCAAAGAAAAGAAAAGAAGGGATGGTAGCGGGGGATGGATTTGAACCATCGATCTCAGGGTATCCCAGACGGATATTCTTATGAGCCATCCGCAGGTGCGCTCACATGCACCCACTGCGGGATCTCCTGATTTGGCCAGCCTACTCTATCAACTATGGGAGTGGGGATGCCTACCCTACCCCGCTAATCCGGACCTGAGCAATCATGTGATAGTTTTGAATTGTTACTCTTATATCTTTCTCCCTCTATTTCTTCGTCAAATCGAAAAGTGGTCACTGAACTCGATTTCATCTGACGCATGTTAAGAGTCCACGTTGTCGTACGTCAGTCACGTGATTACCTCATCAGGTCAGATCTAGGAGACCAAGAGGAGGCAGAACATACGTGACCTGTTGGAATTCGGAAGAAATGGAGTGGACCGGGTGGGATTTGAACCCACGACCTCCGGCTTGCAAAGCCGGCGCAACTTCCAGTCTGTGCAACCGGCCCACGACTAGTCACTCATTTCACACCATGCGGAATGTTGAGGGCCAGGGGCGGGATTTGAACCCGCGTCGGGGGCTCCACAGGCCCCTAGGCTAACCAGACTATTGGGACACTGCTCAACAGCATGTGGGCGAGAAACGTTATCCCACCCTGGCCACTTTCACCAAGTATTACTATAGATTGCGTTCTGACAAGCTTTGATAGTCTATCTCCTTATACATTGTTTGATGACAATAACTATGCCTTAGGATTTCCTCCAGTTACTTGAATTTTTTGGATCTCATTCGATACTTTCAACTTTAGGGTTGTTCGGGGAGCCTTTGTTCCCAGCGTAATGTGGCTGTGGAGTTTGAGAGGCGATCTAAGTGGTGACACGATGTTGCTTTACAGTTCCTGCAAATGTGCACTTCTTCGTGTTTTGTTATTGGAACTCTTAGTATTGAGACTTGCTCATAGCTTAACTTCAGTTTTGCCTCTTTTGTTCCTGGGAATAGTCTCTTCATTTCGAGGAGGCAGGCGTATTCTAACTCGGACTCTGAGGACATGGAAATGGAGTCGATTCTGAACCTCGAAACTACATATCTAATTAGGTGTTTGATGTGAGGCAGTGTTGCCACAGGTTGCGGATTCTGAAAGTTGAGAACCTCATCAGTGCATTGCTTCCACAAACACCTAATCTCCCCGACTACCTCCGTTGCATAAGCTGGGATGGCTTCAACGTCTCCATGCTCAAGGAATAGTAGTTTGCTCTGGAAGAGTAGCGTGAGCGGATGCTTACACCCACTTGTGTCCGTGTAGTATCCTTCTAATATGTATAAGGTGGGAGCACCCAGTTGCTTCTGCCTTCTCACGAGGGAAACAGGGCGAATTACCTCGTTGTTCGCCTCCAGTGTGTCTAAGAGCTTGTTTCCTTCAGATGTTGGGAGGATAAGGTTACATCTTCTCCCTAGGAGTGTTGCACTTGGCTTCTTGGCGAATAAGTCTGGGTTCTCCTCAACCACTTTTGTAAGATGTTTCCCCTTCTTTATTGACCCACCCTTATTCTTCCTACATATCCCAAGGATGACTAGTTCTACAGGTTCGTGTCCAGACAAACTCGCAACCCTTATAGCCTCAAGTAACTCCTTCGCCCCCTTAGTGATCGCGGGAGCCTTATTACCGTCAGCAGCCATGTTTCCGGTACCGCCTCACAATTACCATGGAATTACAGTGATATTTCAAGGAAACTCATGGTAGGGTATTTCCTGCTCCTATCTACGGTTTCTTGGTCAGTTGCCCGAAAGACTATGCTTTTGTCGCCTGTATTCTCACCGTCGATTCATTCTTTATCTTCGAGAGTGTTCTTCCCTTTCTTGCTGAATCAGGTTTTCCTACTCTCACTTGGTCGGTTCCAGATGCACAAGGGGGATCAACAATTCATTTCTTATAAGGTCTGAAAGAAACTGGTCTACGACAGAAACGATGGCGAATGGAGAGGACGAATTGAGACACTCATATGGCTCTCGGCGCAATAGCGAACTAAAAGAAGAGAGGGTTTCTAACCCGTGAAATTGAGGAAAGAAAGCATAATCTAGCGACTGAGAGAATAATCTGGCAACCTGAAACCTAGAGTTATTGAATGGATTCTTCATTATGCTAGCTTTATATGTCCACGTTAGACATAAGTAATTGATGGCACAATCACACCATTGTGATTGTGGCGTCTGTATTGCTTCCTCAACCCCGAGGAGGCTGACACAGTAATCTTTGGCGCTCCGCTGTTGCGTCTGTTATGCTTCTCAATGTGAGAAGGCGGTGCCTTCATCGCTGGGGAGGCTGAATTACAATCTCTTCTAAGTAGTGAAGAAGCAAAGAAGACACGATGTTCAGCAGTAAGCCCACACCAACCTGGTCCAACCTCCGCGGAACAAACAGCAAAAGCAGTTGGCACGAACATAACATACGACGACAAGCCATGCGAGGTACCACTATACCCTCCGCTCTCCACGCGCCCACCATCATCATCACTTGCAACAAGCAATCACTGCGTATCTACCTTGAGTGATGAGAGCCGCTGGGAGAACAACGCTCTATCCGCCTTCCTGTTGCGCTACGCTGTGTTGTGTCAGGTACGTGATGTGCACGCCTGTGCTACCGCATGTGTGTAGTGAGGTGAAGGGCGCTGTGGAGTCTCTACGGGAGGAACAAGACTACATTGACAAAGAGCCGCAAACAAGACTGCATCTACAAGCCATTCACAGACAGCTACAATCAAGACTGCATCATCATAGGCGATTCCGATCCCAGCCAAGGTTTCAAACCAGTAATTCAGATCCACGGTCAACACATGTACTACCACTAGTAATTCGAAATAGGAGGTATCTTGAGCGTGTCTGAAAACAGTAGAACTTCGGCAAACCCTTTTCCCTCCTTGTCGAGTGAAAGTGTCCTACTCTGCTCCTACTTGGCAGCCACGCACGTATGTCATATGTTCCTCGTTGTCAGTATGACGCGCCTATGTGCTTCCTCGAAGACATGCGTGACTGACGAGGGCTTTCGGTGAAAAGAGAGATATGCATTGCATAAGAATCCCCCGCTCGTCGTAGTTGCTATAGAGTTGTAGGTGGAGAGAAAGGGGCCGAGAAGCAAAGGATGAGGAAAACAAGGGGGATTACAAAGAGAACTTGTACCATAAACAGAGAATGGCAGCAACAGTTCATCCGAACCTAAAACATGACTATTTCCATACGATTGACACTAAAGAGAAAGCGTATTGGCTCGGATTTCTCTACTCCGACGGCTGTATCACGAAACACCGTGCATCAATACAAATTCAGATTGAACTCAGTCAAGATGACGAAGATGTCATTGATAGGTTCTGTGAACGCCTTGGACTCGAAAAATCTAAGAAAGAACATCGAATCAGGGAAACTGGAACAGAATCCGTCAGAATCTACTTCATTTGCAAGGAAATGGGCAATGACCTCTTGAAACACGGATTGAAGTTCCGAAAATCAAAAATCATTGATTACCCGAAATCATTGAGTACACGAGATCTGGAACTTGCATTTCTACTAGGTTACTACGATGGTGATGGAGTACAACATACAACAAAGATCACGTCTGGCAGCATCCGATTTCTGGAACAAGCTAAGAACAGATTCAATTTGCCGTACAAGATTCGTAAAGAGGAAGGCGGTGGAGAAATCTGTGGGAGAAAGGTAAAAGGAATAAGATATCGCATGGTTCTAGGTGCAGAGCTATTCAATGAGATGATGGAGAACTGTGTTGACAGTATGCCTAGAAAACGTTGGTTTCCCTGTGATTCAAAGGAAAGACTACGCAGATCCGCTGAAGCTTGCATACCTGAAACGATTCGAAAAAGAAAAGAACAGCAGAGTAATTGGAGAGCTATCACAAAGAATGAACTAAGAAGAATAGTGTGGGAAACACCCCTAGCCCACATTGCCACTAAGTACAGTGTTCGTGCTCCTAATGTGGCGAAGAAGTGCAAGAAATGTGGTATCCCTAGACCAAGTCGGGGCTATTGGGCAAAACGAAGATCCTTAGAGAAGGAAGCAAAACATAACCAATAGGCATCACTACTTCGAAGTGAAGGAGACAACATATCCCCCAATTTTCTTATTTCTTTTTTCTCCATAACTCTACCCGCGGCAGAGCGGATAGTAGAAAGATGCTGGTTCCACTAGAATCTATCGGCATAGGTTGACAAACCGACTTCGGAGAAGTGATCCTACTTGGCATCCAAGAGACCTCTTGAAAACTTGGGGATGGCGCCACATAACCCAAGGCGGCCAAGCCCAACCACAGAGCACCCCCAAGAGGATGAAGCTCCCGACATCCAGAGAAACGACCAACCGGAGGAATCAAAACAGAAAAGTTCACTGCGAATGATCAGTCAATACGATCTGCTACTTTCTTTGAAAGATCCCAAAGAGTATGACAAGCGAGGATATCCCAGAGATCCGACGATGATTTAGTGGATCGGTCGGGATTCGAACCCGCGTCGGGGGCTCTCTGTTGTGGGGATTCGACCCACATCCACAGGCCCCTAGGCTAACCAGACTCTTGGGACGCTACCCGACAGCTACTCTATTGGGAGTGTCATCCCATCCCGGCCACTTTCACAACTTTCATTGCGATTGAGGTTTAAAGATTCTAGTACTTCTCTTGTAAACTCTGTGACTCAGTCGTTCAAGAAATCCAAGAATTCGGCTTAGAGTAGAACTTGTCTTGCGATTCTTAACTTGAAGAATCGCGTCAAGACAATTGCTGAATAGATTTTTTGGTGCGGGGGGTGGGCTTTGAACCCACGCAGGCCTACGCCGATAGGTTTCTTCGAAAGTTGCCCGAGGCCAAGCCCATGAGTTGTCTGACTATGGGGAGTCCTTCTCCTAAGCCTACCTCCTTTGACCAGGCTCGGACACCCCCGCAGTATACTAATGGTCTAATGTAGGCTTCCTTTAAAAACCATTTCCATCCATTCTGTTCACTTGATCCCCGGTTTGTCTTGTAGCTACTGGGAAGACACTTGACTTGAGACGTACCAACCTATATTTTAAGAAGAAAGGTCGTACTTGCCTCTTACAGCATTCATGAAAAGAAGCTTGCTTTGTTCAACGCAAACCTTTTTAGTTCTCTCCTTAGCAAAAGTTCAAATGATAGTTACAGGATCAATATCAGAATGGGAGAGTGGCAATATTTGCCTGGCAAAGATACGAAAGTTGACCTAAGTGCCAAGGGAAAAGAATATCCACCCATTAAGTTCAAGGTTGAGAAGTCGCACATAGCTGCTTTCGCGCAGGCAGTCGACGATCCTAACAAACTCTACGTGGACGAGAAGTACGCCACAAAGACGAAGTACAAAGGGATAATTGCTCCTCCAACTTATCCAGTGTGCTTTGGAGGACCTTTGGAAGTCGGCAAACAGCCTCCTACGCCTCTCGTAAAAGTCGCCTTAGACACAAAGATAAATGTTGGAATCATGGTTCACGGAGAGCAAGAATTCGAGTACTTTAACCCTGTCCACCCTGGAGACGAGATAACAACAGTTTCGAAAATCGCCAACGTTGAACACAAGCCACGCAAAGATGGCAGTCTTCGCGGGATAGTCACAATCGAAGTAGCTTCCAAGAATCAAAAGGGTGAGAAGGTCATAGTATCTCATGTTGTTCTAATAGAAAGATAGCGATAGCAAGAGGAAGTGAAAAAGACTATGAGTAGTCAGGTTAGTTTTGATAGGCTCAAGGTCGGAGATAACCTTCCTCCACTAACGAAGGGACCTCTGACAAAGGAATGGATAAAGAAATACGCCGATGCCTCAGGCGATCATAATCCGATTCACATGGACGATAAGTACGCTACAGCATTCGGTCTTCCTGGCGTTATTGCACATGGAATGCTTGACATGGGCTTCGTGGCCCAACATTTGGCGAACTGGGCGGGTCTCGATGGTTCCCTTAAGAGAATAAAGGTTCGTTTTGGAGCAATCGTAAAGCCTGGCGACACAGTCACGTGCAAGGCCAAGATAAAGGACAAAAAGACGGAGAGCGGCAAAAAGACGCTTCTCCTAGAACTGTGGGCTGAGAATCAGAAGGGTGAACAGGTGATTACTGGTGAAGCTGAAATAGTTTTCTAGTAATCGAAGGTAACTTTTGATTCTAAATTGAGTACCAACACTTACTCCTTTATTTTTTCATCCTTAGGAGTGTCTACAGCCACTGGTCGAGACCTGCTGGCTTTGTTACTTTGGTCACTTCATCGATTCTTCTTAAGGCAACTTGAACCCGTTCAAGGGAGAAGTCATGCTCATCGACTAGTAGGTATATTATCTTCTCCTTGTTAAGTCGCTTTGGTTTCACTTCGTACTTCTCCGCTATCTTGGGATTAAGAAACAGAGCCCGCACTTCATCTACTGGTACCTCCATAGAGATTCCTTTTTCCTTGAGAGCGCGGTCAGCACTCCCATGTTCTTTCACAAGCTTCAAAGCCGTCTTGGGTCCAACGCCTTTGATTCCTGGGTTATAGTCCGTGCCGAGAAGAATCGCGACTTCGATGAGCTGTTCTCTTGTGACTCCTAGGTTCTTGAATGATTGTGCGGCGTCTACAAGTTCGGGTTCGATCTTCACGTAAACGTTCTTGCCGGCCAGCTTTCTTCTTCCGCTTATCACTATATTTCGTACCAACGTTGGGGAAGAGAAAAGGATTGAATCATAGTCTTGGCTCCCCGTGCTCCAAGCATCGCCTTTCTTAGCCATGTAGGCAGCTTGCGCCTCTCCCTCGGAAGGCGCTTGGACCCACGGGACTCCGAGGCACTCTATTAGGGCTTTGCTCTCTTGGATCATCCCGTCACTCAATGATGATGATAGTTGAGCGTATTTTCTTGCGGCTGTTAAATCCCCTAAGGTAAGAGCCTCCTCCCACTTCTCTTTTGCTTCTTCCCTCATCTGTTTACGCTCTTTTACAGTCTCTTTCTTCAGGATGGGGGCTTCGCCGTCAAAAACAAAGATCGGTCTGATATTCAATTCCAACAGGTTCACTGTGCGGTAGAAGCAACCGCTCAAGTGTGATGTAACTCTCATTTTTCGATCCATCAGAGGAGTACCATCGGGCTGTCGAACGACGCTCAGAAAAGCGTAGAGATAGTTTAGCGCATCAATAGCTAGGGTTCGACCACTTAGTTCTTCCATACTAACTGCTTTCTTGATCATCAACTCTCCTAATCTCTGCACTCCCATTCTTTGACTCCCCCTAGTCACAGCAGAGCTTACTGATCGCACAGCGGAAGTGGGCGTTTTTCCTAACCTACTCGTAATGTTAGTCTTCGCTTATTGCAAGGAATTCTGCTCCGGGCTTGATTGCCTCGATACGCCTTTTTGTCTTTGTTATTCTTGATACGTGAATTATCCCGTTTATCTCAAGGTCCATTAGCGCCTTATTTAAGGTCGATTGTGACATTTCTCCGTACTCTTTCTCTATTAGCGCGATCAGCTCATTGTCTAGTATCATACCTTGATGTTTCGCTAGGATGGATAGGATTACGTTTCTTAGGGGAAGTGTATTCCAATAGCTTTGCTCCATAGTTAACTACGCTCTCTAGCTTTCATCCATGGTATGTTTATTATACGACAGGCTCGGATTGGCCGAGCCATTGTCTCTTCAAGTAATCATTGAAAGATTCATATCTCCTTATTACATCAGGCGTAACTATTGGATGTATCTTCTTCATGGCTGCCCTGAAATATGCAGAACCTACCTTCAGACTTCTTTCTCTGATGGCAAGCATCGCTGCTTCTCTGCACAGATTCTCGAGGTCGGCACCTACGTATCCGTCTGTCTCGCTAGCTATTCTTTTGAGATCAACATCCTCTCTCAGAGGAGTATTTCGAGTGTAGATTGTTAGTACCTCAACCCGTTCACTTGTATTTGGCGGTGGAACGTAAATCAATCGGTCTATTCTTCCGGGTCTTAGCAGGGCAGGGTCAAGTACGTCAGGGCGATTTGTGGCGCATATGATGGCAACGTTCTCAATGGTTGCCAACTCGTCCATCTCTGTAAGGAGCTGACTAACGACTCGTTCTGGAACATTTGAGCCGTTGGCATTGTATTCTCTCTTTCTGGCTATGGAATCAATCTCATCTATGAACACCACGGCTGGTGCGGCTGATCTAGCCTTTCGAAAGATTTCTCGAATAGCTTTCTCGGATTCTCCAACCCACTTGCTTATTACCTCAGGGCCTCGAATGCTGATGAAGTTGGCTTCGCTTTCGGTTGCAACAGCTTTGGCTAAAAGGGTCTTACCACAGCCAGGTGGACCGAAGAGAAGAGCACTTCGAGGGGGTTTGACACCCATTTTTCTGAATTCCCTAGCTTTCTTCACGGGCCATTCAACGACTTCCAACAGCTCTTGCTTTACTGATTCAAGGCCTCCGATGTCCTTCCAGTGAACGGAAGGCATCTCAACAAGAATCTCCCTCAAAGCAGAGGGTTGAATGTTCTTGAAAGCTTCGTCAAAGTCTGTCATTGAAATCTTGAGGTTATCTATTATTTCACTGGGTATAATCTCCTCTTCAAGAACTATTGAGGGAATGTGGCTACGAAGAGAATGCATTGCCGCTTCCCGACAAAGTGCAGCCAGATCTGCTCCAACAAAGCCATGCGTCTTCTCGCTTATTTTTTCCAAGTCAACGTCCTCTGCCAAGGGCATCCATCTAGTGTGAATCTGGAGTATCTCCAATCGCTCCTTGCCTGTTGGAACTGGTAACTCTATCTCGCGATCAAATCTCCCTGGCCTCCTCAGGGCAGGATCAATGGAGTTTGCCCTGTTTGTAGCCCCAGTTACTATGACTCTTCCTTTCCGCTGAAGCCCATCCATGAGCGACAGTAGCTGGGCAACTATCCTTCTCTCAACTTCGCCTGTAGTGTCTTCTCTTTTCGGAGCAATGGCGTCAATTTCGTCAATAAATACTATCGCTGGAGAATTATCCTCTGCCTCCTTGAACACCTCACGAAGGTGTTTCTCAGATTCGCCATAGAATTTGCTAAAAATCTCGGGTCCATTGATGGCTACGAAATGAGCATCCGACTCATTTGCCACAGCCCTGGCCAATAAGGTCTTGCCACATCCAGATGGTCCATGTAGCAACACACCTCGGGGAGGTTCTATGCCGAGTTTTTCGAAGAGCTCGGGATGTTTTAGTGGGAGTTCAACTATCTCCCGCAGCTTGAACACAGCGTCGTTTAACCCGCCAATATCTTCGTAAGTGACGTGGGGTATGTTTCTATCTTGAGGCGGGTGGTAAGGCTTCTCACTTATGTGGAGAGATGTCTGAGGCTTTATGATTACGACGCCACTTGGCCTTGTTTTTGTAACCACAAACGAGAGTCCCTTAGTTATCATGGTTACAGAGATCGTGTCACCTTGCGTGACGGGATAGTTTACCAATCTATTCTTAACGAATGCTTCAAAGTTGGGATCAGCTGAAGTTCGCTTTGATAGGGGTGTAAGAACTAATGATAGTGCTGGCTTCTCGGAGGCTTTCTTAACAAAAACCTTGTCTCCTAGGCTTACGCCAGCATTCCTTCGTAAGTAACCATCCATCCTAATTATTCCCGGCTCACCATCCTCAGGACGAGTTGACCATGCTATAGCCGCAGTCACGCGCTTACCCCTGATTTCAACTATGTCACCAGTTTGGATCTTGAGTTTTCCAAGTACGTCACTGCTCAGTCTAGCCTTGAATCGACCTACGTCCTTTCTATGCGCTTCTTCGACCTTTAACTGTAAACCGCCCGTTCCTTGCAATGTTCTCACTCCACACTGACAGGAGAGGATAATGCACCCCTCTTTTAGTCGACTTATATCATGGAGGTAAACATCTAACCAGAAAGAGAGTTCACCTGGGCTTCTTTCATTATTAATTAGCTAAGAAGAGATATCCAATGCTTTGCCAGATTCTCCACTGGCTTTTCTATACTACATATCAGAGTTGGCATATATTTTATTTGGGTTCGACCCAACGAAACTCTCTCACAACCTACTGCAGAACTCAACCTGTACATCGCTGACTCCCTCGACCGATCTTATAGTCTCTTCGATAAGATCAGTCCCGCCAGCCTCGTCAGGCAGAATCAAACTGAGCCTCAAGGCCTTTATTCCAAACCCAATTTCTTCAATTTCGGTCTTCTTCATGGAAACCTTTGATGGTAACTTATTCGATATAGCATTCTGCAGTTCTTCCAAACTGGTATCAACACTCTCTGGCATTACTTTAACCACTGCAAGAACGTTTGTCATCTTGAACACCAAGCCCATTGCTCCTCATGGTTTAGTAGACCAAATGCTATTCTTGGTTGAATTTCGTCCATTCTTCATGTTTTAATAAGCTTCAGGTGGAGAGTACAGTTTGCAGAAAAACCCAATAAGTTCACACCAATGACCTAATTCATCTTTCTAATCGACAGGTTCTTGGAGGTTCCTAAGGCCCCGTAAAATTGCATTTCGCGCAGCGATAAGCGTTGCCAAATTTTCGGCATTTGCCGCAACGCCATATGATAACTTCCCCACAATTCGGGCACATGAAGTGCACTGCTTGATCGCCAGGTTGTATGAAACGACCACAGCTTGTGCAGGCAGGCATTTGAATTCGAGACATCCTATATTATCACCAAGGACCTACATCTATGGGTTCAAGCACTTCCGAAGTATAGGACACAACCGTATTTAAATCTAAGGTTGAATCCAAGGTCTCAAGCCAAAGAACCCAGTGACCTTAGTGTCTCTTGTGCAGAAGTCCAATCTAGTGAAAGGGATAATCGTGCAGAATGCTCGAAAGCAGCTCTTAGTCTTAGGTTTAGGTTTGTCTGCATTTTACGTGGATTCTAATATCCTCGGTAATTGCGGATGGTATGGGAAGGTCCTTCATGGTCACTAGACCAGGATTGGCGTTGATCACTTTGGGAATAGAGTTTATGATTGTGGCCACGGTCCCAATGTCCCCGTGAACGCCGCCTTCTATTTTCTGATAAATGTTGGGCACCCCTTCAATAGCGATGGCATCATACTCTTCTTTTACACTTGCATGTGACACGAATTCCAGTGTTATGACCTTTCTTCCTCCTTTGGCTCCATAGGCTACGCTTCTTAGACCAGCTACCCGACCGGGTTTCACTGTTGTGTAGGGAGAGACGGTCTTCCTGTCAGCGATTATGGGCTCTGGTTTGAGTTGCCGTATTTCTTCAAGTTTCCAACCCAATGCGCCAGCTATCATCGCTATGGACTCAATGAGCCCAACATGTCCAGTAATTTTCTTCTCTTCAATCATTCTCTTGAATTCCTCTGGCGTGAGTCCAGTTCCGATTTTCTTTTGGTACGGGATTCTGCGTTTTGAGGAGTCCATCATTCTTGTTACTTTGATTGTCTTGACTTCTTGGCAGAGTCCAGTGAGGACAATTGGTAACGTGTCCATAAGGAATCCAGGGTTTATACCCGTACCTAAGACCGTGGCTCCGTTCTTCTTGGCTAGCTCATCGATTTCGTAAGCGAGTTCTGGATACTTGTAGTATGGATAGGACAACTCCTCGCAAGTGGATACCACATTGATCCCCGCTTCCACGCATTTTGCTATCTGAGGGTACACATCCCTAAGGTAGGAAGTGGTTGAGTGGACGACGATATTGGCTTTTACCTTGGAAAACAGATCAACTGGGTCATCGGTTACCACAACCCCCAACATTTTGCCTAATTCAAGAACCTCACCTAGGTCTTTCCCAACCTTATCCTCCGCGATGTCGATGGCGCCCACTATTTCTAATCCCCTCTTGTCTAAGCCAAACTTGGCTATACGACCTCCCATGGCACCAATACCAAACAGAATCACTCTGACCTTGTCTATGATACAAAAGCCTCCATCTTATTCTCAGGGGAGTGTCTAGTCCCTCTTCTCTCATAACCCTTACTGGAGCACACCCTCTACGAAGAGGCGACGACTGGTAACAGTAGACGCGCGAGTATCTGCAGTGGCAACTGGCGAACCAATTCTGGCAGTTGATACTTAGATGTCGATGGAGATGCCGAGTTAGCTAAGAGGATCGTCGGAATTCTAACAGAGTAGGATCGATGGCGGCAAATTGCCCTCTATACTATCCCTAAGAAAGAGAGAACAAACATAAACATCATCCTTGGATCCCTTATTATTGTCTTGATTAACTCTGATTGGAATTCTATATCTCCTTTCTCTTCTATCAAGGTAGTCAATCCGGAGTTTCTCGCTGCGCAAACTAACCTATCAATTAATGCATCAGGCAGACGGTTCAATAGACGCCGTATGTGGAGCATTATGAGAAACTCCTGAGCAAGTTCGTCTCGCCACATTTTCTCGTACTTCTTAAGGAAACTTTGACTGAAGTTATTCGTGAGCAAACTCTCTACCAGAACCTGACTGGCTATCCTTGCGCAGATCGCTCCTGTTACTACTCCCCCACCCGTGGTAGGCTTGGTCTGCCCAGCGCAGTCTCCCACAGCGAGAAATCTGTCAACAAATGTCTTCGGGATGGGCCCCCCAGTTAGGACGTTTCCTCCAAGGATCTTTCTTATTCTGGCTTTATTGAGCTTATCTGCAACGAGTCTGCTGTGTGAGATGAAATACCTTAACAGTGAATACGCCTTAGGCACCTTAGCAGCAAGACCTACTCTTGCCGAGTCACATCCTGTTGGAATAACCCATACGAAGAACCCAGGGGCGCAGCTTTTTCCCAAGAATATTTCGACAAGATCTTCCCTATCCAATCTAACATTGCTCATCTCAAATTGTGTTGCGTAGAGCCTCATTCTTGGATTAGGCGAGTCTAGCCCAAGTTGACTTGTTAGCTTACTTTGCGCTCCTTCCGCAGAAACCACTATCTTCCCCCAAAATGGTTTGTCGGTCTTACCGTTCTTAGCACCCGTAGTCTCAGCTGCAACAATGGCCCCTGTGTTTTCTATTCCTATTGATTTCGCCCTAGTGCTCAACAGTAGCTGGGCTCCGTGTCTGGTGGCACCGTTAATAAGCTCCCTGTCAAGCGATACCCTATCTATGACGTAAGCTTGTTCATTTTGTCTCTCAACAGTTAGGCTCTCTCCAGACGGTGAGAAGATCCTCGCCCCTCTAACCCTATTCAACACCAGATCCTTTGATGGTGTTACGCCTAGCTTGGGAAATCCTCTGACACTAACTAGGCCCGCACAATGCGGTGGCTCACCTATGGTCTTATGCTCTTCAAGGATCACGGCTTTCATACCCTTCTCAGCAATTCCCTTTGCAATGATTCCACCGACAGGCCCTCCGCCAACTACTATTACGTCAAATGTGTCAGAGCGATTCACTTAAAACTCACCGTACCCTAATTATGATACCTAACTGCTATAATTCATTCTAGGCAATTGAATAGGCGATATAATGATCGGTGAAGGTTGATACTGTACCTCGATTAGTACATCTCTCTTATGCGCCTTCGGACAGGCGGAACCACTTGAACGGGAGATGCGGCCATTGGCAATTGAATTTGAGTTCAAGCAAGTTATTGTCTTGAGAACCGACGTGAAGATGTCCAAGGGCAAACTGGCAGTGCAGGCATGCCATGCTTCTGTAAGCGCCCTAGAAAATGCTAGAAAGATGCACCCGAGTTGGGTCAAGTCTTGGCTTAACGAAGGACAGAAGAAGGTTGTCGCCAAGGTTAGAGACGTGGAGTCTCTTGAAAAGCTCAGATGCCAAGCCAGAAAAGACGGCTTGCCAAATGCATTGATAGAAGACAAGGGTCTCACCGAGATCCCTCCGGGTACCGTCACAGCGCTGGGAATCGGACCCGCCCCAGAAGAAGACATAGACAAGATTACGTGTGATCTTCCACTCCTTTGAGTATGGGCCAGGAGTATGTAGGTGGATTGGCATGCTAGACGCTCCCAAGACGGAGGAGGAGCTAGGTATTGAAGTCTACGCAACATCCTCAAAGGGGATTGGTGGAGTCATAAGACAGAAGTATGAAGACTTCATCGTCAAGGAAATCGCTCTATCAGCAAACAGTATACAATGC
>Ga0315309_1000916_pt1 | contig 17912 bp, 25 predicted proteins | sample TDP4_MG_FD_203080 | JGI IMG/M metagenome (GOLD analysis project Ga0315309, IMG submission 203080) | Freshwater sediment microbial communities from Lake Towuti, South Sulawesi, Indonesia - TDP4 | ecosystem: Environmental > Aquatic > Freshwater > Lake > Sediment | place: Indonesia: South Sulawesi... | reverse complement strand
TAGGGTTATTCATAATTCCTTTTTTTTTTAAAAAAAAGGTTGGGCTCTGTTTTTCGGTCGGAACTTATCGTTTTGCCTTAATTGCTTCTAAGCTTTCTTTCGCTTGGGTTAGAGCCTCGTCGGCGGTCATCAATGGATAGATTTCAATGTCCAGAAACGGGTAGAGAGGGAGTCTTGACAGTCTGCTACTTAACTCTGCGCCCGACTCTGCCTCACCTATGGCCATCCCACCCTTCAGTCCAGCCAGGGCGTAGGCCACTTCTGTCGTTCCCTCCTTTAGAAATTGTTGTACCGTTTGCCATTCTGCCACTCCTAGCGCAGCAAATTGCTCTGGGGGCACTGGGGGAATTTCTCTAAGTTTAGCTACTACCAGAAACTTCATATCTGCCTTCACCTCGCCATTTCTTTTTTATGAAGGGTATTCAAAATTTAAGTTTTTCCGAAGATTAGTGCGTATCAGCATAGCGAGGTCTGCCACGCTTCTTCGGCTTTTCTCGGGCTTCAGGTTCCTCCATCTGCGGAAGCTCAACAGCCTCAAACAGCTCCCTCAAAGAGAGCATCTGACGGAGAATCATATCCAACCATAGAAAAACACTTAGCGCGCTGATAAATAATCATGCATTTCATTGGATGATGTGAAATGATGCCAGCGCTTAATCAGAAATCAGCACCTATAATTGGTACGTGGAAACTCGTTTCGTTTGAGATCCATAAGGAAAATGGCGATGTGACATATCCTTTCGGAAAAAATGCACAAGGATCACTCATTTACACCGAGTCCGGGCGCTTTTCAGCGCAACTGATGCGTCCAGACCGTCCCCAATTCACATCTGAGGATCAGATGAGGGGAACAGCTGGAGAAATCAAAGCAAATTATGAAGGTTTCGTATCATATTACGGGCATTACGAACTTGACAGAGAAAAGGGTTTCGTCATTCATCATGTGGAGGGCTCTTTGTTTCCCAACTGGGAAGGACAGAGACAGAAACGGTTCTATGAATTATCAGGTAATCGGTTGAAGTTGAGCACTCCCCCAACGTTGTGGGGTGGTGGAAAGGTTGTCGGTGTATTGATCTGGGAAAGGATAGAGTGAACCGTTAATAGTTGTATAAGTGTTCAAAATTTCGGTCATGGATCATCAAGTTAATCTAAAGTGAGAAATTTAAACGAGATAAGTCACGTATCCTAGGCTACGATTGCTAAAGCATGCGTTCTTAACTTACTTCACCTTTGGATTTGGAGTTCTTTGAAACAAGGCTCTCACGAACTTAATTTTGGGGCTTACGAAATCGGATTTGAGTTTGAAAATAATCCCCCACACTTGAAATTTAGCCGTATTATGAGCTTATTTGGGCTAAATGAGCCTAATTTGAGACGTTGTATGTGGGCATGTGCGGGAGTTAAAATTTGAACACGCGTTTACCGGTAAAAACGCTTGACTTTCGTAGCCAGTGATGCTTTTCTGCCATTAGTGCGCGCAGTTATTTTTTGTGCCGTTCGATTCTTTCATGTCTTTGCGTTTTTCTGCGCCATTCTCGTTTCTTCTGAGTTTTTATGAGAGTTCGACCATAGTTATGTTGAGAGCCTTCTTCTGTTCGGTATTGATTTATGTTTTTGTAAAAGGTTGGGTAGTCTATTTGATTTTGTTGAAGAGCAGTAATGTTCTCGTTTAGTTGTTTTTTGGTTGCAGGGTTGGTTGTTTTGTCATAGGTGTTAGAGTAGGTGAGATAGGCAGCGTGGAATCGAAAGTCAGATGGGTTGTCGATTAAGAGCTTTTCTATCGAAGTTGGTTCGTTATTGTCAGATTCTTCGGTCATGGTTTTCCAAGCTTTATACTAGTTTAGAAAAGCTTGCCTTTTATAGATAGCGCACGTTTACCCTCTACTGCAAGAACTGTAGTTACATTAAACTCTACAGAGAAATGTGATACAAGTAAATCAACTTCAAGGTTCATTTAACTCCTCTCGGATGCTTACTCATCCAATCCATGGCAAATGATTCCGTTTTTGATTTGGTCGGAAATTCCGGTGATATTTTTCTTCCTTCATTATCATTTTTTGTCTTAGGAAACAGCAGTACTATGTAGTACTCTCCATACTGCTTCTTTGTAACAATAAGATTCTGCTCTGTTGTCGCATTTATATATCCTCTCTGATTGTTTATTCTTCTCCAGCCTTCTACTATTTTCATAAACCATTCCTCTCGCGCTGACGTTAAGCTGCTATACGCGTTCGCTACTGCAAGTCTCTCCACAGCTTGTTTTCACATCAATTCCTTCCGACCGAGCACACCCTACAAGCTATGTCCTTCTTTTAGTTGGGAATCCGAGTCTTCAATGTTACCGAGTGTTCCTTTTTTTCCAATGTTTAATTGCCTTTCACCTCTGAATGTGGACATTCGTGCATTCTCGATTTGAATGATATCTCCTATGGAAATGGAGTTTATTTGTTCATTCCACAAACACAGTTTGATTGTTCCAGTTTCATCAGCTATCAAAGCGTTAGCTACGCTAGCGTAGTTTCCAAACCCTGTAAAGACAAGTTTTGGTCTTGGAATTTCCAGAACTTTAGCCTTCAAATTAACATGGTGCATTCCAGTTCGCAAATCTCTGATGGGAAGAGATTGTGATCTTTTATTCTTCTTATCTAGACGTCTGCGGATCATGTCGGTTTTCATGAAATCTATGATTGGATTGCTTCGTCCGAGAGAAATTCTTTAGGTATCGGAAATTGTGCAAAAACTCTAGAGTCATTCATGATCAAAAAGATGTCTTTATCTTGTGTTTTGCCGCGGCATTCAATTGAAAGTTTTCCACATCTGGATTTTTGATTTTCTCTTGCTGAGGTTAATGCATAAAAAAGTTTGCCAGGGGCAACCTCGTATTTTATTGAAAGAAAAGCAAGGTATTCGCCGCCTAATACTTTGTTTCTCAAGACTTTCCCACTCTTTTCCCATCATATTGCTTACATTATAAAGACCATTCTTGGACAGTTTTAGAGATCTTTTAGAAGGCTTAAGAGCTGATCTTTCTTGTTGAAGTCTTTGTTCTTTTCCCGTCAAAATGGCTTTTTGTAGACAAGGCCAGATTTAAACGTAGTATAAACTATTGGGGGTAACAGACATGAACTAAGGCAAAGCGGAACAGATTTAAACGCCAGTTGTGTCTTAAAAGGAAGCGTTGCAACGGTGAAAACCTATGTCTCAACCAGTTTATGGAACAATAGTAAACTATCGAATAGGCATCAGAACGCAAATGCCAAAGGAATGCCTAATCCAATTCGCGCATGCAAATTCTGTCTCTCTAGCAGGCCAACTTATCGGGCGAAAAGTAGTCTGGAAGAAAGGAAAGAATACGCTCATCGGGAAAATTGTGAAGTTACACGGCAAAAAAGGCGTGGTCAGAGCAAAATTCCGAAAAGGAGTGCCCGGCCAGGCTTTGGGAACAACTGTTGAATTAGTCAGCTAAAGCTTTTTGCGTGCAACCGGTGCCTATTCACTTTGGCAGTTCTTCTTGCTTTCACATTGTAAGGTAGCCGTGGCTTCTTAACCATTCAGTTTGATTCTTCCTGTATCGCCAGAATATGTCGCCTCTTTTGTCTGATTGGAAATCCCAAGGAGAAACCAAAACAATGTCTCCCTCTCTGATCCACACTCTTCTCTTCAACTTGCCTCGAACTCTGCACAATCGCTCTTTGCCGTCTTGACACTTCACCAAGATTCTGTCAAAACCAAGCATCTTAACGGCCGTGCCCAGCACATCATTTGCGCTAGGCAACAACATGTTTTCTAAGTCCTCTTCGTTGATGACCTTCCTTTTACCCAATTTTCCACCTCCAAATCACGAGACACAATTACATTTATTGGTCAGAACAATTAGAGAAAAAGTGAAACACTATGTACGAACTCTTTCTCTAGAGAATCCCAACTGCTGTAGATGAGTATACCGCCAAGTATATTAGTTTAACTCAAGCAGATTGGCGAAAACATCATTTTAAGAATCAAACTGGTTTATAACATATTAAATATCGAATATCAAAAGATGCAAATTTGCGTGCAGTTTTGAAACCATCATGTTGCAGAGAGGTTGAAGAGAACTCAGAGTGATGAGAGAATAGACTATTGCAATCTTTGCGTGTTGCTTAATTGGCTATTTTTTACCTTTAGTATGCTTTGTAGGGAGGGCAATCTTCTTTCTCTGTTTCCTTTTCATTTCCTTAGCTCTTTGCAATTGCCTATGCTTTTCCAGACCTGCGACTTTTTCTTTCTTGCTTTTTGGCATGTTTTGACCACCGAAAACCATTATGGCATTGTTGGTACTCTTTAAAAATGTTACTATTCTTTTTCCGAGTCCACAAAGAATTAAGAGATTATAAAAGAGATTGACTCTTTTTCTCACACAAAGATTAATAAGAAAGGCGGTGTATCTTAGGTTAGGCGGTTAGTCTTTTCCGAAGAAGGTATAACGGCTACAGACGTTCTTACTTTTGAGGACAATTCTAGCTGGAAATTAACCGAGGTGATAAAATGTCGTACGGATTTAGAAGTAGTGGACCAAGATACAACTTGAAAAAACCTGTTGAACTTGACAAAGAATACGAGGCTGAAATTCAGGATATGAGCAGAAGAGGCGACGGAATCGCAAAGATTGAAGGCTTTATAATATTTGTGCCAAACACCAAACAAGGAGAACACGTGAAGTTCAAAATAACCAGCGTCGGAAATAGGTTCGCTATCGGAGAGCTAGTGCAAGCCTAATCGTAGCGGAAATCGCCATGACGGCTTTCATAATATTCTCCTGTTTATCTATCTTTATATCAAAATGAGGTGAGAACTATGGAAATGGAAAATAAGCAGTTAAACAAGTCAACACAATCATGGATAAAGAGAATAGAGAGAAAAGATCCGTCCAAGTCAGATTATCATTCTGAACTTAAAAATTGGATGGAATGTGTCATATTGCAAGCAGAAAAAGACAAAGATTTCAAGAAAAAGAATCGGTTCGCAAGTCTTCTAGAAGATCTTGAAACATCAGAAACCTAGAACTAGGAGGCATATGAGAGGCGAACTATGCGCTCTCTCTAACAAAATCTGTCTTTGTTTTCGTTGTCGTTGAAAGTTCTGTTCAGTGCTTCTTCCAAGTTGTATTTCTGTGGGAAGTTGCTTCGTTGTCTATTTTTTGCAGAAGCTCTATTACTTTTTTGCCTTTTCTTTTGAGTTCTATTTCCGAGACTGTGTTTTTCATTGGGCAAAGGTCATCCACAACTATTCCTTCTTGTTCGCTGTAGATTACTGGATAAAATCGGCATCCTAAAGGTCTATGTTTATAAATTTTGCAGCGGCATTTTTGAACGTCGTAGAAAACGCAGAACTCTTGGCGATTTTTCAGTTTGGCAAGACCATGCCTGTCATAACGCACAAATTTCTGTCTGTTATAGCCCACTCTTTCTAAACGTTCAACATCTGCATTAGAAAGCATCATTTCAGTTTTTTTACAACATATTCCGCAATGTGAACAACGCATGAACAGATTTTACTTCTAGCTTTCTTTTATTAGTTTTTCTGGCGCACGCTTAAACATTTGTAATGTCGAGAACTGGTTTAGTAAAGTTTGAACATTTAACTTGTGACATTGAACCCGAGAATTTCAAGATGTCATCAGTTCTATTGAAGCAGGTTCTCGTGTTAAATTTAAACGTATGTTTAGACCTAACTCCCGGCGCCAAGACCAATTCTATTGTATGGTTGTCTTTTCTGGTTTGCCAGTTTAAACAGCTCCATCAGCTCTTGATCATTTGACCCGTTTCTCATAGGTGTTAAAATGTCCACTAATTTATCATTTCTCATTAGGCAAGGTTTTAGTTTTCCGTCACTTGTTACGCGAAGACGTGCGCAGTTCAAACAAAAATCTGTGTTCTCAATTGGATGTACAACCTCAACTATTACATTTAGCAAGCGATAGATGTGGCGGTTTTGCATGTACCGTCTGGTTTCGACTGCCACTGCTTTTTGCTTTAACATACTCTCATATTCGTCTAACGATTTGTAATGCACTGAATAATATGTATTGCTTATGTTAATTGGCTCAAGCTCGATTAACTGCAAAATCGTTCCACTCTCCCTCGCAAAACCAATCATTTCCAAAACAGCACCATCATTCACGCCTTTCAAGATAAGCATGTTAAGTTTGACAGGATAAAACCCAACCTCAACAGCGGTTTCAACGCCCTCCAAAACGTCTTCTAATCTTCCGCCAGTCAACTTATTATAAACTTCTCCATTCAGCGTTGGAAGACTAATGTTCACACGATTCAAGCCGTTTGCATGCAACTCTTCAGCTAAGGAAGCAAACATCGTTCCATTAGATGTCATGGAAAGGTCCGCCAACCCTGGTATAGCTGCAAGACCCTTGACAATTTCCGCGATATCCTTTCGCATGAGAGGTTCTCCGCCTGTCAGCTTTACTTTAGAAATGCCTAAACCAACAGCAATTCGCACAATGCGGACAATCTCCTCCACAGTCATTTCTTCAGCAAAATTTCCCAAAAGCCCTTCTTCACCTTCCATGTGACAGTATTGACAGTGCAAATTGCAACGTTGTGTTATTGCCACTCGCAAGTTAAGTAATGGACGCCCATAGTTGTCGCTTAACACCATCGTTATTCCCGTGCATGCTTAACGATGTGAGCTGCTTCCGGCAATATAAGCTTTTCAAAACAAAGCTTTACGGCATCAGGGGAGCCTGGAATACAGAAAAAGGCTTTACCTTTTGCCACACCTGCAATAGAACGAGATAAAACCGCTGCAGAGCCAATTCTGTCAAAGCTCAGACGCCTGAAAATCTCGCCGAATCCGGGCAGAACTTTCTCCAGAAGGGGCAAAACAGTTTCGATGGTGAGGTCGGATGAAGCTATGCCCGTACCTCCGCAGAACACGACAGCGTCTAAATCTGAAGAGGCTAAAGCTTGTTGCATGTTTTCTTCAATCAAAGCCTTGTTGTCCGGAATCAACTTTCTAAAATTTACCGTGTGACCAGCGTTTCTAAGAAAAACCTCAATCAAATCGCCGGAAACATCTTGCACTTGTTCGCCTTTTTCCAATTGTTGATAGCGAGATGTGCTACATATGAAAATGCCAAATCTCAGCCTTTTAGGAGCTTCCGCCTTATGCTTTTTTGTGGTTTTGCTCATTCGAAATGCCTTCTTTAATTGTTCTTTTTGCGAAAGAATTGCTCTTCCACATTTTCTTTATAATATCTCTAATTAATTAGGTTCTTTTAATTTATTGCAACTATATCCTTCTAACTTCCAAGTAAAAATCGAATAATAAATGGACGGCTCTTCCACCTAGTCTTTAAAACTCTTAATCCATATGCTACTAATACCATGAGGAGCAACATGACAATATAGATGAGCAAGAAAGTTTGAAGGTTTACTTCCGACCATATAAAAGCAATGACATATTGAATTAGAGAAAGGTGAAATATATAAATAAAAAGGGACGACTCACCCAAGACCTGCAGTGGCTTATATATTATAAGTGAAGGCTTGTAATCCACTATAGAAAATAGTATGAGAATTACCCCAATCGCACTCATTACATATCCAATTGATGGCCAATTGTAATAATAAAAAGTGAACCACCAAATGACACCACCTGAAGTCAGGATGCAAATCTCGATTAAGAAAAAAACATTTTTCCTTAATGCAATACGCGACTTACATTTCCAGCGTAGATTAGCAAGATTTACCCCCAGTAAAGAAAACCCTAACCATGGAAATATAGGAAACCAACCATCAACTATCAAACGGTGGACAATGTAATTCGTGTGCTTAAAAATTTCTTGAAGTATAGGCGTAAGAGAAAAAAAGATAATCACTATAGTCCACTTAGAAAAAGTATTCAAACGCAAGAAAAGATATGCTATAGGCAGCGAGACACCGATAAGATAGAGTATCTGAAAAAACATGAAAGGATGACTCCCAAGTATAACCACCTCAATAAGCACTCCAACAATTATAAGCATCGTTCCCCGAACCAAGAAGTACTTTAACCTATGACCTTTTGTTTGAGTTGTGAAGGCAACCATCATTCCAGAGATTAGAATAAATAATGGAGCAGCCCATGCGCCATAAAGAACAAGCCAGAAAGGATAAGGTTCAACCAGTAACACTGTGGGTAAATTACCACAGACCATAGTCACAACTGCTAGCCCCCGCAGAATATCTACTGTTATATCTCTCTTGATTTGCATGAATGCACACCTCCTTTTGGTTTCATTACCAACTTTTTTAGAGCATATGAGCGCGCGTTAACAAGCTTTTCCGCAGAATCTTAACTCTTCAGCTTTCTAACCACACGAATGTTCTGGATAACCGTTGTCGGATACTGACCAATCTCATCTTTTTCATAACCTTTAACCATGTCCCAAATTGTTAAAAGGCTAACTGCAGTTGCAACAAGGGCTTCCATTTCGACTCCTGTTTGAGCCTTTGTCTTAACGGTGGAAGTAACTTGCACTATGGACTTGTCTAAAACTCTTATTTCGACTTCCACGTTTGTCAATGGCAACGGATGGCAAAGCGGAATTAAAGTGCTTGTTTTTTTAGCGGCCAAAATTCCTGCAATCTTGGCTGTGTAGAGAGGATCACCTTTAGCAATTTTTCCTTCGTTAATTAAACGTATAGTTTCAGGTTTCAGCTTAATAGTTCCTGTTGCTGTGGCTTCACGAAAGACTTCTGGTTTCTCGGATATATCAACCATCGCCATAGTTTTTCTCCTCAGTTTTCTTCAATTTTGAAGTTTGAAAGGGAAAGCTGCTTCTTTTCTGTTTCGTTTTCAACCGTTTTTGATTGTGCAGAAGTCTTGGCGGAAAGGATTTTTAGGCTTTCTTCCTGAAGGTCTCGCATGATCCGCTTCATTTCATCCACTTTCTTTTCCAAACCAATTAAGGCGACTCTAAAATCGTCTATGCTGGTCAAAATGTACTTAATAAGTGGCTGAACATCCTCTTTTGCTTGTATGCTTATAACTGAACTTTTTGTTTCAGAGGCTTTTTTAAAAGTTAGAATTGCGTTTATAAGCGGCGAAGGATTATCCCTAACCTCCCGCATCAAAAAAAGAAAATCCGAACCATCTGTTAGGGCTTTTCTCAACTGTTCAAAAGCTAAACGAGAATTTGCAAGCGGATCTGTTGAGTTCTGAAGCAAAATATCTTTAAAGGTTGTTAACGTTTGCCTTAGGTTTTTGCCCATAGCCTTGATGGTGGAAGCTTTCTCTGGTTTAAGAACAAGCATAAGCTCTTCGCTGCTTGTCGCCAAATCTCTCAGGTGATTAACATAATGCTCCGTTATTCCCAGCAACTCTGATGGTGGAAGCTTTTCAAAGAGTACTCCGCTGGCTATGTCACTTGCAACTTTCTGCAAAACCTCTTCGAATTCTCCTATTTTTTCATTAAACTCCTCTTTAATCAAAACTTCACACCACTCATAAAGAAATTAATACAGGCTATTGTTTATTTGCATGTTCCCAAACTTCCATCAGATTTTGCACAGCCCTAGCCTTAGGTGAACGTTCATTAAGCCTGTATAAACGGATTCTCCCAAACACTTTATGCTGAAGAATTCCTTCAACTTCCAAAACTTTCAAGTGCTTACTTGTCGTATTGTAGTTAACACTAAGTCTGCGGGCAATCTCGGAAACGTTAAGTTCGCCCACCTGCGCTATGATTTTTAGAATTTTCATTCTAAGTTTTGAAGAAAAAACATCTTCTATGTCCATAATATGTTCACACTTTCTCCTTTTCTAAGAGGATACTTAATTCCTTCTCCAACTCGTAAGCTGGAATTCTAGGCAAATAAATAAGAGTTGATCTTCCTCGGGAGCCAGCCGCTGAAACTTTTGTTTCTACAATACCGACTGCCGAAATGGTTTGCAGATACTTCCACAGTTGCGTATGGCTGTAGGGTTGTAAATCAAACTCTTCGCATACAAGAGTATAGGCTTGCTCAGCCTCTGTGAGAGAAATGTAAGCACTTTGCCCTTCCTTTAAAATTCTGGTAATTCCAAGCAAGAAGAGTTTTTCATGAAAACTTAGAGAGGCTAAATCACTTTTCCGCATCGCAGGAAATATGCCTGAAATAGCCTTTCGAACACATTCAGGCGTGACACTGTCTAAATCCTCAGCGTCCGCATATTTTCCAGCTCGCCAAAGCAGTTCAATACCGAAACGAGCGTTTCCACCCTCGGAAAAGGCAAGCTCAGCGATGAAGCCTATAGTGTCTTCCGTTACTGTTAGAGGCTTAAAGGCAAGTGTAACGCGGTCGTTAAGGACGTCTATAAGCTGCTGCTTTGAATATTTCTCAAGGCTTATTATGTTAGATTGCAAGGTACTTCTTGTACTAGCATCTAACCGCTCAATTGTTTTTATGTTTCGTAAGATGCAGATAAGCGAAAGTCTTTGAGGCTTATTCTGTCTCACTTCTTGCATCCGCGTGAGTTTGTAAACAGCTTCGGAACCTTCCCTCTCAACAAGAGTTTCAAATTCATCCAGAGTTAAAATTACGTAGGCGTTTTCCTCGTCCAAAATTTGTAAAAGAATGCTAAGAAGCTCCTCAGCGGAGTAGCCACGTTTCGGAAAGTTTGGGTGAAACACAGAAACTATGTGATGTAGGATTAGGAAGAGGCTTCCACGATATTCGCGGCAGTTAACATGAACATAGTGAAGATTTATTCCAATCCTATTTGTCTCGTGAGTGATATCAGACCCGAAACGCTGGGAGAGTACAGTTTTACCTGTGCCAACATCCCCTATTATTAGAATCCTCTGAGCCATTTTACCCGGAAACTGGAGTAAAAAGCTGAAAAATTCATTTAGTAAACGCAATTCTTTGTCTCTATGAGGAAGGCTGTAAGGGATATAGCTGATATCAAGTTTTGTTTCGTCCTTGAATACTCTTTGATGCAGTTGCACTCAGCCAACCTCAAATAAATTATATGCGGGGCTTGTTATTCTTTTCCCTCACACAGCTAAGTTTAAACAAAGGTAGCGTTTCCGAAAACAAAAAACTAATAAGCATATTCTGTTATTTTTATTGCAAAATGATTCCCCAATGTTTCTTCCTCACGAAAGGTGTCGGCAAACACAAAGAACAATTACAATCTTTTGAATTAGCCTTAAGAAACGCTGGAATACAACATTGTAACATAGTGAATGTCTCTAGCATAGTTCCACCGGGCTGCAAGCTTGTCTCAAGAGAACGAGGCTTAAAAATGGTAAAGCCAGGAGAAATAACCTTCATTGTTCTAGCTAGGAATTCAACAAATGAACCGCATAGGCTAATCGCTTCATCAATAGGAGTAGCCATTCCATCAGGCAAGAATAATTACGGTTATCTTTCTGAACATCATTCCTTTGGGCAAACTGATGAAGCTGCTGGAGATTATGCGGAAGATTTGGCTGCAACAATGCTTGCCACAACCATGGGAATACCATTTGACCCAGAAACCGCTTGGGACGAAAGAAAACAACTTTTCAAAACCAGCGGGTTAATAATAAAAACAACCAACATAACTCAATCAGCAACAGGCGACAAAAACGCCTTGTGGACCACAGCCATCGCAGCAGCAGTCTTCCTCCCAAAGAATAGACGCTAATGCACAAACCTATTTACCCAATAAACACCCAATTTTTTATTCCAAAACAATATTAACGATTAGGATTAACGCTAAAATAGGTGAAGAAAACTCTTGCCCGAAAAATTTCAAACACCAATAATAATTGTCAACTTCAAAACGTATTTCGAAGCAACTGGGAAAAAAGCAATTGAACTAGCCAAGAAAGCCGAAAGGGTAAGCGATGAAACAAAAGTTTCCATAGGGGTGGCTCCTCAATTCGCAGATATATCAATAGTTGCCGAAGCCGTGGACATTCCAGTTTTCGCCCAACACTTGGACCCAATAAAGCCAGGCAGTTATACTGGGCATGTGCTTGCAGAATCCGTGAAGGAAGCAGGGGCAGTGGGGACGTTAATTAACCATTCAGAAAGGCAACTCAAATTATCAGATATTAATGAAGTAATCGAAATAACACACCGAAACGATTTACTTTCAGTTGTTTGTGCCAACACTCCAAACATAAGTGCAGCGGTGGCAACCCTTAAACCAGACATCATAGCCATTGAACCCCCAGAGCTTATAGGCACAGGAATTCCCGTTTCAAAGGCAAAGCCAGAAGTAGTTACAGGCACCATTAAGCTCGTCAGAGAAGTAAATCGTAAAGTTACAATATTGTGCGGAGCTGGCATTACCCATGGAGACGATGTTGCAATAGCGTTAAAGCTTGGAACTAAAGGTGTATTAGTTGCAAGCGGCATTGTTAAGGCAAAAGACCCATACGCCATTTTACTTGAATTTGCAGAAGCAACAAAACAGTAGGCGAGTTGAACACATTGAAAGTCGAGCCAGAATGCGTTGCATGCATAATTAGCAGAGCTGCAGCCGAAGCCGCAGAGGCCACAACAAATCCTGCACTACGTTTCAGAGCAATAGCAGAGCTCTTACGATTATTAAATAAAGAATTTAAACCTTCGGCGGTTCCAGCAGACTTAGGCACGAAAAGAGACCGTATAATAAGAAGAATCACAGGCAACAATGACCCATATAAGAGAGGTAAAAGGATAAGCAACGAAAAAGCATTAAAGCTTTTGCCGTACGCAAGGAAACTTGTTGAAGAAGGCTATGCACAGCAAGACAGATTTAAAAAAGCATGTTTATGCGCCATAGTCGGCAACACGATGGAATTTGACATTCCGGGCCACAAGTTTACATATAACGGTTTAAGAAAGAGCTTCCGAGACGCAGGAAAAGATTTAGCCATAAACGATACTAACGATATTTACGAATTAGCCAGAAAAGCCCATGCTGTTCTTTATTTGGTGGACAATGCTGGCGAAATAGTCTTCGACACTTTGCTTGTTGAACAATTAAAAATCATGGGCTTAAATGCTATTGTTGCGGTTAAAGGTGAACCAGTTATTAACGATGCAACTTTAGAAGATGCGGAAGCTTCGGGAATGAGTAAGATTGCTGATAAAGTAATAACAACTGGAACAGATGCTGTTGGATTGCCTCTGAAAGAAGTTTCCTCAGAATTCCTTAACGTTTACAATTCTGTTGATATGGTTTTTGCGAAAGGAATGGGCTACGCTGAAACTCTTACAGAGAAAAAACTGAAAACGCCTCATGTGTTACTTCTTAGGACAAAATGTAATCCAGTGGCAAACTTCTTGGGTGTAGCAAGAAATAAAAATGTTGCAAAGTTAATACAGTAAATGAAGTTTTCATTCAATAAGGGATGCTTTTGACAGCAGAGCTAATACCCCTTTCAACAGCCCAAAATTTAGTTTTAAGAAAACAAAGGCTCACTCCTTCAACACAAGGTAAATCCAAAGAAGATGTTGTCAACATAGTGAAAGACTTATGCGGAATACAATACGACCCACTGCCAGTGATTGCACAAGCTCATTACATAACTTTATGGAATCGTGTCAAGAGATTCAAAGAACATTGGCTTGATTCACTACTTTACGAAAAAAGGAAATTAATCGAATTCATGCTGATGCGCCAAACGCTTAACATAATCGCAACAGAAGAATTACCATACTATTTCCAAGGCACACGTAGTGTCGCAAGAACTGGATGGATACAAGGCGTAATTGACAAGAAAGAAGATGAAACAAGTAAGGAAATTCTTCAGAGAATAAGTAAAACAGGCGAAGTCTCACCAAAAGATTTTCACTACGCTACCCTACGACCGCTTTTCTATTCAGGAAAAATATTCATTTCAAACCGAAACAAGGGCGTATTCAGGATGCCTTACTATCGCCTTTTTTCAGATTTCTTCCCAAATATTGAACTGCAATCAGTTGATGAAGCAACAGCGCGTGAACGGTTAGTGCTTAAGACTTTATCTGCATATGGCATTTCGCCATCAAGACACATTGCATATTGGATAGGATACAAAGTTAAAGAAACAGAAGAAATTCTTAGAAAGTTAGAAAATGATGGTTACGTTACAAAGGTGCGGGTTGAAAAGCTGCCAGGGCTTCATTGGATAAGCGTTGAAGACCTTAACAAGCTTGAAACAGATATGTACAATGAAGATTTTGTGGCGCTTTTGACTTTAATGGACAATTTGGTAAGAGACAGAAAATGGCTACAACAACTCTTCAACTACACGTTTGAGGTTGAATATTTCCAAAAGAAAGGAATGAAATGGCATGTAAACATTCTTTATAACAATGAATTCTTAGGTTTTATAAATCCGAAAATTGATAGGTCGAGAAGAATTTTCATGATCAAGGATATCGTTTTGAAACGTGAATTACAAGATGAGGAATGGAAGAAAGTTCTGGAAAGAATAAAAGAACTTGCTCAATTTCATAATGCCGAAGCAATCAAAGTAGGGAAGACAGAATCGTCCGAAATTCAAAAGGCATTGCGGAAACATGGATTCTCTGTTAATAAGAAACGAGAACTATTACTTAGAACTTGACCTAGAAATCCTTGGATTCGCAGTACTAAAATACCATCTAAAGCATATAAGAAATCGAAATTTGCAAAGGTATTAAAGGAGAAGATTAAAAATTGCCTTCCATAAATCTCAGCCGAGAAACACTTTCTAACTTTGAAGAAGCCGTTCGAAAAGAATGGATTATAACAAACGGTTTAGGCGGCTACGCTTCTTCCACTGTTTTAGGAATAAACACAAGAAAATATCATGGGTTGCTTGTCGCAGCTTTTCATCCGCCAGGAGACCGCAGAGTGTGCTTAGCAAAATTGGACGATGAAATAGAAATAGAAAGCAACATTTATCCGCTTGGTGCAAACGAGTTTCAAAATGGAATCTTCCCTCAGGGACATAAATTCTTAAAGGAATTTTCAATTTCACCCTTTCCAAGATATGTTTATGTCGTGCAAGATGTTGAAGTTCAAAAGACTGTTTTCATGCCTTACGAGAAAAACGCCGTTATTGCAATCTATAATCTCTTGAACAGAAGCGGTTTAGATGTTAAGATTCGAGTTTATCCATTAATCAACTGTAGACACATCCATTTAGTTACGGATAGATGGAAAAATTCATGGGAGTTTTTGCAGAAGCAAGAAAACAAAGAAGTAGGTATTCGCTTTAATATTCCCCAGTCTGTGCTGATGATTAAGGCGACAAGCGGGCATTATTATGCTACTGGAAAATGGCTTGAAAAGATATATTATCGTGAAGAGGCCATGCGCGGAGAAAGTTGCTTAGACGACTGCTATCAACTTGGATACTTCGAGGTAGACGTGAAAGCGAACAAAAATGAGAATTTTGCAGTAATCACAGTGGCAGATAAAAACGAGACTGATGCACAAAGAATTCTTGCTGAAATACCTATTACAATGTATGACATAGAAGCCTTACAAGAGCTAGAAATCAAGCGCCAAAAAAATTTATTATCGAAATTTTATGAAGAGCATGAAAGCATTTCGAGAAAGGATTGGCTAAACTGGGCTATTTTGGCCACAGACATTTTTATAGTTAAAGGCGAAGGCGATGCCCAAAAGTCTGTTATTGCCGGTTATCATTGGTTTGAGGCTTGGGGAAGGGATACTTTCATTTCTTTGCCAGGATTGATGCTTGTAACTGGAAGATTTGAAGATGCAAAAAAAGTTTTTTTAACCTTCCAAAAGCACTGCCAACAAGGTTTAATTCCCAACTTTATCCCAGACCAATTGGAGGAGAAGCCAGCCTACAACGCTGTTGACGCAAGCTTATGGTTTGTAAATACAGTGCTTCAATACTTGAAATATACAAACGATTTCAAATTTGTTCAAGAGGAACTCTGGGAAACCCTAAAAATAATCATTGAAAACTATGCTAGAGGAACAGTTTTCAACATACAAGCTGATGACGATGGCTTACTCTCTCATGGCTCCCAACTGACATGGATGGATGCAGCAATAGACAGTCAACCAGTAACACCAAGAGCTGGAAAGGCTGTTGAAGTTCAGGCCTTATGGTACAATGCTCTAAAAATTATGCAGCGTTTGGCAAATAAATTTGGGGATGGAAGCGAAGCAGAGAAATACGCTCGGATGGCTGAAAAAGCGAGAAATAGTTTCATTGGTAAATTCTGGAACGTGGAAAAGAACTGCTTGTTTGATGTTGTAAGTAAACATGGCAGAGATGACTCTTTAAGACCTAATCAAATCATTGCCGTTGCTTTAGACTTCACCATGCTTGATAACTTCAAAAAAGAACAAATCGTTGATAGCGTGCATCATGAGCTCTTAACGCCTTACGGTTTAAGAACTCTAGCAAGAAATGACCCAAAATATATAGGAGTTTATGCTGGAGATAGAGGGAACAGAGACAAAGCCTATCATAATGGAACAGTGTGGCCTTGGCTACTAGGCCCTTTCACCACAGCATTTCTAAAAACCAAAGGTTACGCAGAATATAGACGTGAATATGCATTAAAGAACTTCCTTTTACCATTGTTTACAGAACAAATTTTTAAGGCTGGACTCGGAACCATAAGCGAAATCTTCGACGGAGAACTGCCGCACAGACCTAGAGGAGGTATAACCCAAGCGTGGAGTGTAGCAGAACCACTCAGAGCCTATGTAGAAGATATTATGCAAGCTAGACCAAAATATGAAAGGAAAGTTTTGCAAGATTTAAGCTGAAATTGTTTTTCTGAGACTCTCTGCCGCCGTTTCTGGAGTGACGGTATTTATGTACATGCCTGTACTTTTTTCGAATCCAGCCCAGATCGCAAGTTTAGGATAAACTTCCAAATGCCAATGATAATATCTGCGGGCATCATTGTTTACGGTTAGGTGAAAACCAAAATTGTAAGGCGGGTCATTCACCAGTCTTTTTAATCCATTAAGGCATGATTTCAGTGTTTCAGCAAAAGCTTTCAAGTCTGATTGCGACATGTCAAGTAATGTAGCCTTATGTTCTTTCGGAATTATCCAAAATTCTAAGGGATGAACGCTCGCATATGGAGTGAAAACCACAAACTTTGAGCTTTCGACGATAAGTCGTGGTCCTTTAAGCTCTTTTTCCAAAATGTCGCAGAAGGCACACTTTCCGTTACGTTCATAGAATTTTCTGCTAGCCTTAAGCTCATCTTCCAAAGTTTTTGGAATGAATGGTGTTGCAATAATCTGGCTGTGAGCATGAGAAAGTGAAGCCCCGGCCTCTATGCCATGATTGCGAAAAATAGAAACATAACGCACGTATGGTTTCTTTGAAAATTCACGAAGTCTATCAACGTAAGCGTTGATGACATGAAACAGCTGGGAAATCCTTGCATCCGAGGGGTGCTCATCATGATTTGGCGATTCAACTAGAACTTCATGATGTCCCACAGCCAAAGCTAAATCATCGCTTTTCATAATTTGCCTTTGGCTAATCTTCTTTCTCGGTGGGATGAAAGCTGGATAAAGGTTTGGAACGCAACGAATTAACCAATTTTTATGTCTAAAGCCGTTTTTATCTTTGGCTTTTCTAATGCCTCTACCTGATTTGAGATAGACGAGAACTGCTGGTGGCGTCATGTGCTCGTTGCCGGGACACATTGAGCAAACAGCAGTTTTGGCTTTCTGCCTTTCCTGTTTGGCAAAGTCTGTTGGTCTGCGACCACGTTCTGTTGCAATTACAACCCAACGGTCAAGCAAATAATCCTTACGAACTTCGTTAAAGGACATGGCTGAACATCCCAACAACACTAGATTAATGCATTAAACATTTAGCATTTTCCAACAGAAGCCTTTAAAATATGAATTGAACATTCATAAACGATTTTTCGTTCTGAGTGCCTTTTTTATGTGTCTCTGCAGAAGATATAAGCCTCGTTTTCATTCAC
>Ga0315309_1000915_pt1 | contig 17940 bp, 22 predicted proteins | sample TDP4_MG_FD_203080 | JGI IMG/M metagenome (GOLD analysis project Ga0315309, IMG submission 203080) | Freshwater sediment microbial communities from Lake Towuti, South Sulawesi, Indonesia - TDP4 | ecosystem: Environmental > Aquatic > Freshwater > Lake > Sediment | place: Indonesia: South Sulawesi... | reverse complement strand
CGTCAACTTTTCATCGGCAGAGTCATCCACTCCACTCCCGACCAGTGGAGAAAGGATGCAATGGATCTACTCAAGTTCAACGTGAGTGCCAAGGACGAAGAAGCGAAATGGAAAAAAGGTGGGGATTAAGGAAAACTGGTGATTCATGGAGACGATCTCTTTGACCCAATTCGTAGACCAGTTTGTCAGGCGAAACATCCAAAGTGCAGGGTTCAAGGCGAACTCTCCTATGATTGAGAAAAGGAGGCTAAACCATGCCCGGATACAAGCATCCCTGTCGCTACTGCGATAAACTCATCCCACCTGACTCGAATATCTGCCCGCTTTGTGGCGGGGTAAACCCGCTAGGACCAATAAGATGCCCGAAGTGTCGAAACCCAATCGAGCAAGGTTGGCAGAAATGCAGTCATTGTGGACTATCTCTGGCGGTTACTTGTCCGAAATGTCATAAGCCAACCTTCCTGGCAGACTATTGCAAGCACTGTAAAGCTCGGTTGGTGGTTGTTTGCCCAAAATGCAAGACACCGACACCGCCACTCGAAGCATGTCTAAAATGCGGTAAGCCACTAAAATAGGAGGTGAAAAGGAGAAAGAATGACGTTCCAAGCATTCACAAGGAATTATGGTGACAACAGCACCGAAGCAGGATTCCAGTTTACCTTCTTCTGCGACCTATGCGGAGACGGATACAAGACAAAGTTCATCGAAGCAAAATCATACAAGAAAGCGGGACTTTTCAGTAAAATAGGGAGAGTGGCCTCAATAGGTGCACAAGTAGCTGGCAAGGGTACCGCAGGGTGGGTAGCTCGTGAAGGCACAGGCATAATCTCAGAAAGATTCCAAGGAATGTCCCCTGCCTGGCAAAAGGAACATGAAGCGGCGTTTCAAACTGCTCAGAATGAGGCCAAAGGACATTTCAGCCGCTGCCCAAGGTGTAAGCGCTATGTTTGTGAAAATGATTGGAATGAGGAAGAAGGACTTTGTGTTGACGACGCTCCACGCGAGGCCGTTGAGGTGGCGGCTGCCAAAGGCAGAAAGATGGTAGCAGACATTGAGGCGAAGGCAGCCCAGACCCAGGTGTTCACAGGCGAAATCGAGACCAAGCAGACAATATGTCCGCAATGTGGCAAACCAGCAGGGCAAGGCAAGTTCTGCAACAACTGCGGTGCACCTCTTGCAGTAACTAAATGCCCAAGGTGCGGAGCGCCGAATCCAGCGGGAACGAGATTCTGTGGCGAGTGCGGTACGAAACTCAAGTAAAAGGAATGCGACTACGAAGCTTAGTAAAGGACGAGAGGTTTGTCCCTCGAGGCGCGTATCGGAAGTGTTCCTTGGTATCAATCCCTCGCCACGTGCAGAAATCTCAACGCTTCCCTTTTTTTTGGAGGATCAAGAGTGGAAGGTCTTCAGCCTAACCCCCACAAAAAGAATCCACGCAAAAGAGATTTTGGATGAGCTCCCAACACAAACGCATAGGAACTTAGGTGAGGTAATGGAAGCCCTCAAGGATCAGCCCTACGTAGTAGTGGAACGCAAGACGTTGTGCACCATCCAGATTCTACCGTCAATATGCAGAAAGAACTGTGGTTCCGAGACACTCCGCGTCTGCAAGCTACCAGACTTTTCAGAGTTCACTTTGCTTCTTTTCTTTCTACCACTATCTTATAGTTGGCCGCCATCGCTGCTACTACTCCCAAGGCGGCCATCCAAGGCATCAGGAAGGCGCCGATTACCCCGATAGTCACCGGGATCTCAAATACATTTTGGCCCTTTTCGTTCTTGACGATAATCCTTCGCACGTTTCCCTCTTTGATCAACTGCCTGATGGTTGCGGCCAAGTTGTCTGAGGTAACTGACATCTCCTCTTTGGAGTAACCCTGCAAGTACGCGCCGCAATCAGGGCAGTAGTAGATTGTCGCGTCTACCTTTCTTCCGCATCTTGGGCACTTATCCATAGTTCCTTTCCCTCTCCGCGGATCAGTGATCGCATTTCTTAATAGATTTTACTGATGATCGATTTGTTCGTACTCGGGTAGGTGGTTATTGGTCTACTTCATTGACTGTGAAGCTGTGTCCACTTTGCGCATTCCGCGGAGCCGAATGATAGATAGAATCCTACATGTGTATGGACTTGACTTGCGTCCATGCTTTCGATTCCAGATCGTAGACTTTCTCTATTGCAGCCTGCACTTTTAGTATGAAAGGCCGATACTTCGTGTAGTCGTCGTCTTTGGCAGCACCTATTGCCGCTTTCAACCGATCATCTAATTCACGTATATTGTGCCTGTAGTTGCTCTCCATCTTCTCTTGAACCATGTTTGTTTCTATGAAGGTTCTTCGGATCTCAGCCAGATTCGGAAGTTCCTCTGGCAACATTGCTAGCTCGAGTTCTCTGATAGCCCTAATCTCCTCGTCGAATATATCCGCTGCCTTATTAAGCATGGGTTTGTTCAGCACCTCCGCGGCTTCCCTAAGGAACCGGGAGTACATGCACCTGACCCAGGCTCCTCCACTGCCGCCAGTCTCCATGTATATGAAGGTGCTCGATAGCGCAAGCAGGAACTTATCGGCGTCGAATCTCTTGTACCATGTGGGGAATTGCTGTTTGAACTTAAGGTAGCCCTTTAGGCCGAAGTTGGAGATAGGTGGGTCCATCATCCATTCAAGATTATCTTCTATTGCGCCGGGGAGCACTTCTTTCAGAGGCTTCGGTTTCACAGGTAGATTCAATTCTACAAGCTTATGCCTCGGCGGAAACGGCTGATAGAGGCTCGCACGAGCCATTTGGAAATACTTCAATGGCACCCTGAGCGGCTTATCAAGGCGGTCAGATATGTAGACAATCCCGTTTTTCTCATCCAATTCATAAACAACAACGGTGTGACCTCCAAAATGCGCCTCTTCAAACGGAATCTCAGCATCTTCCCTGAAGAAGTAAGGCATGAACGCCATGTCGATGAAGGTGATCGCCGGCTCTCCAGCCTTCAGTAACTCTTTCAGATTCTGATGCGCCTTTAGGGGCGAGGAGGTCTGGTGAGTAATTATATTACCGCCTAACCTAGTCACGACTCTTTCGAAGATCTCTGTTTCCTTGGCGTTGAGAGCGCCTATGAACGGTACTGGCATGAGCTTCATTTCCCAATAAAGCATTCCCAGTGCAGAGGCGAGACCCAACAACATTTCCTCAGAGAAGTCCCACCCGTGATATGCTAGCGTCTTCCGCAAGCTGCAGAGCTGGCAGTTGTGTCCTGGCATGTGCTTGAAGTCGTTTAAATCGATTACTTCACCTGTTACTCCCTCTTCTCCATAGTTTGCGAAAGGGAGAAAGTTCTTTTCCTTCTTCTTCGTCGGTTTGTTGACTTTCCTACTCGTTTGGGGACCCGACATTCTCTTTCCTCCCATTACAGCTTCACTATATCAGAATAGCCTTCTTTCCTCTCTCTTTCCTCTTCTTCTCCAATCTCTCCTGCGATTCATCACGGTCAGCCTCCAAGATCTTGAGGTTTGGTTCTTGGTCTGCGCACCACACGTAATCATTCTCTATTTTCTCGATGAATTCACGTAACCATTGTTTCCTAGCTCTCAACTCCCTATACGGGCGCTCGAATAATGCCGAGATCAATTGCACATCGCGTGGGTCGATCCCGCCGATAGTTGTGCTACCAACTCTCTCATCAGGCTTCTTTCGACGAAGAAGTCCGAACTGCCTCAAGGGAGAAATGTTGGATTCTAAGGTCTGCAAATTGTTGTCCAGGTTCTCCATGTATGCCCTGAGAGACTTTAGAACATCTTGTTTCTTTAGCAGTGGTACGCTTGCAATACCTATGTCAAGTTCATTGAGCGATTTTTTGTGGGTCGAGAGGCGATGCACCAACTCTTTTTCCAGCCTGGCCAGCCCTTCTTGGGTTACAGAGTACAGCTTCACTCCATGACCTTCCTTCTTACTTTGCCCACTTCTGACATACCCGTATTGCTCGAGGCGGTTCAGGCAATTGTATACGGAAGAGGAGCCGATATCTGCCCAGTTTCTCGTTCCCTGCTGATCAAGGACTCCATCAATTTCCTTGCCCGAGATCTCCCCTTTTCTCAGTGCAATACATGCCAAGACAACGACGTCACTCGCAGGCAAATGAGCTGGAATCCTACCTGTCACAGGTCTTGTAGGTTTTGTAGGTGCCATACTCCATTCACCAGGAAAAAACCGTTCTAAGGTTATAATATAAGGTTAGAACAGGGGGCTCACTCTTATATCTTTTGGTCTTCACGGCGCAGCCTACTTGCGTGAAACATATTCAAATTGGATGGTAAGGGCCCTCATTGATTAATCTAGCATTGTATCCACAAAAACCGAAGTCACAGGCGTGAATGGAGCAGTAGTGATTTTCACCAAGACTGAGTAATACGCTAACGGTATAGAAGCGAATAGCCACTCGGGGCAGTGCCGAAAATGTTTCCTCACAACAGGGCCACACATATATGTATTACATCGCGGCAAACTTGGCAATCAATGACCCGCTCTACGCTGGCTCTACTCTGCAAAATCAACGATACTTTACTTTGACAAATTACAGTATCGCGGGTGGAATGAGAACAGTCAACCACATGAATGTAACAGTCGTGTTTGGCAGCATAAAGATTGTTGTTTATTGGGACAAGCCAACTGGACTCATGGTGAAATTCAGCTACCACCAGACTGGACCTGACTCTCCTTAGTGGGCGAACTCCGCCAACGTCGACTTCACTGTGAGGCACGAGCACTGGAGGCATTCCATGGTTATACTTGGTTGGCAGTGGTACCGCGGTCGTAGTTGTAGCCATTGCAGTTCTTTTGCTGCACAAACACAAGTAGGGTTCGGGACCATCGAGGCTAGTGAGACTAGTTTATCGAACCAGCGCTTGATTCTTTTTTGGATCAACACGTTGGATGAGGTGAGTCGTATTCGTTTGTTGCCACAAGGAGGTCGACCTTGAGAGCATTCCTTCAGAAAACTATAATGCAAGTGGAAAGACGAGGCAGCCTTCTACGTCACGTTGACTTCATCACCAGGTGCAAACTCGTTCTCTACATGCTGCAAGACTTCCTTCCAGTCATCAAGCCAAACAGCCTTGTATCCCTCGGAGTCTTTCACTTCGACTTTCCACCTGTAGTAGATGTCATCAAGGTACTCGGTTATTGTTATTGATCTTAGTTCATCCAATTAGAAGCACCTTCTGAAGGTCTTAACCATCTCATAAGTGAAGTGCAATGATGTAAATGTTCCGAGTTGGAGGCTCTGCAGTCTGATCTATGATTGCTCCGTTAAACTCTTTTTGGTTACATTGGGGGAGCCGTGAAAGGTTTTAGAGCACTCCGCAAGGATAGCTCTCGTCGACTTCATCCAGGTTCGTCTTACCTCTGTTTTCTCGTCTCCAAGGATAAGGCTACCCATCAATCCGATAAGAAGGGCGATGAGGGCCGCAGACCGTGAACGGGCATCCCATTTATCTCCGCTTGTGCCCTTTGCTTTCTTCTTCTCCAAGAATGCTGTTAGCGTCTTTAGGTTTTTCTCATAATTCTCCTTAAGGATCTTTCTTATGGAGGCATCACGAGAAGCTTCAGAGATGAATTCGAAGCTCAACCCGATATTCTCCTTGCGATCCGTTAAGACATGATCAAGCACATCTGCTAAACCATCTATTAGTTTTCCATCTTCGAACGAACTGAGAAGTATCTCTCTAATGGTCCGCTCCCAATTTTCGATAATCGCCTTGAAGAGCTCTTCTTTGCTCCGAAAATACAGGTAGAGCGCCCCCTTACTAACTCCCAACATCTTCGCTACGTCTTCCATGGTTGTCTCATGGTACCCCTTTTCGGAGAAGGCCTGTTGAGCTACGTCAACGATTCTCCTTTTCGCTTGTTCCCTATATTCGGCCACGACCTTAGGCATATGCATCACATACAAAGAGACGAGATCGCATATAAGATTCCTTTCGTGTACCGAACGTAACTTGTGAGTCGGTGACCGACAGTATTAAATACTGACTAATTAGTCACTGATAGTCGACCGTTCACCTTCTCAGTTGGAGGAGGCTGCTTTTGGAAAAGGATCCTCAAGAGAAGCTTAACGAAGCTATTATCGGTGGAGAATCTGAAGCTGCAAAAAAGGCAACTCAAGAGCAATTGAAGGCCGGCGTCTCGCCGATTGGTATAATAAAGAACATGGGTAAGGCAATGAATGTTGTGGGCAAAAAGTATGAGGACATGGAGTACTTCGTTCCAGATCTTGTTATGGCAGCTGAAGCAATGAACAAAGGGCTTAAACTAGTTCTGCCAAAGCTTGGAACAGCAGGCTCAGTGTTCAAGGGCAGAATTGTGATGGGTGTTTGCAGAGGAGATGTTCACGACATCGGGAAAAACATCGTAGTCGCGATGTTTCGCGGTGCCGGATTCTATGTAGTTGATTTGGGCATAGATATCTCTCCTCAGAAATTCATCGAGGCCATTAACAAAGAGAAATCTCAGATAGTGGGAGCTTCATCATATATCTCCACGACGATAGACGAACTCAAGAAACTTAACGAAGAGATGAAGAAAGCAGGCATTAGAAACAGAGTGAAGTACTTGATAGGGGGGCGTCAGTCTATCCAAAACACGTGCAAGACGTTGGTGCTGACGCATTCGCCAACGACGCTATCGAGGCGGTTGGGGTGGTGAAAAAGCTGATAGGGGGATAAGGAGGAAAAAAAGATGTCCAAGCTCACAGGTAAGACCCTAGACGTTGAGCTAGATAAACTGGCCGAACAGTTCAAGGACATGGTCTCCAAAGAGCCCCATTCAATGGTGGAACGGTTTATGACCATCCTTTCCTTTCAGGAGCCCGACAGACTGCCAGTCCTAGTTCAAATACACGACCACTCTGCAAGGATTTCTGGCATGACTGTCAAAGAAATATGCACTGAACCGAAGAAGTTGCTCTACGCTCAACTGTTTGCCGCAGTGAAGTACGGATTTGATACTGCCGCAACTTTCGCCGATCCTTACAACTATGAGGCGGAAGCAATCGGGGCAAAGATGCTTTTCCCCGAAGACAGTTTTCCAGTCATTCTTGAACCCCTGATTAAAGAGCCAAGTGACTTGAAGAAACTGAATGTACCCGACTTCACGAAGGCGGGACGTGGTCCCTATGTCATTGAATGCACCAGGCTATCAATGGAGAAGCTGGGTGACTTAGCTAGCACCGCTTCGGTGGCCACAGCTCCTTGGTCTATGGCAGTCCAGATAAGAGGCTTCAACAACTTGATAAGGGACACAAGAAAGAACCCAGGGTTTGCTCACAAGATTCTTGATTTCTGCGTTGACGTAATTGAAGCGTGGGTCAAAGCACAACAAGAAGCGATAGGTGGCGCCCCAGCCTTCCCGGCGCTGGCTGATGCATTCTCATGCATTCCACCAATAAGTCCCCAGTTGGTCTACGATTATGTAATCCCTCACACGGCAGATATCATGAAGAGATTAGGACCCATGATGTGGTCCGGAGGCTTCCCGGTAGAACAAATTCCAAACTGGGAGCGAATCCTGGAAGACGTCGTGGCCAAAACCGACACAATGATTCCAAGGATCACCATGCTTGAGTCTGACTGGTTGCCCCCAGAGAAGATCAAGGAAATGTCGAACAGACTTCACAAACCTTGGTGGTTCGGAGTCCGAGCAGGCATCATCAACAAAGGGACACCAAAGGAAATAGAGAACCACGTCAAGAAACTGATAAAGGTGCTAGCCCCCGGAGGTGGCTGCGTCGTATTCGGTGACCAGGTTCCAAGAGATACGCCACCAGAAAATGTGTATGCATTCGTCGATTCAGTAAAGAATCACGGCAAGTTCCCCATCTCAATAGATTGACCTTACCCTCCTCTTTTTCTCATCTTAAGTTTAGTTCGGCAGGGCAAACAGAACTATATGAGATCTGCCTCGAGCATGATCTTTTGTGAGTGTTGCAGTAATACTCTGTGATGATCCGTTTCCAATGTAGCAACGACATATATGGAGCGTAGACTGACATGATAATCGTATGCTAAGAAGACGGATGGAAAACGACAGTAAGGCGGAGGATGGAAATGAGTCTTGATTTGATGTACGCTGCATTCTTGGGATTAGTTGCCGGATTGATCCCAGTTTACCTTGGTATTGCACCTTGGAGCGCCATAAGGAAGTCTGGCGTTGTCGCAAGATCTGGCTTGATCAGCTTTGCCACAGGTGTCCTTCTCTTCCTGTTCGTAGAAGTCTTCCATGATGCAGCAGAAGGAGCCGCCATTGTGGGCGCTGGAGCTGGTCAAGCGCTTCTGCTTGCGGGACTAATAACTGGTTTGTTGGGGCTGACTGCGTACGAGATGCTGCGGGATGGGAGAAGGACACATGCAAAGGGTTACCACCCAGAGAGAGTCAACTCAAAAGAAGCTGAGCGGTCAATTCGAGCTACGATTTCTTTGCCGTATATGGTTGCGCTTGGGATAGGTCTCCATAATCTTGGGGAAGGTTTGGCGATAGGTTCCGCTTTCGCGGCAGGAGAAATCACTCTCAGCTACCTTCTTGTCGTAGGTTTTGCTCTTCACAACGGAACTGAAGGATTCGGAATAGTTGCATCGATCCCCAAAGACCACACTAGACTAAGAGACCCGATCCTCATGGGGCTCATAGCGGGATCTCCAACAGTGATAGGCTCCGTGATCGGCGCGGTCTTCTACTCGGCGGCCTTAGCAGTCCTGTTTCTCGGTCTTGCAGCTGGAGCCATATTGTACGTTATAGTTGAACTTATCCCTGTAGCGTACACAAGAGAACATAGACACTTAGTTCTCGTAGGCATAACATTGGGGATAGTAATAATGTATCTAACTGAATTGCTCTTGGGATCATGATCCGAAAGCATCATACAGGACAGTTCCTTTGAGCAGTAAGGAAACATCAATGATAGTTCAAGATGATTCATGGAGATGCTTCAACTTGCCCATTCAGTCCTAACGCTCGGCTGTCCTAGAGGACGATTCCAAGAATCAGAAGAACCAAGAATATCGAAAACTCGACTATAACCCTTGGGTGAGCAACCGATATCTTCAACTTCCTCTGATTTAGAAGAGTGTATAAGAGAAATCCCAACGGTACCAAGCTGAGTACCACAATCATGGCATTCATTCGCCATCCCCCATCACTAGCAGCATACGGCGCTGGGTCTCCCAATATCTATGTTCAACGAGATATATGTGTCGCAGAGGCGCCAAGAATTGGAATATGAGGAAATCCTGAAAAGACTGAAGTCGCTGTACAGTTCGGTTGCCGTCGCTGGCATGGCAAGGTATGGAATCAATCCCAATAAGAACTATGGGGTTTCAATTCCCAACCTGAGAATCGTAGGCAAGGAGTCTGGCATAGATCACCATCTAGCCCAGCAACTCTGGACTTCAGGCATTCACGACGCTAAGATACTTGCATCCATGATCGATGACCCATCCCTCGTTACGGAGCAGCAAATGGAAAACTGGGTTAAAGATTTCGATTCTTGGGATGTCTGCGATCAATGCTGCATGAATCTTTTCGCCAGGACAGAATTTGCCCGTCAAAAGGTCGTGCAGTGGAGCAAGAGGAATGAGGAATTTGTAAAGAGAGCAGCCTTCACCTTGATGGTTGTGTTGGCTGTTCACGACAAGGAAGCGCCTAACAGCGATTTTGAAAGGTTTCTGTCGATTGTGGAGCGCGAGGCTCTTGATGAGCGAAACTACGTCAAGAAGGCGGTGAATTGGGCGCTGAGGCAGATCGGAAAAAGAAATTTAGGCCTGAATAAGAAAGCGATCGAGACAGCCTATAGAATCCAAAAACTCAACTCGAAAGTGGCTAAATGGATAGCCTCAGATGCTCTACGCGAGCTCAAGGGTGAAAAAGTGAGAAACAGATTGAACAAGCAGAGTGTCTAAGCGCGTAGACAGAAGAAAAAATGAATGGCGTCTTCTACCTATTTCTTCCCCACGATTGGGGAATAGGACTTGAGTGGCTGTGTCGTCTCTATCGTTAGCAGTCGTTGCTTGAATTCCTCAAGGTATTTCTTTCTGCCTTGGTCTCCAACTTGAAATGCTCCATAGGCGACGAAAGGAGGCAACACTTCCATCCCACAGAAGTAAAGTGTTCCATGCATAATGGGGTGGAGCATCTGGTTGATGGTTGCCAGGTTGGCGCCCTTCTCACTATATCCCTCTTGCCCTCCGCCAGTCGTTACAGATAGCATCGCCTTCTTTCCTCTCAGCAAACCTGAGCTGTAGGTCTTGGCGAAGTCCCATGCGAATCCGCACGCCAAGACCCGGTCGAACCAACCTTTCATTATTGCAGGAGGGCTAAACCACCAGATTGGAAACTGGAATAGAATGAAGTCTGCCCATCTGACTTTCTCCTGCTCATCGTCGATGTCTTTGGCGAATCTTCCCTTCTGGGCAGTGCTCTTCTGCATCAGCATGTAGTTTGTTTCCTGGATGTCAGGCAGCTTGAGGAAATCCTGTTTGCTTGCAACGGGGTTGAACTTCACCGCGTATAAATCCGACACCTTCACCGCATGATGCTGCTCGGTGAGCACTGAGACAGCAAGGCTCTTCAGTGCTCCATTGAATGACCTCTGTTCATGATGCGCAAAAACAATGAAGACTCTCATACAAACCCCTCAACAAATCTCGACTATTCAAATCCATTAGTAAGATTTCATAGTTATTTGGACGTCTTCCTTGGCGCCTTGATCAATATCAATTGTTTGATGTCATCAAGATCCTTCTCGGAATCCACTTTGATTAAGAGCCAGCGCCCTTCCGGAAACCTGTGCGCCTCCTCGAGAACTTTCCTAGCCTTCGCACCAAGATTCAATCTAGCGCCTTTCCTTGCCTCAGCTTCGCCAAGGACAATCTGAACTGTGAAACTGTCATTTCCGGGATAAATGGAAATCAGTGCTTTCCCTCCTTTTCGATAACGCACAGCCCAACCATAGTTCTTCCCATAGAACGCGAAATCGCCTTGAATCCCATAGTTTTCGGTGATGAACTGCGTTAGCCTTTCCCAGAATAGTCGATTTGAGCCAATGGCAGCCAGGATTTCTTCTATTGTAGGTTTATTTTCCTTCTTAACAAATGCCCCCACAGCCATATTCCTCACTCACTCTCTTTGTGCGTGCAACAATGCTTCTAGCTTTCCTCGGAAGCTTGAGTCTGAGGATTCTCGCCCTTGGCTAATTACTCTCGTTGCATTTACTTATATACCGATGCCATTGGACGATGAGGAAGCGCGAGAAAATAGCTTGAGGAAAGAATAAGAGCTCTTGCTGAGAAAAGATGAACCAAGTGAGGAGGTTATGCAATTGGAGGTTCCAAAGTTTGACTTTCTCTGGCAGTATGTTGAGCACAGGGGCATCGGTGGATCCTATGTTCACAGCGATGAGGTTCTAAGACAAGACGTGTACAAGCAAGGATTTCAATGAATTCAGCGATAAGCTCGCCCAAGCTTTCTTGAGCTACGGTGCTAAGAAGGGTGACAGGGTTATAACAGTTCTACCATGTAGTCCAGAATTCATTCTGACTTACGCAGCTGATTGGCGAAGCCAAAGTAAAGGAACTGGTATTCCTAGGGCAGATGATGTCGGCTGAAGAGGCAATAAAGCTAGGAATAGTCAACTCGGTGCGGAATACAGAATACCTCATGAAGGAATTGGAGAACACTGCTTGAATCATCACGAAGAAGGCTCCGATGGCGATAAGACTCACCAAGAGACTTATGAACCAATCTTGGGATATGAGTATTGACGCCGCACTGGATGCCGAAGAGATCGCTACCTATATATATCATGGGGCAATCGGAAATTTTCATGGGAGCCTTGAAAGCCTTCTCTGAGAAACGGGGGCCCTATTCAAAGGAAAGTAGAAGTGGATTCAACCCAATAGTTTGGGTTTCCTCAAGTCGGATGGGATGACCATTCAATGCAGAGAAAGATTGTTACGATAATATTTATCATACTATTTGTTCTCATGGCGCTGGTGGCCCCATTTCTATTTCCAAAACCAGTTTCCTCAATCAAAGATATCTGCGCTCCAGGTGCATGGAGGCTCAGAGGGCAGCCTTGAAGCCACCAAGTACGTCTCTGGCTGAACGGATGAGAGGATGCCTCACTTTGGGTGGAACCTTCATTTGTTCCAGTCTGTGAATTCTGAAGTAGGTTGGCGGGTGGGGATCCCAACTGAGCCATCCTCTGAGTCTGTACGACGGGATTCGCTCATACTGAAGCTTCCGGAATCCGATCTTCAGAAGAGATTCAGCCAAGGCTCCAGGTTTCCCAATCTTCATAGCCGAAAGAAGGTCGGCCCTTGCCTCGAAGAACTTGGCTATGAAGTAGATAATTGTCATCGCAACTAGCAGATATAGGAAGGGTGAAAAGAGGAAGAAAGGCAGAAAAATGGTCAGTCTGAGTACGAACTCCCCCGATGTCAAAGCGAACAAGTAGAGAGGATCTCTACCCTTCAGATGACCAAGTTCGTGTCCAACAACGCTTAGTATTTCATCATCTTCCAGCTGAGCAAGCAACCCCGTGGTAATCAGGATGACGCCTCTGCCGGGACTCGGTCCGGTGGCTGCAGCGTTTGGCATCATTGTGTTGCTGATCACAATTTTCGGAACTGGTATATTGAACTTTTCCGCGGCCGTCTTCACGATTCTATAGACGTTGATCACCTTAGCTGCCCTACGATCAGGGGCACATTTCACGCCATTCTTGCCGAGTATTCTTTCACCGAGTTTGCATGTGGGTTCCCTGCCTTTGGCGAGCGTTTTATCATAAATCTCTGTTTTTATTTTGAGAATACTGTCTTCATCAAGTCTATCTTCTATCTTCTCGTAGTTCTTGATTGGAAGGTGAAACTGGAGAATGTGAATGTAGGGATTCTCTTTGGTGATTCTCCACTTACCCATTCTCAGGAAGATCTTGTCCGCGAGCAAAACGAATGCCAGCTGAACGCCGATAATTGCTATCACAGCATAGATACCAATGAATATGAAGAGGAGGATATTGATACCGAATAAGAGGATGAATAGGACAAGCATGCTGCTCGAGAATACCCTTGAAGAAGTCTTTCTCGTTCGTGAGGGCGGTTCCTCAGGAATTATCTTCTGACCCTTTATCCAAACAAAGTAAAGCGAGTGTCTCCTGACAATATCTTCAAACAATTCGACACTGATAATCAGGTCCTCTCTCAAGTCATCGAGTGTGCCTTTCGGAACATTGCCATCGGGGATCATTTCCACATGTATCCTTCTACTTGCTCTTACCTTCACGCTCATGCGCCAGTTACCAGGATCGAAGGCAGTGAAATTGAGAAAATGCGTGTCGCCTTTCGTCCCTCTCTGGACGTCCTTGAAGGTACTGGGATTTGTTCTCAGATAGTAATTGTGCATGAATTTCAGGGCATCCTTAAAGCAGATGTAGGAGAGTTCCGTTTCGATCGCGAATGATCTTGTTTCAGACAATGCTATTGGTCCCCTCTGAAGAAACCTATGCCCTCGTCAAGAGTCGGGAAACTTGCGTATAAAAGAATTTCGCAAATTGGAAAGAAGATGGAAAGCACAATGCCAAGGAATTGCCACAAAGGGTTGCCACACGTATGACAACCGGAGAAGGCGGATCATTTCCCCCTTATCCAAATTCAGGATTTTCCCAGGTAGGGACGTTCATGCATGTAACATATAACGGTCACTCCATCTCATCCGGATGTGCAAGCAATTCACTGACAGTGGACGGCGGGAAACTGCGTCTGCTCACGTTTCCCACTTCTTCAGGAATGCTTCTGCTTTCTTTCTCGTCGCAGGCCGAGTGTTCTTTAGTTCCTTCTTCACGAAGTCGAGTATCTTCTTCTTGTCTTTAGAGTCCTCAAAATACGTGTCCAATGTGGTTATGACGTGACCCTTGATTACATTCTTGCACTCTGAACCATGATGCGTCCCATCAATACTCAATAACCTGGCAGTGATTATCGACTGCAACTCTGGCTTCGCTTTGGCGATGACTTTCGATATTCCAACTAGGTTGGCGGCGGTGATCATACTCTCGTCATCAAGCAGCTTGTAGAGTTTATCAAACACAGTTTCGAACTTGTTTTCTGAGTCGACTTTTGAAAGATGACCTAAGATGAAAACCGCATCACTCTTCAGAAAAGTGTTTTCGCTATTGAGCATGTCAACAAAGAAGTCCCACTTGGGGTACAAAGCATCAGGATTCCTCTCCCCGATGATCCTCAAAACCTTGGCACTCCCATACTTAATTCTCGCCTTGTCAGACGAAATGCCTTCCATCACCTGTGATAGTAGTTTCCCGTCCTTCAATGCTTTTTCTGCTATTCCTTCAACGTTAGCGTTCTTTTTCTCCAACTCGGAGAGTACACTCATTTCACGACACTCTCTTCGCTTTTCTCAGAGTCAGTATGAATCTAGCATGCAACTAAATATTAATCTCTAAACATATAACACATTTGACGAGATCGACAGAGAATGAGGAGGAAGTATTGGGATCATGAAGATAGGAGTATGCGGCATAGCCTGTGAAAAGTGCCCCAGAATGACTATTGGGAAATGCCCTAGTGGGTCAAAGGGATGCGTTCCAAAAGAAAACAAGTTCTGCAAGATATCAACTTGCGCGTTCCACAAGAACATCAAGCTGTGCTTCGAATGCCCTGAATTCCCATGCGAAACCACAATGTCAGGACCAATTAGCTACGGATACTGCGAATATATTTCTGGGAAAGAATAGGGGAAGACAGTGGGTACTACTGTCACCGTTTCAATGTCTTTCGTGCTTTTCTCCTGCACGGTCGCGTGATGCAATACGCATCGTCTGACGTTGTCCAGAAGCGCAGCAGTTCTTTGAACTTTCAGCTTCTTTGGTCGCTGTTTTCCTTGGACTTGACCATTGAACCATCCATCTCATTATGGGTTCCACGGCCTCGGCGAGCGACTGCCCTTTTTCCGTCATAGAGTATTCGACCCTTGGCGGGATCTCGTTGTAGGCAGTTCTATTCAATATCCCCTCTTTTTCCAGCTCCTTCAACCTAGAAGCAAGTGTTTTTGTGCTTATGTGTCTAAAGAGATTGCTAAGTTCAGTGAACCTAACCTTCTTCTGAGAGCAGCAGAACAAAGCAAGAATTTCCATCGTTCCTCTGCCGCTTATAAGCCTAAGAGTCCCTTTCCCCAGTCTTGCCAGATCGGCAGCATCCATCTCAATACTTTCCATATTTCCACCCTAAGAAATTTCTGATTCACATCTATCCCTTGATCCTAGACATCGGTGACTTTCTGTCGCCGCGACCATTGATCCTATCTTTTTCTGAGTTTTGCTTTGGTCTGACTTGGCTTTATGGTGTACAGCATCGTGTGAGGCGAGTCAATTAGGCGAGACTCCTCCTTGGATTCTATTAGCTTGATGATGTTACAGTTGGCGCAGAGAAGCTGATAGTCTTTTGATCCTTGCTGTAGTTCTTCGAAGACATGGGAGTAGTAGGGATAATTCGATTGAAAGGTCATCCTTTCACGTCTACCCCCTCCATTGATGTGGTCAATCTGGAGAACTCTCTGATCAGAGATGCCACACTGGGCACACTTGTTGCCTAGGAGTTCAAAGATTCCAAGTCGTTTGCACTTTCGGAGTTCCCTAGCGCGATCGGTGGCTTTCGTCATGAAAGTTCACTCCTTTTCTTGCATTTGAAAACATTACCCAAGGATTTCCTCGTTCGTAGATTTGACGACCTGAACTTGGGCTATCGACGTCGATTCGGTTTCGGAGCATTGAAATTATGTTTCATGCATCGTAGGGCGCAACGTAATACTTTACTCTCTTACACCTTAATCACTGGAGTACTTTACCCTTGACAGCTTAAATACTTTCCTTACTACACTATTATAAGGCTTAGAATGGAAATAAGAAGGTTATGATTGTGGAGACTGAACAGAAGAGAACAACATGTGGTTGCGGTGGCGCGATCCCTAGCAAAGCGAAGAAGGACAACACAGCTGAAAAGGATGTGCGAAGCGAAGTCAGGAAGGCTTACAGTCAACGGGCGAAAATGATCAGTCAAAGTGAATGTTGTGGAGCTGGTCGTGTAACAAGTCAAGCGGGGTACAGCGAAGAGGAACTCCAGTCACTGCCTGAGTCGGCGAGAGCCGTTTCTGCAGGCTGCGGGAACCCCACTGCGCTCGCTGGTCTAAGGCAAGGTGAGACAGTATTGGATCTGGGATCTGGCGGCGGCATTGATGTTCTTTTGGCGGCGCAGAAGGTCGGTCCAATGGGTAAGGTGATAGGTGTTGACATGACGCCTGAGATGATCGACACGGCAAGACAAAATGCTCGGAAGAGCGGAGCAAAGAATATTGAGTTTAGACTTGGCGAGATCGAACATCTTCCAGTCGCAGATGAGAGCGTTGACGTGATAATCAGTAACTGTGTGATTAACCTTTCACCAGAGAAGGAGCAGGTGTTCAGAGAAGCTTACAGAGTTCTGAAGAAAGGTGGAAGGATGCTTGTATCAGACATGATGGCATCAGGGCTGCCTGAAGTTGTAAGGAAGAACATCTCACTTTGGGCAAGCTGCATAGGGGGAGCAATAGGGCTTGACGAGTACTTGGAAATGATGAAGGCAGCCGGATTCCAGGTCGAAGTTGTCAATCAAGAGGAGTACTCTAGAGAGTTCATCAAGGATGCCTTAGAAAACGCATTGGTGACCAGTCAAGACAAGTGGCAGCAAACAATGCTCAGTGAGCTGACGAAACTATACGATGGGAACAAGGCGGGAGTCAGAATACTACACGCAGAGATTAGGGCCAGGAAAAGTTAGTTTTTGAAGGATCAAACAACTCAAAGTCTCTCTGGACTTTACTTGCTTCTTAGATACTTCTTTCGCACATTATTCAATTGGGAAACATATTGTGATCCGAATAATAGTAGCGTCATGAAGGTAGTCGAGCTCACCGCGTTTTGCTGGCGGCTATATCATGACTTCCAAACGGTCCAGAATTTTATTCAGTTTGCATCTCTATTCCTTTTCAGTGAGGGAGAAAGAGCGGTAGCCAGAAGTTTTCTCGTGATACTCTCAAAAAGCCCCTCCACATTCTCTCCGGTTTTAGCCGAGGTCTCGATGAAATCGGCTCCAATCTTGCCTGCAAGTTTCTTACCTGCTTCACTTTCAACTTTTGCCGGCAAGTCAGTCTTGTTGGCAATCAATATCATCTGGATGTTCCCCTGAACAACCTGTTTGATGTCATCAGACCAAAATGTGACGATGTCAAGAGTAGCGGGTCTCGTGACATCATAGACTATGACGGCTGCCTTAGCCCCCGTGTAGTACTTGATCCTGACATTGTCGAATCTCTCTTGAGCAGCAATATCCCATATCATGAGCGTCGCATAACGACCATCAACGTCATAATCTTTGCCGGTAATGTTTGCACCCAACGAAGGAACATAATTCTCCTTGAAAGAAGAGGAAACATGTCTATCTATTATGGCTGTTTTACCCACGGCAGGATCTCCCACAAATATAACCTTGAAAGCAAAGCCCGCCTACGACATCTCTACCCATGTCTGATAGTCGCTCCCTCTCAGTGTATGTTAGTAGTGGTTCGGGCTTCAGACCTACCCTGTGATAGAGCTTTGATAGTTCCTGTGGTGACAGGTAATTAATATGACGTATAGGCTATTTCTGCTCGAAGGAGGCTGGGACTCTACTGAGGCAGGGAGGAAATATGGGGTAAGAGGGTGTATGGCTACCCAGAGGCTTGAACCCCCTCCCGGAATTTGGGACTCCTAGCAGCAACGAAAACGTACTAGACACCCCCAGTTCATGATGTTGACATTGTTGCCCGGTGTCTCGCCGCCTCTGGCCTAAACATCACCAGCCCGAGTTTGA
>Ga0315309_1000914_pt1 | contig 17942 bp, 14 predicted proteins | sample TDP4_MG_FD_203080 | JGI IMG/M metagenome (GOLD analysis project Ga0315309, IMG submission 203080) | Freshwater sediment microbial communities from Lake Towuti, South Sulawesi, Indonesia - TDP4 | ecosystem: Environmental > Aquatic > Freshwater > Lake > Sediment | place: Indonesia: South Sulawesi... | reverse complement strand
TCATCAGATTGGTCACAAAAAATGTTGCTTTGACACTATACCTGTTTAAGAGTCTAAGTATTCTGGGCACGCCATACCTTACGTCGCCAAGCTGCTCAGTATCGAAAACCAGTGAGAATGTTCCTTCATCTTGCTTAGCCTCTTGTACGTTCTCCACTTCTCCGTCGACATTGAAATCTAATCTTCTGTCGCACTTCATGAAGTCCTCAAAACATGTTTTCATCTGTTGCACTCTGTCCTGCTCATCGATGCCGCTGAAGGAAGAGTAACCTGTCCTCAGTTCTCTAGTTACCGGACCAATACTTATTCGATTCCCTACTTGATCGTTTCTTGAGTATAAGACAAAATGAATGTTATTTCTCAAGACCAGCCTTTTAATCTCGTTGACTTTCCTACGCAGTTCATCTTGGTTGATAGTTTCACAGAATATATGCCAGTGTCCAGTTCGGCTCTCAAGTGATAAGACTCTGGCGTCTTCCCCGTCAACAATCATCAAAACATTAGGCTTATTCATATTCAAACCTTCCAGGCGCTTGCTTTGATTTCATCTTCTGTCTGCCCAGGACTTGCGAACCTATCCATGTTAGCTATGGAATAAAGCAGAGGAAATAGGACCTCCGCACCCAGCATCTAAAACAGCTTCAGTCTTTCCTAGCTCCATCATTCTCATAATCACAGGTGCTTGAATTCTCTTTATCACGTTAGGGTACCCTAGCATCTTTAGATTTAGGTCTTTCCAACATATTCTATCTGGCACATATCCGAAGGGCATGAGTATCTCTCTCGTTTTCCTATGGTTTTAAAAATACTACCAACAAACGACTATGGTTATCATTCTGAGCGAATAATCAACTCTCTGATTCTCATCACTTGCAGTATGTACATTTCCATGATGAATTCTATGCTGCAACTTTGAAGCAAATCCAGCTTATTCTTCCTTCGACTCATGTACTCAGTACCGAATTCTCTTAAGAATCGGATTGGCCTCAAAAGACCATTGCTCTCTAAGCTTTGTAAGCGCGACGTCTATCTTTGTTACTATTCTTTTCGAATTAAATTCCTCGTCAGCCATTTTGCGAGCGTTTCTTCCCATCCTCCGACGCTCACGCGCGGACAACTCTTTGAAAGCGTAGAAACCTTTTTTCAGATTGCTGGGTTCATTGTTACGCGCACAAACCCACACTTGTAGTTTTCACGAACATTACAGCATCACCGACCTCCGTAGATAATATTAATGCGCGTCACATTTTGCTGTCAAGAAATCCGGATAATAGCTAATGTCTGCCTAAAAACAACATCTATTAAGGACATTTGCCCTGTGTTCATTTCTTGATAGCTAGGGCTATCTTGAGTATTGTGTCATGAGGTTCCTAAGAGGCGACAAAACTTCATTCCAGTTATATTCAGTTCTTATGGTTTGAATTCCATTGTTGGATTTATTTTTCCATTCAGCTTTTCTTTTCAAGGTTTCCAGAGCCGCCAAATAACTCTCGGTAGAATCATCTTCCAGAGCTACACCGCAGTTCTTTGTTTCTATCATTTTGCCCCAGTCTCCGATGTTTGGGGTAATTACTGGCAGACCACATGACATGTAGTCTAACACTTTTATGGGAAAAGCCACCAAACGCGCCAAGTCTTTGGTTGAAGGAGCAATACCTATTTGCATTTCGGATAGAATATTTAACATCATTGGGCGGGGAACATGACCTAGGTATTTGATGGGTATTTTTTCCCTCTTAATTCGCGCTAGTATGTGCTTTTTCATTGCCCCAGCTCCGCTCAAGAAGAACTTAAAATCGGCCTGGTTCGCCTTTTTCGCTATTTCCAAGTAGTTGTCAACTCGTTCATAGTAGGCGAAGTTCCCCGCATAGATCACTTTAAGAGGATGACTGAACTTCGCTTTGAGGTTTTGCGGCTCTGCTCCGTTATGAACCACATGAATCTTATCGTCAGGAACCTTGAAATGACGGGCAACATGTTCTTTCATTTTGTAGCTTACCACTAGTAAATGGGTGCATCTATTGAAAATCTCCGCTTCCAAGAGTTCTTTGAGGTGCCATGACCTCTCGTTACGGCCTTTGGCTTCAGCACCAGCTAATCCGTGCACATCCACGATGAGTGGCTTTGAACTCTTTTTATGGATATCAAGTGTAAGCCAGCCGACTAGAGATGTCTCGGCTAGAATCACATTAAAGTCCAAATTGCGAGTAATCTGATCCAAGAAGTTTCTCGCTGAATTAAATTCGAGGTATCGTAGAATCGAGTCTCTCAAACTAAAAGGTCTGAGTTCATGAAAAGGCAGGAGGTTAGTTAAGGTTTTAGATACGCCTTGTCTTCTAATATATCTGGGAGATATAGAAGGTAAAGCGACATTATAGACATTGAAACCTAGCTTCTGCAGAAACTTTAAGATCGTGTCGACCCTGATTGTATCACCTAAGCCACCTGTTGTTCCGTGAACAAATAGAATACGCATAGTTTTCATAGAGAATAGGTCAACTCCTTCTGCGAGTTCTTAGTGTTTAGTGGCAAAGAAGCGCTCGCATACCTCGCATAACAGTTCTTCACGAAGTCGTGATTCTTCACACGTCTTCCGGATATTTGCAGTTCATCAATTGAACATGTAAACAAATCCTCGATACATTCCCAGCTGAGGCTTCTGATATTTCCGAGCGCATCTCAATTGAAATCAGGTAACGAACTGGCTAACAGTAGTCTATTGATGTACAAGTACCTCTTCATAGAGAGAGATAATTCGAGTAGCCAAGGCATCCCATGAGTACTGGTTAGCATGGCTCAATATTGCTTTATAATTCCACTTTTTCGTAAAGGCCTCCAGGATTGCCGAGGAAAGCGCACCAGGACTCCCTGGATTTACCAAAATGCCAACGTCTTTTGTGATGATTTCCGGAATGCCTCCCACTTTGGTTGCCACCACAGGTTTCCCACAGGCGAAAGCTTCAGGTATTACTGTTGGAAAACCTTCATTCAAGCTTGGCAAAACAAAAAGATCGCACGCATTCATCCATATCGGAATCTCCTCGTGTTTCTTCATTCCCGTGAACAAGACGTTGTCGTCCAAACCCAGATTCTTTGCCTGTTTTCGCAATACTCTTCCTAAAGGACCCGAACCTATAATTACAAAGACTGCGTTATCCTGTTTCCTGAGGACCGCCTGCACCGCGTCAAGCAAGTACGCGTGTCCTTTCACCTCAACTAAACTGCTCACAGTAAGTATTACCTTTTTGCCAACAGGTAGACCAAGTCGCTTTCTCGCTTCGCCTGAAGGAATAGGCTTGAATGACTTCTTGTCGTAGCCGTTAGGAATTATGTGTATTTTATTAGGAGGCACTCCAAGCGATAACAGTCTTTCGGCGTTGGATTTACTAACGGTTATTACTTGATCAGCCTTGTCTAGCGTGAATCTTGCAAGGTTATAGTACCAGTCGTTTGCAAAGGGCCGAGTGTGGATATCGCTACCGTGCGCAGTTATTATGAGAGGCCTTCCAGATTTCTCTTTGATCATCGCTCCAATGTAACTATGGAGGTCTAGAAAGTGAGAGTGGATCAGACTAAAGTTGATGGAGTGTTTTGAGACAATTTCTATGCACCATTTACATGCCAGATGGAAGTTTGTCTTTCCTGCTAATTCCATTGGAAGTGCAGGAAATCTAACGGGAAATACTTGTAGCTTCTCGGTTTCACTTGAGTGAATTGAATCTGATAAAACTCTAAGATAAGGGATTCTCTCACGTAAGAAGGGTATACGAATCGCAAGTTCCGAGAACAAGCTGACAGGCAAAAGGACGTGAACCATGTTAAAGTAGTTCTTGATTAAGGCTAACTGATCCCCAATAAATACCTGTGTGTGTGGCGTAATCAGAAGAAGTTCCTTATTATTGGTTTTCTTCACGGAATCGGAGACTCCCTTCCAGGTACGTTTTGGACTAACTAGGTTTCGGCAACCGTGTTTCTATCCAGTATCGCTAGTTAAATGAAGCAGAAATTACGGGGCAAACAACATTTAGATGTTCTGTATTCAAGTTTTCACATCCAGTGGTTGACAAGATCCTCTAATCCTTCCTCAAGGTTTATCTTTGGATTATATCCAAGGAATTTTCGTGCTTTTTCGATCTTAGCGCAGCTGTTCTTGATGTCTACATATTTGGGTTTCTCATGGACTGGTTTCATTTCGGCATTGAGTTTTCTCATTACTATCTGGCACAGTTCGTTTATCGTTATTGGTTTTCCCGAGCCTATGTTGAAAGTCTCTCCCACAGCATTATTGCTGTTCATTGATGATAGAAGCGCTTGCACCACATCGCTTACGTGAACGAAGTCCCTCGTCTGCTTTCCGTCTCCATAGATTACGGGCTGTTTACCCCTTCGTATATGCTCGATGAATTTTGCGATAACCCCAGAGTATTGGTTGGTGCTCTGTCTTGATCCATAAACGTTGAATAGACGCAAAGTTAGTGTCTCCAGCCCGTATTTCTCTTTGAATTCCGCGCAATACTCTTCTCCTTTGACTTTGGATTTTGCGTACGGAGACATGGGGTTCACTGGATGAATCTCGTCAATAGGTAGGTACCTTGGATTCCCATATACAGCAGATGAGGATATGTTTATGAAGCGCTTGACATTGCTGCTAAGGCTTGCTTCCAGTAAGTTTCTGGTTCCCTTGCCATTCACTTCATTTGTTGTTGTTGGATTCTCAATGGAGTATGACACGCTTGTGATGGCGGCTAGGTGGAATACGATATCGAAGTCGTCCAAGGTTTCCTTGACATCTTGCATGTTTCGAACGTCACACCTCACAAACCGGACTTGCCCACTGCTTAGGTGAAGAGTTATGTTTTTCAGTGTACCGAACGACAAATTGTCGAGAATCGTGACTTCGTACCCTCTGTTCACGAGGGCGCTTGCTAGGTGGCTTCCAATGAAGCCAGCACCGCCAGTGACGAGGATCCGTTGCAACTTTGGTTGCCCCTCGATGCTTCTCAGCATAGCTCTACTCATCAGGCCTACTGTCAGTTGGTCATATGGATAGTCTGATGTTAGACGGTTGTCAGTCTAGTCCAAGCCAGAAGACATATTTCGTCTCTTTAAGCCATGATTTGAGCTGTGGAGCCCAATTGAAGACTCCATTTCCATCAAATTCGGTCAGGATCTCTTTTGCTCGTTCAGTTCCTACGCTCATTATCTTCTTCCTGATTGTGTTTTCTAGTTTCTCAACTATGCTCTTTAGTTGGGCGATGATCTTCATGTTGATGATTTTTCTTCTGATCTCAGCATACCACATGGCTGCTCTGTAGAATACTCTATCGATGGCTCCGAGTCTGCGCCAGTTTCCGTTTCTGGTTCCTTTGCGCCAAAAATGCATTAGCTCGTTGTAGTTGAGCAGACATGATCCCTCCCGTTGCTTGCTCTTAATCTTATCGGGGGATCAGCATCACCTATTAGTTCATCGTATTTAAGGTTTCCCTCCCTCAAGCTCAGTAGAAATCTTCGATGATCGCAAAAAGTCTAGCGAAACCGTGTTTGCATTGCAGGCGATTTGTTTGAAGATAACCTTTGACTTTGCTGAAGAACGGTCAGATACATGGTTGGCATGAATCGATTCACAAACTACACGGCACTCTGGAAGTACTCGTATCTTGTGTCGCAGCTCTCTCCCCCAGACGTGCTTATATGGAGAATAAGTCAGATCTTCAAAAGCCAAGAACCAACTAACTTTGAAAGCTATGTCTCGATAGACCACGTGGCATTGATACAAATATAGTAGTAGCAGGTTCCACTTTGGAGACTTTCAATGCCCACAAGAGAGCGTTGTAAGGGCACACTACTCAGCTGTTCACGGTTTTTTTTCCTCCGCATACTCTCTCCCCGACCTCAAAGCGCGAGTTGTCTACTAAGCCCAGCGGAATCAAGATATCCCAGCATCTGCAAACAGTCCCGAAAGTTCAATGATCCAGTATTGAAGTCTATGTTCCGAAGATACTCTCGGGAAACAATAATCTGAGGCTCACGTACTAAAGAGGATGAACTTGTGCAAGGTGAACCAGATCTCTAGCCTAGTCTACTAGTCTCCGTAGATGATTCTTATCAACCAGTTGAGCCTTTTGCCTGCCTTTGTAATCGTTTTCTCTGAAGCGAAGGCTTGAGCTATCTCTGCCAGATCGCTTCGTTCCACCACTCCCATTCTGCCATAAGAGACTATCGATGACAATAGGATTATCGCTCCGCTAATTAACCAGCCCAGTCTCAATAGATAGCAAGGCAATGCCACTGCAAAGGGCACTACGACTGCTATCGCGATCTTCCCTGAAGGCACTCGGAGGTGCGCTAGCCTGGAGATGACCATAGACACAACCGAGCCTATTAGAGCACCTGCGGAAAAGGATAAGGCAGCACCTATTCCTTTGTAGATTGGAACAAGTACGAAATACAATATGACCTGCGGAAAACTTGTCGCCGAATTGATAGCAATTGATTTTCCATAATAGCCAGCGGCATAGACTAAATTACCCACGATGAAAATGAATAATAGAGGGATTATGCTCAGTAATAAGATGGACAACGTCGATGAGGCTTCCAAGTACTGGGCGCCCATGAGTGAAAGAGGAAGCTCTGGGTAGAGCACCAGGAAAACTGTGATGGGACATGCTAATGCCATGCAGATCTTCAGAGCTCTCCGAGCCAAGTCTTTCCTAGACTTCGAATTCAATCCGCTAAGAGCAGGGAAGAGCATGGCATTCAAGCTGGTCGGTAGCATGCAGACAATGGTGAATATTAGGTAGGCGATGTAGTACGTGCCAGCTCCGATGCCTCCTTGCACCCCGAAAACCGTTAGGGTGCCGAGTTGTTGACCAAGTAGGGCTATGACTCCTGGGAGCCAAGCCACGGCGCCTGCGTGCAGGGATTCTCTCACCGCTTTCCCAGAGAACTCTACCTCAATGCCTCCCAACCGTCTCAGTTCCCTCAAAGCAAACAGTGCCATTAATGCTAGTTGAAATATGCTAGCCACAATTACTCCCGTTAATGCTCCAACCCATCCTAGACCCACGTAGACTAAGTAGACTCCTAGCCCAACTCTGACAACAGCCGAAATCACAGTGGAGAAAGCCCAAGACTCGGTTCTAGTTATCGACACGAATAATGAGGCGAAGACTGTTTGGAAGCTCAGGAGTACTATAACACCCGTAAAGAATAGCATGGCGTCTGAGAATCCCAAAACAGGTATCTGCAAAAAAGCCACAATCCAAATGATCAGCGCAGAGAGCAGGCATAGGGTTAGTGTAGCCATCAATGAAGACCAAAAGTACCTATTCAGCTTCTTCATATTATTGTGACCGAGTTCTCGACCTAAGAAGCGCTGGACTCCAGTAGGAAGGTCTAAGCTGACAATTCCTGTAACGAGTGAACTTAGTGTGACCACAGAACTCGCGATCCCGACAATCCCGACTCCGCTGTAGAACGAGACCAAGAACCAAAACGCGTATCCTAGTATTGAACTAATTATGGATCCTGTGAATAGGAATATTCCCCCGCGGGCGAGGCCACCGATGCTCAACTCCAATTCTAAACCTCCTGAAGTTGAATCTAATGCGGCTAGAACTCGTATTTCCACGGAATTCAACAAGTTTTCTGGTCCAACTAGTGTGAGCAATCAGAATGGCTGTGATGCCTTCCATGTTCATGTTGTATGTCAGCTATTTATGCCTTGTCAGGATTGAATCCTCCCACTTTCGAAAAAGTCACACTGGACTATTCAGCCACCAACACTAGGATCCTATATTGCAGATAAAGCACTAGAGATAGCGCGTTTGTGCCGCCAATGCTTTTGCCTTCCTCTAGAACTTTGATAGCTTTGTTCAGCTCCTCCTTTCTAGCGCTAAAAGGCAATTTCATGACAATGAGTTCTCTGCCTTTCATGCCAAGTCTTTCAGCTAGGTTCTTGCCTTTCAACACGTGAATTATCGCTCTCGCCATATTTGTCTGGTTATTAGGTTCAACCAACACGACGACAACGCTGTTTGTGAATACTTCGTTCATGCTTGGTCTATCCGATCTAATCACAGTCCTTTTGCATAAAAGCGCTCGGCGGCAAACTGCAAAGTAACTCTCCCAAAACGATCGCATAACAAAGATATTGCATACGTTGCACAAACGAATCAATTTCTTCATCGATCTCTCTCTTGTCGAAGATTTCCAGATCTTCAATGTTCATTACTACAACGAATCTTCTGGGTTGAGTCAGGTATTCCTAGACATAGCGATTCTTCGACCCATCAACAACGGTAAGGACTCTGTCTGCCTCTTTTGTGCAGAACTGTCTAGCTTCTCCCATAGACATAAGGGTATCAATATACGGATAATGTATCCTGTTTATCCCCATTCTTTCACCTAGGTCTTCATTCCCTCCATGTAGTTCTCATGCAGATCAGCGACGAGTGGCATATTGAATCTGTTGGCAACGGCCTACTCCGTCCTTGCGAGAGTCAGGTTATGGACATGAATCGCGCTAATGCAGTATTGGCTAATGGTATCTAACATGGCCTTTTTCCAGAAGGGATGGATAAAAAGCAAAGTAAAACAAAGGTATTTGTTCACCTAGCTTGAAGGATCTTGAGGTTCTTTTCTTCGAATTGCTCTTGAACCATTTGTCAACTCCTCGCTCTGCATCTCATCTCTGCCTAGGAGGAAAACTCCGTGATCAGCCTTCACCAATGCTCTTGCCTCCTTGTCAATGCGAATATGAAGTGGGAAGTAACATCGCCAGTATCATGCATATCTCCAGAGTGAGCGCCTCTCAGCTCCGATTGTGTGTTTAAACCCTAATCTCGATGTTGTCTAGCGTCTTGTTAGATATAGGAAGCCATCCGAAAGAAAACTCAAGGCTCAGGAAATCAAAAGCAATGTGATTTGGGAAGTGAGTGAAAGCAATAACTAGTTATTTATGGTTAATTACTAATAAGAGGGAGATATAGAGCTAGCCTCCTTCACCTTTCATCAAAACAACCTTAACGGTGTAAGGCTTTGCAGGAAATTCTGACTGCGTTGAATCTCGCACTGCTCACCCTCGTGACCATGGTCACTGCCGTTTTTATGGGGCACGCCTCAACTAAGGTAATTCTGAAGGTAGTCAAGAAACTATTCGGAATGGACATCAGCATAGGGCTTCGGTTGACATGGGAGAGGTTTTTTGCATATTCTGCACTGGGGTTCGTCTTTATAATCGCATACTGTATTATGCTTTCAATTTTCGCATTTCTTAATCAAATAGGAGTATCGTTGCTTATTGGGTTTCTGGCAATAGTAGAGTCGTTCAGTCTAGTGAATAAGCAAAAGATAGGCGAACTAGGAGTATTAGCATATGTTAGAAGTCTCGCAAAGCATCTAGGGATCATAGCCAAAGAATGGCGTCGAGCGTTCTTACTCGGGTTGTTTATCGTGGCAATTGTGTGGCATTTTTCTCCTGCCATTATGTTGGCCAACTATCCGGGTGGAGATGATAGAGCCTACCTCTTCGTAACAAGACAGATAGTTGACAAAGGAGGTGTGCCATTTGGAGTTGACTATCCTTACGCTTATCCCTTCATGGATCATGTCTTGATGAGTGGATTCATGGTTGTCGCATCATTTTTCTATAACCTTTTTCAGACTATAGCTTTCCCCACGTCAATCCCTCTGATTCACCTTTTCCTCGCACAGTTGTATTTGTCTTTAATTCCAGTGTTATTTTACCTTTTCACGGTGGTATTATCGAAGGACAGGTCCTTTTCGATAATCGTGGGTTTGACTGCATTATTCTTGTGGAGATCAGTACTGTACTACTTCAGTTGGGGTGGGGAGGGTGAATCGATGGGATACTTCTTGGTACCTATGCTGGCGTTGGTTGATTACAAGCTAAATGAGACTTTGATAAAGAACGGATACAGATTAAGGACACATGTAGGGACATGGGTAGCGAAGCTTTTCTTGGTTGTTACTGCAGTGTTTATTCACGTTTACTCCGCAGTTTTCTTCATTTTCTTGGTAGTAATAGTTGTTCCCCTGATAACATTGAGGAAGAATTTGCGGGGAAGAGAATTCGATGCCAAGGACAAGATAAAAACATATCTCAAAATTGTCGCGCCATACCCGGTAACCTTCTTGGCAGTAGTTGTTCTGGTAATCGCAGTTTTCGTGTTGCTGCAGCCGCTAGTAATTGGGAGTCCAGCAATCCTGAGACTATATGATCGCATGACTTCTAGCCCTGAGAGTATTCTCAATGACTATTCTCAAATGACATGGACCCCTTCATGGCTAGTTTTTAGAAGCGGCTATGACGCGATCTATGCTCTACAAATGCTTACCAACATCTTGGACAGTTTTTCTGGAAGCTGGGTTCTGCCGTTTATCGCACTTTACATATTATCTGTTGTTTACTTGAGGGTATCAGGGAAGAGAGGAGAGTCGTCCTACATTGAAGGGAGGGAAGCTTCCGGATTGGTAAGTATAATTGCTGGTACAGGAGTCATTTTCTTTCTCTTTACGCAGAACAGCCCATTTGGCTGGTACTATATACCGTATCCGCTTGCTAGAACCATCCTCGTAGTCAGGCTTTACTATGTGCTGAACGTGTTTATCATCTACGTCGAAGCATTACCATTATACTTGATCTTTCTCTATGCGCGGAAGGAAATTGCAAGACCTATTGCATCACGTAATGGGGCCTCACATCATGGATTTACTTTGAAGAGAATAAGGGGTGTGAGCCTCAAGAAAACAGTCCCGATTGCACTACTAGTATTGATCCTAGCCGGGATCACACTTCCACCGATCAATAGTTACTACCAATCCTACGTAACTAGCAGAGCGGAGTCGGTGGTGACGCCCAATGATTTGGATGCTTTCAGGTGGATTGAGGCAAACACGCCCAGAAATGCCACATTTATCGGGGATGCTAGTGATGCGGGAGCATACGTGTATATCTATACGGGAAGAATCGTGTTGCCACCAAATGTGATGCGTCTATGGTCCGCAATTGGCGAACCCTTGCAGGATCTCACAGGAATTGTAGACATGCTGCATCAGGGGAACGTATCCCAGCAACTTTTCCAGTTGCTGAAGAAATATAATATCTCGTACATCTACGTCGGAGAGAGATCACAATACGGTCTGACGAGATTCCTTCCTGTCGTTCTGATCGACTCACCACAACTTCGAGTGGAGTTTCACCAGGGCGGATCATACGTGCTGAAAATCATTTATGATATGTAGAGCGTTCTTCACCCTAAGTTCCTGTACAACTTTTCTATTTTTCTCTTTATCACTTTTTGATCGAACATTGCAGCTATTTCTCGTACTTTCTGACTCAATCTTCGTGGTTTATCGACACGTGTTACAGCCTTTTCCAGCGCATCCGCAAATGAGCAAGGGTTCTTAGTGTCATAGTACATAGCGTTTTCTCCCAGCATTCTCTTAGTCTGTGCTAGCTTACTTACAACTATTATCTTTCCTGCCGCCATATACTCAACTATCTTCGTCGGAATCGCAATGTGAGTATCAATGGATTCTGGGTAAGAAATGACTGCCACATTTGCTTCACGGACTAATTCTACTGCTTCCTCATGGACTATGTTTCCCGTAAGAATTACTCTGTCTTTCACCTTTTCTCTTGCAGCCATTTGTTCCAGCTTTTTTCGAATACTGCCTTCACCAACTAGGAGCAGATATGCTCTAACCCTCCTTTGTCTTACCAGTTTCGCGAATACAGATACAAGATCCTCCAATCCCCGAATTACGGGTTCCAACTTGCCGACGTAAATGATTATCGCTTCACCTTCAGGGATCCCGAATTTTCTAATCAGGTCCTTGGCTCGAGGGCGTCTTGCAAATTCCCTTAGGTTCACATATGGGTATACGACTTCAATCCTATGTCCAAACTTCTTCCCATGTCGTCTTACTAGATAACTCTTCATTGTGTCCGATACGACAATAACCACATTACTTAACTTGAACAAGATCCTCTCGAAAACTATGAGAAGTTTGCATAGGAGACCGTTGTAAGAAAGTCCCCTCATCAGTGTCGCCGTTTCAGGGATTAAGTCATTGTACAGGTAGACTGTTTTTGCCCTTGTCGTCTTTGCTGCTAAGAATGCCGCCGCTTGTGGGACTGCTCTTGCTCCACCACTTATCTGCACAACATCGAAATGACCCCCGACTATAGTTGAGAATATCTTTGGGAAGTATTTTCTCAGAAAAAAGAATTCTTTTTCTATTTCCCTAGAAAGAGCCTTATCATACCTCACCTCGTAATCATCTAACTCTATTGTTCTGACATCTCTTGGGGGGGTGATTCCTCCCTTGATAGCGAATAGTGTTACATCATAGCCTAGTTCTCTTAGCACATCTAGAGTAAGAAGAGTTTTCCTACCAGCTCCACTTGCGGAACTGAGAACCATCGGGCTGACGATTGCTACTCTTTTCTTCATCTTGACCACTAGGGTGAAGAAGATCTTTTGAGGTGCATTCTAAAGGGCTTTCAACTTAAAAGTCTTTCCGAAAGACCGCCTGTTGGGCAACTGGATCGTTAGAGGGGGGATGAACAAGTATAATAAGCGTGACTAATTCTGCTCTATAACCCGTTCAGCAGTTTGCTTCCCTGAAGTCTGGCACTACGATTTACTCAGAAAGGCTTCGTATACCTTCTCTAATTGCTGAACCTTCTTCTCGATGGAGAAGCTGTTGATAATTCGCTTTCTGGCGTTCGCACCCATTTTGTTTCGCAGATCTGTATGTGTCAGAATGAAGTCAAGCCTATTGTAGAGGTTTCCTAGGTCAAAAGGTTTTACTAGGAAACCGGATGAACCATCTTCCAAGACATCACATATGCCTGGTATATTAAAAGCAACCACCGGAACTCGGCAGCTCATCGCTTCAGCTACGCCAAAACCAAAACCCTCCATATAGGGGTTCAAATGTATACATACATCGGATTTCCTGAGTAATGATATGTACTTTTCGTCTGAAAGCCAATCATTAGGGATTTCGAATTTCACATTACTAAGTCCAGAATTACCTGCAAATCCTTGCACCATATTCTCTAACGGGCCTCGCCCGATCACGCAATACACAATTCGTAAGTTGTGCTTTCCTGCTATTTTATCTAGGATTTTTCCCACGACAGGAAGTAAATGGACTTTGTACCTCACGAGTCTACTGACACTTACTATTCTTAGTGTCTCGTTTTCATTTTCCTTTGATTGTCCTCCGGGACTAAACTTCTCAGTATCAACTCCATTCGAGATAAGAGTAATTTTCCGATTTGCAGCATTTTTCTTGACAAGTTCGTAGATTGATGGGCTAACAGTCACTAGCAAATCGTAAGAATTGGGGAATACTCCGACCATCTTTTCAGCGAGGAATTCTCCCAAACCAGCGAGACCAAGCATTCTTATACCGCGAAGACCGCGTAACTCGTTTATAGTCAATATTACTGGTTTTGAAACGCCCCCGAAGAACCTTGAGAATAGTGGGTAAGGAGACGCCTCCTCGTGTATTATTCGCGTGTCACTGACAATTCTCTTGATGCGAGAAAGTGATGCCTTTATTGCTCTGAGTCTAAATGCCAAGAAGGAAACTGATGACTTTTGTCTATCAGACGGGATCTTCATAAAATCTACGGCTATTCCGGCATCTCCCAATATTCTAGCTATTCTTTCTTTCTCCTCCTCATCTGTATATGGTTGCAGATAAAGAATGCGGAACTTGCGGGCTAGAGGCTTGTGAAACTCGTAAAATCTCCTTCCTCCTGGTATGGGCAAGGGTTCAGCAGCATTTGCATAAACTATGTCGTAAGCCCCGACAGCCATCGTCAACATCACACTCAAGAACCTACAGATGAAGCTATAATCTATCTCTTGATTGTTAGTGCTCTTGGACAACCTGATCTATTATCCTCTTCATTCGTTTCTTTTTCTCTTTGTCTCTGTTCTGTTCTTTTGTGTAGACTTGAATTAGCGCCATCGCTTGGGCAAGCTTCTTGTTCTGTTCTGTCAGCTCAGATATCTTGACGGAGTAGTAGATTGAGACAACGATCAACAGGAATATAAAGGATGATAGGACCACATAGGTCGTACTGCTTGCCTGTAGTAGTGTGTTCGCCCAGACTAAGATATCCTGGAATGTCGAAATAACTGTAATTGTGAATGAAATCAACAACCAGAAGAGTGCGTAATTCTCTCTTAGTTTTCCCCTTCTGTACAGGAATAGTATCCATATGATCACGACGATACCTAATATGGCGCTTAGCGTTAAGGCGTTACTCAATTCTGTTCACCCTTCTCGTAAGAAGCACTAGTATCGCAAATGTTTCTTTTAGAGGATAGTATAACAGTTTCAGTGACCTCAAGCTACTACGCCCTCTTTTTCTTTTTCGAAACGGCGCATTCACCTCTGCGATTCTCAGACCTGCCTTATGAGCAATTACCAAAGCTTCTGCATCTGGGAAATCAACAGGATAGTTCTTCGAGAAGAACCTGAAAGCCTTGCTATTCAGAGCTCTATAACCAGACGAGCAATCCGTTACACTATGGCCAACAATTTTGGAGGTCAACCATGAGAAGTACCTTATTCCTATGTTCCGCACCCTTGGCATTTCTGTATGTCCACCATTGAAGTATCTCGATCCAATCGATATATCCGCTTTTCCTTCAACTATAGGTTTAATTATCGACCGCGCGTATGACGGGTCATGCTGCATGTCTGCATCTATCTGCAGCGCAATATCGTACCCATTAAGCATTGCATATTTGAACCCAGTCTGAACTGCTCCGCCTATTCCGAGGTTGATTGGGAGTCTTACTACTCTAGCATTTTGGCTACTAGCTATCTCAGCGGTTCGATCTTTGGACCCATCATCTATAATAACTATGTCTTCTATGAAAGGAGCCTTCGCCCTTATCTCCTTCAGAGTCTTGCCGATGGCTTTCTCTTCATTGTATGCTGGCATTATGACTAGGATTTTCGGCTTCTTTTTCCTTCTTGAGGTATCCATAAATGTAGGGTCGCCTCAGCGGAAGCTGCTTTAAATCCTAATTTCTCGTAGAGTCTCAACGCACATATGTTTCCAGATTGCGTCCCGACATAAACTGAAGAGACGCTTTTGGAAAACCACTTCAATGCGTCGGCTACGAGTGCTGTGCCAATTCCTTTTCCTTTGCTTTCATTCGCAACGCCCACTAGATCTATTACGCCGTACTTATACTTGGGGGTCAAATTCTCAGTCTTGCATGTTATGAAGCCAAGCATCTTTGAACCTTTCATGGCTACGAGAACTACATTGGCTAAGCCGTGGAAAGAGTTCGCTGTCCATTTAGCGTACAATTCATCGCTTTTGTTATTAGGTAATCGTTGGTCAGAGTGGAAATGGTCTATTCTGAAGACGCTTCGAGCAATCTTGACAGCGTCTCCTTCGTCGTTCTCACTAGCTTCCGAAATTCGCACTCCGTCCATGATGACCTGCGAAGACGGCGGATTCTTTGTATCGCGCTGGAAAGTCACCAATACGTCGGTCACGACGGCTCCTTCTCTCTCCAGAGCATTTATCGTTGAAACATCATCCATCGGATTTCTCGCAATCACCAGTTTGAAGCCTTCTTTTGAAAGCTTTGTCACCAAGTTTTCCAACAAGTAAGCTCTCTCTTCTAGGTCAGTCTCAGGATGAAAGCAAAGGACCTTCATCTTTCCATACTTTACGCCAAGAATCTCACTGTCCCACTTTGACTCATCAACCAAAGCAATCCCTATAGTTTGATTTTCCTTGGTCATTGCCAACTTCGTTGTTTGAGGTTTATAGAGTAGTTTAGCAAAGTCACTAAAGATCGAGTCGAAGGCTTCCTCTGCATCAATGTTCTTCTCAAAGGAAAACTTGCCTATGAACTGCTTCTCACTGAGGCGAATCAGCCTTCGTAGTTCATCTGAGCCAATTTGACTTGTCACAGCACATCTCATGTTTTTCCTCCAACGTATTTCCTGATATGCCGCTCGATTCCTTCATATGGGCTCAACGGATTGAAGTCAAGAAGCTTTCTGGCCAGTGAAATGTCGGCACATATTCCAGTTTGATCATCTGGACCTTGATTCTCGATGACTTGGGTCTGCGGAACCGCCCCTTTGAAGATTTCGGCTAGTTGCCGCAGAGTGACCTTGGTTCCAGTTCCAATATTGATGATCTGGCTGGGCACATTGTTGTAACATGCTTTGGAGAAAGCATTTGCAACATCGTCAATATAGATGAAGTCTCTGAACTTATGTGGGCCAGTTATGGCTAGCGGTTTCTTTTCAAGCAAGTTTCTAATGAAGATTGATATAACTTCTTTTCCGATTCTTGGGTCTCCCCCGTAAACATTGAACAACCTGAAGATCACTGCGTTCACCCCATATCTTTCTTGGTAGGCTCTTATGATTTGCTCAGAGATCAGTTTATGAAAACCGTATGTTGTATTTGGTCTAGGGAGTTCGGTTTCACTCACTTTCTCCTTTGTTAGGTATCCATAAATCGAAGCCGTAGAAGCGAAGACTAGTTTCTTAATATCTGCTTTCCTCATTGCCTCAACGATGTTCTGAGTGGACAGTGCGTTCAACTGGAAACTTAATTGGGGGTTCTTTTCACAGTCGTCTACGGCCGGTAGCCCGACCAGATGTATGACTGCTGACGGGTTATAGTTGAGTAAAATCTCCTGCAAGGCATCTATGTTTCCTACGTCAGCCTTGACAACGGTAACATCTTTACTCCCTTCATTGCATTCAGCCTTGTCTACGCAGATTACGCGGATGCTATTTCTTGCTAATGCTCTAACTACGTGCGTTCCTATGAAGCCAGCTCCACCGATTACTACTACGTTCATACTAGCGTCCCTCAGCCGCCTGCGATATTGCTGCAACAACGTGCTTCACGTCTTCAGCGGATAGATTATTGTACATCGGTAACGCGATCGTTTTTTCTCCTAGTTCTTGGGCTACAGGGAAAGCGTTACCTTTCTTGTATAGCTTCGAGTAGAATGGTTGCGAGTGGACTGGACGATAGAGTATGCTGGTTCCTACCCCTTTCTGATTTAGGCTTGAAGCTAGGTCGTCTCGTGTTAGCGGTGCGCCACCATCTAGCCTCACGTTATAGACGTAGTATGAACATAGGTTTCCATCCTTCACTTTCTGAGGCTTTAGCCAACCGATTTTGGCTAGTTGCTCTGCGTAGAGATTAGCCAGAAGGTTCCTGTGCTTCACATATTCATTTAGGTGCTTTAGTTGTGATAACCCGACGACTGCGTGAATGTCCGTCATGCGGAAGTTGAATCCCAATTCCACGATTTCGGCTGGGCCGTATGCTGCCCTGCCATGGTTTCTAATCATTTTGACTTTGTCGGCCAACTCGCTATCGTTGGTGGTGACCATTCCCCCTTCTCCGCAAGTTATCACTTTCGTTGGGTAGAAACTGAAAGCTGCCGCCGACCCTAACGTTCCACAGAAACTGTTTCCGTACTTACTTCCATGTGCGTGAGCAGCATCTTCTATCACCGTGACCTTGTGGTCTTGGGCTATCTCATTTATCTCTTTCATGTCGCACGGATTCCCAGCCAAGTGCACAACTATTATTGCCCTTGTCTTCTTGGTTATTCTGTTTTGAACGTCTTCGGGTGAGATATTGAAGGTTTCTGGATCAGAATCGGCCAAAACAGGCTTGGCGCCAACGTATAGCGCCACGTTGGCAGTAGCGACGAAAGTATTGGAGGGGACTATTACCTCGTCTCCCTGTTTTACGCCTAATCCAAGTAGAATTGAGTGGAGAGCGGCTGTACACGAGTTAACCGCGACTGAATGTGAGGCTCCTACATAGCTTGCGAACTGCTGTTCAAATAGTTGAGTATTCGGACCTGAGGTTAGCCATCCAGACCTTA
>Ga0315309_1000913_pt1 | contig 17986 bp, 17 predicted proteins | sample TDP4_MG_FD_203080 | JGI IMG/M metagenome (GOLD analysis project Ga0315309, IMG submission 203080) | Freshwater sediment microbial communities from Lake Towuti, South Sulawesi, Indonesia - TDP4 | ecosystem: Environmental > Aquatic > Freshwater > Lake > Sediment | place: Indonesia: South Sulawesi... | reverse complement strand
CGAGTACGCGATGATATTCGGAATGGTCGAGGCCTCCTCCATAGCTGCCATAGAGATCGGGGCAATGTCGGCCTCGCCTCTGGCCATCAACCTCTTCTCAAGCCTGAGCCCGCTTCTCCAAGTCACTCCCAGCTTCTTCAAGCTCTCAGGCACGGACATAGCCGCTGCAGCTAATGGCGGGTCACTGGTCCCTTTGGGGCTCGCGCCCACAATAGCGGTGATGTTCTTCATCAATTCCGCCTTCTTCCTGCTGATCCTCGTGGCGACAGCCCTGTTCAGGAGGACGATGGTTGAGGTCGAAAGGCTGCCTTTCCCAGTCGCTCGGGCCTGTTACACCGTAACCCAGCTCTTTAGCTCCCCCATTACCTTCGAGCACATGATAAAGCGTCGGGTTTTCTTTGAGGGCGTCGTAATAGGGCTCCTGCTCACGTTCGTAACGGAGGGCTATCTGATCGGCCAGGAGTTGCCCTTTATCAGTTTGATCCCATACTCGATGAACGAGCCAATCTACGGGGCCCTCAAGCCGCTCCTTCCGGGAGCGCTGATGGGTTTTTCGTGGGCAGGGGCTGTCTGGACGATGTGGTTCCTCTATCTCGCCCCCGCCGAATCCACGATCACGGCTGCAGCGTCCAACTTCATCGCGTACATGATCGTGGCGCCAATCATGGTCGCTTTCAAGATGGTAAGGTGGGATCCATCGCTCGGCTATAGAGAGTTCCTATACGAGCTCATCGGCGGGGGGGCCATCTCGTACTCCTGGATGAGCGCGGGCCTCTTTTTGGCGGCTGCAGTCGTGCCCATCCTCGTGAATCTCAGGCATTCGTTAGCGGAGGGCATGTCCGCAGAGGCCCTTCGAAGGAACTACCCGCTCCTGTCCCTGGCCTGCCTCTCCTTGCTGACGCTTCTGGGCGCCTACTTGATGGGAACGCCGCCAATCCTTTCCGCCCTCCTGGTCGCTGCCATCCTCCTGGGCTATAACCTGTGGCTCACGAGGTCCCTCTCCGAGCTCAACACAACCCAATCTGAGCAGGGCCTTTTCATGGGGTGCGTGTGGGCTCTGGGGAGTTCGCTCTCGGGCTTCAGGCTCGGCGAATTATCGGGGGCCGCATACGGGGCCATTGCGACATCCTATCTCCTCTCAAGCAACGCGACGGTGGGCGCTGGGTGCATGGAAGCCTTCCGGCTCGCCAACCTCACTAACATGCGTTGGAGGGACATGCAGCTGGTCCTGTTGTTCGGCCTCCTCTTCACCTCCATCGTCGGCCCGCTCCTCTACCTCTCGGTCCTATTCGCCACAGGCCTGCCCACGTTCCCGGGGGATCCGAAGGGCATCCTATGGTCTCAGGCCGCCTCCAGCCTCGGATCCGATGCTGCCTTTGCCTACATCATTAGAGGTGAGAGTCCGTATCGGCTCAACATGCCCTCAGGCCTTGCGGGATTCCTAATTGGACTTGCCCTCATCCTGATCAGAACGAAGTTCACCTCCCTCCACATATCGGTCGTTGCTGCCGGAGTGGGCGTTGCATCAGATCCGGGGAGTGGATTTTTCTTCTTCCTGATCCCTGGGCTTGCTAGGATCTTGACGCTTAGGATCGGCGGAATCCGCCTTTATGAGGACTTCGGCGTGCCGCTCTTCACCGGCCTCTCGTGCGGGTCGATCCTAGGGGCGCTCCTATCATCCCTGAACATACTTAGGCACGCACTGCTGATGGGATAGATGCCAAATTTCCGCCCTGCACGGTTATATCGGCCCATTTTTGGACTCAATTTTGAAAGACCCGAATAATTTGCCCGTGAAAGCTCGTAGCCATAGACTTATATTAGGTCCTCCGGAGGGCCGTGTGAACGGCATTGGTAACCGGATATTGCCTTAAACACCGAAAGCAGGTCGAGATTAAGGACGCATCCGAGCAGATCCTGAAGAACGGCAGGAAGGCCATGGTCGGCGTCTGCCCAGAGTGCGGAACCAAGATCGTCAAGTTCATCAAGGCATAGGCTAAACGCCCGTTAGCCTTTTCGTATACTCGTCTACGGCAATCCTGTAGCTGTTAGTATCGCCTATGTCGATGAAGTTGGCATCCGAGACGTAGGCATAGGCCCTCTCGCCATTGGCCATTGCCTGCTGGAATACCTTGTCCATGCTGATGACCTGGCCTTCCGGGATAAAGTCGAAGATCTTCGGCTCCATTACGTATACGCCAGTATTTACTATGGCCTCGGCCTTCGGCTTCTCCTCCCATTTGCTGATTCTTGAGTCGCCATCAATGTGGAGCACCCCGAATCTCGTGGTCGTCGTGAGCTTCCTTGCCACGAGCGTCGCCATGCCCTCCTTCTCCCTGTGGAAAGCGATGACGGGCTTAAGGTCCAGGTCTGTTACCACATCACCATACGTCAGAACGAAGGTCTCGCCGCCGATGGCCTTCTCAACGGTCTTGAGCTGCCCTCCCTGGGAGAGAGGCTTCACAGACCTGACGTACTTGATTGAAAGGTCGAGGCCGATCGCGGAGCCATTCCTTAGGTATTCCTCTATGAAGTGTGCGAGGTAGCCCGTCGCTATTACGATGTCCCGTAGATCGTTTTTCGACAGCCAGCTAAGGATGTGTTCCAGGATGGGCCTGTCCCCAAGCGGCAGCATCGGCTTGGGGACTATGAAGGTGTAGGGGCGGAGCCTCGTGCCCAACCCCCCTGCAAGTATAACGGCTTTCAACTCGCCATCCCTCAACCGCCCCTCGACTAGAAAAACATAGCGCAGCGACTATATTTCCCTCGGGATGAGGCCCCGTGAACGTAATGTGTTACCGAGACCTCGATTACGAGCCGGATCCGGAAAGGAACCTGCTAGCCACATACGTTCTACCCCCCAACTCCGCTGAAGCGGGCGCCGGTGTGGCCGAGGTCCTATCGTCGTGGACGAAGGTCGATGCCCTGAGACGGGCGGCGGAGGGACTCGCTGCAAGGGTTTTTCACGTGGATGAGGCTGGCGGGGTTTTCGATATAGCCTATCCCGTCGAGTTGTTCGAGCCCGGCAATGTCGCGCAGTGGCTCAGTATCTTCACCGGCGGGCTCTTTGGACCGGGAGCAACAGATGCCATTGGGCTATTGGACATAAGGATACCTGAGAAAATGAGAACGCCCTTCGGTGGCCCCAAATTCGGCCTTGAGGGCGTTAGGAGGATTGTCGGCACAGATGGGACCAGAAGGCCCCACTTGGGCATGGCGTTCGGGAATTTAGGTATGACGGCCGGGGAGATGTCCGCGCTTGCCTATGAGGTAGGGGGTGGAGGAGTATGCCTCCTCCGGGACAATGGGGCCCTCACCGATCAGGGGTTCTGCAGGATGCCCGCAAGAATCGTAAACGTGATGGAGGCACTAGACAGGGTTCGCGAGGAGGGAGGGCACCGCGTCCTATATGCGGTGAACGTGACAGCCGATGCCGCCAAGGTCCTCGATCGGGCTGACACGGCCATTGAGAACGGTGCCAATTGCCTTATGGTCGATGTGTTCGGCGCAGGCCTCTCATCTCTAAGCAAGCTCAGTGAAGACGCGTCGGTAGCCGTTCCAATCCATGCCAACGTGGCCTCTCGCGAACATTGCACTCTGGATGGCGTGCGCGCCATATCAATGTTGGTCCTAACCAGGATGATGAGGTTGCTTGGTGGTGATCAGATAGAAATGATGAATAGGGGCACCGGTTGGTCAGGCGCTATCTTCGGGGAATCGAAAGCGCTCAAGGGGGCAATGCTTGAGGAATGGCGAGGCATCAAGTGCGCCTTTCCAGTTGCGATTGGCGGAATCCATCCGGCTGTGGCCCACTCTTTAATCGGTGAATTTGGAAAAGACGTCATCATGCTTGCAGATGAGGCAGTTCGCGACCATCCCAAGGGAAGTAGGGCTGGCGCCATCGCGCTGAATCAGGCCATAGACGCTGCCATGGCCGGCATATCCGTTGGGAGTTACGCAGAGGACCACGAGGAACTTCGCACAGCCCTAGAGGGCTTGGGCAGATGGGGAGGCGCGCGCATCTAAATCCCTTTTATGTCCCTTGCCATGGCAGTTGTGGCGATGCCCCTCCTAACGATCTGTTCTGCGATCCTCTTGGGCGTTAACTCAGTCTGAGAGAAATCGGCCACAACATTCCATTCCGCAGTCTTTCCCCTGCTCAGCGTCCTCGACTCCGACATGATGAGGTCGACTCCCTTCTCGGCAATAAACTGGGCCGCCTTCGCGAGTGCGCCTGGGACATCGGGCAACACGACCCTAATTGTCGCCAATTTAGCTTTCTCAGTTATCGGCGTCAATACGACATTCTTCTGCTCCTGGTCCACGAGGAGGAGGAGTGATGTATCTGGCCCTATCGAGAGCGCATCCCTTGCGTAGATGGGGATGAGCACCCTTCCCCTGTCGTCCATCTTCACTATTTCCGTACGAGCCATGGGATACGGTGTTCCGAGAAGGTTTATATAGGTTGTGGGATAGAAGTGGGAATAAATCCCATGAAAATCCCACATGCCCAACTCGATGCGAACGAGAATCCCTACGGCCCCTCGCCCAAGGCCATCCTGGCGGCCGCCGAAGCCCTCAGGGACATCTCGAGTTACCCGCGGGAATCGAGGGTCTTGGAGGAGGCGATCGCCTCGAGCCTTGGCCTGGAGCCTGACGGGGTTATAGCGGCAGCTGGCGGCGACAGGGCCATCGAGCTGGCCTTGAGGTGCCTCTCAAGATCGGCGAAAAGGCTCCTCGTCCCCGTCCCGAGCTTCCGGATGTATGAGAATATCTCAAGCGCTGTGGGATTGGACGCGACCTTCTGTAAAGTCCCAACGACGGGGTATGACGGCCTCCTTGAGGAGGTTCGGGAGGGAGACCTGGTCGTGCTCGGCTCCCCAAACAACCCCGATGGGAAGGTAGTGGAGAGGGCCGTTCTGGAGGAGTTGCTCCAAGTATGTTCGTTGCTTTTGGTCGATGAGGCTTATACGGAATATGACCGAACCTCCTTTGCGGGCTTTACAACAAAGTACCCTAACCTCTTCGTCATTAGGACGTTCTCGAAAGCCTTTGGCCTGGCCGGCCTTAGGGTCGGCTACCTTTTGGCGGCGAAGGATGCAGCGAAGTCGGTGAGGTCCCTTACGGGGCCATATGAGGTTTCCTCGATCGGCATAGAGGCCTGCAAAGCCTGCCTGGATGACCCGCTCTACTACGAAAGGATCATAGGGCTGACATGTCGAAACAGATCCGAGCTTCAAAAGGATCTGGGAGGAATCGAGGGCATAAGGGCCCTGCCTTCGCACGGCAATTTCCTCCTCCTCCAGCTCCTAAGGGCGGACGCAACAGATGTGTGGGGGGCCCTGAGGCGTAGAAATGTCCTCGTCAGAAATTGCGGCGATTGGAGGGGCCTTGAAGGGGAATACCTGAGGGTATCGGTGGGGACTGGATCCGAGCTAAGGCTATTCACCTCATCCTTGCGGGAGGTGCTGGGTGCATGACCAAACTCGTCATGTCGATACCGAACAAGGGGAGGATCTTCGCTCCCACGATGGCTCTCCTACAAGAGGCCGGAGTGTGCTCAAATGGATTTGACGAAAGGCTCCTTTCCATAGAGACGACGATGCCCAACTTAACTCTGATGCTCGTGAGGGCGTCGGACATCCCAAGATTCGTTGAGAGCGGTGCTGCGGACCTCGGGATAACGGGCCTCGACATGGTTGTGGAGAGCGGTTGCAACGTGGCAAGGCTCCTCGACCTCCATTTCGGATTTGCCAAGGTCGTCCTCGCCGCCCCTCCCGGCCACCCCTCTGCAAGGGATCTGAGAGATGGCACCAAGGTCGCGACCGAGCTCCCGAACCTTACATCCGAATATTTCAAGAGGATCGGCATCAAGCCCGAGATAGTGGAGATCTCAGGGGCAGCTGAGATAATGCCCAGGATGAAGGTGGCCGACGTGGTCGTCGACATCATGAGCACGGGTACGACGCTCCAACTCCAGGGGTTGAGCATTCTGGATGAGCTGCTGTCGTCATCTGCCTGGCTGATCGGCAACAAATCGAGCTTGGGGGATGCCGAGAAGGAGGATGCGATGGGTTTCGTCAAAACGATCCTTGAATCTACCATTGCGGCTAGGGGCAGGAGGCTGGTCATGATGAACGTCCCGGATGAGAAGCTCAAGGATGTCGTGAAGCTGATCCCCGCTATGGGCGGACCAACCGTCGCGAGGGTCGAGTCCACCCCACCTATGTGGGAGGTGTATTCGGTGGTGGAAAGCAAGAGCATCTTCGACGTGGTCAAGGCAGTGAAACTGGCGGGAGCTAGGGACATACTCGTCATGAGGATCGAGAAGGTGATGCCTTGAATTACCGGCCACTCATAATCCCTTCGATAGACATCAGCCAAGGGATGGTGGCATCTGTCCGCCAGCACAAGAGAGTGGGATTCGATAGCCGATTCAAGGATCCCATTGAGGCTGCCATCTTCTGGGCACAGAGGGGCGCTCGGCGGTTACATCTTATAGACATAGACGGCTCAAAGTCAGGTTGCCCTGTGAACACCGATGTGATTGAAGCCATTGCCAGGGCCGTGCCCGTCGAGATTCAGGCAGGGGGAGGCATAAGGACCCCCAAGGATGCCGAGCTGCTGAAGAGGGTCGGCGCAGACCTCGTGATATTCCGCCCTAGGCCATTCGGCGGAGGGGACGTCGAAGCCTTTCGAACGATCCAGGGGATGATAATCGGGTTCGATCTGACGGATGAGCCGCCCCCCGATGAGGCGCTTGCCTGGCTGACCTCGTGCCTTTCGGCAACAGGGGCAAGGTCCCTCCTCATTTGCGATGTGGCCGTTGAGGGGACATCTAAGGGACCGAGGCTTACAATATTGGATGCGTTGCTGTCCCATCTGAAAGCCTTAAGGCCCGACCTCTTAGGCAACATCGAAACGATCTACGCTGGCGGAATATCGACGAAGGTGGACATCGAGAGGCTCTCGTCCATCGGGTTCTCCGCACTCGTATTGGGCGCGGCCCTCCACCGGGGGCTAATCGACTTGAGCGAGGTCTCCTAGATGCAGATCAGGAGAGCGGCTGACACCCAACGCCTGACGAAGGAGACGAGGATCAGGGCATCGATCCTCGTCGACGGCAAGGGAGAACAGACGATAGACACCCCCTGTAAGGTCCTCAACCACCTCCTCTCATCAACGGCGAAGTTCAGTTCTTTCGACATCAGGGTCAGGGCAAAGAACTTGGTGGAAGCTGATGAGCATCACCTCGTGGAGGATGTGGCGATATGCCTTGGTCAGGCATTCGATGAGGCCCTGGGCAAAAGGATCGGCATAGCCAGATTCGGTTTCGCTGTGACACCCATGGATGAGTGCCTGGTCTTATCATCGGTCGACCTGAGCGGAAGGGGTGGATGCTACCAGAAGATCGGGTTTAGGTCTGCCAGGATAGGCGACCTCTCGACAAGCCTGATCCCTCACTTCTTCACAAGCTTCGCATCAAATGGGCGCCTCACCCTTCACCTCGGCATCCTCAGGAGGGGCGACGACCATCACATGGCCGAAGCCCTGTTCAAGTCGCTCGGGCTTTCGATCGGAGCCGCTTCGCGCATTACAAGGGGCGATCTCCCGAGTACTAAGGGGAGGCTCTGAGGTGGGCTGATATGCTGGCAAAGCGCATAATCCCTTGCCTGGACGTGAGGGGCGGCAGGGTCGTGAAGGGCATCCACTTCAGGGGCCTCAGAGATGCTGGGGACCCGGCGGAACTCGCCAAGAGATATGAGGAGGATGGCGCGGACGAGATCGTATTCCTCGACATAACGGCGTCCATCGAAGGAAGGGAGCCGCTCTTCGATGCCATCAGGAGGGCCTCCGAGGACGTCTTCGTCCCATTGACCGTCGGTGGCGGGATCAGGAGCTTGAAGGACATAAACGCCCTCCTCCGCTCCGGGGCCGACAAGGTCTCCATCAATACTAGTGCGGTTCAGGACTTCGACCTCGTAAGGAAGGCCAGCGACTATTTCGGCTCGCAGTGTATAGTCGTCGCGGTCGATGCAAAGGGCGATGGCGCTCGGAAATGGGATGTCTTCATATCCTCCGGTGGTCGCGCCACTGGCCTCGACGCTGTTGAGTGGTGCAAGAAGGCCCAGGAGCTGGGAGCCGGTGAGATACTCCTCACGAGCATAGATGCCGATGGGACGAAGGCGGGATATGACCTCGAGCTGACGCGCACCGTGTCGGAATCGGTTGGAATACCGGTGATCGCCTCAGGAGGGGCCGGAAACGCCGATCACGTCTACGACGTCCTTACGAAGGGCAAGGCCGATGCGGCCTTAGCGGCCTCGATCTTCCATTACGGACTCTACACCATATCGGGTCTGAAGGGGCAGCTCGCAAGAAGGGGCCTTAACGTGAGGTTATGATGGGAATGAGCTCGCAGTTCCTCGAGAGCCTCTTTGAGATTGTAAAGAGCCGAAGGGACAAACCACTGGACACGTCATATACCTCCCGCCTCATAGCCGGCGGCCTTCAGGAGGTGGTTTCCAAGTTCGGCGAAGAGAGTTCGGAGCTCATAGCGGCAGCCTGCGGCCAGGGCGACGTCGTCGGAGAGGCAGCTGACGTGATATTCCACCTGATGGTCGTGCTTGCCATGAAGAACGCGGAGTTCTCGGACGTCGTCCGGGAGTTGGAGAGGCGCAGGGGATGAGCAGGGCGAAGATAGCGATCGTTGACTATGGCGTAGGGAATTTGTGGAGCATTATGGGTGCATTGCGAAGGGGTAACGCCGAGCCATGCATAGTCAAGGAAATCGAAGGGGACGGAAGCTGCGATGGCATAATCCTGCCCGGCGTCGGGGCCTTTAAATCAGCCGTTGAAAACATCGATCGAAGATCGCTTCTGGAGAGATTGGAAACGGGAGTGCCGGTGCTCGGGATCTGCCTCGGCCTCCAGATCCTGTTCAGCTCAAGTGAGGAGGGCGGAGGGATCGCAAAGGGTTTGGGGATCCTGGATGGGCACGTGGCCAAAATACCACATGCGGCCAAACTCCCCCACATTGGATGGAACACGATATCCATAATGAGGGAGTCGCCGATTCTAGAGGGCGTTCCCGACAATGCCTTCTTCTACTTCGTCCACTCCTATGCTTGCCTCGGCGTCGACTCAGACTACTGTTCTGCTGTCTCGACCTATGGGGAAAGGTTTGTCTCGGTCGCATCGAAGGGGAACGTGTACGGAACGCAATTCCATCCGGAGAAGAGCGGAGCCGCCGGGCTCAGGATGATGGAGAACTTCGTGAAGATGGCCCGGTGAGAATATGAGAAAATACGTTAAGCGTAAACTGGAACAGAGGCTTCGATTCGAGAGGGGCCTGATCCCCGTCGTGACGCAAGGCCGCGATGGCAAGGTGCTGATGATGGCATACATGAACAGAAGGGCTCTGGCGCTCAGCCTCACAACTGGGCTAATGCATTATTGGAGCAGGTCGAGGAGGAGGATATGGATGAAAGGGGAAGTTTCAGGTCACATTCAGAGGATTCTGGAGGCAAGGGTGAATTGCGAGATGAGCAGCATGCTCTTCACAGTTGATCAGATAGGCGGATGTTGCCACAAAGGTTATGGGACATGCTTCTACAGGGCCGTAAGAGGAAGGGGCCTGAAGGCCGTGGAGGAGAGGTCATTCGAACCAGACACTGTCTATAGGGGCGGATGGGGGAGCGCCACCTATACTCGATAAAAGTTTACCAACAGATAGTTTTTACAGATAAAATCGACCTTGGGAAAGGTTCTTTAACTGCCAGCCACCCATATGCCTCGTGATTCCGGTCCCCCTCACAAAGGGCGGAGTATATCGAAGCCCAGAGAAGTGATCCCAAATAATGGAAGCCGATTTTATGGACTATGCAAGGCAACTCGCATGCAGAAGGATGGCGGGGGATATAGTGCTATCCTCCAACATCGGGGTCTCTCTAAGGAAATGGCGTGAAAATTTCAACTTGACTCAGACATCCGTAGCAAGAAAGATGAGCGTTTCCGCGAGCGTCGTTAGCGACTATGAGACCGGCAGGAGAAAATATCCCGGAGTGCAATTTCTTAGGAAATTCATCGACGCCCTAACTGAACTGGACGTGCAGAATGGAGGGGAGAAGATCCTGGAGCTGGCGAGGATCGAGCCGGTGCCGTCAGGCGTGATCCTGAGCATAGAGGAGTTCAGCATGCCATCCAAGGCATCCGACATCGTAACAGCCGTTAATGGCGAGGTGGTCGCATGTGAAGAGTTGCTCGACAGGTACATCTTCGGTTACACGGTCGTAGATAGCCTTAAGGCGATACTTTACTTCAAGGGAAACGAGATGATCCACCTCTACGGTGCGACCAATGAACGCGCCATCGTCTTCACGAACGTCGAGCACGGCCGTTCCCCCCTCGTTGCCGTCAGGATGTACCCCTTCAAGCCACGCATGATCGTTATGCACGGCCCAACGCACATCGACCCGGTTGCAGTCGAGATCGCAAAAGCGGAAAGGGTCCTGACGGTCATCTCGAGGTCCCCAACTGTGAAAGATCTAGTGCAGGCATTGAAGGACGTCGAATTGATATCGAAGCTCTCGATCGAAAAACAAGCGCAGGCCAACCCAAATACTAAGTCAGGTTAGTTTAACAGGTTATTTATTTTTGATAAGGGAAATCGTGAGGATAGTGATGAAGTACAGTTAACCTAGGATAATGTACCTTAACCTTGCACCGCTCTTTCAAAAGCAGAGATGCTGAATGACCTGATGCCGCAAGTTGATGGCTGGATTATGAACGCAATGAGCCTACCTGGGTAAATCGAGGAGATAATGGCCCACATCGACGGCGAAGCGTAAGGCAGGATCGCGAAGAGCATCTGGCAACGGGCGAATGGAGTTGTGGATCTCGTATGTGAAATCACCATCGTATTGGATTGCCCTTAATGCGCTTACTATATCGGGCCAGCCGACGCTGCCATGAAATGGCAGAAGGTGCTGATCGCTCCTGCCGTCATTGTCTTGGATGTGCGTAGCCTTGATGCGCCTGCCCATGGAACGGATTGCCTTTCCTTGGTCGAGATGTTGAATGTGGGCGTGTCCCGTATCCCAGCATATGCCAACAAGAGCGTCGTCGAATGCATCCACCAGTTCGATCAGCTCCGCGGGCACGCTGCAATATGCCCTCCCATGGCCACCCTCCAATTGGAATATGTCTGTTGTATTCTCGATTGCTATTCCCACCCCCGATTCCTTTGCAGTCTGCAGCAGCGCACCGAACCAGTCCAGATTGAGTTGCTTAATACGCTCCACATGCGTGCGATCGAAGGCTCCACAGAGGGTTTCAGGCTCGAATACAACCCATCCGGAACCCAAAATGGCAGCACCATCGATCGATCGGTGGCTCATGGCCGTTAACCATTTCGCCCTTTCGGAGGCCTCGAACTTGTTGAAGATCGGGCCATGAGCTTGGCTGAAGCGCAGACCAAGTTCATCCGCCCGTCTGCGGATATCACCCAGCCAAGTCCTCCAGCCGTCGTCAATGAATGGCGAGCCATCAAATATCCAATCTACGAAATTGAAATCCAGGGCGCGAAAGCCCGCATCCGCCAATCGCTCGATCGCTCGGATAGCCGTAACCTTTTGCGGATCAAACAAGACATTCAGCGAGGTTGATAGCTCCATGCAACCTTCTTCAAAGCATGCGTGCGACGTTACTTAAGACTTAAGATTACGGTCGCCGATCTATCAGCACGTCGGGCTTCTGCTGGATGAAGGGCGACGACGAACCTGATCCGTTGCCCATAGATATCCTGCAAATTAAAATTAATATGGGAGTTAAGGTAACGATAGTTCCATCGTAGGCTCGGTTGGCCATGAGCGCAATAATAAGGGGCAGGGTGGCCTCCGGTAAAGGGGAGGCCAATGTGCTGACATCCTTGGACTGGGTCAGAAGGCAGATATGTGAAAAACTCGGCTTCCAGCCATATCCAGGCACACTAAACCTCGAGTTGTCAAAGGAAGATCTGTTACTTTTGCAGGATCGGCTGTCAAGGGCTCAGGCCATTTCGATAGAGCCGCCAATCGAGGGTTCCGCCAGGGGCATCTGCTATAAAGTTTTGATAATGCATCGACTCGAAGGGGCCATAGTCTTTCCACAAGTGCCCGGGCGTCGCGAGAATATGGTTGAGGCCATCGCTCCATGTTCGCTGCGAGACGTGCTTCATGTCAAAGATGGCGACGAGGTCCTCCTGGAGATAATGTGAGCTCTGTAAGACAGCATGGGGCCCATTATCGCCAAGTCGATCGAACTCACTTACGTTTGGCCAATGTCAATCCCTCTACTTCACCTGTCTAAAGGCCAAAGACTTAATTAAGCGCAGGGCTACGCACGTACTCGCGGCGGATGAAGATCACCTCAAGGCTGCCTGATTCATGAAGGCCCGATGGGCGGACTGACGCCGACCATATTGGTGATGGAACATGAAGATCACCTCCTCAGCCCCGGGCAGAGTCGACTTCCTCAACACTCACCAGGACTACAAGGGTTTGCCCACGGTTCCGATCGCTATAGACAGGAGGGTGAGCATGGTCGCAAAGCCGAGGAATGACCGCCTACTATCTGCGGTTTCGAGGAACATCTCGGGGGAGAAGGGCGAGGATCGATTCCCACTGGAGAGGCCAGCATATGAGGGGAGGGCATGGTGGGGCAATTACCTGAGGGCCGTCGTCAATTCATTGGCAGCTGTATATGAGAAGAGCCTCGGAGGAATGGACGTTGTGATAGAGAGCAACCTGCCGATCGCATCCGGCCTGGGAAGCAGCGCTGCCCTCGAGGTCGCCTTCGCTGAACTGATCAACAGGGCCAATGACCTGGGTGCAAACGCGAGGGACATAGCCGAGATCTGCTATCGCGCCGAGCACTTCGAGCTCGGCATTCCGTGCGGCAGGCTCGATCAGTATTCATCTGCCTTCGGTGGGATCATCCTGCTCGAGAGCCGTCCACCGTACGCCGTTGAGGTTCTACATCGGTTCCCGGCAATCTTAATAATAATCGATTCGGGCGTCAAGCATTCGACGGGTTCGATACATCCGATAAGACAGGCCGAGATCGATTCGGCGCTCTCCCAGCTCTTTGAGGCCGGTGGCGTCAACGACGGGGTCACAAGGCAGCGGGTGCCGAAGTACGACGAGGTCCTATGGGAGAAGTTGGACATAGATGGTCTTCGCAATTTCCTCCCGAGCATCAACCAAACCAATGCGAAGAGGATCCTCTTCACCGTCCTCATGCACCGATCTACTATACTTGCAGTCAAACTCCTTAAGTCGCAAGAATTCAACCTCAGCTCATTGCCATCGATTCTCGGTGGCGGCCACAAAGTGCCAAGCGATGCGATGGAGGCACTGGGTCAGATCGTGAATTACCAACATGAGCTCCTGAGGGACCTTTATGAAGTGAGCCATCCCAAGTTGGAGGCGCTGAGGGACATCGCCTTATCTTCGGGGGCAATTGGGGCCAAGCTCTCAGGGGCTGGCATGGGCGGCTCTGTGCTCGCTCTCGCCAGGGATGAACGAGCTGCCGAGAGGTGCGTAGAGGCCGTTTCGGAGGTGGCTGCATTGGCGGGCTCGGTGAGGGTAGACATCGGCGCCACAAGCAGCCTCATCCAGTAGCGCAAATATTATGTGGGTGCGATCTCGGCTCACGATCTGGGGTTGATGGCGTGTCTCACCTGAGATGGAATCCAGTCTTGGAGGACTGGATTGTAGTGTCGCCCGCGAGGCACACCCGACCTATCCTGGGAAAGGAGGGTTGCCCATTCTGCCCCGGATCGGAGGAGACTAAGGGCGATTGGGAAGTTCTATCGCTCCCCAACCGATTCCCGGCCTTCTCGCCCGATTCCACAGAGCCCATCTCAGAACCATGGTATACGAGCAAGGTTGCCCGAGGCATGTGCGAGGTCGTTGTTACTAGCAGGCGCCACGACGATCGGCTGGACACGATGTCCGTAAAGCAGGTCCAGAGGGTCCTGTCCACCTTCGCCGAAAGGACGCAAAGCCTGTCCAAGCAATCCTTCATCAAGTATGTGTACGTATTCGAGAACTTCGGCCCCGCGATAGGCGTGACGCTGACCCATCCCCATGCGCAGATCTATGCAATGCCGTTCGTCCCGCCCATCGTGCGTCGCGAGGCCTCTTCGGCGAGGAAATACCTGAGGCGCCACGGCCACTGCCTCTTCTGCACGATAGTGGGCAGGGAACGGCGGTCGCGCAGGCGTTTGGTGTGCGAGAACGATCACTTCGCAGCCTTCATACCATTCTACGCCAGGTGGGCCTTCGAGGTCCACGTATATCCGAAGAGACACGTCCTGCACCTCTTCGAGTTAAGGCGTCCCGAGCTCTACAGCCTTGCAAGGATCCTGAGGAGTGTCGTCGCAGGCTTCAACTCGATGTATGGATTTCCCTTCAGCTACGTTATGGCCTTCCACCAGGCCCCAGTTGCAGGGGATCCGAGCTACCATTTTCACGTTGAGTTCTACCCGCCACACAGGGACAGGGACAAGCTCAAGCATCTTGCAGGAATTGAGCAGGGGGGTGGCACCTTTCTGGCTGACACCCTTCCTGACGAAAAGGCTTCAGAATTAAGGGCAAAGATACGCGGAAGGGGCCAAGCCCCTACTTAGGCCGTCCCTCGGTATTCCCCTGCGTAAGTCCATATCCACGCCCATCTAGGTAGTTGTCCATTTATTGTAATAAGATAATAACTTATATGTTCACAAGATAATCGAGCCGCTGACTTGGCATGTTCTGGAGCAGACCCAGCTTCAGGCTAGCAGCGATAATCCTCGCCATCTGCCTGGCGGGTCTCCAGTTTCCTCGCGCCGAAGCTATAACTTTCGCCTACAACAGCTATGCGGCAGCAAACTTCAATGACCAAACTTTGGATGGATTCTCATTCCAAGGCACGTATGGCTTCACATTGAGAACGGGCACAAATTACGCCCTGAATGCATCTGGAAGATCCGCGGAAGCGAAGGCTTCGAGTGCGTTCTCACAGATCGTCCCACCGTTTAAGATCGCCTTCGAGGTTAACATAACCTATCACATCAACACCTCAAGGGCGCTTGAGTTCGCGTATGTCAGGTTCGGTTCTTCGCCCATCATCGAGGTTAGGCTCTACAGGTCGGCCTCTGGGAAGTTGGCCGTCCAGCTGAACTCCTCCTCCACATCTGAAACCAACAAGAACATCAGGATCAAGGGTTGGCAATCGATCGTCGTTATCTACGATCCTTCCGCCCCAAAGGTCGAGGTCGATGTCAACGGCTCTCAAGCATACTCCTCATCGGGTCCCTCGTCCTATCTCAACGGATCCGTCTCCGTTTCACTTGGCGTGCTTGAGGTTTCTAGCAAGTCCCCCGGCGAGGTGCTCCTGGACAACTTCGCCCTTTCGATCTCCCCCCTCGCAGAGAGCGAGAGATCCATGTACAGCCCAGGGGATACCGTTTACATAGTCGGGCGCCAATTCAGTTCCTCTGCCGACATCGACATAACTGTGAAGGATCCAGGAGGCAGGACCATAAGGAGTTCCACGGTTTTATCGGACGGAAACGGCTTATTCAGGACCAATCTCAACCTGTCCACTACGGCTTCGTCTGGCAGGTATGAGATCTCCGCCGCCGATTCATCAAGAGGCCACCAAGAGGTGAAATCCTCCTTCGGCGTCTGGAAGCCCTCCAAGTCAACCGTCCAAAGGGCCGAGCGTTTCACCTTCTCTGGGGGCGGAGCGAGGGGTTCAGCGGCACTCACGATAGAGATCTTTAAGGGGATGAACCGAATTCAGCTGCTCAGTATCTCGGCCTCAGGAGATGGCTCCTTTACAGTTGAGACCGAGCTCGGGCCTAACGTCGACATTGGCTCGTACTCCGCAAGGATCTCAGGCCCCAGTACGGCGGACTACCCGTACAGGTCCTTCTCGGACAGCCTGTCCCTTGATGTCACCTCGGCAGTACTGGACGTTAGGATATCGACGGACAAATCGGTTTATAATCGGACCCAGATCATGAGCGTGGCGGCGCAAGCCCTCTATCCTGATGGGACATCGGTCCCATCAAGCTCCTCCCTTCGCCTAAATTTATACTACGGTCGCGTCCTGATCAAGGACGCCCAGATGGCCTACAGCTCCTCTGGCAACAAATGGACGTTTTCACACGTGTTCGGCTCCTCCGCCTTTCTTGGCAACTACACGATCAATGTAAAGGCCATAGACACTTATGGCAACGCAGGCTCATCCAACCTCACGGTCAAGGTCGAACCCGCAGCCCTTTCCATAATAATCTCCGGCATAAAGGGAACGTACCAGAGGACTGAGGTCATCAACCTCTCGGCCTCGATATTATATCCTGACAGCTCCCTTGTAACCTCGGGGAACTTCAAGATGCAGCTCAAGCTCCCGGGCGTGCCCATTAGGGAGGTTACGATGCAGTACGATGCCAATAGGGGATTGTGGGCCATCCCGAGGGACAATCCCTACGTAATTTCTGCCGATGAGGCCGTTGGGCATTGGACCCTCACTGTCGTTGGAAGCGACGACTCTGGCAATCCGGGCGACGAGTCCCTGGCAATCACGATAGTGCAAGCTAAGATAAGCATCCTCGATGCTACCATCAACGCATCCTATCCCCGGACAAGCAGAATAGCGTACAGGATAAGGGCGCTCTATCCCAGCGGCTCGGCGCTCTCCTTGGGAAGGGTTACAATTGTTCTCTCCGTCTCGAGTGGCCAAAAATACGAATTCGCCCTTTACCGCCAAACTGGGGAATCCGTTTGGACTGGCGAGGTGGTCTTGGGTAAGGACTTCGCCATCGGCCTCGCGCACATAAACCTTACCGCCTCGGATCCTTATGCGAATTCGGGTTCCTGGACGGGCAGCTTCAACATCACTCTCGCCGTACTTAGGATCGCCATTGAGGCTGAGAAGCCAGACATACAGATTGGCTTCGATTCAGTAACATTGGTGGGCAACATAACGTATCCAGATGGATCACAACTCACGGCAGGCACCGTCATTGCCAGCATCTCGACTGGAAACACTCAGTTGAAGGTCCTCAACATGACCTACAGTCAGGGAGTGGGTTGGCGGGGCGTTTACACGCCAGGCATCTTCGATCCATCAGGTGCCTACTCGATCGACATAACTGCCCATGATGCGTACGGGAATGGCGGACAGGTGTCACTTAGCGTCAACGCATCTCAAACGCTCCTGATAGTGACTATAGGCCTGGTGATTTTGGCCGTGACAATAGGCATCGTCCTGTGGATCAGATCCAGGAGGTCGTCACTGCCGCATTCTTCATCAATGGGTCCAGAGCTTGGACTATGATCCCTTGTCATAGAGCCAATACTCCTTGCTGAGTTCCATGAAGGCCTCCGATTCAGTCCTCGCCCTTCCCAACATTTCCCCCACCTCTCCCCTATGCATGCCCTCCCTGACCTTGGCCGTTCCCGCAAGGAGGTCGATATAGTACCTCCCGCTGTTCACCTTTCTCCATTGAAAGCCCTCGTAGCTGGCAATTACCTTGGCCATAACATGGGATGCCATCTCGAAAGGTCTGAAGGCCTCCTTTTCTATCACATTCACGTATATGCCCCTGCAAACCTCCCCCGCGTACTTCGAGGACGTGGGCCTGAAGCGCGCAGGCGTGAACCTGACGCCGGGGAGGCAAAGCTGATTCAGCTCCCTCGAAAGCTCCATCTCCTCGATCCATGGCGCTCCTACGTAATGGAAAGGCGCCGCCGTTCCCCTTCCCTCTGAGAGGTTCGTCCCCTCGAAGAGGCACATCCCGACGTAGAGCAGGGCGGTCTCAGGCGTGGGCATGTTCGGGGACGGTGGAACCCAGTTTAATCCCGTCTCCTCAAACCACATACGCCTCTCCCAGCCGCGCATCTCCACAACGTCAACCTCCACCTCGTATCCTTCCTCGCCATTTACAAGCCTGGCC
>Ga0315309_1000912_pt1 | contig 18003 bp, 21 predicted proteins | sample TDP4_MG_FD_203080 | JGI IMG/M metagenome (GOLD analysis project Ga0315309, IMG submission 203080) | Freshwater sediment microbial communities from Lake Towuti, South Sulawesi, Indonesia - TDP4 | ecosystem: Environmental > Aquatic > Freshwater > Lake > Sediment | place: Indonesia: South Sulawesi... | reverse complement strand
ACCTACACGCGCTTTACGCCTAGTAATTCCGAACAACGCTTGCACCCTCCGTGTTACCGCGGCTGCTGGCACGGAATTAGCCGGTGCTTCCTCTGGCGGTACCGTCATCCCCCCGATATTATCGGGGGGGTTCTTCCCGCCTGACAGAACTTTACATCCCGAAGGACTTCATCGTTCACGCGGCGTCACTGCGTCAGGGTTTCCCCCATTGCGCAAGATTCCCCACTGCTGCCTCCCGTAGGAGTCTGGACCGTATCTCAATTCCAGTGTGGCCGAACACCCTTTCAGGCCGGCTACCGATCGTTGCCTTGGTAGGCCATTACCCCACCAACTAGCTAATCGGCCGCGGACTCATCCCTGAACGACCCCCCGAAAATCGGGGGACCTTTTACTACTGAATCCTGCGATTCCGTAGTCTTACGCGGTATTAGCTCCACTTTCGCAGAGTTATCCCCCTTTCAGGGGAAGATTATCCACGTGTTACTCACCAGTTTGCCACTATCCCGAAATCGCCTTGCGGCTCTATCGGAACCGTTCGACTTGCATGTGTTAAGCGCGCCGCCAGCGTTCGTTCTGAGCCAGGATCAAACTCTCCATAAAAATTGCTCAACACCATAAATTGACCAGGATTTCTGGCTTCTGGGCTCCTATTGTTTTTTTCAAAGAACTAAACTCCATCTTAATTATACCACAGTAATTTTTCCTTGTCAAGAGTCTTCTAAATATTTAAAAATCTATAGAAATCCGGCTCTTCTCGATGGCTCCAAGACATAAATTTTTATTTGGAAAATGAATGTTGACGCCTTTGACAAAAGATCCTGAAGGTAAATTCGGCGGGATTTGAGACCTTCGGAGAGACTAACGCTTTTTTTTCTCCGACGCATCCCTCCCTTCTTAGTTAAATAATACCAAAGTTCTGAACAATTGTCAAGAGCTTTTTCAAAATTATTTCAGGAACCTCTACTCGAGGTTATCGATTTCCATTAACTTCAAAAACTCTTTGTTCGACTTCGTAGTCTGCAGTTTCTCCAGCAAGAACTCCATCGCCTCAACTACGTTCAACGAGCTCAAAGCCTTTCGCAGGAGCCATACTTTGCTCAACTCCTCTTCGGAAAGAAGTAGCTCCTCTTTTCTCGTTCCCGAACGGTGAATATCAATGGAAGGGAATACTCTCTTGTCAACCAATTTCCGGTCAAGATTGGCTTCCATATTACCTGTGCCCTTAAATTCCTCAAATATAACGTCATCCATCCGACTTCCTGTGTCAACCAGTGCTGTGGCAATAATTGTCAAGCTGCCGCCCTCTTCAATATTCCGGGCAGCACCAAAGAAACGCTTGGGCTTCTGGAGAGCATTGGAATCTAATCCTCCGGACAACACTCTACCAGATGAGGGAGTCACGGTATTATAAGCCCTGGCTAAGCGGGTTATGCTATCCAGTAAAATGACCACATCTCTCCTGTGCTCAACCAGTCTTTTTGCCTTTTCCATAACCATTTCTGCCACTTGTATGTGGCGGTCTGCTGGCTCATCAAAAGTTGAAGAAATTACCTCTCCCTTAACTGACCTTTGCATATCAGTCACTTCTTCAGGCCTTTCATCTATTAGCAATACTATCAGGATAATTTCTGGCTGGTTAGCAGTAATGCTATTTGCAATCTTTTGTAATAGAATAGTCTTGCCTGTTCGCGGTGCAGCGACAATCAGACCCCTCTGCCCCTTTCCAATGGGAGTCAAAAGGTCCATTACTCGCATGGATACTTCGGTAGGCTTGGTTTCCAACTTGATACGCTTATTGGGATAAAGGGGAGTCAGATTATCAAACAATACCCGGTCACGAATATTCTCCGGGTCTTCTCCGTTCACTGCTTCCACCCTTAAAAGGGCAAAGAAGCGCTCACCTTCTTTTGGTGGACGCACCTGACCAGAAACAGTATCGCCCTTATTTAAACCAAAACGCTTAATCTGTGAGGGAGAAATATAGATGTCATCTGGGCCTGGTAGGTAATTGTTGTTGGGCGACCTTAAGAATCCGAAGCCATCAGGCAAAATTTCCAGCACACCTTCATCGAAGAGAAGACCGTTCGATTCGGCCTGTGCGTGCAAAATCTTAAAAATGAGGTCCTGCTTCCGCAGCCCGGATAGCCCTTCCACCTTGAATTCTTTTGCCTTCTTTGTCAAGTCCGCTATAGTCATTTTGGACAAGGCACTTATATCCAGAGGAGTTATTTCCACTTTCTCTTCCTCCTTTTTTCATAAAGTAAAATCTGAAGAAAAGCCTTGCAATAAAGGGAAAAGTAGTTAGGAATTAATAAACAGGACTACTGTGAGGAATGATTACATTCGGTTTGCAATAATATGTTAATATATTTTACCAATTTTGTCAATATCTTTTTAGTGTTATCTCTCCCAACCAAAATTGCCCATTTGACCGAATAAACTGGCTCCAGGATATAGGTCTGATGTCAATGCAAAGTCGAGACTCTACTTGAATCTTCAATTCCACCATCTAAAATAAAATGAACCTAGCGTGGCCGGTCCGGATATTCGAAAGGAGTGATGGGTTCTTTGCTCTCTTCTTTTTCTTGTTTACTCCTTTTGGCCTTCTCCTTCCTCTTGAAATATCCCACAGGAAGACCGCTTTCTTTGTGAACAGCTACACCAATAAGTTCCCAGCCGTCCTTTCCCAGATTTTTCAGAAACTCTTCCTGTTCAGCAAAAGTTGGCATTCCTTGCTTCTTTATTCTTTCCAGTTCAAACTCCTTAAATGATTTGAAGGCTTCCAATTCGCTCCCCGGGCTCAGTCCTTGACGATAGAATCGTTCACAGAAATCATTAAATTCTTTGCTTTCTATGCCCAATTGTTCCCAGTCCTGAAGCGCCTGGGCAACAATTCTTGCTCTCTCCTCAGGCACGAGGAATACCACCCTATATTCCCAGTTAACTTTGCCGCCAAATGTAATCGCAGTCAGTAGAAAAACTCCCAGAAACAGGCTTATTCCCGTCAACAATTTTTTCATTTTTACCCCCCTAATGTGAATCAGGTGCCCTCAATATATGTAATTATGATAGGATTATATTTCAGGTTGTCTTCTATTAAGCCTTTTAACTCTTGCAGATTGGGTGGCGTATTAACGTCCGCGAGGTAAACTCCCCGCTTGGTTCCCTTCCTCCAGGCTAAATATAGTATCTCTTTCCGAGCGCTGGAGAAGACAGGACTTGTATTCCCATAGTACTTCTTGCTTACAATCTCGCGCTTGCTTCGACCACTAATATCAACCAAATAGATTCCTTTCCACCCGAAAAACCCTTCGTCAACCGTCCCGCGCTGCGGCTCACCACTGCCCAAGAATAGTATCTGCTCTCCGTCCGGCGAGAATGACGGAAATTTATTGTAAGATTTATCACTCACGATACACTTCTCTTTTCTTCCTAGAACATCGCATATATAGATTCCGCTATTATCCAGCGAATCAATCTTGCCATCTTTATTGGTATCTCTCCGTCTGCTCAGATAGACTATTTTCGTCCCGTCAGGGGAAAAGACAGGGAAAGAATTACTATATCTATCACTCACAATTTCCTGCTCATTCTTGCCATCACTCTCAATAATATATATGCCACTGTTATCGCGCAAGTCAATCCGGCCGTCCCTATTAGTATCTCTCCTCCAGCTGGCGTAGACTATCTTTCGACCACTGGGAGAAAAAGAAGGAAAGGTGTTGTCGTATTCGTCGCTAACGATTTGCTTTTCATTTTTGCCATCAACATCTATCGTATATATTCCGCTATTATATCCCCGCCAGCTGACAAAAAGGACCTTATCACCATCTGGGGAAAAAGAAGGAAACTTATTGTGGTACTGGTCAGAAACTACGCATTTTTCGACTCCTCCCTCTAAGTCTTTTATATATATTCCAGGATTATCGAGTAAATTGACCTCCCCATCTTCATTAGTATCTCTTCGACGGCTCAAATATACTATTTTGCTTCCATCTGGAGAGAAAGACGGATGGGTGTTCAGAAAATCATCACTCACGATTTGCTTCTCGTTCATTCCATCCCTATCGATTATGGAAATTCCGGAATTATCCCTCTGATTTACAACACCGTCCCCGTTAGTATCACGTCGAATGCTGCAAAAAATTATCTTGTTACCATCTGGGGAAAATCGAGGAAAGCTGTTGTAGTATTCGTCACTTACAATTTTTTTCATACCGGTTAATTCACAAACTCTCTTAATCATCCTTTCCGAGGGACCCAAGGAAATTAGTTCCAGCAGGGTTCTCTTTGTATTTGCCAGGTCACCATTATTAAAATAAGCTTCAGCTAAAAGATAGTAGGTGTCAATATCTTTTCTTTTCGAAATTGCTATAGAAAATTGTTTAATGGCCTGATCGAATATTCCTAGTTCAAACAGTTCTCTACCTCTCTTGATTTCTTTAATTTTTCCAAAGAGGCCCATAATATTACCAACCGTCAGTAGATATAGTCGTCAGTTACCAAAAAAGCATCCTTGATAATTTCTATACGGTCGGGATAAACAGAGACCACATCGAATCTAAGGTCTTGTTGAGAAATATTTTTTTCTTTCAGATATGTTAAAGCTATTCTGGCTAACTTTTTCTGTTTATGCCAGTCTACGGCTTCTGCAGGCAAACCATATTTTTCTGTCCTTCGCGTCTTGACTTCCACAAAACAGAGGACACCCTTGTCTCTGGCGACAATATCAATTTCTCCTTGAGGACAACGGTAATTCCTATCCATAATCTTATATCCTTGTTTTCTCAAGAATTCTACCGAAATTTTTTCTCCTTTTCTACCTAGATTTGTCCTTTGCTTACTCATGCATCCCCTTCTCTTTGAGCCGAGCGCCTTTGCCTGTCTTCTTACGCAAATAATACAGCTTTGCCCGGCGAACCCTTCCGCTCTTAATAACACTTATCCTTTCAATTAGAGGTGAATGGAGAGGAAAAATCCTTTCCACCCCTATACCGTAAGAAAGCTTGCGCACAGTGAAAGTTTGGCCCATGCCTTTTCCCGAACGGCCAATAACGACCCCTTCAAAGGCATGAATCCTTTCACTTCCGCCTTCCCAGAGCTTCGAAACCACCCGCACGGTATCGCCCACGTTGAACTGGGAGAGGTCCTTTTTCGCCATCTCGTCAAATACTTTCTTCACCAAATCATCCATAATCTTCATCCTTTACAGCGCACGAACTTTATTCATAACCAAAATTATTTTCTCCTTTTCGTAAGTTCTTTTAATACTTTCTCGTCTTCCGGAGAGAGTCTGATTTTTCCTAAAAGGTCTGGCCTCTTATTCAGCGTATTCTCCAGTGCCTTCTCTCTACGCCATCTTCTAATTCGCTCATGGTCTCCTGATAGAAGAATGTCAGGAACAGACTTTCCTTTAAACCTTCGCGGCCGGGTGTAATGGGGATAATCCAATAGCCCCTGGTAAAAGGAGTCATTCTCAAAAGACTCCTTCTTATTCAATACCCCTGGCAATAGCCTTACCAGAGAATCGATAATTACCATTGCCGGCAACTCGCCTCCGGTTAAGACATAGTCGCCAATTGAAAGCTCATCAGTAACCAAGTTCTCCTTCACTCTCTCGTCCACTCCCTCATAGTGTCCGCAGATAAATACCAGGTGCTTCTCCCGGGAAAGTTCCTTGGCCTTTTGCTCATCGAAAGTTTCTCCCTGAGGACTCAAGAGGATTATGCGAACTTTACTCTTTTTTTTCCTAATCCCCACAATCTTTTCTACAGCGCGAAACATAGGCTCAGGCTTCAAAACCATTCCCGCACCACCACCATAAGAATAATCATCCACAGTCAAATGTCGATCCGAAGCATACTCGCGCAAATCACAGATGTTAATTTTAACAATCCTTTTCTCCTGCGCGCGCTTCAAGATACTTTCCTGAATTATTGCCTTGCACATTTGCGGGAATATTGATATCACGTCAACTCGCATTATTGCCATCTATCACAGCCCCTCAGGAAGCTCAACCACCATTCGGTTCGAAGTCATATCTATCTGTTTGACTAATCTTTTCAAGGCCGGAAATAGAATTTCTTTCTTACCGTTCTTGATTACATAGATATCGTTTGCGCCGGTCTCAAAAATATCAACAATCTTTCCCAGTCTCCGCAGACCTTTCTTTTCTGGAGTGAAAACTTCCATTCCCATTAGGTCGCGAACATAGTAAGCTCCCATGATTAAAGGAAGTCTGCGGCAAGCGACCTTACAGTTCTTCAACTGCTCTGCCTGGCTAATAGTATCATAGCACGCGAATTTCGCAATAATAAATCCTTTCCATTCTCTCATGCTGATTATCTGAGTTTCTTTTTTCTGACCAACTTTATCGACTAAATAGACATTCTTCATTTCTTCTACAACGTCCCCCTGGCTTCCGGTGACGAAGCTTGATAACGAGAGGTAAGGAATAAGTTTTACTTCTCCGTTACGGCCTTGCGTATTTACGATCTCTCCCAAGAAGATGAGATCTTTATTACCCTTCTCCATTTTCTTCATAATAGCTTGCGCCTTTTCCCTACTTAATTACTTCCAGCGTGACCCGGTGGCCCGACTTCACTGAGGCGGCATTGAGTAATGTACGAAGTGCTTTTATAGTCCTTCCCTGCTTGCCAATCACCTTGCCTATGTCTTCTTTAGCCGTGGAGAGTTCCAAAATTATATTTTGTTCTCCCTTTACCTCTTTAATTTTCACACTCTCCGGATTATCTACCAACTTTCTAACTATATAAAGCACCAGTTCTTTCAAATTTTTCTCCAAAAGTCCTCTAATTATGAGCCTCTATGACTCGATATTTATTCCCTTTTTCCGTGTCTCCTGTGAATTTTCAATAAACTTTTTGCCGTTGGTGAAATTAATGCACCCTTTTCCACCCAGGCTCTAATCTTCTCTTCAGATAAGGTAGCCCTCCCCGCCTTTGTGCTGGGGTCGTAATGTCCAAGAACTTCCAGGACCCTGCCATCCCTTTTTCTTCTCGAATCGACTGCCACAATGGTGTAAAAGGGCCGCCTGTGCGTACCTATTCTCTTCAATCTAATCACCACCGTCATCTTTATCTCCTTTCAGTTAGTGGAAAATAAAACTATGGCATTGCACCGGCTACTTATTTGCCAGTGAATTTCTTCTCTCTCAATTCACACAACTTGCGCAAGTCCTCAACCGCCTTCCCCGGGTCAGCTGAACCAAAAATATATTCTCCCGCGACAAGAATATTCGCACCGTTATCTATCACCCATTGCGCGGTCTCAAGGTCGATTCCGCCATCAACTTCGATATCAACATCCAGACGATTTCTTAATAGATACTCGCGTAACCTGGCAATTTTAGGCAAGACAGAACTAATAAACTTCTGTCCGGAAAAGCCCGGTTCTACTGTCATCAAAAGCGCCATATCGATCTCGGTCAAATACTCCAACAAAGGCTCAACTGGCGTCTCGGGATTAAGAGACACTCCCACCTCCAATCCTTCCTCTTTGATTGCTCTAATTTCCTCTCCCAGGTTAATACATGCTTCGAGATGAACTGTAATAATGTTTGCTCCGGCACGAGAGAACGCAGGGATAAACCTATCAGGGTTGTCTATCATCAGGTGGACATCGAGCGGAAGCTTGGTTATACCCTTTATGGAGCTTACCACTCGTGGGCCAAAAGAAATATTGGGAACGAAATGGCCGTCCATAATATCGAGGTGCAACATATCGGCTCCTGCTTCTTCAACGAGCATTATCGGCTCCTTCAGGTTAGTAAAGTCGCAATTTAGAATAGAAGGGACAATCTCGATCACAATTCTATCTCCTTCACCAGAATACTGTTAACATATATCTTCGCCTTTGATTTTCCCAAAACCTGTACGGGTAGCGAGATCTTCGTTCCCGGAGAATGCATTTTATGGTACACTTCTCTTTCACCTTGACCATCCACTACCATGATAAGAACGTCTCTGTCTAGAACTCCCTGGGAAACTTCATAATATATTGTTGCTTCACGGATTATTTTGTGCACCTCACTTTTCTTTGCCACAGTTATCCTGACCACGGTATTTTCGTCAATGACCTCATCCGGCTGAGGTTCTTGTTTTAGAATCGTCCCTTCGGGAACGCTATCATTGACCGTCTCGTCAATTTCGGCCAAAGGCAAATTCATTTCCCTTAATATCTTCTCAGCGCTACGAATATTCTGGCCAAGCAAGTTGACCATTAGGGGGACCTCTGCTTCTGTCGTTGGACCAAGACTTACCACTAGATTAATCATGCTTCCTCGGGCCACGATTTTCTCGGGCGCAGGGTCCTGGGCTATGACAAAATCCTTTCTTACTTGCTCTGAGTAAGCTCCTGTCTCCTCACCGAGAACCAACCCAGCCTGACGCAGGAGAATTTTCGCCTCGCGCGAGGACTTTCCTGCCAGGTCAGGGACGAAAATAACCTGACCCCCAGAACTGACAATTACTTTAATAACTTTCCCTTCCTTTACTGATGACCCAGGTAGCGGTTCCTGAACAATAATACTGCCATCCGGTATATTCTCATTATATTGTTCACCGACTTGCTTGAGGTATAATTCCTGTTCACTTAGAGTGCGGAGAGCTTGCCCCACAGTCTTGCCGGTGAGGTCAGGAACCATAACCTCTTTCTTCTGATGCACCACCACACCCATCAATTGGTTAAAAATGAGGACGGCAAATACTGTCAGGACGAAAAGGGCTAAAAAAAGCTTAATAAATTTTCTTGCCCCTTGAGGGACAGAAAAAAAACCAACTACGACAACAGAAAGGACAATTAGAACTCCCAAGATTATCTTCATATTACAACCTCACATTCTCACCATCCGACAAACAAACATGCCGTCCATATGGTGCCGATGAGGATAAACCTTCAAGAAACCATTTTCGTCAACAAGATCTTCTTTATCACTAGAAAGATAAGACTTAACCGAATCCAGACGGAAAAGTGGCCTCTCTTTTAGGAACTTTTCGATGACTTTTTCGCCCTCTTCCGGCTCAAGGCTACAAACCGAATAAACCAACACGCCTTTCGGTTTAACACATAATGAGACCTCGCCCAAGATTGCTGATTGCAACTGAGGCATTTTCATTAGGGTTTCTCGGTAATCTCTATTCCAACGAACCTCAGGCTGACTCTGTATGATTCCCAAACTGGAACAGGGTGCATCCACAAGGCAGCGATCGAATTTCTTAGAGTAGAGCGAACTTGCCTTAGCGGCGTCTAAGAGTTCTACTTTCACGTTGATAACTCCCAGGCGCGTACAGTTTTCTCTTATCATTTCCAGGCGTGCCTTGTGAATATCAAGAGCAATAATTGTACCTGTATTCTTCATAAGTTCTGCCATATGTGTAGTTTTACCACCCGGAGCAGCACAAGCGTCCAGCACAGTTTCTCCGGGTTCGGGGGCAAGAACATAACTAACCAGTTGTGAGCTCTCTCCCTGGACAGTAAATAGGCCATTCCGGAAAGATTCCAGTTGAGTCAGAGAGTGAAAGTCTCTTATCTTTAGTGCGCCCGGGACTAGTCTGCTTTCTTCCACCTTCAAATCTTCTTCCGCAAGAACGCGAATAAGCTCATCTCTAGTAATTTTAAGCGTGTTAGTGCGAATACAGAGAGGAGGAGCTTGATTATTGACTTCGCATAACTCGATTGTCTCCTTTTCGCCGAATCGCGACAGCCAGCGCGTAATTAGCCACTGCGGATGAGAATACTTAATTGAAATATAATGTGATAAGTTCTTTTCGGGATCAGGGTAGATAATACTTTTTCTATTTTCACTGACTGCGCGGAGTACCCCATTTACCAAGGAAGTAACGCCACTATGTTCAAACTCCTTGCTCATTTCTACCGCCTCGTTAATTGCCGCATACGCAGGAATCCTATCCAGATAAATTAACTGGTAAGCTCCCAATCTCAAAATATTTCTCATATATGGCGAAAGCTCTTCTACCTTTCGTTGGAAACTATAGGTATTCAATACCCAGTCTAAAGTATTGAGATGACGAACTACGCCATAGACCAATTCCGTAAGGAGCGCCCTGTCCTCTTTTGACAATTCGTGTGAAGAAATCGCACTATCCAAAGCAATTCTGCTATAAGCATTTTTTACCTCAATCTTATACAAAACCTCTAAAGCAATTCTTCTCGCAGGGAATTTCATCTTGCGCCCCATATGTCGCTGACTGCTAATCGAGCACCTTGAAGATAATCGTAAGCACTATAAATAGATTTCCCTTCTGGCTGCACGCGAGTAACCAGAAGACCTTCTTCCCCACAGGCTACCACGAATCCTTCTCCCCTTCTAATTTCCACAATCTCTCCCGGCTTGGGCAAACGCCCCTTTCTGGCCACATCAAGCATCGAGGCCACCTTTGCCTCCAATATCCTAACTCTCTTCTGACCTTTTATTTCAATGTAAGTACCAGGCCATGGGTTCAGTGCCCTGATCCGGTTGACTATCCTGCGAGACGAGTCGTTCCAATTGATTTGCCCATCGCTTTTCTTCAAAAGAGGCGCATAAGTGACCCCAGACTTATCCTGGGGGTAAGGAGTAGCTTTCTCCTGCCTTATCAAATCGAGCGTCTCTTCCAGTAGAGCAACGCCTGCTTTGCATAGTTTTTTCAGCAAGGTGACATAATTGTCTAAGCAATTTATGGCAACTTCCCTCTGTAGAATAATTTCTCCTGCGTCCACCTGTTCATTCATAAAGATGGACGATACCCCGGTAGTAGAGTCGCCGTTAAGAAGTGCCCACTGGACAGGAGCCGGACCGCGGTATCTGGGAAGCAAAGAAAAATGAATATTAACACAGCCCTTTTGGGGAATATCCAAAACTTCAACCGGCAAGACCTTTCCAAAGGCGACAACTACGATTAGGTCCAGAGTCAACTCCTTGACATTTCTCACAAAATCGAGATTGTCAATCCTATCCGGCTGAAAAAGGAGAATATTTTTGTCCAGAGCGAGCCTCTTTACTTCTGAGTATTCCAGACGATGCCCTCGCTTGCTGGGACGATCTCCCTGGGTCACGACGGCTACAACTTCATCCCTCTCCATTATCTTTCTCAAGAACGGGACGGAAAAATCGGTTGTTCCCATAAACAAGATACGCAACTTTTTCTCCTGCTTTCAGTTCATGGCGATCAAATCTAACATGTACAGGGAGCAAAATTAATATTAACATATTTTTTGTCTTTACACAAATTTTTTGTTTACACGCTCAGAGCATACTGAGCGGATCAACATCCACAGTGACCTCTACTCCCCTTTCTTCAAATCCAAACGAGTGCCTTTGAAAAAATTCAGTAACTGCTTCCAGTTTAGTCGTCTTAATAATAATCTGCCAGCGATATTTTCCGGCAATCTTGTTCAGTACAGCTGGAGCAGGGCCCAGCATCGTAGCTTGATTAACCTCTTTTTCCAGTAGAGAATTAATCTTTTGCGACATCAACATAATTTTTTCCTCGTCCTTTCCTTTTACCAAAACGACTACCAGATTAGTAATGGGAGGATAGTCCAATTCTTTTCGAAATTTTATTTCCTTTTCGTAGAACGAGCGGTAATTTTGCTTCAGTGCCATCTTTATACTATAATGGTCAGGATTGTAAGTCTGAACAATAACTTCACCACCCTTGGGTCCTCGCCCGCTCCGGCCGGCAACCTGCGTAATTAGAGAGAAGGTTCTCTCGGCAGAACGGAAATCTGGCAAATTCAGAGCCGTATCCGCGGAAATTATGCCCACCAGTGTAACCCCGGGAAAATCCCACCCTTTAGCTACTAACTGAGTCCCTACCAGAATATCGACTCTTCCCTGTCGAAAGGCATTAAATATTCTCTCTGCAGCGTACTTATAACGCATCGTATCGATATCCATTCTCATAACTCTTGCCCGAGGAAATGTCTTTTTCACTATCTCTTCAACTTTCTCGGTTCCAGTGCCAAAATAGCGAATTTTTCTGCTGCCGCAACGCGGGCAGAATCTTGGCGCTTCGTCCTTATGATTACAGTAGTGACACTTGACCTTCTTCTCGTCGAAATGGTAGACCATAGAAACATTACAATTCGGGCATTTCACCGCAAAGCCGCATTCCCGACATAGTATGAAAGTAGAATAGCCGCGTCGGTTTAGAAACAGAATAGTCTGTTCACCCTTTTCCAGTCTCTGGCCAATGGCTTGAGCAAGTTTCAGAGAAAGGACGCTTCGATTTTTTCTTTCCTTAAGCTCCTCGCGCATATCAACTACATCCACTAAAGGAAGTGCTTTCTCGTATACCCTTTCGGGAAGAGTTAAGAGTCTATATGCTCTTACTCCGGTCAACGCACGGTAAAACGCCTCCAGCGAGGGAGTCGCAGAACCTAGAACCAGGGTCGCACTTTCCAGCTCAGCCCTCCTCTCTGCCAATTCTCTGGTCTGATATAATGGCCTCTTTTCCTGCTTGTAGGAACTATCGTGTTCCTCATCAATTATTATTAGGCCGAGGTTGGGAAAAGGTGCAAAAATCGCTGACCTAGCACCAATCATTATGTCTATCTTCCCCTGGTATGCGGATTGCCAGGTTCTGTACCTCTCTCCTGGGGAAAGCCGACTGTGCCAGACACCGATCCGCTCGGACCCGAATCTCTTTTCGAAAATGTCGAGAAACTGGGGCGTCAATGATATTTCGGGAACCAGAAATATCGACTGTCTCCCTATTTCCTGAGCCTGAGCTATGGATTGGAGATAAACCTCTGTCTTGCCACTATCAGTTACACCGTGGATAAGAAAGACAGCGAAGCGTTTCTCCCTTATATTGTTCTGAATAGGTCTTAATACCCGTTTCTGTTGTGGAGATGGTATAAAGGGAGAGAAAAGCCCTATTTCTCTCTTCTTAATCATCTCTCTCGGCCTCACCGACCAAAAATTGTGTGGAAGTATCATATCTAAAACCTGCCCCAGTGAACAGACATAATATTCAGAAATCCACTTCGCCAGTTCTAATAGATTGGGGGAAATCAGGGGCTCTTTATCAATGATTTCTTCAATCGCCCTCAGGCCTTTTACTTCTGACTTTGGCATACTACCAACAATATATCCTATCCTCTCCTTACTTCCAAAAGGTGCTCTCACCCTTCTCCCTACCAAATTTTCTGACCCAAGTTTATCCGGGAGCGAATAATGAAAAATTCTGTCAAATGGAATAGGAAAAACAACCGATACAGAATTTCGCATAACCATAAAATGCACCTACATCTTCCATTGGGAGCACAGCTTGTGGAGTAGTCTTTGTATTTAAACAAGAAACTCGGCTAGAACATCCCTTGATGGGAAGAAATCTATTCTATCAACAGACTACGATTATATTCTAAACTTTTCCGCCCAGTCACTTACAATTGGGCACTTCCAGTAGTTTCCTCTAAGCACCTGGAAAATTCCTACCACAGAAAGGGAAAAGAGAACCAAAGCTCCCACAGTAAAAACAATTTGTCCGAGAACTGGAATTATGTTTGCCGCCAGAAGAGCAACTTCGAGAAGGAAAATAACGAAACCTTGCCGGGCATGGAAAATAGCAAATTTGTTCACCTTGCTGGAGACTAGTGGGATCATCCTCAACGTAGTGTAGTAAATAACTGGAATAAGACAAAGAATTGATAGGTAAGCGAGCACTGCAAAAATTTTCCCTTCAGCAATCATTTGTTCTTCATTTCCTATCTGCGCGCTCATGAAGGCTCCCTCCCGTGGCCAAAGCCTTTTTGATCTTTTTCATATCTTCCCAAACCTGACTTTTTTTTGTTGGATCCCGCAAAAGATACGCGGGATGGTAAGTGGGAACAACCCTTATGGGCTCTCCAAAATTTCCGTAAGGTGGAAAAAAGTCGTAAAATCTACCCCGAACTGTGCTGATGCCCTCGGTTACGTTTAGGAGCGCCCTGGTAGCCGGTGAGCCTAAAGCACAGATTATTTTAGGCTTGATAATTCCAATCTGTTTCAGCAAGATGGGAAGACACTGGCCTACCTCTTCCTGCGTAGGCGGTCGGTCGTTACCTCTCATCTCCGGACGATCCGGATTTTTCATCGGATGACATTTCACAATATTGGAAATATATACTTCTGCTCTGGTCAGCTCAATCGATTCAATTATTTTAGTCAGGAGATGTCCAGCTTTTCCCACAAAAGGAAGCCCTACCTGGTCTTCATCGAAACCAGGCCCCTCACCAATAAACATCAATTCGGCCTTAGGATTTCCTGCTCCGAAAACCAAATTTTTCCTCGTCCTCCCCAGTCCACACTTCTGACAATCTTTTGTGCTCGTCGCCAAATCATCCAAGGCTTCTACTTCCGGCGATCTCTTCACTCGATGTTGCATAACTTCTCTCACTCCTCTGTCCCTTTCTTGCTCCAGAAATTTCCTGGTTATTGAAACCAATTCAGCCAGTTTTTTCCGTCTATTCAAATCTGTCTCCTGAATTCATTTCATAGATTCTTTCAGTTCGGATAGTATTCTTTCGGCTATATCTTCCTTTTTCATTTCGCGCAAAAGAATTTTTTTCCCTTTTTTTGTGAAAATTTTGACAGTAGCTTCGTCACGCCTCAGTGCCTGAGGAGAGTTTGCTACAATCATATCGAGATTTTTTCCTTTGAGCTTCTCCAAGGCGTTCTTTTCCAGATCTCTTGTCTCCAGGGCAAATCCGACTAAGAACTTTCCACCTTTCCGTCTACTCAACTCACCAAGGATATCGGGATTACTAACCAGATTTACAGTCTTCCGGTTAAGGTTACTTCTCATTTTCTCTTTCTCTCTCTTTTCCGGGCGGTAATCGCTGACCGCAGCAGAAGCAATAACCACATCCGCGCCCGGAAAGTGCCTTACCACTTCCTTTTCCATCTCCAAGGCTGATTCAACGAATATGGTCTTCACTTCTTCTGGTGGCGTAATACTTGTAGGACCGCTAATCAATATGACCTCTGCCCCTCTCTGTTGAGCCACCTCAGCCAAAGCATAGCCCATTTTGCCGGAAGAAGCATTTGATATAAATCTAACCGGATCCAAGTATTCATGGGTGGGACCAGCAGTAATGAGAAAAGTTTTCCCTACCATATCCTTTTGCTTATTCAGAATCTCGTTAACCGCCTTCATAATCTTATCATTGCTGGCTAACCTTCCCAAGCCGACCTTCCCTGTGGCAAGCTCCCCGTAATCAGGCCCAATGAATCTGAATCCCTTCTTTTTCAACCCTTCAATGTTTGCTTGCGTTACGCTGTTCTTATACATAGTTTCATGCATTGCTGGCGCTACCAAGACAGGCGCTGTCGTCGCCAGAACTGTAGCTGTGAGTAACTCGTCAGCTATCCCGGCAGCTAATTTCGCAATGATGTTAGCTGTAGCGGGAGCAATCAAAATCAGGTCTCCCTTTTGGGCCAAGGAGATGTGCTCTAGTTCCCACTGTTGAGGCAACTCAAAAAGGTTTAGATAGACCTTATTCCCAGACAGGGCCTGGAATGTTAACGGACCCACGAAATGAGTAGCTGAACTAGTCATTACCACAAAAACTTCAGCACCCAACTTCTTTAAGCGAGATACTATCCCGCAAGCCTTATAAGCAGCAATACTGCCCGTTACGCCCAGGACAACCTTCCTACCCAAAAAGGGTCTACTTTTCCTCAGGTCTCTTTTTTCCGCCACTTTCTTCTGTTGTCGCCTTTCCTCTTGCAATTTCTTTCTTATCGGTCTCTTTAATCGCTACCTCGTATAGCGCGTTCGAAATCATCTCCGGTGTTACCTTAGTTTTTCCATCTTTCTTGGTTTTTTCTTTTATTAATCTTGAGGCCGAAATTATCAGCTTATATTTGTTGTTCACGTCATCAAGCAACAATTTATCAACTGAAACTTTTGATTTTTCTTTCGCCATCGACTCTCCCGCAACCAAACCGGAAGTCTCCAGAGGTAAACGCTCGGTCAAAGAAGACCGACTTTTTCTATTTTCTCTTTAGACCACTTTACCTTACTCTTCTCAGCGACGACGATGCATTTAAGCTCTCTCAAAGCATCCACCAAACGGTCATTTATCACCAAATAGTCATAATTTTTTATGCGTCTTATTTCCCCAAGGGCATTCTTGAGCCTTTTCTTAACACTTTTTTCGCTATTCTTCCTTCGGCCCCTAAGTCTTCTCTCTAATTCAGAAAATGAGGGGGGGATAAGGAAGATAGATACCGCTTCAGGATACATCTTCTTCAATTTCGCTGCACCCCGAACGTCTATGTCTAATATGACATCTTTCCCTCTTTTCAGATTTCTTTCCAGAAAATCCCTGGGTGTACCGTAGTAATGGCCATGAACCAATGCCCACTCCGCAAGTTCGCCCCTATTGACTTTCTCCTTGAAATCTTCCCGCGAGACGAAGAAGTAGTCCTTGCCCTTCACCTCTCCGCGCCGCGGCTTTCTCGTAGTTACCGACACTGAGTAGCAGGCGCCTCCCAGGTCCGCAATTAATCTTTTACACAGCGTCGATTTACCTGTACCCGAAGGAGCAGAAATAATTATGAGTAGTCCAGATTTAGCCATTATTTCATTTCCGCTTTCTCAGTTTCCGCTGATTGACTCCAGTAAAAGTTTGGATTATTTTCTTGTTAGCTTTCTCCCTTTTCCGGTGAAATCTCTCGCTAAGCGTCTCCGGTTGCAATGCGGACAAAATAACATGGTTACTATCAGTAATGACTACTGCGCGGGTACGACGGCCACAAGTAGCATCAATTAAACTGCCCCTCTCCTTGGCCACCTCTATCAATCTCTTCACGGGAGAAGAATCGGGGCTAATTATGCTGATAATCCTCTCACTAACAACTATGTTATTGAAGCCAATATTAATCGTTCTTATCGCCACTTCTTTCCCCTAAGAAGGCAACACCAAAATTAAACTGTTATTATAATCAAAAATAATGAAAAATGTCAAATTCTAATTATCTTTATGTCTCCCCAGAATCCAAAATGGCCATCCTTAACTATGAGTATTCCCTTAATACCCTCAATATTCTTGGCAAAATTGATTCCTTTAATGACATCTTCTCTTTCCTTTATTAGATTCCCTATAGCTGTGGCGCAGGCATCAGCTAGAGCAGTAGAATTAGAAACAGCCACTGCAAGGTCCGCTCGACCAAAACTGAAAGAATGGCCCTGAGTCCCACTTGAAGCACAGATTCCCAGCGGAGTGTCCCCGGGAAGGATCTCGAGACCGACCCGATTAGAAATCTCGTCTGAACTGCAGTAGATTCCCACACGGCGGGGCCTGGTAGTTCTTATAAAGATGTCACCGCCATTTTCAATTATTACGTCCGAAATCTCTTCCGACAACTTTCTCCCCAGCGTACCCGCTATCGCGCCGGCGACCGCAGCAAAGGGACCAACATTCGTGAGAAAAGCTGCCTGGGCCATCTCTTTAATGATTTCCGGAGCATCAGAATCTACAGCCACGGGTCTAAAGCTCAGCTCAAAAATTGGATAACGCTTTATGTAGTTCTCAATATCTCGACGCAAATCGCTTATCAAATATTCTGTTTGGGCAATGATTTCCTTTAGATTTCTCTTTCTGTTTTTGTCTATGGCTACAAATATGTCTGTTTCTTTCTGGTTAACTGTGAAACTTACCAGGTCTTTACTCTTGAACACCCCGCGATATCTTCTCTCTTCATACATTCTATTTTATCTCCATATTTTTCTTTAATCTGGCAATTACCCTTTTGAATTCTTTAGGAAGGGGAGCTGTAAATTCCATCCACTCGTTTCTGACAGGATGAACGAATCTCAACTTATATGCGTGCAGGAGCTGTCGGTTAACGCCCCAATTCTTAGGAGCGGGTCGGCCATATTCGCTGTCTCCTACAACAGGATGGCCGATGTGTGCTAAGTGGACGCGTATCTGATGTGTTCTCCCTGTCTTTGGACTTACCTCTAAAAGCGTAAAATCTCCTAGAACTTCCCG
>Ga0315309_1000911_pt1 | contig 18006 bp, 16 predicted proteins | sample TDP4_MG_FD_203080 | JGI IMG/M metagenome (GOLD analysis project Ga0315309, IMG submission 203080) | Freshwater sediment microbial communities from Lake Towuti, South Sulawesi, Indonesia - TDP4 | ecosystem: Environmental > Aquatic > Freshwater > Lake > Sediment | place: Indonesia: South Sulawesi... | reverse complement strand
TACGTCGCTTCGCTCCTACTCGACCGGCGCTGGCCTCGTCCTCTTCCCATTGCTCTCCCAACTCTTATATGCGCCCCTCCCCTACAAGCTACAAAAGCGACGGGAGAGCCACTTTGGGCTCTCCCGCCGTACCCATTGGGTTGATGCTCGCTAGGCCTCGACCGCTTTCTTTCTGGCCCGCTGGATCGCTCGCCAGCCATCCACGATCAGTACCGCCGCCGCCCCCACCAGCACCAGACAGATGATGCCGATGCTGGCAGAGGCCAGCGAGGTCTGAAAAGTGGTAGTTTTCGGCAAGTTTATGAAGAGCTGGGTGTAGACGAAGTAGAGCAGCGCGGCGATGGTGGTGACGATCATAAAGGCCGCGGGGTAGAGCGCCCAGATGTGGCTTCTACCCTCCGACATGAGCCACAGGGCAATCAGCAGCAAGGCCAGGCCGGCCATCAACTGGTTGGCAGCGCCGAAGGCGCCCCAGATGATGAGCCAGGGGATAATCCAGACGAAGAGCACCGTTAGAAGCAGGGCTATGATGCTGCCCACGTGTATATTCTTCATCACGGGCAGCGCGTCACCCAGTAGTTCGCTGCTGGCCACGCGCATGAAGCGTACCACCAACTGCATGATGGTCAGGGCCATGATGACCAGGAAGACCGAGCCGTAGGCCACGCCGAAGTCGTGGGGGATGCCGATGTGGTCCAAGAAGTTGGCTAACCCCCCGGCGAAGACTGCTAGCGCTTTGGGCGCGCCACCTGCATCCTGGTACCCCTGCCAGCCCTGAAAGGCAACGGTGGCGGTCAGGAAGGCGATGACCGCGAAGGCCGCTTCCATGAACATGGCGCCGCCGCCCACCGGCAGGGCATCGGTCTCCTTCTCCAACTGGCGGGCCGTGCCGGAGGTGGAGACCAGGCTATGCCAGCCGGAGACGGCGCCGCAGGCGATGGTGACAAAGAGCATCGGCCATAGTGGCCCGCTGGCAGTGGTGAACGTGGTGAAGGCGGGGAAGTCGCCCATCCCAGGGCGCCAGATCAGCATGCCAATCACGCCGCCCAGCATCCCCAGCGTGACGATCCAGAAAGAGACATAGTTGACCGGCTGAGCGAAGGACCAGATGGGCAGCACCGAGCCCAGGTAGCAGAAGATCACCACCAGCAGTGTGCCGATGACCTGGGCCTGTGTGTTGCCCAGGAAGATGGTAGGGGACTCGGGGAGGCCGTAGATGGCCGAGAAGATGTTGGCCATAAACGGCAGGGTGCTGACCCAGATGCCCACGAAGGTGAGTACGACGGTGACGACGGTGGTCAGAATGATGTCCTGCTTCCACTTGTAGGTCATCTGGCCAGCCACGACGCCCATCAGAACCAGAGCGATCATGCCGAAGGGCACCTTGGGGTTGGTCATCAGTACCTTCCCCACCGCGTTGCCGAAGGAGCCCATGATCAGCAGCAGGTAGAAGTAGATGAAGATGAGGAGGATGTTGCGGGCGCGGGGCGAGATGAGCTTGTAACTCAGCGCGCTCATGGTGTCCCCCTCGCGGCGCACGCCCATGATCATGGCGCCATAGTCATGCACCCAGCCGATGAAGAAGACGCCCAGAAGGATCCATAAGAGGGCCGGCAGCCAGCCCCACTGCACGGCGATGATGGGGCCGGTGATGGGGCCCAGGGCGGCAACGGACTTGAACTGGTAGCCGAAGAGCACATTGCGGCTGGCGGGCGCGAAGTCCACGCCGTCCATGTACATCTTGGCCGGGGTAGCCTTGCTGGGATCGGGCTTGACGATGTCCCGGTCAATGCGCCGGGCATACCAGCCATAGCCGATGACGATGCCCAGGGCCCCTAGGATCAAAACAATGATCGAATTCATCTCTTTTACCTCCTATTGGTGTGAAAATGGGTGTTCAACCCTGATGGTTGAACGATGACTTAACCTTTGCAAGCCGCTTGAGAAAATTACTCGTCGCCCTCGACCACCCCCTTTCCTCTCCCCGCTCGTCTTCCCCCGGAAAACAAAACCTGCCATCGCCTTTGCTGGTCGGGTCAATGCAGGTCAACAATGAATGGGGGGAAGCAACGGCCTATGGCGCAATAGTGCCGCCTGTGGCGCAATAGTGCCGCTTTTACGTCAGCTAACCACAATATGTACTTCGCGAAGAGAATACCTTCGCCACTTTTAATTATACTACCAAAAAGGATTAAAGTCAACTCTTTTTTGGGGATTTTTGGACGAAATTACACAAGCAGACTCTGGCTGAGAAACCATCCCTCCCAGACGACTTGCTATTTGATACAACACCGTAAAAGCTCTGAAGATACGCACAAACTCCTCAGTGGGAAAAAGTTGCGGGTAACTTTTCAGACCCCACCATTTCGTCCGACCACCTGAACGCTTACAGCGGTTGCATTTAACGCCCCTATGAGCTATAATAGAGGCCATCACAGCCCCAAAAGGCGCAACATCCACCGTAAATGTTCAGGCCACCTTCCCAGAAGCTCAATAGTAGAGCCACACCCCCTGAACTCCTTGAGGGGGCAAATTCTTTGCAAACGAGTCAAGATTCTGTCTGTCATGCTGAGCGAAGCGAAGCATCCCGTTCTTGGCTTGTGGAACGAGATTCTTCGCTCGCTCCGCTCGCTCAGAATGACGCTTTCACTTGTCGGTTTGAGGCGAAACATCGCTAGACGGTTACCATCCACTAATGAGAAGTGAGACCATTGTGGGATTAGCCAAAGAGAACGACCTGGTGCTCTTGATAGCCAGAGACAGGAAACGTTTCATCATCCGCCTGACCAGCGGCGGGGAGCTCCATACTCACCGGGGATGCGTGAAACACGATGACCTCATCGGCCAACCCCTGGGCCGGGAGGTCACTTCTCACCTGGGCTACCCTTTCCTGGTCCTGGAACCCTCCACCCACGACCTGATCAAAGAGATCAAGCGCACCACCCAGATCGTCTATCCCAAGGACATCGGCTACATGCTGCTCAAGTTGAACGTGAGGCCCGGCAGCCAGGTGGTCGAGGGAGGGACGGGCAGCGGCGGCCTGACCCTGGCCCTGGCCCAGAGCGTCATGCCCACGGGGCACGTCTATTCCTACGAGGTGCGGCCCGACGTGCTGGCGCTGGCCCGTAAGAACCTGGAAGGGCTCGGGCTCAGTCCCTACGTGGATCTGAAACAGCGGGACATCGAAGAGGGCTTCGACGAGACTGACGCCGACGCCCTTTTCCTGGATGTGCGCACCCCCTGGCAATATCTGGCCCAGGCTCGCCAGGCCCTCAAAGGGGGCGGGTTTTTCGGCTCCATTGTGCCCACCACCAACCAGGTCGTCCAGCTCATCGAAGCCCTGCCCCAGCACGGCTTCGCCGACATCGAGGTCGAAGAATTGCTGCTGCGGCCCTACAAGGTTGTGCCCGGACGGCTCCGGCCCATGGACCGCATGGTGGCCCACACCGGCTATCTCATCTTCGCCCGCAAGATAGATGCACCCGACGCCAGCCAGTGGTTCGTGCCCCGGTGGGGTCGCTCCAGGGTCCAGCGTGGGGAAGGCAATGAAGCCTCGAGCGAGTCCCCTGGCCGACACACCGCTGGCCAAGCCCCGCCCCCCGGCTGATTCCCCGGCTAGAACCAGAACGTGCACAGCCCAAAAGCCCATCCGAAAAATAGCAGGCCGGGCTCCCACGCCCGGCAATCCGGCGGCGTGGGAGCCGCCTCTGCGGACCTTTCGTCCCAAAGAAAAGAGAGGAGACAAACATGCTACCCCGAAGACGCAGACCTGGACTCCGCCCTCTATTATTACGCAGAGCCCGCCGGCGCATTGAACAGGCTGACCCGGCCGAGGCCGCGGCCACCTTCGAGAAGAAGGCCCAGGTAGCGGAGGAGCAGGGGATGTGGGACCAGGCTGGTGATCTTCACCTGCAAGCAGCCCGCTGCTATCTTGACCTGGACGACATTGATCGGGCTGACGACCACGGCCTGAAGGCCCTTCGGCTTTTCATTCAAGCCAAGCGCCCGGGCAAGGTCCGGCGCCTGGTGCCCAGGATGATGGCCGTTCTTCACAGGAAAGGATACCACGATGAGGCGGAGAAATTGCGCCAGGAGGTGAACGCCCTCCTGGGTGCTCCGCCAGGAGAAAGGGCCATCCCCTGGGGAGGACGAGCCGTCCAGCGGGGGAGCCTTCCCGCCGAGTGCCCTTCGTGTGGCGGGCCCGTCAGATCCGACGAAGTCAACTGGATTGATCCTTACAGCGCCGAGTGCCCCTATTGCGGTGGTATCGTCAAGGCTACCTGACAAAAGCCAAGGTGCGACGCACTTGCCAAGTGCGTCGCACCTACGATTACGCCTTCAAGGACAGTGTGAATGCCATTCGGTTTTACAATAGAGAAAAGGGATGAGCGCAGCCAGGCCCGAGCGGGGCTGATCCATACTCCTCACGGTGAGATCCCCACTCCGGCCTTCGCCCCGGTGGGTACTCAGGCCACGGTCAAATCCGTCTCACCCCAAGAACTACGAGAGCTGAAAGCCTCCATCATCATGGCTAACGCTTATCACCTCTACCTGCGCCCCGGCCCAGATACCATAGCCAGAGCTGGCGGTCTGCACCGCTTTATGGCCTGGGATGGGCCTATCATGACTGACAGTGGCGGTTTCCAGGTCTTTAGCTTGGAGCACCTGCGGTACATCGGCGACGACGGGGTGACTTTCCGCTCCCACATTGACGGCTCCGAGCACACCTTCACTCCTGAGAAGGTCATCGAAATCCAGGAGAAGCTAGGGGCCGACATCATCATGTGTTTCGATCAGTGCCCCGATCCTTCAGACTATGAGTACAATGTGCAGGCCCTGAAACGCACCCACCACTGGGCCGAACGCTGCCGGCGGGCCCAAAGGCGGGACGACCAGGCCCTCTTCGGCATCGTGCAGGGAGGCGCTTTCACTGACCTGCGCCAGGAGAGCGCTCGCTTCCTGGCCTTACTGGATTTTCCCGGCTATGCCATCGGGGGGCTGTCGGTGGGAGAGCCCAAGGAAGCGATGCACGAGATGCTGGAGGTGACCATTCCCCTGCTGCCTGAAGGCAAGCCCCGCCACCTGTTGGGCGTGGGCTCGCCCGAGGACCTGTTCGAATGTGTGGCCAGAGGCATTGACATCTTTGACTGCGTCCTGCCCACCCGCATCGCCCGCAACGGGGCCTTCCTCACCCGCCAGGGACGCCTCAACATCAGAAACGCCCGCTTCGCTGACGACCCTGCTTCGATCGAAGAAGGTTGCCAATGCTATACCTGCCGCACCTTCTCCCGAGCTTATCTGCGCCATCTGATCAAAGCCGAGGAGATCCTGGGACTGCATCTGGCCACCGTTCACAACCTGCATTTCCTTCTGAACCTGACGCGCCAGATCCGCCAGTCTATCCTTGATGGCACCTTTGCCGACCTCAAAGAGCGGTTCTTGGCGGACTATGAGATCATCCCCCACGAAGTACGCCAGCGAAACAAGGAGCTCAGATTGCAGAGGTTGCGGGAGCAGGCATGAACCACGCACGACATAGCATTGGCGCCGCCGTTTCCCGCATCAGGCAGTTCCTGGCGGCCCTCAGGGCCAAGGTCAGCGACGATGAGATGGCCGTCCTGAAGCAGCACCTCAACCCGTCCCAACGTGACCTGTTTCGGGCCATGTCACCTATTGACCAGCGCCATTGCCTCGATGTCTTCAACGCCCTCCTTCAGCAAGGCCATTCAGATCCAGACTTGCTTCGAGCCGCGCTGTTGCACGACGTTGGGAAAAGGGGGATACATCTCTGGCATCGGGTGGCCGGCGTACTGCTGGAAGCTTTCTGGCCGACGCTGCTGGAGAAACTGGCTGTCAACCACCCGCAGAGCTGGCTCTACGGCTTCTACGTCTATCAGTATCACGCCGACCTCAGCGCAGAACTGGCCGAGCGCAGTGGCTGCTCGCCACCCGTCGTGGAACTCATCAGGGGACATCACATCCCCTTGGAGAACGAGCACGCCAGAGCCCTGTGGGATGCAGACAGGCTCAGTTGAAATCAGGGGGAAGCAACAAGAACTGTGGAGGAGAACATCTGACTTATGGACATCGTTGAAGCCATCATCTTGGGCCTCGTGCAGGGAGCGAGCGAGTTTGTGCCTATCTCCAGCTCAGGCCACCTGGTGTTGGTGCCCTGGCTTCTGGGCTGGCCTGAGCCGGGCCTGGTCTTTGACACAGTGGTACACTGGGGCACTCTGGTCGCAGTCCTGGCTTATTTCTGGCGCGACTTTATGGCCCTGGCCAGTGCATGGGGCCGGAGCCTGGTCAGCCGGGACCTCAGCGAACCGGAAGCCCGCATCGCCTGGCTGATCATCGTCGGCACCGTGCCTGCCGCATTGATGGGATACGTGGGAGTGGGCTTTTTCGAGAGCCTGTTCGCTGCTCCTGCTTGGGTGGCGGGCCTTCTCCTGGTCACCGGCCTGATCCTGGCCCTCAGCGAGTGGCTGGGCCAACGCTGGAAGGAACCCCACCAACTGGCCTTCCTGGATTCCATCATCATCGGCATCGCTCAGGGTTGCGCCATCGCCCCGGGCATCTCGCGCTCAGGAGCCACCATGGCCGCCGGCCTTTTCTGTGGGCTCAAGCGGGAAGCTGCTGCTCGCTACAGTTTCCTTCTGGCCACCCCCATCATCCTTGGGGCCGGGTTGCTGCAACTGTTTGACCTTTTTGAGACGGGGAACGCAACTGCGCATCTCCCTCCCCTGATCCTGGGCTTCCTGGCCGCAGCCCTCAGCGGCTACCTGTGCATCCGCTTCCTGCTCTCGTACCTGCAACGGGGCAGGCTGTATGTCTTTGCCATCTACTGCTGGCTGGCTGGAGGTGCTTGCCTGGTGATTGCTATCTTGACTTATTGACCTACTGACTCGTTTACTCACCACTCTCTACGGAGTAAAAGCTTGTCCCACCACATTATGGCGCAACAGTGCCGAAATCTTCTCCGTTCTCTTGCCTTGTCCACCCTGTTATGGCTACTGACCGCCTGCGGCGCACCCCTGGAACCCCACGAGCCGGTCTATCTCAGGATCGCTGGCTCCACTTCCATACAACCTCTGATGGAGGACCTGGCCCAGGCTTACACCAGGCGACACGAGTACGTGAGCATTGACGTGCAGGGCGGAGGATCACGCCTGGGCATCGCCCTGGCCAGAGAGAACCAGATTGACATCGGCACCGCATCCCGGACACCAACGGGGGAAGAGGAGAGGGACCCAGAGACGGGGGCCAAACGGCTGTGGTGGACCGCTATCGCCCAGGATGGCATCGCCCTGGTGGTTCACCCCCAGAACGCCATAGAGGGCCTGACGCTGCCTCAAGCCAGGGACATCTTTTTCGGTCGGATTCTGGATTGGGAGGAGATGGGGGGAACACCCGGGGAGATTGTAGTGGTCAGCCGGGAGGACGGTTCAGGCACACGGGAGGTTTTCGAGGAGATGGTCATGGGGGAAAAGCGCGTCACCCTGACGGCTATCGTGATGCCTTCGAGTGAGGCCGTGGTCGAATACGTAGCCCGGCATCCGACAGCCATTAGTTACGTTTCGATGGGCTACCTCTCACCCCAGGTGAAAGCTTTGCCGATTGAAGGTGTGAACCCCACGCCAGCCACCGTTCAATCCGGTGCGTATCTCCTGACCCGCCCCCTCTACCTCCTGACGGGCCAGGAACCGACGGGAGAGGTAAAAGCCTTCATCGAGTTTGCCTTGAGCCCGGCAGGGCAAGCCGTTGTGGAACAGCGGTACGGTCGCCTACGCTAGCCTCGACGAGAGCGTGCTAAAACCACCGGCCAGTCAAGAAAGGATTGCCAGCTCGCTCGCGGCCAATGGTGGTGGTCAGGCCGTGGCCCGAATAGACTACGGTATCGTCGGGCAAGGTCAACAGCTTGGTGCGGATGCTGTCCATGAGAGTCTCAAAACTCCCCCCAGTCAGGTCGGTGCGACCGATGCCCATATTGAACAGAACGTCGCCATCAAAGACGACCTTTTCCTCTTCGTTGAGCAACGAAACGCTGCCTATCGAGTGGCCCGGAGTGTAGAGCACCTTGAGCTTGACCTGACCCAGGGTCAGCACGTCTCCCTCTTCCAGATACATATCAGCCAGAGGGCTGGAAAACCCCCTCAGGCCGAACAAGAGCGCCCCACCGCCGCTCTTCAGCATGGGCGCATCGGCCTGATGGATGGCCAGCAAGGGTGGCTGTTGCTGACTCTTTGTAAGGCCCTCTATCACCTCTTCGTTGGCCAGGGTATGATCGAAGTGGCCGTGAGTGTTGATAACGTATTTTATCTCGAGGCCCAGTTGCCGGACTTCTGCCAGAATGCGAGCTCCATCGCCGCCGGGGTCAATGATGGCTCCCTGTTTGGTCTCCTCACAGCCGACGATGTAGCAGTTGGTCATGATGGGGCCGACCTGCAGCATCTTGACAATCAATTTGCGTCTCCTTTTTCGATAAGGGTTCGTAAGCGTCCAGACCTCCGAGATTTTGACCGCCGATTTGAGCATATCGTAGCCTAAAAAGCCGGTCGGAAGCCGCAAACGAGCATGACAAGGAAATCTCGGAGGTCTGGAGTGGAACCCATACGAGGGTTCTACTATAGCACTGGCTAAGGATGCCCCGCTATTATACTGTTCTATTTCACTTTGTCAACTTGGGGCCTGCGCAGCAGGTGGGGGGTGTAGAGGGCTTCGTACTCTCCGGCTTTCGCAAGCCCGCTTTTGGAGTTTCACCATTGGAACCCGTGCTATCAACCATGTGGCTACAGAAGCGTTTCGATCATCTGAACGATTTCTTCGCCGCCGGGCGGGCGATGGGCTTTCGGCAATTTGAACCGGGGGTCGTGGTCACCCCAACCATGCTGGAGGGCGTGGTGCCTGGGCTAATCACCTCTCAAAGTCCAGTTCCACCCGCGCTCTGTCCCTCAGACTGAAACCCAGGCTGATGACCCCCTTGGACACCCGATTCACCCCCCGCCTGCGTCCATCCAGACGGACTTCTTTCACCTGGTATGGTTCCGGCACGGCGAAGAGCAGTTCCCCCCCTTGCCTGCCCGCCTTATCCAACTCGACCACCAACGTTCGTCCCTTTTCCCAGGTCCCACGCCATCCGATTCCGCTCACCTCTACCCCGCCCTGGGTCACGTGAAAGGTCGAGGTGAGCAATTCGGGCCGGTCCGATACGGGCTTGATGAGCAGCAGGACGGTCTCGTGGGGCTGGTGACGTTTGATGGTCAGGCGGTCCTCGACGGTGCCCAGGTAACGTCGCCGCCAGTAGTTGTAAACGTGATAGCGGCCCTTCGGCAATTCCAGGTCTGCCAGTTCGATGGTGGTTTCAGTGGTCCGGTCGGCCCAGTTGACCAGACCGACCACCAGCCATTGCCCCCAGTCTGTCTCCACGGGGAGAGCCAAAAGCCCCGGCATCTCCCTCTCGAAAAGGTCCAGGGGGATGGCCGCGCGACCATAAGGCGGCAGCACCTGCTTGAGGTATTTCAGCCGCCCCCGGCGTATGGACGAGAGGTTGTCTCCAGAAAGCACCATACCTCCGCAGAGGCCGATGATAGAAGTCATGGTGCGCATCTCGTTAAGCACCAGATTGGACTCGTCGTCACGGGTGCGCACCAGGAGACAATCGGGATCGTTGAGCCAGAAGGTGCCGTGCATGAAATAGCGGGTCACTACGTTGCGTAAGGCATTCTCAGCAGCCGGGAAAGATAGATCTCCCCAGAAGGGATGCCAATTGGGGGCCACATCGGGCCCGATGCGCATGGCATCCACCAGGCCGATGCTCGGCCCCAGAGGTGCCCCACAACCCAGGAGGAAAGCGTCCTCACCAATGGCCTGACGGATGATCTCCAGCCCTTTGCGCACGGCCTGGGCCCTGGTCATCTGCGGGTTGTAGCGGCGTCCCGCCAGCCCACCGGCAAAGATGAAATCCACTTTGAACAGTTCATAGCCCCACTCATGGCGTATGGCACGAAAGGTTTCCCGCAGCCACTCCTGCACCTCAGGGTGAGAAGGGTCCAGGCCACAGGTGTCCACCCCCCAATGCTGCCAGGCAACGAGGGGTTGCCCGTCCTCACCCCGTATCACCCAATCGGGGTGCTCAGCATAGAGTTGCGATTCGGGGCTGGCCCCGAAGGGTGCCGTCCAGATGCCCGGCTTGTAGCCAGCCCTCACGATTGCCTGAGCCAGGCCCTTCATGTCAGCGAATTTACCTTCATCCACGCTGAGCCAGTCGCCAATGGCCATCTGGTAGCCGTCGTCAACGACGATGTATTCCAGGGGCAGGGCCTCTTTCTCTATGGCAGCCACATTGTCCAGCACATCCGCGCCGCTAGCCTCACGGAAGAAGTAATACCAACTGCACCAACCCATGGGCGGTGACGTCCTTTGCCGCGCCTTCATGACCTGGCCCAACCGCTGGGCATAATCCTTCAAAAGCCCAAAAGGATCCTCTCCCTGAGCCACGACCAATCGCTCGGAGGACAACCTTTCGCCGGGCTCGAGGGTGACGCCATCGGCGTGGCAGACAGCCACCAGCCTCTCGCACTCATCGCCGTCGAGGGACAGCCGCACCTCGGCCAGTTGTTCCTTTGTGGTGATGAAGCCCAGGAGCAAGCATCGCCCCTCGGCCCCCGTCCCCCGTCCCCTGAGCACGGTGAACCATTCGCTGGAGAAAGCGTCACCCTGACCAGGGCGGTAGTGGGGCTGGTGTTTGGTCTGGTAATCCTCGGTGTTGGGGTCAACGTAGAGCCCGCCGTCCACGTGGCGGGCAAAGGTTGGCGACCACGATTGCCAGCCGTTCTGGTAAAAGCTCCACTGGCGCGGCGGCGAACCCAACTCGACCTTTCCCCCCTGGGCAGCATCAATGGCCAGGACGTGGAGCTCGTCAACCTGAAGGGATATCTGGCCGACGTTGGTCACCTCCAGCCACATCTCCACCTCGTCGCCCAGGGCGATGTGCCAATCCAACTGGAGCTCATCATTGGCCCGGCTGAGGCTGACCTCTTCCTCCTGCCGCAAGCCGACGCCGTAGGCCATGTCCCGTCCTAGGAGGCTCAGATACCTCTCCCTGCCGCCGGAGCGATAGCTGACCGCCGCCGTCGCTCCAGACAGCAAGGGCACGGCCCCATAGACCACAGTTAGCGAACCGGCCTCCGGGTCAATGATCAGTCGGTCGCGGATGAAAACTTTATCGGTCATAGCCCCTCCCTGCTGTCGTTACCAATTGGGGAGATGGGGTTGAGCCACCTTCAGGGGCCAGGCCAGGTTCCAGCCAGTGCAGAGGAGAGTCATGGGCACCTGGCCAGCGCCATAGTCGGTCAATCACCAGTTTTGCTTACCCCTATGTCCCCAGCGTGATATGCTTACGGTCAGACCTTTGTGGCGATCGTGATGTGCGCCATCCCTCATCCCCACTCAAGGCACCGAAGTTGACCAACTCGATTCCCAATTCATCTATCTTGTCCCGCACACGAGGATGGCACAGCAATTCGAGTTCCTTCTCCCGTGGCTGTCCATATATGCTCTCCGCCAGTATCTGCTCGTCAGCCAGGCCCGGATGGCACATCAATTCCGTTGTGCCTTCCCTCAAGCTCTCCAAGATGGCCAGCAGGTTTTCTAAAGTGACGGCCTCTTCACCGTAGAAACTGCCGACAAAGTGATCGGGGTGGCGTACTCCATTGGCCTGCACCAGTTCTCTGTCCTGGCGCATCATGGCCCGCACTTCAGAAAGGGGGAGACCTTCTATAAGGGGAACGGTGGCCGCTGCCTGACTCAAGGCCTCTTCGGGGGGGAAAGGCGTGCGTATGGGCAGGTCCCATTGGGCGGCTAACTCGACGTAGACAGCGAAGAAAGGCGGATGGGAGTGGACGAAGTGGTGGCAGTCCAGGTGGTCAGGCGGGTGGCCAGTCAAGGCCTGAAAGCGCTCGACCTGGGCTGTCAGTTCGGCCTGCAATTCATCGTGCTGGATGGCCTCTGGACGAGCCCAGATGGCCTTCTGACTTAAGAAGGCTCCGTCGGCATCCACCAGGCTGGGAATTTGCTCCGGTGGCAGCAAGGGCCGCCAGGCGCTGAAGACGAGATGGACACCCAGACCCAGCTCGGGGTAGCTTTGGGTGCGGCGTAGCGCATCCTCGATACCGGGCATGTTCATCATGGCCGTCGTCGAGGTCACTATCCCTTGTTGATGCGCCCGCAGGATACCTTCCACCACCCCGGCGGTGCGTCCGTAGTCGTCGGCGTTGACGATCAGTCGCTTGCTCATGAGATCCTTCCGCTTGTTTTTTGTTTCGGGTCATGGTAGAATGAATTTATGGAACATTGGCCGGATTACCGAGCCGCGTATGAGAAGGAGATGGGCAAATGAACACGTTCTATCAAGCCAAGTTCAAGGAACTGTTTCTGGAGTTTACCCGCTATCTAGTGGAATACCCTGAATTCGCCGAACAGATACCCGAAGGGGCACAAGTCGTCTTTCTGGATCGAAATGATCCGGAATTCAATCGTCAGAGCATTCACTTTTCCCGTCGGGCTCGGGATACAGACGATGAGCCTGACCGCCTGGTGGTGTACGTAGAGGTAGGAGAACTGGCTCCTATCCGCTCACGGCTACAAAACCCCAAGGTGATGGCCTCACCGCCGACCTACGTCGCCGCCTGATTTGGAGGTGAAAGATGTCAGTAAACACTGTGACCCTGAACTTGCCAGAGATGCTGTATCGCCGACTGCTGCAAACGGCTCAGGCAACACAACGTTCGCTGGACGAAGTGGTGTTGCACGCGCTAGAAGTAGGTAGTCCTCCAGCCTGGAACGATGCTCCGGCCGAGTTCCAGGCAGACTTGGCGGCGCTCGACAGGCTAGACGATGATGCCCTGTGGCGCATTGCTCGCAGTTCCAGATCCGAGACCGACATGGGGCGTTACCAGGAGTTGTTAGATCGCCATGCTAACGGCATCCTTACCGACGCCGAGCGGCGCGAGCTAGATGAACTACGCCAGGAAGCCGACCGGTTTATGCTGCTCAAAGCACACGCGGCTGCCTTGCTCAGATGGCGAGGCTATCAGTTGCCTTCTCCTGAATCGTTGAGCAATATGGGATGAACCAGCCTCACATCTCTGCTAGCCTGCGCCGGAAACTGGCGGAGGAAGGCAGGCATCGCTGCGGCTATTGCCTGACCACGGAAGCCAATACCGGGCTCCCAATGACTGTTGATCATATTATTCCACGGGCGAAAGGTGGTAAAACAACTCTGGCCAATCTCTGGCTGGCCTGTTATCGCTGCAACGAGTTCAAAGGAGCCAGTACGCAGGCAGAAGATCCTCTGACCGGTGAAAGCGTTCCCCTCTTTAACCCGCGCACCCAAGTATGGACTGAACACTTCGCCTGGAGCGCCGATGGCACACAGATCATCGGCCTGACCGCTGTGGGCCGGGCGACCGTCGTCGCCCTGCGCATGAACGATGCTTTGCGCGTGACGGCGCGGCGTCGCTGGGTCAGTGTCGGCTGGCATCCTCCAAAGGATTGATTGCCCACTTTTATCTTCGAGCGTAGCTACTCAGCCCACTCGCGACGCCCCGGATGGGAGCATCGCGGGCGGGCTTCCGATGCCGAAGGCAAGCGTTAGGTGCACAGGACGTCCCCGAGACGGGGATTTTGCACCGGGGGAATCAGCCTACCTCACACCAAGCGTTTGACTATCGGACAACTCGCGGTTACAAAACCCCAAGGTGATTGCCTCACTGCCAGCCTACATCGCCGCTTAATATCAGTGTTGCCAACCGGGGTACGCTCTCGGATAGAGCGTTTCTACGAAGGGTTTTCGCCATCGCTAACTGTTACCCCTGACAGGCGGCGGAGGGCTTCCAGAAAACTGCCACCGTCCAACTCTGCAATCTCATACTTTGGCGTCTCGGAGTCGTACCACTCTCCCAAAGCTGTCGTTGTCGCTTCGCCTGTCTCCACGCGCCGCACAAAAGCCGAGTAGGGTCAGTTTGTCTCGTCCCACTCTTCCCTCTGGCCCCTCAACACAGCACCTGTAACCGACCTGGTAGCACCTCTATTTCCAGGCGGTGGGCCTCGGTGGTCATGATCTCTCCATCAGCCACCACCGGCAAGGGGTCATCGGAAATGATGACGATATGCCTGGTGCGTCCATAGGTGACGGGGTCCTTGTCGAGATGGGTTCCACGCATCACCTCGGGCAGGAAGCGCAGGATCTGGAGGCGGCTCAGGGCATCGGCAAAGATGAAATCCAGCTCTCCGTCGTCCAGCTCCGCATAGGGGGTCAGCCAGAAACCGCCGGTGCAGCGGCCATTGGCCACTGAGACCATCAGAATGTGCTTGGAAACCCGCTGGTTACCGTCCCATTCAATAGTCATGTGAGCCTGGATAGGGTCCCGCACCGCACGGAGAACAGCCACCAGGTAGATGAGTTTGCCGCGCAGCCGCTTGATCTTACGGCTCTCGAGGGTCACCTGGGGTTCAAATCCCACCCCCACGTCGTTGATGAAATAGCGCTCGTTGACCCGTCCCACGTCAATGGCCCGCGCCTGCCCCGTCCGCAGCAGTTGACAGGCCGCTTTGAGATCGGCAGGGGTGCCCAGGGTCTGGATGAAATCGTTGGCTGAACCGAGGGGGATGATGGCCAGGGGGCCAGCCACCTGGTCACCGGCCGCTTGCATCAGACCGTTCACCACCTCGCCGATAGTACCATCGCCGCCAGCGGCCACCACCGGACTGTAGCCCCCAAGGGCTGCCTCCCGTGCCAGTTCGATAGCGTGATCGGGCCCGGCCGTGCAGACTAGGTCAAAGTCCACGCCGGCCTCCTTCAAAGCAGCCTCAATGGCAGGTACGGAGCTTTGTCCCTTCCAACGTCCTGAATAGGGATTGACAATGATCTTTGCCTTAGCCATTCTCCTCTTCCCCCTATCCCTTGTCCTTTACCCCCTCTCTTCCAACAATCAACTCCGCTAGGCTGCTGATACTGATCACGTCCTGATATCTGGCTTTGCCCTTGCGGTCCAGCAGGATGGGCATGATGCCGACAGCCCGCGCCCCTACCACATCGGCCTCGTATTTGTCACCAATGTGGACGACCTCCTGTGGCTCCAGGCCAAGGCGCTGGAGGGCCAAGCTGAAAATCCTCCCATCGGGCTTCTCCACACCGGCCTCGGCCGAAGGGAGGATGAAAGCGAAGAACTCTGCCAGGCCAAGCTCAGCTAAAAGGGCGGGTAGAGCCGGGTCCCAGTTGGAGACAACGGCCAACGCCTTGCCCTGTCCACGCAAACTGCGCAGGGTGGGCAGCACATCGGGAAAAGGCCGATAGCGGATGGAATCCCGCACTCGCTGCACAAAGGGCAGGAAATCAATGTCCACGTTTGCTGTCTCTCGCAGTGCTGTCCTCATGGCCTGGGTCATATCAGCCAGCAGACGGTCCTCCTCCTGAGAAGAGTAATTGACGTAATATTTGCCGAAGAAAGCTCTGGCGGCTGCTAGAGCTGAGAGAAGGAGCGGAGGCGCAAGGTAAGGGAAAAACTGATTGGCCACAGTCAGAGCCACTTCCCTCACTGGCGGATCAGCGGTGATGAGGGTATCCCCAGCGTCAAAGAGGACTCCTTTGAAATTACTCAGCATCTTTCATTCACTCTCAATGATCAGAACCCTGGCCTCCTGGATATCCGCCATATAGACCCGTCCTGTGGTCCGGTCCAAAGCCAGGCCAAAGTTGTAGGCGATGGCTCCGGTGGGGATGACTGCGACTAGGTCGTGGCTCTCACCGTTGATAACCAGCAGTTCCCCCTCAGCGGCAAGGTAGAGGCGATTGGCCTTCTCATCCACAGCCACGGCGTAGGCGGCTCCCAGGGGCTGGCTGTAGTCTCCGGCCAGGGTGGCCACGACGTCTCCCCTTCGAGCGTCAATCACGCTCAGGCCATGGCGGCCAGGGACCAGGGCGTGGACAATGTAGACATATCCCGTATCCTGGTTGACCGTCATCCCCAGGAGAGGCCCTTCGGCCACTTTGACACTACCGATGAGTTCGTGGCTCGCTCCATCCAGAATCCAGAGACTCCCATCGCCGGCGTTGGCCACGTAGATGCGGTTTGCCTCCGGGTCAACGGCCACAGCGTCGGGATAGGATCCCACTGGCAGCCTGACCAACGTCTCATTGTTGGTGCCGTCAATCACGATCAACCTGTCAGCACCCGTGTCCGTCACGTAAACCCGATCCGTCGTTGGATTCACGGCCACGCCCCGCGGCCGTTTCAACCCAGTGATGACAGCCAATACCCGCCCCTCAAGCCCGTCCACCACAGAGAGGCTGCTCTCACCGGAAAGAGCGACGTAGGCGCGGCCTGTGAAGGGGTTGACGGCCACTCCCTGAGGGTCGGCACCCAGGGATACGGTTGTCACTAACTTGCTTTCCTCCAGATCAATAATGGCCAACTCATCTTCAGTGGTCAAGTATGCCCTCTGGGCCAGCGAATCAATGGCTATCCCCCGTGGTTCAACATCCACACTGATGCTATCCACAAGCTGCGGTGTTTCCACTGTCTGTACCGAGGAGCTGAGGATGATGCTGGATGCGAGAGGTTGCCAGGTCGAGATGGGCTCAACTTCAGACACCGGCTTGGTGACGGCCGTGGTCGAGATTGAGGAGGTCAACCTTGTCACGAGGGGCAGATACACTTGTTGTGGTTTACCCACGACCCTGACCTGAGCCGTACCGTTGACATAGGCGATGACGACTTTGCTGGCGACGGCGGAGACATCGCTGTAGTAGGTGCCCGGCACATCCGAGGCCCGGGCCTGGAAAGTGATGACCAGAGTGCTTGGCACGACAATTGGACCTGGCTTGGGCAGGGCCTCTATGGCCGAGTACTGCTGGTGGGGAGCGTCGGTGGTAGGGTAGAGCCAGTCCATGTACCACATTGTACCATAGGGGTCAACCAACTCGAAGGGGGTGACGGCCACTACCTCAGGCCAGGAGAGCCAGTAGTTCTGGAAAGCCCGCACCATGTAAGCGGCCCGGTTGCTTTCATTGATGGACGGATAACCCTCAAAGCCGAAGGTGTTCTCATAAAGGGCATGTCCCGTTTCGGTCAGGATGACCTGAACGTCGCTCCGGTCACCATAGCGGGCCAAGACATCCATTTCGAGCAGGTAACTGTCTATAGCAAATTGAGGGTAGGTAGCCGTTCCTTGGTGGAGGTTGTATTCGGGGGGGTGATTGTGAGGATAGCAGTGGGTAGCCCAAAGGTCAAAGGAATCAACGAAGCCAGGGACGGATACCAGTTGTTGGGTAAAGCTGCTGTTTCCTGGGGTCAGTCCCCCGTTGAGGACCTTGATGCGTGAGTCGCCTAGGCTGTGGATGGCTGCTGCCACATCAACGAAGAAATGGCCGTATTCCCAGGCACTGGGCGACCCGCTCCACTCGACGGGCAGGTCCGGCTCATTCCATACCTCGACGTAGAGGGTGTGTCCGTCGCGACGGGGCAGTTCCTGGACGACCCGTTTGTAGGCCTCGGCGATGGAGGTGTAGTCGCCAGGGGCATCGGCCTGGGGTTTGACCCAGCAACTGCTGCCCCATTCTCCCTGGATGCGCACAACAGGTACCAGGTCACGGTCGTAAGTACCGTTAACGAACTCGACCCAGCACTGTTGAGGGCCGCTTGTCGAGTTGGTCACAGGGTACAGGAGTTGCTTGACGTGTCCCCCTGCGCCTACCAGATCGAGAGCCTTGTCCAGTTGAAAGTTAATGTATTGGTCAAGGCACAGGTCCTGCACGTAGGTATGGATGCCATAAGGGTTGTCATAAGTGTAGGTGGCAGAAGGGACAGCGAAGGAGCCCCAGGTGAGTTCGCGCCCGCTGATGGTGGGATCAGCCGTTGAGATCACCTGCCAGTTGGCTTGAACGGTCGTCGAACCAGAGATGTAGGTAAAGCCCTCTGGCAGCCAGTCAGTCACCGCCACATCCAACAA
>Ga0315309_1000910_pt1 | contig 18010 bp, 26 predicted proteins | sample TDP4_MG_FD_203080 | JGI IMG/M metagenome (GOLD analysis project Ga0315309, IMG submission 203080) | Freshwater sediment microbial communities from Lake Towuti, South Sulawesi, Indonesia - TDP4 | ecosystem: Environmental > Aquatic > Freshwater > Lake > Sediment | place: Indonesia: South Sulawesi... | reverse complement strand
ACCATGTACGCCTGTCGATTGTGTCGAGCTTCTTTTTTATCCATTTCATGTCTGTTTCTAAGGCTACGACTCTTTCCACTAGTTTATCGGGGTTGTCTTTGTGAGGCATTGGTTTTGGCTTCCTTTTTTTATGTTCGTGTAGGTGCTACTGTTTTTGTTTTAGAAGTCAATGCGCCTGCAATTCTATTTCCAAAGACATCGATGCCAGCGCCTGCCAAGAAAGCAAGGAAGTAATCCCATAGCAAGACAACTTCTGGGCCCACGGTAATGAAGCCTCCTGCAGTGACGATGCCTGCAATTACGGCGCGCAGTATAGACGATGTAAATTTTCTTCCGTTGAAGAGTTCACCAGAGTCTAGCCAGCCTAGTGTTGCCGAGAATAGTGCTCCGAGGACTGCTGCTAAAGCTAATAGCAAAGTTTGTATATCATTCACGTTTTGTTCCTCAGCGTAGTTATACGAGTTAGAAGGATTTTAAGATTTGCTGTCGAGTGTGAAGGGTATTTGTTCTAACACACTAAACTTACATCGTCCGCATATACCACTGGAATGCCAATCCATAGAACATAAAAGAATATTATGGTTAGAACCCTATCACTGTAGTAACTTATAGGATGGTCTTCGCCCGTTACGCTATTTCGCCATAAGCAAGTTTCTACAAATAAGTCAATGCTGTTCCATTGGTCGTCTGGTAATAGCCAACCTATGTTTCGCCATAGCCACTCACCATTATCTAATCTTAACCAGACCCTTATTATTGGACCATGATGCCATTCCCACATACCGAATGATTGTATACATTTAATGGGTACAGAAATATGTTGGCAAAGGTACTCTCCTGGCCAATCTCCTCTAGCCGAGTAACTACCAGTGTGAGGATAAGTCACACTATCCATTAAGTTAGTTATGCCACTTTCTGGAATATCATCAGGTATAGCTTCATCCCAATTATTTACGCCATTTTCAAATCCGCCATTAATAATTTGTTCTCCACTGGGACATGCAGGTTTTCCGATTCGGGACATATGTCTTAAGCCGATTCTATGAGACACTTGTAGCCACTTCTTCGCCTAGTAATTGCGCGTATATTTTTCCTGAGCTTCCGCCACTTGGGTATTCCGCTTGCATTTTCAGTTGTTTAGAGCCATTGCCGTAGATTCCTCCACTGATTACGCCTTCTGCGAAGCCCATTGGAAACCAGTGACTGAAGGGTATTTTTGCCGTTATTATTGTGGGTGGAAAGATTGTTTGTGTGTCGAAGATTACGCGGACCTCTACATCTTGGTTGCATGAGGCGAATATGCTTGCGGGATGAAATATTTTTCCGCTTGTTATTGTCCTTGCTATAGAGCCGATGGAGCCACTTATGTTTTGCCAACTGCTAGAAGTATCTAAGTCTCCTGTTAAAACTATGCCACCTTTTGGTCGGGGAGTTACTTCAGTGACTACGAAAGTCGGTGTTACTATTATGTCGCCTACGCTTACGACGCTTTTTCTTCTGCTTGCTTCTAAAACAGCCATTTTAGACGCGGACTCCTGTTAACCGGAATAGAGTTGGAAGGTCTTCTTGGCGTATATAGAACCCGTCTTGTAGCACTTCGTATTCGTGGTTTTTAGTGTCATTGTTTTTTACTTCCCATCGGATTTCTTCTTTAGCAGGTAGTACGAACCATGGTGTTATTTCGAGGGGCGCGTTGACAGTGCCTATAACTCTTTGAATGTATGGAGATTCTTTTAGTTGTCCATCTATATACCAATATAAGTAGTCATTGTACCAGTATGCGTTTGCGACGCGTTGAATGAAGAAAATGTGTCCTTTTGGCACGGCAAAATAGAAGGCTTGTTCTTGCTTGCCTGCCGTAATGGTTTTTGTTTGGTGCGGGTCCGGCATCTTAAACGTTTCTACAAGTTTTATCGGAGGTTCACGAGCCCGCGTTATTCCCTCTGCAATTAGTTCTGATTGAACAATAATTTCTGACCATCTTGACATCTCACCATGTCACCTTTTCAACGATCTGCACTAGGCGTCCTTGTTCATCTCTTTCCAAATGCACAATCGTTGCTCTTCCGCGTATAGCATAGACTATGGCAGCGCCTATTAGTATGCCTCCGATAAGCCACAGCCATTTCGCTTCCAAACCGATACCTCTAAGAAGTTAATACGCGGTAACAGATTAAAATTTTTGCTTTTTAAGAGCCTAGCGTTAATGTTGACTGATAACATGCTCTTTCCTGTTTTTGGCCACCACGCGTCTTACATTCCCAAATTGGTTTTTTGACAACAGCAGGGGGAGGAGGAACGTATGGAGTCCATTTCCAGCCAGAGACAAGCGAATTATTCAAATATTCACCATACAAGAGATACCAGCCGAACCAAAGAGAGTGAGTTGGAGATACAAACTGAATCATATATCCAACTGTTAGCGTGTTCGTGTCCAAGGACTGAGCGCCCAGTTGCTCCGTCACGAATGTCTCCGCTAAATCTGCTTCCGAAAAACTGGAATCAGATAGCCTCATATAAAAATTAACTTTGATACAGTCTGTAGAGTTAATAGGCGACACTGTTGGATACGTCCAAGTCCCATATATGACACTCTTACTTGCGCCAGGTGTGCCTGACGCTATCGCCTTATACGTGCCCGCATCCCCAATCTCAGTCTCGTTTCCCAACGCATCCCTTATCCATGCACGTATCGCACAGTACATTGTCTGAACTAGAATGTTGTCTTGTGTATAGCTAAACTGGCCAGTGCTATCCATGTCAGTTATGTGCTTGCGAGCTGTAAGACCATTCACTGTCCAAAAGTTAGCGTCTGTATAGCGAACTTCAGTTGGCATTTTTAGGCGACTCCGGCAAAACCAACCTTTTCTCCACTCTGTGTTGCACAAACATAAATGCGGCTAAAGTCATCAACGTTTAAGTTGACACCCTCAGACGCCGCTAGGGGAAAGCCAAATCCAGAGTATGGACGGTTTACTGCACCACCAACATATATGTCTCCACTATTTGTTGAGAGAGCCTTAATTACAACTGCGTCCACTGAGCCACTATGCAAAACAGCTCCACCTGAAGCTCCTGTGACAACACGAATTAAACCTGTTTTTACTGAAGTGGGAACTGTAACATCTATTGTTTCACCACTAACTTTGCCGATAACTGTTTCGCCACTAACCTTGCCAATGATTGTTTCACCCGAAACTTTTCCGACAACCGTTTCTCCCGAAATTTTGCCGATAACAGTTTGCCCAGAGACCCTAGCAGTGACTGGCCCTGTTCCAGACGCTAACCCTAAAGTTTCGCCTGAAACTTTCGCAATAATTGTTTCACCACTAACTTTGGAGACTATGGTTTCACCTGAGACTTTGCCGATAACTGTATCCCCAGAGATTCTTGCGATAATGGGTCCTGTGCCAGAGGCAATTTGTATGGTTGCTCCAGAAATTTCGCCTATTACTGGCTGCCCTGAGACTTGTGCGATGATGGTTTCGCCTGATATTTTAGAGATTATGGTTTGACCTGAGATTTGCGCGGTTATGGAGTCGCTTATGGCTAGTCCGCTAAGGCTGGTTTTTAGTCCTTTTATTAATGCGATTATTTCTGATTCGCTGCCCATTAGGTTGTCTCCAAGTCGTATTTCAAGTAGACTCGGCTTAGAGTCAATGTTCCTTTGACGACTATGTATAGGTTCTTACAGAAGGGAATATCGCTTAGATGAATGCGGAAGTTGCCATTTGATTGAATAGCCACAATCTCATCTACGTATTCGCTTTCTTCGCTGTATTGAGTGTAGGGTTTTTCGGTTCGTTTTCCATCAACTTCAAGTAGAAGACTGAAGTTTGAGGTTGTAGTCAAAATTAGAAGTTCATGCAGTTTACCTATGCCTTGTACGTCGCAGACTTCCCATTGCCCATCAACCGCTTGGTTCTTCCACTCTAAAGGATAGACTGTTAGTTTTTTAGGTTTAAAGCTCATGGCTTCTAGGCTTTCGGTAAGAGCATGGGCTATAACAGCTTCCGGCGGCATAAACGTGTAGATTTCGCCATCTAAACCTACTTTATACTCGTAGGCGACAGACGAGAAAACCATCCACAACACTTGTTTCTTCGCTACAATTGGCGGTTTTATTTGAAGAGGCTTCTCAAATGGTGCGACTTGGCTAGTTATCGGCATTCTAATTTTTAAGTCAGGAAGGTCTACAAGCTGGTCATCCACTATCCATTCTGCATGAGAACCCGCAGGCATAGGATTATTTGCGACAAGCCCAATGAAAGCAACTGAACCCTTCGGCACATCTAAACGGTAGACAGGCTTGGTTGCCCCCGCCTCAACCATTAACTTCTGGATAGGTTGAGGAAAACGGCTTTTCTCTAAACTCAAGCCGTCACCTCCGACACACAATCGCCAAAACAATAATACCTAACACTATGGCTGCTAATGCAAAGGCGTAGAAAGCACGGTTGTCACCTTGCGTTTCAAACCCAAAGAATTCAGATGGAGTAGCCCGAGTCACCAAGTTGCTTCCCAAACTTAATTAGCAGAGAGAGGATTTAAAACTTAATCTGTCAAATAGGCAAACCACACTTCGTAAGGAGATGTTGTGCCTTCAGTCCATACTAAGCAGATTTTACCACTTTGAACATTTTGGTTGCTTGATAGATAGGTAGGATTGGTGCATGTATGTTCTGGGAAAAACACAACTGGCTTGAACCACTTTTTGCCATTATTATAGATAACCCAAATCTTTCCATCTTTAACGCAGAAAACATAAAATTTTCCACTGCTTCCACATGCAACAACAGGATAGCTGGTTCCAGAGTTAATAAGGACTCTTTCACTGCCAAGAGCATCATTTTCGAACTTTCTATAACATAATTCGCCTGTTGATTTAATATAGACTAAATGAATTCTTTCTGGGTCTCCTTCCGCTTGAGCTTCAGAAGAAGCGCAAAAATCGCTGAAACCTGTTCCTAATGTGGCTATAGCAGTGACACCAGCCCACCAAATGTATAATTTATTGTCACCACCTTTAGCGATAACAAGGCTACCATAAGGACTTTTAGTTTGGTATGTAAGAATTTTAGCTCCTCCTGTAGTCGTTTCGCCATAAGGAACTTCTGTAGTCGTCGTAGACACGCTGGCAGCGTAACCAATTGCAAGATAAGCACCGCGATGGTAAGTCCAATGTTCAGCAGCGCCATCTAAGTCAGCTACGATAGACCCACCCTGTGCATCCCCTGAGGAACTAGCCCAGCCTCCCGTCACGGATAAAGTTTGATTTGAGATTGTAAAGCAGTAATTATTCCAGTTTGCCCCATTGCTCCCAGAAAAAACCATTGAAACATCAAAGGCATTTCCGCTGTCATCTTTTGCGCCTCTATTTGGATATTGAATATCTACGTTTCCTCCATAGTATGGACCGACGGCAAAAGTCCAAAGAGTAGTTGCAACAGTCCAAGTTTCGCCGTCAGCACTAGCTACATATTTAACTCTTTTATCTCCTGACTCCCAATAAACCACAAAGAAGTTAGTGCCATCTAGGAAAACTTTTCGTTGGTAAGTGTCTCTTGTGGGCTGACCGTCTCCCGTAACATCCACTACCTTTTGTGGAGCTAAACCCGTCGGCTTGAAAGCTGGCAGTCCACCTCTTTGTATTCCTAAGTGTCGAGTAGAGTATGGAAGTAGTCTAACCAAGAAAATCACTTTATCAAATATCTACATGTTAGTGATGTTGCCGATGTTGTTGTTAGGAGTATTTCGCCGATTTTCCATTTGTCCTCTGCTTCGAAAACGATTTGGTCGCCTGCGTCTAACCTTATTTTCTTTTGACTAACTGCGCCTCCGTCTTCCTCGCTTACTTGCACATCAACAGATCCATCGTCACTTATGACGTAGCCGACTCTCCCTAATGCTCCTAAGTCTTTCTTCACTGGAATTTTTACAGGAGTGCCACTTACAACTTCTACGCTGTCACTCAAATAATTGCCCATTACCATTCCATCCCATTCGTAATATCTGTGTAGAGAGATAAGTATTTTTCAGCCATTATCTTGTAGGTGAATTGTTCAGCGCGTTTGCTACAGTCTGCCGGGTTCAAATCCCGCACTTTGTCTTCTTTAATTACTTGTTCGATCTGTTCGGTTGTGTCACAGATGATGCCTGAAATTCCGTCTTCCACGATTTCAGCTAGGCCGCCTGAACGTAGTGTTATGACTGGTGTGCCAACTGCCAAGGCTTCTAATGCTGAGAGCCCGAAAACTTCTATGTACGGTTCCAGTGGAAGGCAAATTAGGGCTTTGGCGTTTTGCAGTAGTTTCAGTTTTTGTTCGTTTGAGATTCGGCCCCAGTATCGGCAGAGTAGCCCATCACAGGCGTTTTGTATGCGTGTTGGATAGGTTAGATCACTGATTAAGTGTCGGTCTTCGCCTACGATGTCTCCTTGTACTCGTAGTCGTCGCATCAGATCTACGAAGATGTGGATTCCTTTTTCCGCCATTATGCGGTTTAAGGAGAGGTAGCGGTCTCCTTTTTCAGCTTGAAATGGGTAGAGGCTTAGGTCGATTCCGTTATGGACAAAGCGGATGGGTATTCCAAGTTTGTTACTCATGTATTGGGCGTGGGCATCGCTTACAGCACAGAAGTTTGCATACTGAACTGGGGGAGCCCTTTGATATGGACATTGGCTGTGAGTGGTTGAAATAATTTTTAGTTTGCTGTTTTCGGCTTTGGCTAAGTATTCCCATTTCTGCCAGCTATGAGTATGAATTATGTCGAATTCGGCTAGTTTCTCCTTGTAGATTTTGTAGGCTTCTTCTTCGCTCTTTCCAACATCCACAGTTTCAATTAGGCCACATCCTTCAGGTGCACGGCTTCCTTTAGCGGCGATAATAGTGGGTTCTTGTCCAAGCCCAGCTAAGCCCTTTCCCAGCAAATAGACTATCCACTCCAATCCCCCAATCGCGAGCTTTTGCTTTACGCGGGAGGAGGAGTTTCAATTGCTGTGGTTGAAACGACACATATTTTCATTTTAACTCATCTCTCTCACTCTTTTATTGCTTCAATATATATGAAATCTTGGTCTTGGAGAACGCCAATTCGGTTCCAGCTAAATTGGCGTGTGAATAGTTCTTGCCATTTGAAGGGAAAGTAGAGAGTTTGCATCCAATGTGGTATGAAGGCGCAACTTATCCACCACAGTTTCTCCCAATTGCATGCCCACAGGTGCTTCAGGGCTTCTACGTTTCGACGGTTATAGTAGGGCATGGTTGCGTTTGGAATAGTTATGAGAATCTTACTTTTTGTCACGCGAGCTGCTTCTTGAATTACACTCCAGACTTTACGGAGAGGAACATGTTCTAAGACCTCGCTTAGGAGCACTACTTCAAACTGATTATCTGTGAAAGGCCAAGTGTCAGTAGCGTCAACCACTTCCCACTGAATCTTTTCAAATTTGCTTTTGTTTTCAGCAATAATAGTAGCATTAATGTCAAAACCACATTTAATTGTGTATTCGTTTCCAAGTTTGCGAAGGACATACCCGCCTGAGCAGCCTGCTTCGAGGATGCTTGTTGCGTCTTTGCATCGGTCTATTAGCCATTTTATGCGTTGTTTCTGGCAGGGCTCTTGATATGTAGAGAGTTTAACTGGCTTTTCGACTCCGCCTTCTTTTTCACGCCATTCACGGTTTATGCGTTTCACTCGTTGCTGAAGCAAGTCTTTCCAGTTTGGAGCACGTATGGGTTCAGTTCCCTGCATGACACGGGCGCTTATTCGCATGAAAAGTTCGCTTTCAGCGCCAGGAGTTGACTGTAGCCTACTCCAATCGTGGTCCACATGGAAGGCTTCGTTTGCACGGTCTACTATGAATTCGGTTTTGAGGAGCTGAGCGCGAAATATGAAGTTGTTGTCGCCGTAGCCGTGGCCCACATCAAACCTTTCGTCAAAGCCATTCAGATAGACACATAGTTGAAGTGGAAACATGGCGTTGGGCATGAGGCTGTATGACGCGTTAGCTAAGAAAAAGTTGAGACGATAAGTTTCTCCTTCCTTTACCCCTTCAATATTAGGTAGCATCCGAAAGTCGGGACAGCGAATAGTCTCAGGTTTATCCTCGTAAAGTTTGTCAAAGACTGTGATTTTGCCTTTCAAATTTTTTAGAGGAGGATGGTTACAGAAGTGCATAGGACCAACAGTGACACGGCCAACTGGCTGCTGAAGTTCTAAGTGGCGTTTTAGACAGTTTGGGTTAAGCCAAACATGGTCTTCCAAGAACATTATGTAGTCGCCGTCAGCGTAGATTAACCCCGTGTTGACAGCATTACATAGCCCAGTAGGAATTCCTTTCTCTTGTTCTTTAGCTTTCATGTGACGAAGCTTAACACCTAGCTTCTCAGCGTACTCTCTCACTTCCTCTTTCCTTTCATCAAACAAGTCATCTATTAGCAAGACTTCGAAGTCTTTCATGCTCTGGTTTTTTAATCCCCCAAATAAAACATCAAGACCGCCATAGCGAAGAGTTGGAACAATTAATGAAACTTTCATAGCAGTGTTAACACGTCTCCTTTCTTCCTTGTTTTCCATCTTATGTTTAAATCTCTCACATCTTCGGTAGTGACGTACATATAGTCCGCATACCAAAGAGCCACTGCGCTACGTACAATTTGAGGATACTGTTTTTTGCCTGTAAGCCAGTTTTTAACTAGGATGTCCGGACCGTTTACGCCTAGAACAGCTCTTATGATTTGAGCGCCTGTGAAGCGAGCGTTCATTTCTTGAACGTATGGTTTTTCATTATGCAATCTTATTTGGATGCTTAATGGTCCAATGGCCTCTAGCTTTTTAGCAATTTGATACATTAGCTCTTGGATGGGTCTATCTTCGACTTCGGTTGTGTGGATTGTTTTGTAGCTCATCCCAAAGCGTTTCTCGGATCTGGCAGACGTTACTGAAAGTATTTCGCCACCAGTAGCTATGAAAACCATGCCTGAGTATTCAGGACCCTCCAAATATTCTTGAACAACAGGCTCCCAACCATTTCGTTCCATATAAGATGCAAGAGCACATAATTCTGTTTGACCGCATGGATGATAAACGGGACGGTCTGTTCCAAAACCAAATCTAGGCTTCAAAATAAAGTCTCCTTCCGGACAATCTAGACCTTCGTACTCATCAAAAGAGTAGGTTTCGGGAGAATTAAAACCCAATTCTTTTAACGTTTTTGCTGTAAGCCATTTATCTATACACAGTTTAACAATTTTAGGTGGAGCCATTAGGATCTGTGTGTTAAATTCGCTTGTGTGATCTGCTAAGAAGTTAAGTTCAATATCCGTGCATGGAATAATAATGTCAACTTTCTCTTTTCGGCAAATATCGTTTATTTCTTTTGCGTAGGAGCCCCAGCCTTTACGGATTAGGTAGCCTATGTCTCCTCGGTAAACGCCTGTGAGAAGAGGGTCTATGTCAGTGACTACGATACGGTAGTCTTTAGCGAGTCTTAAGCATTTAATTACTGATTGGGCAACTTGTCCTCCGGCGCCAGTAACTAGAACAGTTATCAGAGCCATTCCTCCAACAATCTTTGCCCACACTTGTCTACAGCTTCGTTTTCCAAGGCTATAAAATCCTCCAGCAAAGAGACCCCACGTAATTTCTGGATGTAGTGATACATTTTCGGGTTTGTTTTGCCTAATGTTTTTTCCCATGTTAGAAAGCCCGTGCAAGGTTGACAGCCGCTTCGCTCTAAACCAAGTTTCGTGTAAACTTCATTCATTGGGAGACCGTGTTCTTTGAAGTATTCCCGAACTTGTTTCTGTATCCAAAAAGCGATAGGTAAAAATTTCCATATTCCATATTTCTTTGCATTATAATACTGACCCCAACTTGCTACGGCAAACATTCTGGCCCTAGACTCGGCGACTCTCATACCGTTTAAGGTGGCTTTTATTCCATACTGCTGACAAGCCTCTTGCATAGGCTTATCTTTAAGAAATAAGCAACAAGCTGGCTTCCCAAATTTTTCTTGAAAAGTTCTTTTTCTCGAATATGCTGCATATTTTTTCCTAATGGTGGGAAAACCATACTCTTTTACGCATTCCCAGAAACTCTTGATGGGTTTTGTCTCGATAAGATTAAGACCCCATTCCTTTTGAAGCAGATCTTTGTAAGCGTAGGTTTCTGGGTACTCAACACCTGTATTGTTGAAAACAACTTTGATGTCTGGCTTAAGCTGAAGTGCCATATGCAAGACAACAACGGAACAAGACCCAAAACTACACGAAACGGATACCGAATCTCCAAACTCGTCAATAGCCTTTTTGATACATTCAACTGGTTCTAAAATGTCAAACCCATTACGTCTACAATCTCTTAAGGCTTTACGAATTCTTGCTTCCTCGACTTTAGGGTTCATTTCTTTTCCTCTAATCTTCGAATAGTCTCTTTTGATGGGGATGTGGAAAGTCTCGTTTGGCTTTGAAGCGTTCGAAGAATCGGCTTTTGTAGTAGTTTATGCCGTAGATTTTTGGCCAACGGAGCACGAAACAGCCTCCGTTTCGTTTGCCTGTGCGTCGGTAAAAGTTGTGTTCGTCTGAGACTATTTGTCCGATCTCGAGATCTTTCCATTGTGGATATTCTTGTTGGAAGTCTTCAATGCGTGTTATGTCCATGTCAGTTATCCAGCGATAGCTATGCCAGCATGGGGGGTCTTCGTAATTACATTTTGGGCAGAATCTCATTTTTGCAGTATCTCCTGTAGGCTACGGCAGACATAGAGTATGTCTTCTCTGGTCATGCTTGGATAGAGCGGTAGGGCGATGGTTCTTTGGGAAAGCATTTCTGAAACTGGAAATTGTCTGTTTCCAGCGTATTGTTGTAGGCTGGGTTCTAAGTGTAGGGCTATGCTTCCGTAGTGAGCTTGTATTCCACGTTTTTGAAGCTCGTCAATTATGCAACGTTTAGGCGGGCAGGGGTTGCCAAGGTAAACTACGTATGTTGTGTAGATGTGCTGTGTAGTGTAAGGTGCTAACGCTTGGGGAACTATGCAAACTGGAAGGTTTTCATGGTAAATGTCAGCGAGTTCATTTCTCTTTTTTATGTACTTGCTGGCCCATTTTAGTTGTTCTATGCCGATTGCTGCTTGTATGTCGGTCATTCGATAGTTTAAGCCTATTTCGGGAAAGCAGAGGTCATGTATGGATTTTACGTCTTTTCTTCCGTGGCTTCGCATTAGCCTTAGCCATTCTGCTAGTTTAGAGTCATATGTGATGATGGCGCCGCCTTCGCCTGTTGTGATTAGTTTGGTTGGTGTGAAGCTGAAGCATCCTGTTAAGCCGAATCTTCCAACGTACTCATGTTCGTATTCTGAGAATAAGGCGCCTGCACAGTCCTCAACAATGTGTAGTTTTTTGTCTTCTGCGATCTCCATTATGGGAAGCATGTCCGCAGTTTGTCCAAATAGGTGAACTGGAATTATGGCGCGTGTGTTGTGTGTTATGGCTTCGTTTATTTTTTCAGGGTCTATTGTAAACGTGTATGGTTCTACGTCTACGAAGACTGGTTGCATTCCAGCGTGGCGAACAACGTTTGCAGTTGCCGGAAACGTAAAGTCTGGCACTATTACTTCGTTTAGTGGCCACGATTTATGTTGAAGTCGTATCCAGATCAGGCTTAAGTGTAAAGCGGCAGTGCATGAGCTTACGCAAATTACGTGTTCCACATCTAGCTGCTGGGCTAGTTTCTGTTCAAACTCAGCAACTTTCGGTCCTTGACACAGCCACTTACTACGCAGAACTTCTATGACTGCTTTAATTTCTTCTTCGCCAATGTCGGGGTCTACTAAAGGAATATGCTTCAAGTCAATCTCCTCTTATTTTCTTTATTTTTTTCAAGTTTTCATACTCTTCCTCAATTATAGCTATCACGTCATCCGGTGCTCCATGATAAATTCCACCATATCGCCATCCTCTTTTAAGAAACCAACTAAGGATATCTTGTTCAGCTTTGCTCGGAGTTTTTAGCCCTAGTCTTAGAAGCAAAAACTCCCATCTAAGTTTAAGTCTTATCTGCCATCTTTTCATTTTTAATCTCCTCAGTTTTTAAGTTCCAGTAGCCACCCTCTTCGCTTCCTCCGCCTGTGGAGAGCAAATAGCTGTTTGGAGGAATTCGCTCAAACCACCAGTCAGAAGGGCGACAGCAAAGATGAAAGGGCGGATCATCAACCCAAGATATGGCTAAAATTCTTATTTTGCTTACTCTTTCAAATTCTTTTAAAACTTGGTCTATAAGGGCTTCTGGAATGTGTTCTAGTGTGCCTTCAGAGTAGCAAACATCGAAGCATTTGTCTTTGAAGGGAAGATGAGTTGCGCTTGCCCGCACAAACCAACCACAAACGCTTTTAGCTTTTTGGCCTGCAAAATGGCTTACGTCTAGTCCGACTGCTTCAACACCAATTTTTCGTAGTTCTCTCACGGTGTATCCGTAGGCGCATCCGACATCCAATAGAGTGATGTTTACGGTTTGTGTGAGGCTGATTATTTTTTCAGCTCTAGCACGGTATCGTCCTGAATCTGGATATCCAGCATATTTGCGTTCAAAATAGTCGGTTTCATACCAATCAGCGTGAAGGTCTATTGTGATTTTTCATTCCTCCACTATTTCAACTAAGCCAAGTTTTACCAAAATTGACAAGATTCTGTCTGTAATCTCTGGGTTGTCACTTGCTTGAATTGTCGAAGCAAGTCTTGCTTCTTCATCTGTGATTATTCCCTTTTTTAATCCTTCTTTAATTGCATCACTTACTTCCATTTGAAAGGCTTTTGGAGTTGCTCTAAATCTTGTTTCGTTACTATAATGTGGTTTCATGCTTTCCATATCTCCGATTTTAAGTAGTCGTAAAAGTGTTCGCGATGTTCATATAGTTCTTTGTTTGATGCTACGTTGGTTTCTATCACGATGCGGTCTGGAAAATTCCAGTAGTCGGAGAAGTTCTTGCTTAGAATTTTAACGCCGTATTTTTCAGGGTTTCGCCAAATGTCACAGCCGGGATAAGGTGTGAATGTTGAGAGAGTCCATTTGTCAGGTTTAGTTTCGAGCATGAATTGTTTGTTGAGCTCTATTGTTTTCCATGTTTCGCCGGGTAGCGCAACCATCCAGTAGACTTTAGCGCGCATTCCTGCTTCCTTGATTAATTTTACGGCGTTTTTGTGGTCTTCTGCGGTTTCTCGTTTGTTTATTAGTTTGAGCACTTCGTTGTCTGCTGTTTCTACGCCTAATCCCATTTCTTCGCATCCGCTCATTTTGAGGGCTTCGCACATTTCAGCGTCTAAGAGGTTACTACGAGTATGGCATTTATAGTGAGCCTTTAACGGTTGCAGAAGATAGCAGATTTCTAATAGTCTTTTCTTGTTCAGGGTGAAGTCATCGTCTAAGAATCTGAAGTGGTGGCAGTCGTAGCGGTCTTGGAGAAATTTTATTTCACTTACGAAGGGTTCTGGGCGACGGAAGCGAACAGGTTGAGGAATGTTAGCACAAAACGCGCAGTTGTAGGGACATCCTCTACTGCTTATGACACTTGTGGCCTTGGGACCTTTTCCGTATTTTTCTCCTGGATACAACGTGTGTGAGAAAACAAGTGATTCGTGTAGTAAGTGGCGTGCTGGAAAGGGAAGAGAGTCAAGATCTTCCACTAGTGTTCCTTGAACTATTCCTAGTTGGACTGGTGTAACTTCTTTTTCAACTATGTCAACTATTGCTTTTTCGCCTTCACCAACCACTACATAGTCAAAGCTTTTTGTACAGTCGCTGGGCATTAGTGAAGCATGTGCTCCGCCGACAATTGTTCTGCATGTCCAGTATCGTCTTTTAAGTATCCTTGATAGTTGTTTAGCATATTCTATTTCGCCTGTGGTAGCCGTTATGCCATAAAACTCAGCTTGTGGAAAGGTCATGCGTTCCGACATTCTTAACCATCCGCGTAAGTCAATGATTGACACTTGATGTCCATGTTCTTCTAAGACAGCAGCCAGATAGAGTAGCGATAGTGGAAAGTACATTTCTGGCGAGGCAAGCATGGGGTTTGGAGGCTGAATTAAGACAACTCTTTTCGCCATTTCTCCACTTCCATTGTTAATCCTTCTTTTAGTGGGATTTTTGCTTGCCAGTTTAGCAGTTTGTTTGCTTTAGTTGGGTTGCCTACGAGGTGTGGTATGTCGTTTGGACGCTGTGGCTGAGTATTCCATTTAATTTCGCCATTAAAGTTGCATATTGACTGTAACATTTCCACTACTTGTCTTACGCTGGTTCCTATCCCGGTGCAGAAATTGAAAGGCTCACCTATGGCTTTAGGATGTGTAAGGCATGTCAGGTAGGCATTCACATGATCGCTAATATGCATCCAGTCGCGTATTGCAGTTGAATCGCCCAAGTGCACTTCGTTACTTGTTAACATCTGATTTATGGCTGATTCGATGACTGTCCTACGTTTGCCAAAACCGTAAGTTTGAAAGGGGCGAAGTATAACCAGAGGAAGCTTATAGACTTTAAGGGCGTAGGCAAGATAGAGTTCAGTAGCTATTTTGCTCACGTTGTAAGGTGATTGTGCATAAAGCGCCATCCTTTCGGTTAATGGTTCATATTGGGGACCGTAGACTTCGCAGCTAGAAGCATGTAAAAATCGTTCAAGTTTCAAGTTTTCTCTTTGGCAAGCTTCAACTAGGTTTATGGTGCCCATCAAGTTTACTCGCATCATTTCCTCCCAATTATCGTAGGCATATTGGTCTTGCGTGGCTAAAGCGGCTAAATGGATAATCACATCTGGCTTTTCCTTACGGATAACTCTGTGAACTGCACTGAAGTCGGTAATGTCGCCGTAAACAGTATCAATATTTGAGGGTAGCCCATAGCGGTGAGAGTTGTAACGTTCAAAACCAACAACCCAATAGCCTAGCTCTTGAAGCTTCGGAACTAACGCAGAGCCAATGTGGCCTGAGCTTCCCGTAGCTAAAATTTTCACCATCTAGCCCCCTTAGAGACAGCTTCGTATAAAGGAAGCCATTGTTTAACGACTTTACTACGACCATACCGTTCTAGAGCTTTTTCGTGGACTAGTCTTGGGTCTAGTTCACTTATTTTTTTCATGGCTTCTTTGAATTCTTGGTCATCTTTAGCGACGTATCCTGTGACTCCGTTGTCTACGACTTCTCGCATGGCTCCTTTATCCAATGTAATTACTGGACATCCGCACATTATTGCTTCAGCAGCTTTCATGCTGTGGGCTTCAGGATACTGCATAGGGTAGAGGAGCGCCTTAGCGTGTTGCATCAGCTCTATTTTCACTTTGTCAGAGCAGTTGCCATACCAAACGATCTGTTTGCCATTGCAGTTATGTATGACATGGTTTTGGTAGGTGTCAGGTTCGTTTGGTAAGCCTTTGGCTCCAACCACATCTAAGGGAACACCTAGTTCTTTGCAGAATTTGATGGCTTCCAAGGCGCCTTTGTGCCAACTCATTTTTCCAACAAATAGAAAACGCTCACTCTTGTCCGGACTATACTTGTATTTTTCAGGGTTTACGCATATAGTTGGTTGATGCATGGCGCGGCGTTTATACACTGCCAAGTAGTTTGTAGCTTGGTCTTGGCTTAAAGCGATAATGTTGTAGTTTGGCATTGGAAAGGTTTTGCCTTCGGTCATTGCCCATAAAGGGTCAAACCAGCACATGTTAATACATTTAAGCGAAGGGTCTCGGATAGGTGCGTAGTGACTGTGACTGAAGTCATGTATTACGTCAAAATCTTTCAAGCGGTAAGCATAGTTGTAGTAGGCGATTGTTTCAGGTTCAGTAAACCCGCGATGAACAGCTAGGTCGACAGTTTCGATTAACTCTACGTTTTTGGGAAGCATAGAGCCTTTCGGTGCAGCCACTATTACGGATACGCCTAAGTTAGCAAGCTCCTCAGCATAATCAAGCAATAACCCTTCAATACCACCATAACGTACTGGGGGAACTGGAAAAACTGCGGTTGAAATTAAAAGAACCTTCAATCTACTTCAATCCCAAGAGACTTTTAAGTTTCTTACCTATTTCACTCATCAACCATTTTTTAGCTTCGTCAACAATTTGTTTAAACTCTTCTTCAGAAACTATTAGCTCAATGTGTATACCAGTCTTGTCAAATTTTATTTCTTTAATTTTTGTTAGCTCATCGTAAGTAAGATGTGCTTTAACGTGAACACCGTCAGACTCATGTTTAAACTCTGCAACCTTCATTTTTTAAACCTCAGGGAAGGATATGCCTCCGTATTTTACTTCATCTATGTTCATCAGTTCGCGCGGCACGAACTTCGCTTCGCCAAAGTGAGGACAAATAACGCTTGTATCCACAACAATGTGAAAACCAGCATCTCGGATTCTTTCACAAGCGTAGAAATCTTCGGAGACGCCGGCGCTTTCTGGTTCAACACGCCCCATTGTCCAAACGAACATGGGGTTGTTAGGTGGTTTATGCACGATCTTGAGGACTTTACGGTTGATGAGGATGCAGCCCATTCCAACTACGTCTGCTTCAACTAGGGCGCCACGTGGATAGTTTACGATAGGCGCATATTTACCATGTGGCATTACTGCCTGTTTGCATTCGGGACATTCTGTAACTTGCATAAGTTTCCACATTCCAGGGTAAATGTTTTTGTGGCGACGTACATAGAGAGCACTGACTATAGGTAGGTTTCGGCTTATGAGAATGTCTATGATGTTGGCAGGTACAATTACATCAGAGTCTAAGAAGAATAGCCACTCAGCTCCAAGTTTTAGAGTGTCCTCAACTATTTTGTTGCGGGCAATGTCGATGGGGCTTCCTCGGTTATATGTAAGATAGAATTTACGTGTCTGCGATAGGTGAGCGTATAGTTGCGCGAAACTTACGGTCCACTCCATTGAGGTTGTGCCTTGATGGGGTAATCCAACAACTACGTCTATTGGTCTTTGCTCCCAAGCCATTATATCAACTCCTCAAATTTTTCTCGCCATTCAAGAAGAATGTCAAGATCTCGAGATAAGTATCTACCGCTGTCTTCCCATAACCACTGAACTAGGAAATCATCAAGGTCTTGAATTAATTCCTGAAGCTTCTTCTTTCCTCCTTCAAAGTAGTCTATTAATTCGTTCATAACATCTTCTAAGGAGCGGTTTTTTCCATCTTTAAACTCCATTTTGCCTCGTGTTTGAAAGAGGCGTTTCCTTGTGTCTTGATGTATGCTGATGCTTGTTTTAAATGGCATAGACTGCATATTTGGAATACTCTGTATTTAAAATTAATGATAAAAAAGGGGAGTTTAGGTTAGACTCTGACTACTACGTTTAATAAGACTCCACTTACGTCTGTTCCAATTACGATTTGGCTTGCGTTGACTGATGAGTAGAAGATGTTTCCTAGTTTTGCGCTTGAGATTAGTGTGAGGTTCACTTCCTCTGGTGTTACTCCAAGGTTGTGGGAGATTACGTATCCTGAAGTGGTTGCGATGCTACAGTTTACATGGTATTCTTTCATGTGGGCTAGTCCTATCATATCTGCGGTAATATGCCCAGATATTATGGCGGAAGCGCCCATGTCTGCGGGTCTTGACACCACTTTACCCAATCGCGTCGGCATTAACTATCACCTTTAGTATTCGTATCCGCCGACGTGGACTATTACTCCGCTTACGCTTGAGGCTACGACTACTCCGCTAATTGCTTCTTTGACGCCGATTAGGTCTTCGGGTCCGAGGATCTCGGTTTTTTCTGCGCCTACGATAAGTTCTATGATTCGGTTTGAGAGGGTTGAGCTATTGTCGTATAGGGCTACGGTTGCGTTAGCGCTGAAGTTTGTGACTATGAGGTTGGCAAGTTTAAGTTTTCTGCCTTCAGTGACTTGGTAGATGAGTGCTGCGCTATTGTTGTTTATGATTGTTCCTCGTTCGCCTACTTCGATTCCTGGTGCGAATGTCCGTGTGCCCGGTATTGTTTTAGAGATTGGTT
>Ga0315309_1000909_pt1 | contig 18013 bp, 17 predicted proteins | sample TDP4_MG_FD_203080 | JGI IMG/M metagenome (GOLD analysis project Ga0315309, IMG submission 203080) | Freshwater sediment microbial communities from Lake Towuti, South Sulawesi, Indonesia - TDP4 | ecosystem: Environmental > Aquatic > Freshwater > Lake > Sediment | place: Indonesia: South Sulawesi... | reverse complement strand
AAGGCGTTGATGAGGTAATTGTGATGAATAATAACCCTGAGACTGTGTCAACGGACTACGACATGTCAGACAAACTTTACTTTGAAGAGATGACTCTGGAGAGGGTTCTTGACATCATTGATAAAGAAAGACCGATGGGAGTAGTCGTTAGTGTAGGTGGACAAACGCCGAACAATCTTGCTTTACCGCTTGCAAAACGTGGAGTTAGACTTCTTGGAACAAGCGCAGATAGCATTGATCGCGCTGAGGACCGCTCAAAGTTCAGCACGCTTCTCGATAGACTTGGAATCCCACAACCAGTTTGGAACAGTTTGACCTCTTTGAAAGCTGCAAAGGAGTTTGCGGGAGAAATTGGCTACCCAGTCATTATTCGACCTTCCTATGTGTTGTCCGGCGCTGCTATGCGCGTAGCTCGAAACGAGGAGGAGTTAATGGATTACATTAGCATTGCTGCTAAGGTTTCTCCTGAGCATCCTGTCGTGATTAGCAAGTTTATGGAGAATGCAAAGGAGGTGGAGGTGGATGCTGTTAGTGACGGAAGAGACATGTTAATCGGTGCAATAATTGAGCACATAGAGCTTGCGGGTACCCATAGCGGCGATGCGACTATGGTGATTCCTCCGCAGACACTCAGCCCAGATACAATTGCTACAATTGAGGACTATACGGAGCGAATAGCGCGTGCGATGGTGATCAGAGGACCGTTTAACATTCAGTTCCTAGTTAAGAACAATACTGTCTACATTATTGAGTTAAACTTGAGAGCAAGTCGGAGCATGCCGTATACAAGTAAAGCTGTTGGAATACCGCTAATCCGGATAGCTGCCAAAGTTATGTTGGGCAAAACGCTTCGAGAGTTAAATGTTCTGAAGAAGCCTCCAATGCTACATGTTGCTGTGAAGTCTCCGATGTTTTCATTTATGCGATTGAAAGGCGCCGATCCAGTGCTCGGCGTTGAAATGACTTCAACTGGTGAAGTTGCATGCATTGATTATGATTTTGCTGGAGCTCTGATTAAGGCGCTTGTTGCAGCAGGACTAACAGTGCCAGCTCCGGGTAAACCTATTTTATTGACTGTTCGTGATGAGGATCAGCGTGACGCCGTTAAGATGGCACGAATACTGCAGAATATTGGCTACAAGGTGTTCGCAACTAGGGGCACAGCGGAAGTTCTGCAGGACGCAGGAATAAAGAATGTTAAAGTTTTGAGGAAGATTAGTGAGAAGAAAGACGACATTATTGGACGCATAGTTAAGAGGGACATAGGGATGGTTGTTAATACACCCTCGGTACTGCGTAGAGAAACTATGGATGATGGATATATTATACGGAGGACCGCTACAGAGTTCTTAGTCCCTGTTGTGACGCGTATGGAAACAGCTATGGCTTTAGTTAAGGCGCTGGAGGAGAACGCTTTCACAATGATGCGCGCTCGCTCTTTGAATGAGTTTGTCGCCAGCTCCCCAATGGGCAAAGACATTTAATTGTTTCAATAATAAATGAAGAGGAGATTACCATGGACGAAATTGATAGAAAAATAATTGAAATTCTTAAAGAAGATGCAAGAAAAGCATACACGGACATTGCGAAGAAAGTGGGCTTGTCCGAAGGCGCTGTTAGGAAGCGTGTTCAGGACTTAGTTAAGTCAGGAGTTATACGTAGATTCACTGTTTCAGTTGGAGTGAAAGAAGGGGTGAGAGCGATTACATTGATTTCTGCCGCATCTACCCCTGAAATTTCGGCGAAAATTATGAAGCTTGAAGGCGTTGAGGCGGTCTATGAGATTACAGGTCAATATGACATCGCTGTACTGCTGTCTGCTGCAAACATTGAGGAAATAAATCAGTGCGTTGATAAAATTCGCAGCATAGATGGAATTACAAACACCAACACGATGATAATTCTTAGAAGTTTAATGTAACTGCGCTTAATTCAACTTAAATTTTTTAATTATAGTATCTGTCATCTCGGATGTTTTTGCTGATCCTCCAAGGTCATATGTTACTTTCTTTCCTTCAGCTATCACTGACTTTGTTGCTTTGAATATTGCATCTGCTTTTTTCTTTTCTCCGAGATATTCCAACATCCATGCTCCAGCTAGAATTGTTGCAGTTGGATTCACTTTATCCATACCCTTGTATTTTGGGGAGCTCCCATGAGCTGGTTCAAACATAGCGTAATCGTCGCCGAAGTTCGCTGAGTATACACACCCTATGCTTCCTATGAGACCTGAAGCTTCCTCAGACAATATGTCCATGAATAGATTTGTGCTTAGGATTACGTTTTGGTTGAAACGCTGAGGATTCTTAATCAGTTGCTGGGAGAAGTTGTCTATGAAGTAATCTACCAATTGAATTCCTCCGAATTCTTTTGCAACGCCGTTCACAACTTCCATAAACAGGCCGTCTGTTTCTTTGCAGATGTTCCCTTTATGTATGGCTACAACTGTTTTCCATCTCTTCTGTTTAGCGAGATTAAAAGCGAAACGCGCTATTCGTTCAGAGGATCTTCTCGTAATCTTTCTTATGCCTATAGCCAGGTCTTTTGTCAGTCTATACTCAAGCCCAGTATATAGTCCCTCAGTAGCCTCGCGTACACAAATGAAGTCAACATCTCCAAGGGGGCCTCTCGTGTTTGGAAAAGTCTTAATTGGTCTCACGTTGGCGTAAAGATCGAATTTTTGTCTTATGCTTACAGCAACGCTCTTCGGTGTACCAGGCTTTGGAATGGTTGTTGTTGGACCTTTGAAGCATGCGTCTGCTTGCTCCATTGTTTTCCAGGTTTCAGGCGGTATGAATGTGCCTCCTCCATGTTTCTTCCACCATTCTAGCCCAGCATCGCATGGTATGAGTTTCACGTTGGTTTTTACCGCCTTCAGCACTCTTAACATTGATTCGACTAACTCTGGACCAGTGCCATCTCCTTTTATTATCGCAGCTGTTGCCCTGCGTCCTTTATAGCTCATACCACTTTACCCCCTCCAAAACCTCGCATAAAGTAAGTTTACTGCAACATTTAGTTTATTAGCGTTCCATACATTTCTCACAAACATTAACCTTATCGCCTTTACTGTTAATCAATACCTCGCATAACACGTTCTTCTGGTGACAGAATGAACATTCGCCTATGGTTAAATCCCAATAAGTGTCGTCGCCTTTTCTCCATGATTAGTTTCAGTAACCTCCACTACTAGTTTATTCGCGCTGTTTTAAATAGAGGCGTATACCGTCTCTTTGATTGGTTAATTATGCTGGCTGAAACTATGCATAAAGAGGTTTCAACACAGAAAGAAACTGATGAGAAGTTAAATATTGAACTTAGAAAAAAGAAGGCAGAATACAATAAGAAATACCGCCAAAAACATAGAGATGAACTCCTGGAGCATAACAGGAAATACTATCAAGAACATAAAGATAAGCTCAGAGAAGACGCAAAGAGATACTATCAAGATCATAGGGAGGAAGTGAGAGAATATAGAAGGAAGTATCGGCAAGAACATAAGGAGAAGTTCAAAGACTATCAGAAGAATTACTTTCAAAAGAACAGGGAGAAATTTAGAGAGTCTGCCCGTAGAGGACATTTAAAAGACCTTGAGCATTATCGAAGATTTAAAATTGAGTTCGGCGGGAAATGCGTAGTTTGCGGAGAGAGCGACCTTAATGTTCTTGAAGTCCATCATCCAGATAGAAGAGTAGAAGAGAAAGGTGTCTCCTTTGTTCAGACTAAGGAGTTTAAAAGATGGGTTAACGATGGAATTAAACCGAGAGTTGTCTTACTATGCTCAAACCACCACCAAAAACTTGAGATAGCGATAGCTCATGGAGAGCCTGATTGGACTAAGACACTTATTTAAAGAGCTCTTTGTAACCAGTAGAGGCATGGTAAGCTAAGCCGTCTTTAAGGATTTTGAGAAGGAATTTCGGCATAGGTTTCGTTGAGAAGTTGGCTCCAGAAGTTAAGTTGCGTATAGTTCCCTCTTCTAGGTTGATCTCTAGGACGTCTTGATTCTTTACTTTGCTGAACAGCTCGTCGCATTCGACTATGGGTAGACCGATGTTTATCGCGTTTCGTAGAAATATTCGTGCGAAGGATCTCGCTACAACTGCCCCAACACCAGCTTGTTTTAGGACTACTGGAGCGTGTTCGCGACTTGATCCGCAGCCAAAATTCTTTCCAGCGACGATTATGTCGCCTTGTTTTATTTTTTTGTAGAAGTTTGGGTCTATTCCTTCCATGGCGTGTTTTGCCAGTTCTTTTACATCAGTTATTCTGAACTTGTATTTCCCTGGAATAATTACATCTGTATTTACATTATCTCCGTATTTCCATACTCTTCCACGAATTATGATTTTGCTCATAATTTTACGCCCTTGTTGTTCTTGGGTCAGTTATACGACCTTTGATGGCTGAGGCGGCTGCGGTTGCAGGTGAACTAAGATAAATTGATGATTCAGCGCTTCCCATTCTTCCAGTAAAGTTTCTGTTTGACGTGGATAAGCAAACTTCACCCGCTGCCAATATGCCTTCATGGGCGCTTGCGCATGGGCCGCAACCTGGGTTACACAACGTACAGCCGGCGCTTAGGAGAGTTTCAATGTAACCCCTCTTTAATGCTGATAAGTATTGTTCTCTTGAAGCTGGAATAACTATCATTCTGGTTCTAGGACTTATTTTCTTACCTTTCAGAATTTTTGCAGCTATCTCAATGTCTTCTAATCTTCCATCAGTGCATGAGCCGAGGAATACTTGATCTATCTCTTTGCCTTCTACTTCAGAAACTGCCTTCACGTTATCAACAGCGTTTGGACATGAGATCATCGGTTCTAATTTTTTTATATTAAAATTAACGGAATCTTCATAGTTTGCGGTATTATCGCTTTTCACCAGTTTAATTGGCTTCTTAATTCTGCCTTTAAGATAGTTGACTGTTTTTTGATCAGGTGCTATTATTCCAGCTTTGGCGCCCATTTCAACAGCCATATTGCATACAGTTAGTCTACCGTCAATGCTCATTTTTTCTATAGGTGAACCGGTGAACTCTATCGCCTTGTATGTGGCGCCGTCAGAGCCAATTTCACCAACGGTATAAAGGATTAGATCTTTAGGTGCAACCATTTCTTGGGGGATGCCTGTATAATTGAATTTTAATGTTTCCGGGACCTTGAACCATAGTTTTCCCGATATAAAAACCGCAGCCATATCGGTGGAACCTATTCCTGTTGAAAAAGCTCCAAGAGCTCCATAGGTACAGGTATGAGAGTCTGTCCCAACTACCACTGAACCAATGTTAACATGCCCCATTTCAGGTATTAACTGATGACAAATCCCTGAGCCTACATCATAGAAATTTGAAATTCTCTGCTCTCTAGAAAATTCACGCATTTTTTTATGTACGGCAGATATTTCCTCAGATGCACTTGGAGAAACGTGGTCAATGACCATTATGATTTTACTTGGATCCCAAACTTTACGGCCACCCATTCCTTTGAAGGCTTCAAGTGTGAGTAGGGCGTTTCCATCATGAATCATTGCAGCATCTATTTTGGCTAAGATGAAGTCTCCTGCTGAAACATTTGTTCCTGAGGCTTTGCTTAGTATTTTTTCGGTAATTGTTAGTCCCATAATATGGCACTTTAATTGGAGTTTTGTTTTTCTTAACATTATTATTTATTTTAAATAGTTATCGTTCACATCTTTTATTAAGGAAAACGCATTTAAATTGCCTAAAAAATTAAGAAACAATAGTATATATGAAAAATAATATGGTTTCAAGAATTAAAAAGTAATTTCTTGAAAAAGTTTATAAGCACCCATACATTTACAAGTAGCTTCATTCTAAAAATCATATCAAAAGTGAAAAATAATGATTGAGGAACGAAAAAAACCTAGAAGATTATGGTATGGCACTATGTCAACTCCCTATCTTAGTAGGCATGGTGGACAATATTCATTAATTGGATCGGAGGATTTAGAATGAAAGTCAGTTGCCCTGAATGCGCAGCAGAATTTGAAGCCCCCAACGACTTGGTAGTCGGTGAAATCCTAAGCTGCCCGGACTGTGGTTTAGAGGTTGAAGTCTGCGAGATAAACAGCGGAAAAGTGTTGTTGAAGTCTGCTGAGATCGAGGGCGAGGATTGGGGGGAGTAGAATCGCCATTACCATTAGCATGCTTTTTGATCAGATCCGTTGGGAAGAAAAAAAGCTAATCGACGCAGCTAAGAGAAAGAACATAAATCTGACCCCGATAGATGCAAGGAAACTACGCATAGACGTTACCAGCAGAAAGGCTAGAAAGGAATTTGGAGACATTGTTCTTCAAAGGTGTGTAAGCTACTTTAGAGGACTCCATCTAACAGCTGCTTTAGAGAATATGGGTATTCCAGTGATAAACTCGTATTCTGTTACAGCTGTATGTGGAAATAAGCTTCTAACAACATTGGCCTTGGCTAAGGCAGGTGTACCTACACCTAAAACTATCCTTGCTTTCACGCCTGAAATGGTGATAGAAGCCCTTGAAGAATTGAAGTATCAGGCCATATTGAAACCTGTGACTGGAAGTTGGGGGAGATTGATAGCGCCGCTGAAGGATAGAGAGGTGGCCGAAGCAGTTTTGGAAGATAGAGAGTTCATGCACCCACTTTACCAAGTTTACTATGTTCAAGAGATAGTGAAGAGGCCTCCACGTGATATAAGAGTTACAGTGATCGGAGATGAGGCTGTAGCAGCAATTTATAGAATATCGACAACTGGTGAGTTAATTACAAACATTGCAAGGGGAGGAAGAGCTGAAACCTGCAGGATAACTAAAGAGCTTAAGGAGATTACTTTAAAAGCTGCTAAAGCTGTTGGCGGCGGAGTTCTCGGCGTAGATTTAATGGAGAGCCCGAGAGGACTTGTTGTTCATGAGGTAAACCATACAATAGAGTTTTTCGGAACAGTAACAAGCACACACATAGATATCCCAGGATTAATCCTAGAGTACGCAGTTGAACAGGTGAAAAAATAGATGAAAGTCGGAATAGTCGGAGCCTCAGGGTATACTGGTGGAGAACTTCTAAGATTACTATTATTCCATCCTAAAGTAGAAGTTGCGATAGCTGTATCAAGGGAATACGCTGGAGAATACCTCTTCAGAGTGCACCCAAACCTACGCGGCGTCACCGATCTCAAATTCTGCCCACTAGATGTCCCTACAATAGTAAAAGAATGTGAAATTGTATTCACAGCAACACCTCACGGAGCCACAGTTGCACTTGCCCCTAAATTCCTTGAAGCAGGGCTAAGAGTCGTAGATTTAAGCGCTGATTTCCGGTTAAGAGAACCTGCTGATTACCCGAAATGGTACGGCTGGGAACACTCACGCCCTGACCTACTTAAAGAGGCAGTTTATGGACTAACTGAACTGCACAAAGACGAGATAAGAAAAGCTAAGCTAGTTGCCTGTCCTGGCTGCATTGCAACAAGCGCCATACTTGAACTTGCCCCACTAATTAAGGCCGACATTGTTGACAAGAGTAAAGTTGTAGTGGATTCGAAAATCGGTTCAACTGGAGCTGGAGGAAAACCATCACTTTCGACTCATCACGCTGAACGATTTGGAGTGGTGAGACCTTACAAGCTTACAGGGCATAGGCATACTGGAGAGATAGAGCAGGAATTGAGTAACCTTGCAAATGATCATGTAACAGTTGCACTTTCATGCCACGCGGTAAACATTGTTAGGGGAATCTCATCGACAGCCCATACTTTCTTAACGAAAGATGTGAAGGAGGTTGACATCTGGAAAATTTACAGAAGTATGTATCAAAATGAACCTTTCATAAGATTAGTGAAAGATAGGAAAGGAATCTACCGCCTACCCGATCCGAAGATCGTTATAGGCTCAAACTTCTGTGACATAGGATTTGAATTTGACACACATGCGAATAGACTGGTTGTCGTATCAGCTATTGACAATTTAATGAAGGGCGCAGCTGGACAAGCAGTTCAAAACCTAAACGTTATGCTAGGAATAGATGAAAAAACAGGCCTAGAGGCTCCAGGTTACCACCCGGTGTAATGCAGATGGTTCTTGTCATCAAGCTAGGTGGGAGCACGCTAAAGGAAGGCGTCGCCCCAGACTTCATCGAGGATTTAAAGAACATCCACTCACGAGAAAAAGTAGTTTTGGTACATGGTGGAGGAGCAGAAGTAACTGAAGTAGCCACAAAACTGGGTAAAGAACAGAAATTTGTGATTTCGCCCGAAGGATTCAGAAGCAGATACACAGACAAGGAAACAGTTGAAATCTTCACAATGGTTATGGCTGGAAAAATAAACAAAGAGATAGTCAATACCCTTTACAACAACTCAATACAGGCTGTAGGCATATCAGGCATAGATGGCGGACTTATACGGGCTGAAAGAAAGAAGAAACTAGTTATCGTTGACGAGAGAGGACGAAAGCGGATTATTGATGGAGGTTATACTGGAAAAATAACCAGTGTCAATCCAGAAGTAATTGAAACTTTACTATCGAGAGGATATATGCCTGTAATTTCACCAATTGCTCTTGGAGAAGAATTTGAAATATTGAATATAGATGGTGACCGCGCCGCAGCATATTTAGCTGGGGCGCTGAAGGCAAGTAGTCTCATCCTTCTAACAGACGTGCCGGGACTCTACATCAATGAAAAACTTGTTTCAAAACTTACGAAGAAAGAAGCTGAGGCAAAAATTCGCGGAATTGGCCCAGGTATGGTAACGAAGGTTTATGCTGCTATTGAAGCGTTAAACATGGGAGTCGGTGAAACCATTATTACATCTGGGCTTGAGAAGAGCCCGATATCAAATGCATTATCGCATAAAGTTGGTACGGTGGTCAGTAATGAGTAGTAAGGACTTAATTGAAATTGAAAATCGGTATATGGCAAATGTGTACGCTAAGAGGCCAATTGTAATAGTGAAGGGAAAAGGCGCTGTTGTCTGGGACAATGAAGGAAAAGAGTATATAGATTGCATGGGAGGATACGGGGTATGCATTGTTGGACATGCCCACCCTAAAGTAGTTGAGGCTATAAAAAGACAGGCTGAGAAACTAATTACCTGTCACGGATCTCTCTACAATGATGTCAGAGCTCAACTGCTTCAGAAACTTGCCGGAATAATGCCTTCAGGGTTAGATAAATTCTTTTTTAGTAATAGTGGATCTGAGTCAGTTGAGTGCGCAATAAAGTTAGCTAGAAAATACACTGGAAAATCTGAGATTATTGCAACAATGCGCGGCTATCACGGCAAAACGATCGGAGCGCTATCAGCCACTTGGGATGAAAAATATAGAGGAGGATTCGGACCCCTTATGCCCGATGTTAAACATGTGCCCTTTGGTAATATTGAGAAGGCAAAAGAAACGATTACCGATAAGACAGCCGCTATTCTTGTGGAGCCTATTCAAGGTGAAGGAGGAGTACGCGTCCCACCTGACAATTATCTACCTCAACTGAGAGAACTCTGCGATGAAAAAGACATACTGTTAGTTCTGGATGAAGTCCAAACAGGCTTCGGTAGAACTGGAAAAATGTTTGCATGCCAACACTGGAATGTAACCCCTGACGTGATGTGCCTAGCAAAAGCTGTAGCGGGAGGAGTGCCTATGGGTGTAACCGCTGCAAAAAACGAGATAATGTCATCACTCACTGTAGGAGAGCATTCAAGCACTTTCGGTGGAAACGCACTCTCATGCGCAGCCGCATCTGCCGCTATTGATGTTATTGTTAACGAAAAACTTCCTGAAAGAGCAGCTGAACTCGGAGAATATTTCAAAGGCAAGTTGAGTGAACTAGGTAAAGAATTCAAAATAGTTAGAGAAGTTAGAGGACTTGGCTTAATGCTGGGAATGGAGTTAAGATTCGATTGCAAGGACATAATTTTCGAAGCTCTGGATCAAGGAGTTATTTTACTCGACGCTGGAGTAAATGTGCTAAGATTCCTACCTCCGCTGGTAATCGAAAAGAAACAAATAGACACGGTTGCTGTCATTTTAGAAAAACTACTGGAGAAACAGGAGCATGACAAACTACGCGGTTAGCTTTCTGACTCAGATGCTCAAGGTGTACAGCCCAACTGGTCAAGAAGAAGAGATGACCAAGTTTCTGTCACGTAGAATGAGAAGATTGGGCTTCAGAGTTAGAGTTGATGAGGTTGGAAATGTGATAGGCAGAATTGGAAGTGGCTCCCCGAAAATATTACTCTGCGGCCATATAGACACAGTACCAGGACAAATACCTGTACAAAAAATAGGAAACAAAATTTACGGCAGAGGAGCGATAGATGCTAAGGGACCCATGGCAGCCATGATTATGGCAGCCAAGGCATGTGCACGCACCGATAGGAACGGCACAGTTGTTGTGATAGGCGTTGTAGGAGAAGAAGGTGCCAGCAAAGGAATGAGACACCTTTTAAAGAAACGCCTACGAGCGGATTACGCCATCATAGGGGAACCAAGCGGAATGAACAAGGTCATAATCGGATACAGAGGAAGAGCGCAACTGAAACTGAAATGCAAAACAATAGGGGGACATGCAGGAGCTCACTGGCTATACACAAATGCAGTCGAAGAAGCCTACCAAATTTGGCTAGTCATAAAAAACACCCAGTTTAAATGGCAGAAAGAAGGCGGTCGTTTCTACTCAGTCTCAATGTGCCCAACCCAACTTAAGGGTGGAGAATTCTCAAACGTTGTACCGAGCTACTGCGAAATGACGATCGATGTAAGAGTCCCTCCCCCATTAAAATGCGCAGACGTAATTAGGGAGATTAGGAGAACCACTAATGCATATGAAAATGAGAACTTAGAGTTCACAATAGAAGTAGAGGATAGAATGGAGCCCTTCGAAGCCGATAAAAATTCGGCGCTCACTAGAAAATTGAAAGAGGCTATTAGAGAAGAAAAAATTAGGCCAGTTAAACTGATTAGAAAAACTGGCGCCAGCGACATGAACTTTGTTGGAGCCTACATGAAAATTCCAGTTGTTGCGTATGGCCCAGGAAACTCACAAGTGGAACATACTACTGAGGAGTATATAGATATCCAAGAGTATCTTACAAGCATAAAGGTTCTCAGAAAAACTCTGGAGAAGCTACTGACGCCTCTCCAATAATTTTATCCTAGTTTATCATAGTTCAATTCATTGATTGCTACGTAGGTACTTTGTGTCTTTTAAGATACTTTGAGCGGGTTAGCTGGCACGGTATACGTGGTTTCCCCAACGTGCATTAAAGGTTTGGTCTTAGCCACGTCCCATAGAGTGGTGAAGAACTTATCCTCAGCATAGGCAGCTATGACCTCACCTATGAAAAGTGAGTGGTCGCCTGTCGAGATCTGGTTTATTACTCTGCATTCTAAATGAGCGATACATTCATCAATTATAGGCGGCCTCACCCTCTTTGCTGGCTTTGGAGTTAAACCAATTTTTTCAAATTTATTTACATCTCTACCTGAAACTGATCCGCAATACTCCACCTTCCCAATTAATTCTTGGGTTGGAATGTTTACAACAAATTCGCCTGTCTCCTCTATTAGCCTATGTGAGTAACGTGTTTTTCCAATACAGACAGCTAGAAGCGGCGGTCTAACTGAAATGGGGGTAATCCAATCTATTGTGATAATGTTAGGCTTGCCATCTCCACTTATAGACGTCACTAATGCTACGGGATGTGGACTGGAAACCCTCCAGAAACTTGACATCACATCATTTTTTACCATACATTTCACCTATAGAAAGAGTTAATTGAGTTGCTGCTTTAGATTTTGCGAAGGAGTATTTAATATGATTATTGCTCAACTTTCAGATATTCACTGCGGTTCAGCTGAAACTTTTCTTAAGGATAAGCTAGCCTTAGCGATCAGAGAGGTTAATCGTCTTAATCCAGATGTTGTTGTTTTATCTGGAGACTTAACTGAAAATGGATTCAAGAACGAGTTTGAAGAGGCAAAACGATTTATTGATCAGATAAAGTGCCGAAGAAAGATTATTACAATGGGAAATCACGACGCGAAATACACAGGTTTCTTGATTTTTGAGGATATCTTCGGTTTACCCTCCGGAACGTACAGTAATAAGAATTATACGATTATTTATGCTAATACGGCGCGACCCGACAAAGAAGAGGGACGCATAGGGAAAGATCAAACAGAAATCGTCGTGAAAGCGTTTGAGGAGACGAAAAACGCCATTAAAATTCTCGTTATGCACCATCACCTAATCCCTGTTCCAGATACTGGTCTTGAGCAGGCAATAGTTGAGGATGCGGGTGATGCGTTGAAAGTTGTTTCAAAACTTGGAGTTAACTTAGTTATTTCTGGCCATCGTCATAGACCGTGGACTTGGAGGTTAAATGATACACAATTCATTTTCGCTGGAGCTGTTTCAACGAGGAAACTCCGTGGATTCTTTGAAAACTCATACAACATTATTAAGGTTGATAAAAGAGGAGTTGTTCCAAGTTTGAAGATTGTCGGTGGGCCTATGATTAGCTTTGATAAGATAGTATCTGAAAAGCGGTCACCGATAAAGCGATAGCAACTCATTAGCTATTGAAAAAGTTTCATTTGCTTCAGTTTCTGATGCCACTCCAACTGCTACTATTTTGATGCCTTTTTGGAAAACGAACTCTAAGCCCTCACGTGGGGTAAGCCCCCCAGCTGCAAGCACTTTTTTACCAATAAGTGTTTTACCGAGTCTTTGCGCTACTTCTAGCACTCTGTCGGGAGCAGAGTCCATAAACATTCCGCGTTTGTTGAATGGGAGCATAATTATGTCGGGATCCAGCTTTGTTTTCTGTAGCCATTGTAAGGTGGAGAATGGTGTATGTGTTACTACACCAGCAATAGATCCTGCTTGACGGATTTGATTAAGAAGTTCATTTATTTCCCTTTCTCTATGTGAATCTGTTATTTCACCGTGAATGAGAATGGCGGTAGCTCTTAAGTTTTGTAGAACTTGAAGATCGCCATGAGGATCCTCAAACCTAATTGTACCGACTATGTTGAGTTCTAACTTGAGATCACGCTCGGCGCTCTTAACCGCTTCAACGACCGGTGGATATGGGAGCAAATGTATCCCACGTATACCTAAGTCAAATGATTTGCTGATGATCTTGACTATATTTTCCGGGTGTTCATAGAATTGAGAGTAGTAAGTGTAGGCTCTGGGACCAAATTGTCCAGCTCCAATAAATGGAGATGTTCCCAGCAGTATTCTGGGAATCTTTGCTTTCTGGATTTGAATCTGAGCCTGAGCAGTTAAACTAGCCATTTTTATCAATTATTATGTTGGCAGTGGCTTAGTTAAGAGTCGCGCAATATAGAAACCATTTGTGGCTATTTTCTCTATCGCCACTAGCGAATCGCGATTTTCTTTTTCTCTGAATGATTTTGCCCATTCTTTCCTGAATTCCATGTATCTGCTTGTAATCTGTTTAGCTTGATCAGGGTTAACTGTTCTAAGGGACCGATAGGCTTGTTCAGCGATGCTTATTGCTTCTATTAGAATATTTCTGAGCTCTTTTTCTACGGGTCTCTTTGAATGAATTAATGTAGCTAAACCTTCCGAGATACGAGCGATATCAAGCGCAACCCCTGCAAGAATGAGTCCTATTGTTGCGTCTTGCACGCGTGGAGTCTCTACTACAAAGCGTATCGCCAGATTATTTGCTTCAGCAAGTTTCTCTTTGAGTAAATCTATTGATTTGGAGTCGAATTTTCCTTCTGAGAGTTCTTGGCCAGATTTCCTTATAGAATCCATCGCTTGGTCTAAATCCTGGAACCCTTTCTCGAATAATTTCCCGGTTTCAAGTTTTTTAGCGCGATCAAAGATAGTTAAGCCAGTAGTCTGGCCTGTTGGTGCTTTGGTTGATGCCATAGGATCAGGCGGTCCACCTGCAAGCACTGGACAAACTTTCGTTAAACAATCCTCACATCCTCCGGATGCGCAGTCTACTCCAGCGTTTCCACAGCAGCTACAAATTATGCTTGCCCAAAGTGATCTTGAAACTAGCCGTATTGTTTGTATTGCGTCTTTCTTGTCTTTGGCTTTTCGAACGTTGATTCTTCCATCTTGGAAAACCATTACGGTTTTATCGTCTATGTTTATTCTAGCTACACCTAGTTTTGGAGAGCATCTTACATCTTTGTATAGTCCGCTTGTACTCAACGCCCAGCACATTATAAATGGGTCGAAGAAGCCGTACTTCAAATTGTCCACCCGCCCCTCAGGTCCTGAAGTCAACTTTGTTTCGGCTGCTACTCTACCAGCTTCGCTTACACATGGGTGAATGTAGGCTATTCCTTCCTCACCTATTACAACCGTACCCTTAGCTCCAAATTCAACTCCTTCCTTCAAGATTCTCTGTATACGTTCCAAATTTTTCTCGTATTCGGGCAGTTTTAGGTTAACACACTGTTCAGGAGACATGTCTCCCGTAGCGATTTTTCTAGCTGAAGTTCTGCAGCTTGGATTTCCGCATAGACCGCAGTCTTTCTTTGGCATTAACTCATAGATATCGTAGATCGTATGCGCCATTATGATTCACTTTCAAGTTAGTGATCGAGATAACTCTGATACGGTTGAAACCAGTTTTTCAACTTCTTCCTCGGTATTGTAGAGATACGCTGAGGCTCTTACAGTTCCATCTTTTCTACCCAATATCTCTTTCATAAGTGGCAATGCACAGTGGTGGCCTGACCTAACAACAATGTTTGATGAAACATCTAGTGCAAGAGCCACATCATGTGGATTAAGGTCACCGACATTGAATGACACTATTCCTATTCCATATTTTGGCTCAGAGCCATATACCTCGACGTTCTTAATTTTGGTTAATCCTTCTCGCATTTTCTTAGCTAGAATTCGTTCATGCGCCGCGATAGTTTCCATTCCGATAGTTTCAAGGTATTCTATTGCAGCTCCAAGCCCTATCGCCTCTGCGATCGGTGGTGTTCCAGCCTCGAATTTCATCGGGCTCTTTGCAAGTTTATAGAAGTCTTTTCCGACATTGTCTATAGTTCCGCCGCCTATGTAGATAGGTTCAACCTCATCAAGTAGTTCTTCACGAATATATAGGGCTCCTGAACCTGTTGGTCCACACATTTTATGCCCAGAAAATGCGAGAAAGTCGCAGTTAAGCTTCCTTACATCAACTTTCATATGTGGAACAGATTGGGCGCCATCAACTAATAGATAGGCGCCATGCTTATGAACGATTTTTTCTATCCCCTCTAGTGGCGTTATTACTCCTAAAACATTTGAAACATGCGTTACTGCGACTAGTTTTGTTTTGTCATCTATAGCTTTTTCAAAATCCGCTAAGTTGAATAGCCCCTCTCGATTTGGCTTTATTATCTCCACGTTCACACCTAAATGTTGCCTTAAACGGAGCCACATTATGAAGTTAGAGTGGTGTTCAATCATTGTTGTTACTATTTTATCGCCCTTTTTCAGTTGTAATCCATTAGCGATGAGATTAATGCCTTCGGTCGTATTTTTAGTTATGATTATCTCCGAGTCAGATCTTGCATTGATGAAGTCGGCGATTTTAGTGTGGGCTCTTTCATATTCTTCACTTGCTTTCTGGGATAGGTGATGTATTCCTCTATGAACATTCGCGCGATATTGATGATAGTATTCTAGCATTTTTTGGAGAACAGGTTCTGGTGTTAAGCTACTTGCTGCGTTATCGAGGTAGACTATCCCGGTGTTTAGAATAGGAAAATCTTGCCTAATTTTCTGTAGGTTGAGCAAATATACATTCCCTTTAATGATTGGGTTATAGGTAAGATTAGAACTTGAATGTCAATTTATTGACTACGGTTAACCCTTTAGCTAAGCTTGACACGCGCTATAGGCTGTGCCTTAATGTGTCATGATGGATAACGTAAAAAGATAAATGCGTGATAAATGATGATAGATTACGGCGTGGGTAATTATGTATTCGGAAGGTCTTTCCACCGTTCAAGTAGAAGTTTTAACAGCTCTAGTTGAGCTATATGAGAAGAATAAACGTGTAGTTAAAGGAAGAGATATCGCCACGGCTGTTGATAGAGATGACGGCACCATTAGGAATATAATGCCATCTTTAAAGGCGATGAAACTTATTGAGGCTATACCAGGCCCGAAGGGCGGTTATCTTCCAACCTACAAGACGTATGAATACCTTAGAATAGCCCCACCAACTGGAAAGGTTGAGTTAGTTCCAGCCTATAAGGAAGGACGAAAACTCGAATTCAGTGTTACAAATATAGAATTCTTAGATGTATCTCGAGCGGAGGTTGCTAAGGTTCTAGTGAGAGCTTCAGGCAGTCTTTCGGGCGTTGAAGTTGGAGATTTCATAAGACTTGGACCGGCTACTGAAAGTCGATTAATAATTGAAGGTAAAGTCGTTGGCAGAGATGACTTACACAAAAATCTTCTATTAACAGTTTCCAGCATGATAAGTATCCCAGACATACCTGTTAAGAATATGGTCAGAAAGAAGCTGATCACAATTTCACCAGATGTTACTGTGAGAGTGGCTGCTGGGCAGCTTTCAAAAGAGGGTATAAGGGGCGCACCTGTTGTTGAGGGAAACAAAACTATTGGAATGATTACAAGCACAGACATAGGCAGGGCTTTATATGAAAGAAAAGAAGACCGTAAAGTGAGAGAAGTTATGAATAAACCGCCAGTAACCATAGATGAAAATGCAAGTCTGCTTGAAGCTGTGCAAAAGATGCAGCGACACGACGTTGGGAGACTTGTTGTCGTTACTAAGAATAATAAACTTGTCGGAATCGTAACAAGAACAGACATACTTAAGCGAATATCGCGCCTTGAATCGCTCTAACAATTCCCTTATACGACAGTTTTACAATAAATTCTCTAATAGATTGTATTTTATGTCGTGATAAACGCATTTTTGTCGTATTAATTAAGCCTGCGATTAATAGCTAAGACATATTTTTATAGGACCCTATAATCAAACCTTATACGGCGATGCTATGTCAAAAACCGAAGACGACAGAAGACCAAAAACACGAGAAGAATTCGTAAAACTGCTACTGTCAGCTATGGAGAAGGAGAGAGAATCAAAGAGGGGAAGACAGAAGAGACCGACAGTTTCAGGTACTGCTAAAATAATGAGAATCCACCGCGACACTCTCTATCGATGGATGAAGGAATTTGGCGTAAAATTTAGCGATGTCAGTAAAGGAAAACCGACAGTTGAAGAATTTTTAGAGAAAGTCGAAAGGGGAGCTCCTCCAAGACTTCCATATCTTATAGGTGAGGCCTTAGTTGGTGAGGGCTCAGAAGTTGCCCATGTAGATTTGATTATTGGTGATAAAAGAGGCCCAGTAGGTGAAGCCTTTGCAAGCAGTATGTCAAACTTATCTGAAGGACATACACCGCTTCTCGCAGTAATAAGACCCAATTTACCCCCTAAACCACACACTCTAGTTGTTCCGAAAGTTACTGTAAAAAATCTTGAGGATGCTGGAAAAATTTTCGGCCCTGCGCAGGCTGCGGTTGCGAAGGCTGTTGCCGACTCTGCTGAGGAGGGTGTGATTCCAAGGGATAAGCTTGATGATTGGGTGATCCTGTGCAGTGTTTTTGTTCATCCGGAGGCTAAGGATTACCGCAAGATTTACCAGTTTAACTATGGAGCGACTAAGTTGGCCATAAAGAGAGCACTGAGCAATTATCCGTCTTTGGATAAGATTGTATATGACAAGGATAGGGCGCAGCATCCGATAATGGGATTCAGAGTGCCCAGATTATGGAGACCGCCATATATACAAATAGCATTAGATATTCCGAACATAGAGGTAACAAAAAGAATTATTCAAGAATTACCGAGGAGCGATAGAATTATCCTAGAAGCTGGTTCTCCACTAATTAAGAGATATGGCACGAAGGTTATTCGGGAAATTAGAGAAGTGACAAAAGACATTTTTGTTGTTGCAGATCTCAAAACACTAGATGTTGGAAAAGTAGAGGTC
>Ga0315309_1000908_pt1 | contig 18015 bp, 16 predicted proteins | sample TDP4_MG_FD_203080 | JGI IMG/M metagenome (GOLD analysis project Ga0315309, IMG submission 203080) | Freshwater sediment microbial communities from Lake Towuti, South Sulawesi, Indonesia - TDP4 | ecosystem: Environmental > Aquatic > Freshwater > Lake > Sediment | place: Indonesia: South Sulawesi... | reverse complement strand
TGTGGCATCGGCAACTATATTCACGCTTTCTGAACCATACTTCAGTTTTCCTTTCTCTTTTGGAACCAGAAAACTTGTGCCCGCGTAATCTGCTTCCATGCCAAGTGCTCGATCAAGCTCTGTTGGATGACCACAGCTTTCATGGATCTGAAGCTCAAGCTGATCTGCAGCGAGAATCAAGTCGGTCTCGGTTGAAGGGCATTTTTCTGCGTCTAACAACTGTACTCCCTCTTGACCGACTCGTTTTGCATGGTCGGGCAATGCGAGTGATTCAAAGAACTCGTAGCCACTAGTGGCGAAGTTGCCTCGGAATGAGGAAGGATATGATCTTCGCTGCACCTCTCCGTTCTTAACAGCGACGCATTCTAAACCTCCACCGCACCAAGTTATCTGCTGGTCAATTTCAGCTCCTTCGGTGCTCATGAACAGCTTGTTTTCTCGAAAAGCCCTAAAAGACGCTGATGAGGATCTTATGAGATCAGACTGTTTAGCTACGATGCGTTCTGCGTTTAGGAGCAGTTCCACTTTCTCAGCTAGCGGTACTTTAAAAGGATCCTTCTTCATAGGCGTGGTGTATTTGTCTTTCCGAATCTTTTGAGATGTCAGTTTCACAGGTTTTTTCTTGAGTTTTGAGCTCGCCCTTGCAATACTGATCGCTGTTTTGGTGGTGTGCATAACTTCTTTCTTGTCGAGAAATACTGAACCAGCAAAACCCCACGCGCCGTCAACTATAACTCTGACGCCGACTCCGCTGGTTTGCCTTAAGCTGACCTCGTCAGGCAAACCCTTCTTCACAATTACATGCTCATCGAAAATCTCGCCGATTCTTATGTCAGCGTACGAAGCTCCATTTTTCCTTGCCGTTTCCAGAGCGGCATTTCCCAAATCATGCGACATGTTTTCGCCCTCGGTAGCGTCCTCTGGGTTTATCAATTGAGACTTATGTGTCTTGCGATGACCCTCTGCTAGGTTTCAGAACTCACTTTTCCATAGCTCGGTGAACCAGAACGTGGCAATCGTCACAAAACTTGGCGCTTTTTCTGTCAGTGTCTTTTATGGAAAGAGAAAAGTGCATCACGCACGACGGATTACTGCAGTGTTGTAGACCAAGCGCATGTCCAACTTCATGCACAGCCTCTTTCAACGCTCGCTCTTGAAACAATCGGTTGTCAGGTGGCGCACCGTAAAATCGTGGCTTCAACCTAAACAGGGAAATCAGCGCCACGTTTCCTGGGCAACCTGCCTCTCCGAATACAAAATTGTAGTTTGGCACGTAAAGATCAACATCAGTTACACCTAAAACATATTCATCTTCAGCTCTCCGGGCGGACTCACCTATTCTAGTCAAGATGTGAGTTGAATGATACTGTTGCCTTGTGGGGCTGTAAGATTGGCGCGGCAACGGCATAATCTTCTCGGCAACTCCAAACGCGGTTTCTGGAAAAAAATCTCTCAAGCCATTCTGAAGGATTCGCAGAATCTCCGAGTCAACTTCACCTACGCTAAGAATGCTGATTTTCAAGACTCATTCCCATGTCTGGTTTAGATTGTAAAAATATCTCCCGAACGAGGTGCTACGGCTTCAAATCCTGTTTCTTCTTTGATCCACTTGGCAAAGCGTTCACAGTTGCCCTCAGCCCCATGCATCACGTATACTTTGGGGTTGCCTTCCAATTTACTCACAACTTCCCTAAGCTCACTGGCACCAGCGTGTGACGAAAAATCAAAACGCTCAACTCGCGCCTTGATTCTGCGCATCTTGCCGTCTATGACGCAGTTTCCTTTCTCTAACAATTCATGCCCCGGGGTACCAGGAATTTGATAGCTCACCAAGAACACGGCGTTGCGATGTTTCTTCCCCAGCTTCTGCACGTAGAATGCTGCTGGTCCGCCCTTTAACATGCCAGCTGGCGATATGATCACACCAGGCTTGTTTAACGCTAAACGTCTGTCTCGCCACCCCTCTACGGCGTCGCCAAGGTGCACAGCGTCAGTGAAGAGGCGGGAATCACGAAGAAACGTAGGGTAATTCATGAGGATGCGGTTGGTTTCACGGGTCATACCGTCGATAGTGATGGGATGTTCAAAATGATACGCAGCCAGCACACACGCGATCTCCTGCGACCGACCAACGCTGAAGGCTGGAACCAGCACAGTGCCGCCGTCCTCCACAACTTCCAAAATCTTCTCCACAAACTCCTTTTCAAGGGCAGTTCGTTCCGGGTGATCTTCGTTTGCGTACGTGCTTTCTACGATAAACGCATCAAGGGCGCCGTAGTTTCTGTCAGCAGCCTTAAGCAATCGGGTGTTTATGGTGTTGAAGTCGCTGGTGTAGACTAAGCGTTTACCATCAGCCTCAACCAAAGCCTGAGCGCTTCCTGGAAGGTGTCCCGAGTCCACGAGTTGAAGCTGCATATCTCCAACCACGCGGCTTTCTCTGTACACCATATACACAGCAGAACGCATCAAAGAGCGAAGTTCAAGGTATTCAAAAGGCAAGTAGTATCCTGAAAGGTGAATGAAGTCAGAAATCAACAGTTGCGCAAGTTCAAAGGTTAGACGCGTGCCGAAAACAGGTTTCTGCTCTTGGATGTGAAAAATCGGAACAGCTCCCGAATGGTCAAGATGCCCATGGGTCATTACTACACCGTCTACTTCTTTAGGCGACACATGCATTGGAAAACCTGGCTGATGATCAACCATCACGCCGTAGTCTAGCAGAATCTTGCTCTTTTCAGTCATCACAGCCACTGCTGAGCGTCCAACTTCATGAGTAGCGCCCAAAAACTGCACTTTCAACGAATGAAAGTCACCATCCAACAAACATCTGCAAATCTGCATCGGTTAATGTTCTTTCACACATAAGAAGCGGAACCCAAATTTAAATCATGCCTTAACCAAAATGGGCTTCACCATCTTGTTCTTAATAGCTTTCAAAATGCTTTCTACATTTGGATCCGCTTCGATCTCTGTATATGCCTTCCACATTTGATAAACGTGATGAGCATCGCTTCCTCCAACACCAGGCAGGTTCGTCGTTTTCGCCAATATTTCAGCCATCCTTCTCTCTTCATCAGACGAGTCAGGGTTCAGAACCTCAACTGCGCCCAACCCATTCGGAATCTTCTTGGCCGCATCTCTGATTCCCCCTCCCCTATATGGATGCGGCACAACAAGGACGCCGCCTCGAGCCTTAGCGAAATCAATGACGCTTTCCAAACTGCACCAGTAGGCTGGCTTCTCAGTCACGCCGAGGATGATTACGTCACCCAGCATTGTTCCCACCTCAACCCCTGGAACAACTACCACATCAGGATAAACAGCAGCAAACTTGCGGACATGGAAATACCCTTCCAGAGTGTTGTGATCAGTTATGGCTACACCTTTTATCACTGGATGAGCGTTGAGCGCAACTGCCACATGCTTCGGACTGATTGAAGCGTCGAAAGAAAACCGAGTGTGTAAATGCACATCAACACATATCATGTTCACTCGCCTACTGCCTTCTGCACAGCATCAAACAAATCGTTCACTGCCGACTTGCTCCAAGGGTCAGCGGGATTCAAGACTGTTATTGAGACTTTTCTGTCTTTGCAAGCGCTCCCAACTGCTGAGACAATCCGGCTGCCCCAAGTTTCAGCATCGTTAAGCAGTATCACCTTCAGATAACGATTGCGTCTTATGTAGCCTGCAACCTGCTCAGCCACGTACATTATAGTTTCATAATCGAGAGGAAGCGCTACCTCGTGCTGTGACAATGGATAAATCTCATCAAGCTCTTCAGGCACGACTCCGAAAGGCGCCGCATAAGTGCACACGTGAACCCAGCTCTTTTTATCCTCATGCCTTTGTTCGACGCCTTTGATAATCTTAGAGTGCTCTCTAGACTTGTGGAAAGGTTTGGTTCGAGTCTGTGGCAAAAGAAGCAACATCCTCGCCTTTCTTGGTGGAACGTATCTATCTCTGAGCCTGTCTGCGTGACGCAGCACTTCAGGTCGAATCAAATCAACTGCCCCATAAAAGAACAAGCCGCTGCCCTTTGAAACTGGACTATGAGCCTCTAAAAAGCCACGGTATTTCCTGAGCAGTTTCAAGGCGCTGAAAAGAGCCGGATGCCCATGCGACTGCATCTCCAAATGCTCCCAAAGTCGACCTTCAACTATCGCTTGCTTTATCCTTTTGATCTCCGCCATACTTACGTAAAGGTTATGTCGAGCCAGGAACTCCTGTCGCTTCGATTTAATCATGTCTCGGACACTGCCAGGGTTGGTCCTTGTGCATAATGGGCATGAGCACGGGAAATACTCGATTTCCTTGAGTCTAATGGTTCGGGTGTCAGTCATGTAACGGTCTTGTCGAGCGTAGAGCGCATACGCAGCCGAATCAAACATGTCACAGCCTAAGCCTACGGCTAAAGCGAACATGAAAGGATGTCCAGCACCAAAAAGATGCAGTGGTCGGTCAGGAGGAAGATTCTGCTTAGCCGTCATAATCATGTCCATAAGCGTGCCGAACAAGTATTGTTCCATAACTGGCGTGGGACTTCCTAAAGCATGAATCTCAAAAGGCAATCTGCCCATCTTTTTCGCTGACTCAGCAACCAAGTCAAGATAAGCTCCACCTTGAACCGGACCAGTCCACAAAATATCGTTTCGAGTCTTAATCCTAGGCAGTTCCTTTGCTCTTTTCAATGTCTCCTCTACTGTGTGCCTCGCGTATTGCTGTGGCACACCCCAGCCAGTTGGCACATCGAGAATAACAGCGATATCTGAACCGATGCCCTCTTGAAACTGAACAATCTCCTTGTTCGTGACTGGCAAATCGCCGTAAACAAGAATCTGATAAGCACCAGAGTCGGTCATCATAACACCGTCAAAGTCTAGCAGACGATGAATGCCGATCTCAGCAGCCTTCGCCTCAGACCGCTTCCTGACAATGTAAGCGTTTGTCATAAGTGCAGTGCAGCCAAACTCTTCATGCATATCTTTTGGAGAAATGGACTGAATTGCAGGATTCACAACTGGCAACAGAACCGGAGTTTCCACTACACCGCTCTTGGTCTCTAGCTTCCCAATCCGAGCAAGCAAGTCTCTGTCCCTAATTTCAAACGCCATGAACAACCGCAAACCATTCAGCAAGACGCTTTCAGAATAATAGCGGCTCGTTATAAACCATTTTTCTTTCAACGCAAAAGTTATGGTTCCTTAAGCGTCTTTAGCAACATCAACTTCACTGATTTCCTCTCAGAATCGATGATTTGCGGCAAAGTCTAAACATCGAATTTCTAATAAGCATAAGATCCCCATCTTTACAACAAAACCGAGCAAACGTGATTTACAAATGCGCAAAATGATTCCCGTTAACAAACCATTAATCGGCAAAGAAGAAATCAACGCAGTCACCAAAGTCTTGAAAAGCGGCATATTGACAGGTCGCCTCGGAAGCGGACCAATGACCAAACAATTCGAAGGCAACTTTGCCAAGTTCGTCAGAGCAAAGCATGCCATAGCCGTGAACAGCGGAACCGCCGCCTTACACATGACACTTTGGACAGCAGATGTCAAAGTAGGCGATGAAGTGATTCTGCCCAGCTTCACATTTGTAGCCACAGCGGAGGCAGTTGCGCTAATCAGAGCCAAACCAGTCTTCGTGGACATCAAGCCAAGAACATACAACATCGATCCAGATAAAATAGAGCCGGCAATCACAAGCAAGACCAAGGCTATTATCCCAGTCGACCTGTATGGACTGCCCGCAGAGATGGACAAAATCAAAGAAATAGCCGACAGACACAACCTAACCCTAATTGAGGATGCCGCACAGGCCCACGGCGCCTCCTACAAGAAAAAACCTCCAGGTTGCTTCGCTGACATGACTTGTTGGAGCTTCTACGCCAGCAAAAACATGACAACTGGCGAGGGCGGCATGATCACCACCAACAATGATGACTATGCTGAGAAGCTTCGCCTCATAAGGTCACACGGCGAAAAAGAAGAGTACAAAGCTTCGATCCTAGGACACAACTACCGCATGCCTGAAATCGAAGCCGCAATAGGAATAACACAACTCAGGAAACTCCCAATGTTTGTGCAGAAACGCCGAATAAACGCGCAAGCGCTCAGTGAAAGACTGCGCGACGTTAAACAACTAGTTCTCCCAGCTGAGCCGAGAGGTTGCAGAAGCAGCTGGTACTTGCACACTGTCAGGATTCGAAGGGGTGGAGCCAAGAATAGAGACAGAATTGTTGAAGACTTGAGAAAGAAAAGTGTGGGCGCAGCGGTTTACTATCACACGCCGATTCACCAGATGCCATGCTATCAGCAATTTGGAACCTACATGTTGTCAAATACCGAAAAAGCTGCTCAGCAAGTTTTCTCACTGCCAGTTCATCCTGAAGTGACCAGCAAAAACATACAATACATAGCCAATGCAGTCAAGATTGCTGTCAAAGAACACGCTAGTTAAGTCATTCCTCAGAGATTTGATCGGGGTTCCTCAACCTTCTAACAACTTGAGGATTCAACGCAACATGGTAACTCTTGCGTCCGCCCGACGTAGTAGTAGTGTAATAGTCCAGTTTCTTCCCAGTCAGAAAGGCGCGAATCGTGCGGCTTATGTTCTTTATAGTTAGCTTCTCATGTTTTATCTCAGGGTCTAATTCACTGTAAAGCCACTTGGGATTAAGCGTGTAAATAACTTCTGCAGGAGACCTTGGCTTGTAATAGGCTTCCATGTCGTCAACGAGCCGCTTGGCAATCATATAGTAAGGATACTGACGCTCCCTTATCAACCTCAGATAGTTGACAACTATCCTCGGCGCCTCTCCCTTGGGCATAGACCTCTAAGATAACATGTGAAACAGAGATTTAAATGCCTGTCCCTCTGTTCATACATGCGAGTATCCATATTTTCCATAGTTGTCTGCTGAACGGCAACAACTTTGAAAGCTACTACGAAGTGCTTTTAGCGTCTGAAACATGGTATTACCTTCTCGGCAAAGAGACTCGAAGTTTCCTTAAGTTCACCCGGGGAAACTTGAAAGTTGATCACAAAATGGCGACATCCCGCCTTGACGTACTCGTCGATTTTGCCGATGGCGTCTTCTGGTGTGCCAATGATGTAAGGCGACTTGTCCACAACTTCGTCGGGTAGCTTCTGAGCTGTCTCCATCCAAGTCTTGGCATGTTCAGGAAATACCAGTTTGAAGGTCATCTCGAAATCATAGGTTGGCGGTTTAAAGCCTAATTTCTCGATGATCTTGGGTCGTGAGAGCAAGAGCATTTTCGCTTGAGGAAGCACTGCTTTTCTAATGGCATCTCTGTCTTTTCCAATGGCGACATATGTGAAATGAGCAGGCTCAATAGCATCAGGATTGCGCCCATGCTGCTTCGCCATGTTTCTGATTTTCTTGAGATCATTAGCATACTCCGTGGCGGGCAGGTTAGCTGGAAGCCATCCGTCGCCGTATTTCGCCACCATCTCCATTGTTCTAGGCGAACTGGCAGCGACGAAGATTGGAACGGTTGGTCTGAACTTTGTTTCCGATGTGGGGACTGAGGGTTTTGGTTGAATGAATGCTTTATGCAGTTTGTAGTAGTTTCCATCGTAGTCGATGAAGTCTTCACTCCAGAGTCTCCTGATGATTTCAAGGGCCTCTTCAGTTCTTGCCACCGGTTTGTCGTAGGGTATGCAGTAGGGCACTAGGTTCATGGCTTCGCCAATGCCTATGCCCAATATTGCCCTGCCTCCTGAGATTATGTCAAGAGTGGCGACTTTCTGAGCCAACGCAGCGGGATGGTAACGGTAAGTGTCGCTTACACCTGTCGCCAGCTTTATCCTCTTAGTATGAATGGCAAGGGCTGTCAGTGTACACCATGCTTCCAGAGCATCCCACCTTCTGACGCCCGTTGCGACTAAGTGGTCTGGGGTCCAATATGAATCAAAACCGACTTTTTCAGCTGTTGCGGCTACATCAAGTATGGTGCTCCACGGGTAGTTGGGACCTTCAATTCCAAACATTATTCTTTCTTTTGAATCCATTTGACTACACCCTTGTTATTCGCTTGAGAGTCTGAATTCGTAAGCTGTCTTGTCGTGCGGTAATTTGACTGGAACAAGCTTAAGTCCTATTCCAGGTTTGATCTTATCTTCGCTTACATCCTTGCTTATTCTTGCCAAGGTTTTCAACCCCTCACTTGACTCGGCGATGGCTAGTATGTAAGGCGTGTCTTCTTCGAAGCCTGTGGGAGCAAAATGCGCTTTTGTGTAAGTTAACAGTGTCCACTCGTTGTCTATCTCCTTCCAATTCATCTGGTCCTTTGACAGGCAGTTGCTGCAGTCCATTCTTGGCGGAAAGTACACTTTCTTGCACACTCTGCATTGAGTTGCCTCAATCTTGCCCTTTTCCAGATAGTCCGCGAAATCCTTAACCTTGGTCTCGGCTGTGTAGTTGACTTTGCCGAATTTTTCGAAGCCCATTTAAGCTCACCTCATCTGCCGAATACTATCACGTTTCCGTAGAGGCCCACGCCTCCGATGTTGTGAACCAATCCTATCTCTGCGCCTTTCACCTGCAACTTACCAGCATCACCTCTGAGTTCCATGACAATTGTTCGAACTTGAGAACCGCCTGTAGCACCAATTGGGTGTCCTTTTCCAAGCAGTCCACCGTCGATGTTCACAGGCATGTCGCCGTCAATGTAGGTTTGAGCTTCTTCAATCAGCTTGCCCCCATTTCCAGGCTTACAGAACCCCAAGTTCTCATAAGCCATAATCTCAGCAATCGTGAAACAATCATGAACCTCAGCTACGTCTATGTCCCTAGGTTGGATACGAGCCATCTTATACGCCTGCTTCCCGGCTTCGACAGCACAGTTCAAGCCAGTAAGACTTGCCTTATTAGCCAATGAAAGACTGTCGCTTGCCGCACCCAAACCCAAAATCTGAACAGGCGTGTCAGTTATTTTCTTCGCCTTGTCCGAGTTCGCTAGAATTATGCAAGAGGCTCCGTCTGCATTAGCACAGCAATCATAGAACTTAAGCGGTGCGGCTATAGCCCTAGCGCCCAAGCATTCTTCCAGGGAAACCTCTCTTTGAAATATGGCTTTAGGGTTTAGAACCGAGTACTTGCTGCTCTTCACCTTCACTCTTGCCATCTGCTCTTCAGTCATGCCGTATCTTTGCATGCGTGCTCGAGCGAAAAGTGCGTATCCAGCAGGCATTGACAAGCCGAACGGAGACTCCCACATGATATCGGCGCCTCGCCCCATTCGTTCCTGAACCTCAGTTGAAGAAAGCTCAGACATCTTTTGGAATCCGACCACCGCGACCACATCGTTCAGACCTGACTTGATCAAGCCGTAAGCAGCACGTATACCGGTTGTACTCGAGGCGCACACTGACTCAACATAAAACGTCGGCTTAGGATTCAACCCCAAATACTCAGCTATGGCACCAGCAGGAGACCGCTGTTTATCATATTCTGGAGCTGAGCAGACTATTGAGCCGTCGATATCTTGAACCTGAAGGTTCTTAGCATCTTCAACGGCTTCCTTAAAGGCTTCGAAACACAACTCCTTAATCGATACTCCGCAAGCTCTTGTGAAAGCTGTCTGACCGACTCCAACAACTGCCACGTTGCTCATGCTTCACCCAGCTTGAAACCATAATGCAGTTTTGCCAATTTAATTAACCTTGCCCATCATGCTGTCCAGCAAAGATTTTAGGCAACTATTCCGTAACAAGTCCTCCCCTAGAGTGTCAAGAAAGCATGTCTGACCTCATTCTCACACTGATTCAAGATTTCTTAACAAACTCTAAGGCTTCCATAGATGCCTTGCTAAAGGAATTGTATTACTTTCAAGGGGAAAAACTGGGCAGTGTAACCTTCTTTACGGTTGAAGGAAACAATAGACAGCCGATTCGATGGGGCAAAGGACACTTTTTCTTGCGATGCTCCACAGAATACGCAAACCCACAGCTAACAGTTGAAGAACTGCAGGGAATCATAACGGCACGTCTCCTCGAGACTTGCTGCAACTATATGGCAGAAAGAAAGCAAACAGAGGTTGGTCAGAGCGATATTGCTGAGATTTCTGAACTGTTAAAGAAACCCTCGAAAGGCATGGTCATTCCGTTTCTGCTGAACACTGATGATGTCGAACCAGACAGATACTCGATAAATCCGTTCAGAGCCTCCATCGTCGAAAGTGGTCAAAGCGCTTTTCCGGCAGCCTCAGTGGTTACTGACCAATTGAAGGTAGACCAGAATTTCCTTGCTAAGTATGAAGGATCGCTGATAACAAAAGATGAGGTGGAATCGATTGAGCAGCATCTCAAAGAAGGATCAACGAACTACTTAGATTTTGTAGATGCTGTAAAATACGACACGCTGAGGAAAACCTCTGAGGTCTTAGGAATAGATTTGCGCATCCCCGCCCTTCGAATGCCGTTAGAATTGTTGAAAAACGAAAAACCCACAGATCCCATGCACAAATTAATAGAAGCCAGCCACCAGAACTACAACACAATAAGAACCATATACGAACTAATGGGAAGAAACATAGGAAAAAGAAAAACGCTTCTACTCACTGTTCCTCACTCACCAAAAGGATTTGGATCCAAGCGGGCAGTTCAAGGAAACATAGCCTTCAGACAAGAGTCCTTTGAGCAGATCAAAGTCAAGTACAAGACAACGTTGCTTTACGCCAACGAACTAGATGTCAAGGAAACTGATGTCAGCGTCGCTAAGGCAGACGACAGCTTCTCCGTAGATGCAGGCAAAATAGTGAACTATGACTACTCTCAGACGCCCTCATCACCTCAATTCGCCTTGTATGCAACCTTGTCACCTGAGGATGCCGCCATCTGGCACGGCATAGGCGTATTTGGCGGAGTCGAACTCATAAGAAGCATTGTTTCCATTCGCTCAGCATGCCTGAGGAGAACTATACTTGAAGGAGTTTCCTGCCGGGGCAACAAGGCGCCGCTGCAATTCAACCTAGTTCCGGAGAAAATGTGGCGTCACCCGAAACACAGAAACATAGATGCAAGTGTTGGTTGCGTTCAGGACTTGCAGGGGCTAGTAAAGATGGGAACGTGTGTTGCGCCTTTGTCTGTCGAGGAAAGACTAAGCGCGTAGCTGAAAGGTTCGCAACCATCCGCATTTCACGGTTCTGCCATGAATTCAATGAATTCCTCAAGTGTGCGTTTCTCTAAGGTGTAATTGGTTTTTCTCTCGTAGCCAATAGTTGAGCTCGGTCTGCTCCCGTAATCATGCCCAGGATAAACCTCCACGCTGTCATCTAGAGACAGTATCTTCTCGAAAAGAGAATAGTACATGTCCTTGGTACTACTTCCTGACAGGTCTGTTCTCCCGCATTCACCTACGAAAAGTGTGTCACCGGTAAAGAGTTTGCCGTCAACCAGAAGACAGATGCCATCGGGCGTGTGACCAGGTGTATAGATCACCTTTACTTTGAGTTTGCCAACCTCAAGGTTGTCTTGATCTTTGACGGCTATGTCCTTCTTACCTGGCGATTTTGTGTGGGCGACGATTTTGGCGCCTGTTTTTTCTTTCATTTGGCTGTTGCCAGCAGTGTGGTCTCCGTGTGAATGAGTGTTGAATATGTACTTCATCTGAACTTTGAGTTGCTGAACCTGCTTCAAGATTTTTTCCACATTGTATCCAGGGTCAACTACCGCTGCTTCTCGAGTTGTTTCGTCTCCGAAAATGTAGGCGAAGTTTTTTCCTTCGCTAAGAGGGATCTGTGCGAGTATCATGGTGTACGCCAACGGCTTCAGCTAGCCTTGCTAGGTCCTCTTCGCGCATCCATTCTGTTCGTAAATACATGTAGATTTCTTTCTCGGTCATGCCGAGTCGTCGGGCTTCTTTGACAGCATGCTTGTAAGCCTCAATCTCCGTCGGTCTCTCCACATAGTCATAGCGGTTGTCGAAGAGCTTCTGACCCTGCATGTATTGTTTTACATGGACCAACTCGTGGATTATGTCCAGGTATATGTCTCTTTCACTGCCGCTTTTTAGATAGTATGCGCTGATTATGAGGTGGCCATCCTGCTCGTCCACGCCCATGTACCCGCGACGGGACACAAACTCCACTTTCAGTTCGTTGAGTATCTTTTCTGTCTCCTCGCCGAACACTTCTCTGACTGCCTCAACTTTCTCGAACCCTTGAAAGTGATCGGTGAATTTGTGAAGTACTATGTTGACGTCGCGGCGGATTTTCACATTGAGGAACTTGGACACCTCTATGGGATTTTAAAGATTGAATTGCAGCCCTTTTAATAAGATTATTCTTTAAGACAATAGAAACAATACAGAGCGTCTAACTGTACAAATAGGCTAGATCTCGAAATGGAAAACATCCACGTTCGAAAAATGACTTCAAGCGACATTGCATTCGCGATACGATTAACCGACACAATGCACTGGGACCTCACACAGAGAGACTTCAGATTTACTATGGCGTTGGAGGCTGAAGGCTCTTTTGTTGCGTTAGACGGCAGCAAGAAAGTGGGAATGACAACCACCGTCCAGCTTGGTAAGATAGGCTGGATCGGCAACGTGATAGTGGACACGGCGCATCGTTCGAAGGGACTAGGCGCCCTGTTAGTGAGATATGCAATAGACTATCTGCTGAAAAAAGGCGTCTCCGCTATAGGACTCTATTCTTACGTTAACACTGTGCCGTTCTACGAGAAACTGGGCTTTGAACCCGATTGCAGCTTCGTTCGTCTTGCTGGACAGGTACCAGAAGCGCACGTTGACATAAAATCGATTAGAATGATGACTGACGATGACTTGGGGGCTGTTCTGGATCTTGACACACAGTGTATGGGCTGGAACAGGGAACGATTGTTGAAGCGAATATTCAGGAGTTCAAGGGATTTGTGTTACGCTGCATGGGAAGGCAATGTCTTGCTTGGTTTTATCATGGCTGACTGGTATAAGCAGGAGGTCGGACCTTGTGTTTGTCGTCCTACCCATGCCGAAGAGGCTGTGAATCTTTTAAATGCTGTGCTCAGCAAGCTGGTTGGTGTTGAAGTTCGAGTAGGCGTCTTGGAAACGTGGCGGAGCATTGTTGATGCGCTTAGGGAGATGACTTTCAAGGAGGAGTTTAAGGTTGTGCGGATGTTTTGGGGCGATAGGTTAAAGGACACAAGTTGTCTGTTGGCGATGGAGTCGCTGGAGAGAGGCTAAGCCAAAGCGTTACTTGATGAGGCTCTTTTTCATCAGGTTTATTGACAGAACAAAGAAAGAAGGTGCTGTGGCTAGCACCCAAGCGAGGCTAAGCAGCAGATTCACCCTTAAGCCTTCAAACATTATAGTTCTTAGGATGAGACAATCAGAAAATGAACCTAGAGCTCATGCACAGCGTAGACAAACAATTAAAAAATGGGCAGTTGTAGGCGATCAGAAGAGGTAGCTTTTGTTTAGCCAGTCTGGATACCATTTGTAGTAGTCTAACGGCTTTGCTTGCTTCAAACCTTTGTATGTGGCTTTTGCCAGTGTTATATTGCCCCGTCTGTCCTTGTATAGTTTGACCAAGCCTCTGGCTTCAAGCGATGTCAAGAGTTGGTTTAGTTGATCGTCGCCTATGTTGCTGAACCTTTCTTTGAGGTCTGTTCTGCTCATGTACAAGCCTGGGTTGACTCTGTAGTCTTCAGCAAGCACTTCAAGCAATGTAGTTTCGTTCGCTTCTTTCACAACAACAGGTTTGTTGGTTGAGATTGGTACGTTGAGCTTGGGGTGTACGTGGCGATGTGGCATTTTTAACTCATTTGCCATAGCGCGTGTTCCCTGCCGATATAACACCATGCGCATTACTTCGCTTGTGCCTGCACCAAGCTGATTCACTTTGGCGTCGCGCATGAAAGTTTCAAGCGGGTAGAATCGGGTCCAGCCGTCGCCTCCCATCACTTGCTGTGCCTCGCTTACAAGTCTCTCATACGCTTCGGAAGCGTACAATTTGGCCAAGGTTGCTTCTAGGATTGCATCAACGTTCAAGTCCATCATGTAGGCTGAATAGTACGTGAGCAGGCGTGCTGTTCGCAACTGCGCTATTATGTCAGCGATTTTGAACTGGTTAACCTCAAACTCGATTGTCGGCTCCCCAAACTGAATACGCCTCTGAGCGTGTCCAACAGCGTATTTCATAGCTTCACGCATCGGTCCCAACATGCCAGCCGCGAAAAGGTTGCGTTCGAAGTTCAGCCCATCAACCACAACTTTCCAGCCCTCTCCCTCTGCGCCCATTCGATTGGCAACGGGCACTTTGACATCGTCGAAGCTAAGGTATCCGTTCGGCAAGCCTATCCAGCCGCCGAGCTCATTAATCTTTTCAACTGTAAACCCTGCCATGCCTTTCTCGACTATGAAAGCGCTGAGGTGAGCGAATTTTGCCTTGTCTTCTGGTCGTTCGCTTGTTCTAGCATACACCGTGTAGATGTCGGCTAATCCAGCATTTGTAATGAACCTCTTCTTGCCGTTTAGAACATAATTATCGCCTTCACGAGTAGCAGTGGTTTCAATTCCGCCAGCGTCTGAACCGATTGAAGGCTCAGTGATGCATATCGCGCCCATCTTTCCCTTCGCGATTTCAGGCAGCCACCTCTGTCTCTGTTCCTCGTTGCCGAATTTTAGCAGCTGTTCCACACCGCCGAACATGGTTACAGAGTAAGCACCCACAAGAGCCGCGCAAATACGGCTTAACTCCTCAGCCACAATGCAGCAGCCCGTTACTCCTGTTTCTGTGCCTCCATATTTGGCTGGGATGGGCGCGCCGAACCATCCTCTATCTGCAACCTCTTTCATGACATCTGTTGGAAACTGCTGAGTCCAAGCCACCTCTTCGCCGCGCGAAAGGTTCTCGTCGGCGAATTTCTTAGCTTCTTCAGCCAGTTTCGTCTGTTTCTCATTCCACCATGGATATGTTTCCATCGTGATTGGGCACCCGCTATTGTAAGACTATCAAGAATGATGATGACTACACTTAAAACTTGCCTAGACAAAGGCTAATCGAAAATCCTTTATGACTAGCTTATCTTAGTTTTGATGCTGGTGTTCGTTCTGAAAAAAACCGGTGGCGTGAATGTTCCTACGAAGATAGGGAAGAGAGACGGCAAAGTAGTCGACTTTGACCAAAACAAAATCGTCGAGGCTATATGGAAAGCTGCCAAAGCGGTTGGAGTTACGGAACGCCAACTCGCGGTCAAGTCAGCCGCACAAGTCCTTGAGCGCTTAAGAAAGCAACTCAAGCCAAGGGAGATTCCAACTGTAGAGCAGGTTCAGGATCTAGTTGAGATGACACTTATCGCTAATGGACATGGTAGCACCGCTAAAGCTTACATTCTGTACAGGCAGAAGAGAACGGAAATTCGCAAAGCTAAAGCAATGCTTGGCATCGTCGACGAGTTGAAGTTGCCCTTAAACTCGATTCTAGTACTTGAAAGACGATACTTGCAAAAAGACGAGAATGGTAAAGTGGTCGAATCGACAGGGCAGATGTTTAGGCGAATAGCCAAAGGCATAGCTGAAGTTGACAAGAAGTATGGAAAAAGCGACCGTGAAGTCAAAGCACTGGAAAATGAATTCTACCGGATAATGGCCGGTCTTGAGTTTATTCCTAATTCGCCTACACTTATGAACACTGGTACGTATTTGAGGCAGCTTAGCGCCTGCTTCGTCCTACCGGTAGAGGACTCGATTGAGAGTATTTTTGACACGCTTAGGGCAGCAGCCCTCATTCACAAGACTGGCGGTGGCACTGGCTTCGCGTTTTCTAGACTGAGACCAAAAGGAGACATGGTTAAAACCACAGGCGGAATTGCCTCAGGTCCACTCTCTTTCGCCACGGTCTACGACACGGCGACCGATGTGGTTAAACAGGGCGGACGTCGAAGAGGCGCCAATATGGGCGTTCTGCGGGTCGATCATCCTGACATAATGGATTTCATCGTGGCTAAGGAGAAAGAGGGTGTTCTTCGCAACTTCAACATATCCGTGGGAGCAACCGACGAATTCATGCGCATGGTTGAGAAAGACGCGGACTTTGAACTGATCAATCCGAGAAACGGGCAAGAAGCCAAGAAGCTGAAGGCTAGAGCGATTTGGAACCTGATCATAATGATGGCTTGGAAGAACGGCGAGCCCGGCGTCATCTTCTTGGACACCATAAACAAGTTCAACCCGACACCACGGATTGGGCAGATCGAGGCAACAAACCCCTGTGGAGAACAACCGCTACTGCCTTATGAGTCCTGCAACCTCGGAAGCATAGATGTGAGCAAATTCGTGACTGAAGCGGGCAAAATGGATTGGAATCGGCTGCGCGAAACTGTAGGGGTTGCAGTGAGGTTCCTAGACAACGTGGTCGATGCCAACGTCTACGTTCTGCCCGAAATAGAAGCAATAACCAAGGGCAACCGGAAAATAGGCTTAGGCATCATGGGTTTCGCAGACATGCTTATCAAAAGAGGCATCAGGTATGACACAGAGGAGGGCTTGAAAGCTGGCGAAGAACTCATGAAATTCATAAACGACCAAGGGCACAGAATGAGTGTAGAGCTGGGTGAAGAGAAAGGCGATTTCCCAAACTTTCAAACTAGCACTTTGAAGAAGAGCTGGAAGACTCATCGCAACGCCACGGTAACAACTGTTGCGCCAACGGGCACAATCAGCATAATCGCAGGCTGCTCGCAGGGCATCGAACCTCTTTTCGCCATCGCGTACGTCCGCGAAATCGCTGAAACGCTCGGACGCAGCCTGGTTGAAGTCAATCCACTGTTTGAGAATATTGCCTTGCGCGAGGGCTTCTATAACGAGGAATTGATCAAGGAAATCTCTAGACGCACTTCAATACAAGACTTGAAGGATATTCCACAGAAATGGCGCCAATTGTTCGTGACAGCACACGATATCAGCGCTGAGATGCATGTGCGCATGCAAGCAGCTTTTCAGAGATACACTGACAACGCTGTTTCGAAGACCATTAACTTCCCAAACTGGGCAACTCCCAATGATGTTGAGAAAGCGTATATGCTGGCCTGGAAGCTGGGCTGCAAAGGCATAACAGTCTACCGCCACGGTAGCCGGGAAGTGCAAGTGTTGAGACCGATAGAAAGTGAGGGCACGGTCGCCGACTACAGCAGAAGCTGCCCCACCTGTATCTAGAAAACCTCTCAATGTGGTAGAGCCGAAGACACATTACCCGTTGAGAGATGACTAGAGAGAACGAGCGTGTTGACGTCAACTTATGTAGGCATTATATTTTACACGTTCTGTTCTGTCCATTTTGAGCCTGCCAAGAAGCCCGACCAGCATAAAGTCGAAGGTGCCGCCCCACAGCAGCCATCTTAATTTGTGATAAGTATGAAGCAACTCTAATCCTCTGTCAGTTGTCTTGTAGTAGGATAAGTCAGGTTTCATTTCCAACAAGTCGAGTTCGATCAGGGCTGCAACATATTTGCCAAACATTGTCGGTTTCAAGCCAGAACGATGATGAAGTTCATTTTTCTTGGCGCCTTTACTTGCCGCTCTGAGAATCTTGACCACAAGGTCGAGTTCATGCCTATTTTTAGACGTAAATTGGCCTCCGCACTATTGCCAGCTGTCAATCGACAACGTTCGCTCCGATGATATTAATGGTTGTTTCAGCATGGAGAATATTGCAGAATCAAGTTGAATATAGCACTAGAACAACCTCAAGGGAAGAATCTAGGCTGGCAGAGAACAACGTGAAAAGAAGAGAAAAGGAGAGTGGCTAGCGCCTTATTCTTCCTAAAGGAAAGAGTTAGAATACGACTATTGGCTCTTCTTCGAGCTTTTCAGGCTTTGGCGGTTCCTTTTTTTCCTCTACTGGCGGTTCTGGTTGCGCTTGGGGTTGCTCTGGTGGTTGAACTTGGTCTGGCTCTGGTTGCTGATCAGACTTTGAGGCTTCTTCTTGCGGCTGACTTGGCTGCTGTTCTGCCTTGGTTTCCGTTTCAGTCTGTGTTTGT
>Ga0315309_1000907_pt1 | contig 18024 bp, 17 predicted proteins | sample TDP4_MG_FD_203080 | JGI IMG/M metagenome (GOLD analysis project Ga0315309, IMG submission 203080) | Freshwater sediment microbial communities from Lake Towuti, South Sulawesi, Indonesia - TDP4 | ecosystem: Environmental > Aquatic > Freshwater > Lake > Sediment | place: Indonesia: South Sulawesi... | reverse complement strand
CGACCAGGCGCACGCCGGGCAGTACCATTGACAAGGCCCCACGTATTGAGGAGCCGGATGAGGGGAAACTCTCACGTCCGGTTCTGAACCGGCGGCGGGGTGGGCGACCGCCCCGCCGACCGTAACCAGCCGATACCGCTTTCGGCAGCGCAGCTGAAGCGCAAGCGGTTGGGCTGAAGCACTCGTTGCCCTTGGTGAAAATGGACTGATAGGGCAACGCAAAACACACTACTGTCGGTGTTAACCAACTATGAAATACGTAGACGAGTATAGAGACGAGGCAACAGCGCAGCGGTACGTCGAGGCCATCCGGCAGACGGTCACCCGGCCCTGGACGCTGATGGAAATCTGCGGCGGGCAGACCCACACCATCCTCAAGTACGGGCTGGACCGGATGCTGCCCAAGGAGGTGACCCTGGTCCACGGCCCCGGCTGCCCCGTTTGCGTGACCCCGGTGGAGCTTTTGGACAAGGCCATCGCCATCGCTTCTCGTCCGGGGGTGATCTTTTTCTCCTTCGGTGACATGCTGCGGGTGCCCGGTTCCCACAAGGACCTGTTGATGGTCAAGGCGGAGGGCGGGGACGTGCGGATGGTCTATTCCCCCCTGGATGCGTTGAAATTGGCCCAGCAGGATCCGGACCGGGAAGTGGTCTTTTTCGCCGTAGGGTTCGAGACGACGGCTCCGGCCAACGCCATGGCCGTGTGGCAGGCCCGGCAGATGGGGCTGCCGAACTTTTCCGTGCTTTCCGCCCACGTCCTGGTCCCGCCGGCCATCGAGGCCATCCTCAAGGCCCCTGGCAACGAGGTGCAGGGGTTCCTGGCCCCCGGCCACGTCTGCACCGTGATGGGCTACTGGGAGTACGAGCCCATCGCCGAGCGGTATCGGGCGCCCATTGTCGTCACCGGCTTTGAGCCGGTGGACATCCTCCAGGGCCTCCATAAGACGCTGAAAGCCTTGGAAGAGGGACGGTGGGAGGTGGAGAATCAGTACACCCGCTCCGTGCGACGGAAGGGAAACACCCAGGCCCAGCAGCTCATCCAACAGGTCTTTGAGGTGACCGATCGGGCCTGGCGCGGGATCGGGGTGATCCCCCACAGCGGGTTGCGGCTGCGGAAGGAGTACGCCGAATTCGACGCCGAGCAGCGGTTTGATGTCGCGGAGATGGCAGTGGAAGAGTCACCGGAGTGCATCGCCGGGCTCATCCTGCAAGGCCGCAAAAAGCCGCCCGAATGTACCGCCTTTGGCACCCGCTGTACCCCGGAGCATCCCCTGGGCGCGCCGATGGTCTCCGGCGAAGGGGCCTGCGCTGCCTATTACCGATACACAGGTGAAGCGTGATATGACAGAAGGACCAAACCCACTCGCCTTTCAGTGTCCCATCCCCATCCAGGAATACCCTGCCGTAGTCCTGGCCCACGGAGGAGGGGGACGGTTGACCCAGATGCTCATCGAGCGGATGTTCCTGCCCACCTTCCACAACCCGGCTCTGGAGACCCTCCACGACGGGGCGGTGGTGGAGGTGGAAGGCGTTCGCCTGACCTTCACCACTGACTCTTTTGTCGTCAGCCCCATCTTTTTCCCCGGCGGTGACATTGGGAAACTGGCTGTCAATGGCACGGTCAACGACCTGGCTGTATGCGGTGCCCGTCCTCTGTATCTCTCTCTGGCTCTCATCCTGGAAGAAGGGTTCCCGATGGAGGATTTGTGGCGGGTGGTGTGCTCTGTCCAAGAGGCAGCAAAAGAAGCAGGGGTAGAGGTGGTGACTGGGGATACGAAAGTGGTGGACTGGGGGAAGGGAGACGGTATTTTCATCAACACCTCAGGTGTAGGGGTCGTCCCCGAGGGGGTGGAGATTGCTCCCCGGCGGGCCCGTCCAGGGGACGTGGTGCTGATCAGCGGCGCCATTGCTGTCCACGGCATCGCCATCCTCTCGGTAAGAGAGGGGCTAGAGTTTGAAACAACCCTGGAGAGCGACACGGCTCCCCTCAACGGCCTGGTGGAAGTGATGCTTCGAGCCGGCGGACCGCAAGTGCATGTGCTGCGAGACCCCACCCGGGGCGGGGTGGCCAGTGCTCTCAACGAGATCGCCGCCAGCGCAAGGGTGGGGGTTGTGCTGGAAGAGAGCCACATTCCCGTCTGGGACGAGGTGAAGGGGGCGTGTGAGATTCTGGGGTTGGATCCCCTCTATGTAGCTAACGAGGGCAAATGTCTGGCCATCGTGGCGGAGGAGGCAGCAGAGGCAGCCCTGGAGACGCTGCGCTCTCATCCTCTGGGCAGGGAGGCGGCCATCATAGGGCAAGTGGTGGAGGAGCATCCTGGCACCGTGATTCTGCGTAGCCAGGTGGGAGGTAAACGGGTGGTAGACATGCTCAGCGGCGAACAGTTGCCGCGAATCTGCTGAGAATGCTGTAATAAAACAACAGGCAGGCAGCAGTATCGAGCCTGGCCTGCGCTTTTCTCTTGACAACACGTCCAATTCGTGATACTATTCGCACACGGACTCGGTCATTCTGTGAAACCATTGCATTTACACTGACCTAAATGGACGCGCCGTTCACAGGCGGAGTCCTAGAAGGGGTAAAGGATTATGCCATTGAAAGTAATTGACAAGAAAGACATAGGCTCCTTCGTGACAAGCATCATGGAGGAGATGGAAGTCGTAGGGCCGGTGGCCCAAGACGGCAAGTTCGTCTTCAGCCCAATAGACGATTACTCCCAACTACGCCTGGACTGCCCTATCACCCTGCTTCCCCCCAAGCAGTACTTCCTCCCCCAGGAAGAGCCCATCCTCAAGTATAAATTGGGTGAGGCGGTGAGGAGCGAACCGGTGATCGAGGCGAAACCCCGCGTGATCATGGGCGTGCATCCCTGTGACATCAACGCCACTTGGCTCCTCGACCTGGCCTTCTCCACAGACAACCTGGATACCAACTACATGGAGAAGCGCAAGAAAGCCCTCATCGTCGGGCTCGACTGCAACGAGCCCTGCGATGAACACTCCTTCTGCAAGAGTATGGGGACCCTGACAGTGGAGGGAGGGTATGACCTGTTCCTGACTGACATCGGGGATGCCTACATGGTGGATTACGGCTCACCAGCGGGGATGGAGCTCCTGGCCAGACACAAGGGCGCGCGGGAGGCAACCGAGACGGATATGTCTCGCTTCAGGGCCGTTCAGGACGCCAAGTGGCCCAAGTTTACCTACAAGCTGGAAATGAACATCAGCGACCTGCCCAATCTGTTGGCGATCGGCTACGACAACCCCATTTGGGAGGAACTGGGAAAGAAGTGTCTGGCTTGCGGGGCCTGTACCCTGGTCTGTCCCACCTGTTACTGTTTCGACGTCATAGACAGGCTGGCACTCAACCTGAAAGAGGGGCAACGCCTGCGCATCTGGGACTCTTGCCAATTGCCCGAGTTCGCCACCGTAGCCGGAGGGGAGAATTTCCGCAAAGCCCGTTCCAGCCGGCAAAGGCACCGGTTCTTCCGGAAGGGGAAATACCTGACGGAGATGTTTGGCAAGATGGGTTGCGTGGGCTGTGGGCGTTGTGTGCGTTCCTGCCTGGTACACATAGATCCCATTGAAGTGTACAACACCTTGAGGCGTACCTGCGCCCCTGGTGGATGGGCCCAGCGAGAGGTAGCAGCATACCAACAAGGATCCTGACCCAGAGACCCTTAGGGTTTCCGAAACCCTAAGGGTCTGGATTGGAGGCTTGAGAAATATGACAGATCAAGGTATAAGCTCTCTTTACCAGCCTACTCTGGCTGAGATGGTTAAGATAGAGCAACTGACCGAGACAGAGAAACTTTTCACCCTGTATCTGAAAGACGGGCGTGACCTGGGACACCGGGCTGGCCAGTTCGTGGAGGTCTCTGTCTTTGGCATCGGTGAGGCTCCTATCTCCGTTACCTCCTCACCAACCCGCAACGGCACCTTTGAGCTGTGCGTGCGTCAGGTGGGAGACGTAACGGGGGCCTTGCATCGCATGAAGCCAGGTTCCATAGTGGGCATCCGTGGTCCTTTCGGCAACGGCTTCCCGGTGGACAAGATGAGGGGCAAGGACCTGCTCTTCGTCCCCGCCGGTATAGGCCTGCCTCCTTTGCGCTCTCTCATCAAGCAGGTTCTAGACGAACGCGAGTCCTTCGGGCGAATCATCATCCTCTATGGAGCCAGAAACCCCTCGCTGCTTCTGTTCAAGGATGAACTGGCCAAATGGGAAGCCAGAGACGATGTGGAGTTTCACGTCACAGTGGACCGGGGCGATGAGAGCTGGACTGGCAATGTGGGAGTTATCACCACTCTCTTCCCCAGGATCACCATAAACCCCCGCAACACGGTGGCCGTGACGGTGGGCCCGCCCATAATGTATCGGTTCGTACTCATAGAGCTTCTGAGCAAAGGGATACAGGACAGCCGCATCTTCCTCTCGTTGGAGCGCAGGATGAAGTGCGGTCTCGGCAAATGCGGCCACTGTCAGATCAACAACGTATACGTCTGCCAGAAAGGCCCCGTCTTCAGCTACGCTCAGTTGAAGGAGCTGCCAGAGGCAATATAGAGGAGAGATTGGAGAATGGAGAGTGGAGAATTGATGAAACCCAGAATCGCAATATTTGACTTTGGGTGCTGCGAGGGTTGTCAGTTACAGATCGTTAACCTGGAAGAAGAACTGCTAGACCTCGTCGGGCTGGTGGACGTGGTCAGTTGGCGGGAGGCCACGACGGGACATTCTGACGAATATGACATCGCTATCGTCGAGGGGTCTATTACCCGCGAGGCGGAGATGGAACGCCTGAAAGGCATCCGCCAGAATGCCAAGGTCCTGGTGGCTTTGGGTGCTTGTGCCCACATTGGGGGTGTCAACTGTCTGAAGAACTTTTTCGAAATAGACGAAGTGCTGGAATACGTCTATGGTGAAGACGCCAAGCATTTCGACTCGATCCCTACCCGACCCTTAAGCGCCGTGGTGCCGGTAGATTACGCTGTCCCCGGCTGCCCCATTGACCGCAAAGAGTTCGTGGAGGTGGTCAAGGCCCTGCTCCTGGGCAAGAAGCCCCCTATCCCCAACTATCCTGTCTGCGTAGAGTGCAGGACGAAAGGGAACGTCTGCGTCTTCGACAAGGGGATGACCTGCCTGGGGCCGGTGACCCGGGCTGGATGCGGGGCTATTTGCCCTACCTACGGCAACAGTTGCGAAGGTTGCCGGGGCCTGGTGGACGACCCCAACCTCGACTCCCATAAAGAGGTTTTGCAAGAGCATGGCCTCACGGTGGAGCAAATGCTGAACAGCTTCCGCATGTTTGACGGCTACATGGAGGTGGCTAAATGAAAGATGGCAAGATCAACGTCCACTATGTGACCCGGGTTGAGGGACACGGCAACATCGTGGTTGACCTGAAAGACGGTGCCATCAAGGAGCTACGCTGGGAGATACCCGAAGCGCCCCGCTTCTTTGAAGCGATGGTGCGGAGCCAGAGCTACGCTGATGCCCCTCACATCACCTCCCGCATCTGCGGTATCTGCTCTATCGGTCATACGATAGCTTCCTTACAAGGAATCGAGGCTGCTCTAGGCGTCCAACCCTCGGAGCAGACGGCTCTCTTGAGGAAGCTGATCCTGCACGCGGAAACGGTACAGAGTCATACCCTGCATGTCTTCTATCTGGCGGCCCCCGACTTTCTGGGGGTGAACAGTGTTGTTCCTTTGGCGACCACTCACAAGGAACCGCTGCTGCGAGCCATCCGTTTACATCGCCTGGCCAATGAATGGAGCGACCTGCTAGGTGGCCGCACCACGCACCCTATCACCATGGTGGTGAACGGCTGGACCCGCCTCCCCACGCAGGATGAACTGCGGGCCCTGCGCCAGCGGCTGACGGAGGCCATCCCCGACCTGGAGGCCTGGGTAGAGATCTTTAAAACCCTGGACATCCCCGATTTCGAGCGGGAGACTGAGTATCTGGCCCTCCAGAGGAACGATGAGTACGCCTTCTACAATGGAGCCATCGCCTCCACAGATGGCGGCACCACCCCAATACCTCAGTACAGGGAGAAGATAAAAGAGTTCATCGTCCCCTATTCCACGGCCAAGCACGCCAAAGCGGCCCGCGAATCCTTCATGGTCGGCGCTCTGGCTCGCTTCAACAACAACTACGAGCAACTCTCCCCCCTGGCCCGCTGGGCAGCCGAAGCCATGGGCCTGAAGCCGGTGTGCTACAATCCCTTCATGAACAACGTCGCCCAACTGGTGGAAACGGCTCATTGCCTCGAAGACAGTGTGCGCATCATCAACGAGCTCCTGGCCATGGGTCTCAAAGAGGAGGACCGTAGCACTGAGATCAAGGGCGGGACTGGCGTGGGGGCGACGGAGGTACCAAGGGGTACTCTCTATCACGAATACACCCTGGATGACAACGGCATCATCACCGGGGCTAATTTTATCATCCCCACCAATATGAATCACAACAACATCGAGCGGGACCTGAAAGCTCTGGTGCCTACCATCGTGGACAAGTCCCAGGAGGAAATCACTCTGACCCTGGAGATGTTGGTGCGCGCCTATGACCCCTGTATCTCGTGCTCAACCCATCTCCTGAAAGTAGAGTTTGTGTGAAGCGGGGTAGGAATGGGATCGCTCGATTCGTCCGAGGAGGTGCGACACGTCCTGATCCTGGGCCTCGGCAACCCACTGCTGGGAGATGAGGGAATCGGCGTGCAGGTGGCCGAGGAGTTGAAAGGGCTGGAACTGCCTGACGGGGTGACGGTGGTCGAGGGGGGCACGGCCGGGCTGGGCCTTATTGGCCTGATGGAAGGATACCAGCGGGTCATCATCGTGGACGCGGTGGACATGGGCCATCCCCCCGGTCGCGTAGTCAGGTTCACCCCATCGGAAGCGCAGTTCAAAACGACAGAAGCCCCGCTGTCCCTCCACCAGATAGGGTTGGGAGAGGTGCTGGCTCTGGCCAAAGCTCTGGAGGTAGCCCCCGCCGAATTGGCCATCATCGGTATCCAACCCAACCGGGTAGAGGGTGGGATAGGGCTCAGCCCGGAGGTGGAAGGGGTAATTCCGCAGATCATCAGGATCATTCTTGACGAACTCGATGCTAGATGAGCAGCGACTTGGTCCGCCCTCGCTCTCTCAGCAACAAACAGGAGGAAGGCAATTATGGCTAACGAGAAAATCTTGGTCGTTGATGATGACCCGGATTTGGTGGAGGTGATCAGGCTGACCCTGGAGGCCAGCGGCTACCAGGTCTTCAGCGCCGCCAGTGGCACGGAGGGACTGGAGAAGGTCAAGGAGGTCCATCCCGATTTGATCATCCTGGACGTGATGATGGACTACATCACTGAGGGGTTCCAGGTCTCTTTGCAGTTGCGGAGCCCTGATCCCAAATCGAAGTATGCTCCTTATAGCAAGATACCGATCCTGATGTTGACCGCCCTCCACGACACGACGCCGCTGCGTTTTGCGCCAGACGAGGATTACCTGCCCGTAGACGATTTCGTGGAGAAGCCTCTGGAGCCAAGCGCTCTGGTGCAGAAAGTAGAGAAGCTATTGGGGAAATAGCCTGGCACCTGTCTGTGAGATCACTGGAGATATCTACCCTTTTTGTCACCGCTGTTGACAATGGGGTCATCAGCGACGGGCGGCGTGGCCCGTCACTGCATTTTTATGCGGCCTTTCTCCAGAGTTGCATGAACAGCGTTGCGTCCAAGAAGCTATGCTAGTTGCATTCTTGAGGGAAAACGCTCGATGGAAGAAAAAGGGGTTGTGCCCCCCAGGACGCCGGTTGAAGAAGAGTTGATTGGACGGGTTGCCTGGCAGATTCAATTGAGATGGTTTGCCGCCATAGGCGTCCTGGTCGCTACTTGGGTCGCCAGTTCCATCATGAAAATTCAACTCCCCCTACGGCCTCTTTACACCATTGGCTTGTCTATCCTCTTTTACAACGCCCTTTTTCAGCTCTACTTGGAGCGGCGCTTCTCGTATCCGAGCCGGGCAAAGTCTTCAGGGTACATTTACAATGCCCTTTTTCGGTTCTACCTGAAGCGGCTAGAGAGAGAGGGTATCGCCACAGCAGCCATCTTCGACCGGTTTGCCAAAGTCCAGACCAGCCTGGATTGGCTGGCTATGATTTTACTGGTCCACTTCTCAGGAGGAGTGGAGAGCCCCCTTCTCTTCTATTTCATCTTCCATATCATCATTGCCTCTATTCTGCTCTCACCCCTGGCCTGTTACTTCTTTGCCACTCTGGCTGCCCTTGCGGTGGGAGCTTTAGCTATCCTCGAATATGGGGGCCTCATCTCTCATATATCTTTGGGTTTCATCCTCGCCCCGCTTTATCAAAACGGTTTGTACATCGCCAGCGTCCTTTTCTTCTTCACAACGTGTCTATACATTTCCGTCTATCTGGCCACCTCGGTCACCATCAACCTCCGCCAGAAGGACAAGGAGTTGCTGCGTCTGCAACAGAGGCTGTCTAGCGCTTACCAGCGAATACAAACCTTGTATGATGTAACCAAAACGGTCAGTTCGACCCTCAACCTGGAGGAGGTGCTGAACCTCATCGCGCAAAGTGCGGCCGAGGCGATGCAGATCAAGGCCTGTACCATCAGGCTGTTGGACGAAAGCGGCCAGATGGTTGACACCGTCGCCGCCTACGGACTCAGCGAGCAGTATTTGACCAAGGGGCCGATAGAGGTCCAGAAGAGTCTCCATACGTATCAAACCCTCTCTTCTGGTCAACCGACCATCATCTCCGATACCTCTCGGGATAACCGCCTCCAATATCCGGCTGAGGCGAGGGCCGAGGGGATCAACTCCATGCTCTGTGTCCCTCTCCTCATCAAGGGCAAAGCTGAGGGGGTGATTTGCGTCTATGGCACTGAACCGGATCACTTCAACGAGAGCGACGCCGAGTTCCTCTCAGCCCTGGCCAGCGAGGGGGCCATCGCCATTGAGAACGCCAGAACCTATCAGGCTCTGGAGATGGCCGATAGGGCCAAGTCCGACTTTGTGCAAATGGTCACCCACGAATTGCGCTCTCCCCTTTCTGCTGTGCAGAGCATGTTGAGGGTCCTGGAAGAGGGCTATGTGGGCCCCATTACCTCCAAGCAACAGGACCTCATCCAGCGCTCGAAACGGCGTGTCTCCTTCTTGTTGGCGCTGGTCAATGACCTCCTGGACTTGGCCGCCGGCAAGATGGAGCAGCTCAAGGGTGAGAAGAAAGAGGTGGTACTCAATGAAACCATGACCAAGGTCATAGAGTTGGTGCAGACCAGCGCAGAGGAGAAAGGGCTGGAATTGGAAGTGGAGATAGCAGAAGAGCCCCTTGTCCTCGTCGGGATAGAAGATGGATTGGAACGGGTCTTTATGAACCTGGTGAGCAATGCTGTCAAGTACACTCCGGCCGGCGGCTCGGTAGCGGTGAGGGCCTGGAGTGAGAATGACCAGATAAAAGTGACGGTTTCCGACACAGGGATCGGCATCCCAGAGGAGGCCCTACCACGCATCTTCGATGAGTTCTACCGCGCCAAGAACGCCAAGGCTATGGAAATGGAGGGGACGGGACTAGGGCTGGCCATTGCCAAGGACGTGGTTGAACAGCACGGTGGCCAGATTTCGGTGAAAAGTGCAGTAGGGGAGGGAAGCACTTTCTACGTAACTCTCCCAAAGAGTTGAGAAGTATCAGGCTGACTGGTATGTATTGAGGTTTGGAGGGAAAGGGAGATGCGGGAGCAGAAGATCAAAATCGGCGGTATCATTCAGAACCGCAATCTGGCCAAAATCGGTGTGATGTCCATTCCTGACCGACCGGGTGTGGCCGGTGCTATTTTCAGTGCTTTGGGCGCCAGAGGTGTCAATATCTCTTTCATCGTTCACAACATTGACCTTAATAATCTGGACAACATCGTCTTTTGCGTAGCTCAGCAAGACCTGAGAGCAGCCCTCGAGGTCCTCAACACTGTCAAAGAAACGGTAGGGGCCAAGGAGATAGTTTATGACAGAGAGGTGGGGATCGTCTCCATGTTCGGTCCTCACTTCGGGGAACGGCCGGGCATCGCCGGCGTTATGTTCTCGGCCCTGGCCTCGGCTGGCATCAACATCCTGGCTATCAGTACCTCCATCTCTAGCACATCCTGTCTCGTTGACGCCAGCGATATGGACGAGGCGGTGCAGGCCCTTGAAGAAGCCTTCGAGTTGCCCTGAGAACCACAGTTTGTAAGCAAGGAGTAGAGCAGGTTTCTATACCTGCCTCCGAGGTGGCGGCTATGGAAAGCCGCCCTACACTTCCAGAGGATACAGCAATGAACATCACCGGTTTGAACTTTACAGCCATCGCGCCGCAAATCATCATTGTCATTACCGCCCTGGTGATCCTATTGGCTGACCTCTTCACCAGCAAGAAGAGCATTTTAGCCTATCTGAGCCTGCTGGGTGTTATCGTGGCTGCGGTGGTCTCCTGGTACATTTGGGATGGCACGGATCCCATGTTCCAGACCATGGCTGTAGCCGACGGCTACAGCCTGTTTCTGAATCTGGTCTTCCTGGTAACCACCGCCCTTTCTGTCCTCGTTTCCATCAACTACCTTGTCCGCGAGGGGATGAACTATGGCGAGTATTACACTCTGCTTCTCCTCGCCACTGGCGGTATGATGCTGATGGGCTCGGCCACTGACCTGATGACGGTCTTTCTGGCTCTGGAGATCCTGTCTATCTCCCTCTACGTCCTGGCTGGTTTGAACCGCGCGGAACTGAAATCAGGTGAATCGGCTCTCAAGTACTTTCTGCTGGGTGCCTTTGCCTCAGGCTTTCTGCTCTACGGCATTGCTTTGATCTACGGGGCTACCGGCACCACCAATCTGGCGGCGATCGTTGATTTCCTGACGGGGACCGGCACAACGTCTGGGCCCTACCTGTTCATTGGCCTGGGACTCCTTCTGGTGGGCTTTAGCTTCAAGATAGCCCTGGTGCCTTTTCACATGTGGACCCCTGACGTCTACGAAGGCGCGCCCACCTCGGTGACGGCCTTTATGTCGGTGGGCGCCAAAGCGGCTGGCTTTGCCGCTCTGGGACGCCTTCTGCTCTACGCTTTCCCCACTTTGCTCTGGGATTGGGCTTGGGCTCTGGCCGCCCTGTCGGTCCTGACCATGACTCTGGGCAATCTGGCTGCCATCGCCCAGACCAACGTCAAACGGATGCTGGCCTACTCCAGCATCGCCCACGCTGGCTATATCCTCATTGGCATCATAGCCGCCAACGAGGCAGGGATGGCGGGAGTCCTCTTCTACCTGCTGGCTTACGCTTTCATGAACGTGGGAGCCTTCGCCGTAGTCATTGCCGTAGGCCGCGAGGGCGAGCCCAACCTTGAGCTCTCCGACTACGCGGGCCTGGGATCTCGCCAGCCTCTGCTGGCGGCGGCCATGGCCGTCTTTATGTTCTCCCTGGCTGGTGTCCCACCTCTGGCCGGGTTCTTCGGCAAGTTTTATATATTTAGTGCGGCTGTGCAGGCGGGCTTTGTGGGGCTGGCCATCATGGGCGTGCTCAACAGCGTCGTCTCTGCCTTCTTCTACCTGCGGCTGATCGTCTACATGTACATGCGGGAGCCAGTTGTAGAAGCCAGGCCTGTCCTGGCCCCACCTTTGGCCCTGGCCATTGCCCTGGCGACCCTGGGCACCATCGTGCTGGGCCTCTTGCCTACCCCTTTGTTGACCCTGGCCCAGCAGTCCATCGCGATGCTGTTTGGGGCTTAGAGTCCGTCCTTTTCTTCCAGGGCGAGGCCGATGTCGAACTCACCCTGGGAGCTGTGGAGGACGCGGCCAACGTGGCGATTTGAACAGAAGAGAATGACCATGCAGCCGGATGGAGAGTCTGTGGACCGTCCGGCTGTTTTCTTCTACAGGGAGTGTCGCATAACCTGTCTCTGGAATATGAGCGAAAGGGAAGTGACAACGTAAATCGAATCAAACAGCAAGTTTTGAATTGAAAAACAAGAAATGATGCTTGCAAGAAATTGAATACTGTGTTAAAATGGACTGTGTGCGTTGAGATACAAATTTATTGAGATAGGTGTGTGGCTCTGAAGCGCGAGCCCAGATCGAATTTCAGTCTTGCGAAGGTGCCATGGACGAATTGGATAAACTCATCCTTCAGACTCTGCAGGAGGACGGACGGACTCCTTTCACCCGGATCGCCAGGCAGGCCGGCGTATCGGAAACGACCATTCGCAGCCGCTACCGAAATCTCGTTGAGGAAGGGATTATCCGCACTGTGGGGATTGTGGATCCCTACGCACTCGGTTTCCAGGCCCCAGCGCTCATCGGCGCATCGGTCGAGCCGGGCACGATAGACCAGGTCGCCAGAGCGATTGCCGAACTCCCAGAGGTAAGTTACCTGGTCATGACCTTGGGCCCTTTTGACTTGATTATCGAGGTCTTTTGTCGAGACCTGCCTCATCTCACCCATTTAGTCACGCAACAGATACACTTGATACCTGGTGTCCGTTCCACAGAGACGCTGATGATCGCCCGCAGCTACAAGTTGACCTATCGTTGGTCGTCGGCCCTGGGGCTAGAAGCAGAGGCAGCAATCGGTTGAATCAAGTCAAACCATTTTCCAATCCAAGAGCCTACAAACTATCCGTCAAGGAGGATGGGACATGAATACCTGTATTGGAATTCGTCGAGAAGACAAAAGCCGTTGGGAACGCCGCGTTCCGGTGACCCCTGAGGATGCCATGAAACTCAAGGAGGAACATGGGATAGAGGTCTGGGTGCAACCTTCTCCCATCCGGGCCTTTTCTGAGGAAGAGTTCACCCAGGCGGGCGCTATCGTGCAGGAGGACCTCTCCTCCTGCCCTGTCATCTTTGCTGTGAAAGAGATACCGCCGGACTTGTTCGAGCCAGGGAAGATCTATGTCTTTTTCGCTCACGTCATCAAGGGTCAGCCTTACAATATGCCCATGCTCAAGAAGATGCTGGATTTGGGATGCAATCTCATTGATTACGAAAAAGTGACCGATGAGAAAGGCCGCCGCCTGATCTTCTTCGGGCGGCACGCCGGCATCGCCGGGATGATCGAGACCCTCTGGGCTTTGGGAAAACGCCTGGATTGGGAGGGAATTCCCAACCCCTTTAACCAGCTTCGCCATACTTACGAGTACAAAGACCTGGCGGAGGCCAAGGAAGCCGTTTCCAAAATGGGAGAGAAGATCAAGGCCGAGGGCCTCCCTGAGTCGGTGACGCCCTTGATCTGTGGAGTGGCCGGGTATGGGAACGTCGCCCGCGGGGTCTGGGAGATCCTTGATTTGCTGCCCATTGAAGAGATAGAGCCCAAAGAGGTCGCTCCTCTTGGCACAGGCTTGAGCTATGCCAAGAATGTGATCTACAAGGTGGTGTTCAAGGAAGAGCACACGGTGGAGCCCATCTCCCTTGGGGATCGCCCTTCGGCAGGCTCAGGACACCGCTTTGAGTTGCAGGATTTCTACGATCACCCCGAAAAGTATCGGGGCAAGTTCGAGAGCTATGTGCCCTACCTGACTCTGATTGTGAATTGCATCTACTGGGAGGAGAAATACCCCAGGCTCGTCACCAAGGAGTACCTCAAGCAACTGTACGGTGCGGGCAAACCCCGTCTGCGGGTCATCGGCGACATCAGTTGCGACATCGAGGGGGCCATCGAGTGCACCGTCCGTTCTACCGAACCGGACGAGTCCGTCTTTGTCTACAACCCCTTCACCGGCGAGGCGACCACTGGCTACGAAGGGGAAGGGCCGGTGGTGATGGCGGTGGACATCCTGCCCAGCGAGTTGCCCCGGGACGCCTCGGTGGATTTCAGCGGGGTGCTCAGAGAGTTCATTCCAGCCATTACCAAGGCTGACTTTTCAGTGCCCTTCGAGCAACTGGAGTTGCCGCCGGAGATCAAGAGGGCCGTCATCGCTTACCACGGGGAACTCACGCCGGATTACCGCTACATTGAGGAGTTCCTTTAAGTAAAATATTTGACACATATCAAGGAGGATATGAAACATGAAAAAGATTCTCGTTCTCGGCGCTGGCCTGGTGGCCGGGGCCCACGTCCGGTATCTGCTGGACCAGCCTGATTTTCACGTTACCGTGGCCAGCCGTACCCTCAGCAAAGCCCAGGATATCATCAGGGGCCACCCAAAAGGGGAAGCTCGCCAATTGGATGTAGCCGACGAAGCGGCCTTGGAGGACTTGATTAGCCAGACCGACTTGGCTGTCAGCCTGCTGCCCTACGTCCATCATCCGCTGGTGGCCAGGCTCTGCGTCAAACACCGCAAACACATGGTCACCACCTCTTACGTCAAGGAGCCCATGGCTCAACTGGATGAGGCTGCCAAAGAAGCAGGGATCATTCTGCTGAACGAAATCGGCGTGGACCCCGGCATTGACCACATGATGGCTATGGAGGTGATCCACCATGTTCAGAAGGACGGCGGCGAGATCACCAGCTTCTCTTCCTATGCGGGTGGGCTGCCAGCGCCGGAGGCCAACACCAACCCCTTCGGCTACAAATTCTCCTGGAGCCCCAAAGGTGTGCTCCTGGCCGGCAAGAACCCGGCGCGGTATCTGAAAGACGGCCAAGAGATCAACATCCCCGGTGAGGAGCTCTTCGACCACTACTGGACCGTGCCCATAGAGGTCGAGGGGCAGGTGATCCATTTCGAGGGCTACCCCAATCGGGACTGTCTTCCCTATATGGCAATCTATGGCATCACCACGGCCAAGAGCATGTTCCGTGGGACGTTGCGTTATGCCAGTTGGTGTCCCACCCTGAAGAAACTAGTGGACCTGGGCCTGCTGGACGAGGAAGAGCGGGACGACATCGCCGGACTGACCTTCGCCCAGCTTACGGCCAGGCTGATCGGCAGCACCGGCGATCTGAAGCAGGACCTGGCAGCCTACCTCAACATCGAGCCCGACTCGGGGGTCATGAGCAACCTGGAGTGGTTGGGCCTTTTGAGCGACGATCCGCTGCCGTTGCAAAAGGGCGCCCCCATAGACATCCTGACCGCCCGCATGCTGGCGAAGATGCAATATGAAGAGGGCGAGCGGGATATGCTCATCTTGCAGCACGAGTTCCTGGCCGAGTATTCTGATCGTAAAGAGAAGATCACCTCCACCATGATTGACTTTGGGATTCCCTATGGCGACACGTCTATGTCGCGCACCGTCGGTTTGCCGGCAGCTATCGGTGTCAGGTTGATTTTGCAAGGGAAGATCAACCTGACCGGTGTCCACACCCCTGTGGTCCCTGAGATCTACGAACCGGTTCTGGAAGAGCTGGAACAGTTAGGCATACACTTCACCGAAGAGTGGGAAACGCTCAAGAGGTAAAGGGAGGAGATTTTACGTGGAAAGAAGACCCTATCGGAGTATCCCCCTGTGGGAAGACGTGGACGAGGCGCAGTGGAATGACTGGCACTGGCAACTCGCTAATAGGATAACCACCGTCGAAGAACTGAACCAGGTGATCAACCTGACAGATGAAGAGAAAGAGGTCATTGAGAAGTCGCTGAACACCCTGCGGATGGCTATTACTCCCTACTATGCCAGCCTGATGCACCCTACCGACCCGACCTGTCCCATTCGGATGCGGGCCGTGCCCACTATCCTCGAAACGAAAATCAGCCCCGAGGATATGGTTGACCCCTTGCACGAGGACGTAGATTCGCCCGTGCCTGGGATCACCCACCGCTACCCCGATCGGGTGCTGTTCTTGGTCACCGATCAGTGCTCCATGTATTGCCGCCACTGCACCCGGCGGCGGATGGCCGGAGAGACAGACAGGCCGCGCTCACAAGCCGAGATTGACGAGATGATCGCTTACGTGCGAAATACCCAGGGGGTGCGTGACGTCCTCTTGAGCGGCGGCGACCCGCTGACCCTGTCCACCGACAGGCTGGAATACATCGTGGCCAAGCTGCACGAGATCCCCCACGTTGAGATCATCCGCTACGGAACATCCATACCCGTGGTGATGCCCCAGCGGGTCACTGACGAGCTGCTGGCCATGATGAAAAAGTACCAGCCGGTCTGGCTCAACACCCATTTCAACCATCCCAAGGAGTTCACGGCCGAGGCCCGGCAGGCTTTGGCCAGGCTGGCCGATGCCGGCATCGTTTTGGGCAACCAGAGCGTGCTGCTGAAAGGGGTCAACGACTGCCCCTACATCATGAAGGAACTGGTCCAGCGATTGGTGCAGAACCGTGTCCGCCCCTATTACCTCTATCAGTGCGACCTGTCGCGGGGAATCGCCCATTTCCGCACCTCGGTCAGCAAGGGGATAGAGATCATCGAGCATCTGCGGGGCCATACCTCCGGCTTGGCCGTGCCCCAATTCATCGTGGACGTCCCTGGAGGAGGTGGCAAAACCCCGGTTAGTCCCTGCTATGTGCTAAGCAGAAATGAACGCACGGTGATCTTTAGAAACTACGAAGGGGTGATCTCCAAGTATGTAGAGCCTGAGGATACCCGTTTCGGTGGTTGCCCGGAGAAGTGCCAGATATGTGAAGAGCGAAAGCAGCGCGGCCTTGACCAACCCAGGGTGGGCCTTGAAAGCATTTTCAGTGGTGAGGTGGACAGCCTGGAGCCGGCCCACCTTGCCCGGCGCGAGAGGAGCAAGCAAGCAGGATAGCGCTCCTTTTCCAATCAAAGCCTTGCTGTGTGCCAGGTATCACAGCAAGGCTTTTTGGTATCGCTGTGCTTTGAGGGGATGGCAAACACATGATTTCTGGACATCTCGTTGTTACGAATAACGCAAAAATTCCCATCTATTGGCAAAAAATCGTTATGATAATTGACTTTTCTGCGAAATTCGTGTATAATAATAGAAGCAGGAAAGGGGGATGGATGGACGACATTGATCGAGCCATTATCGCCCGTCTCCAATACGACGGGCGAGTGCCATTTACCACGATCGCTGACCAGATTGGCGTCTCCGAGGCCACAGTCCGTAACCGGGTTGCTCGGCTGCGGGCAGATGGGATCCTTCAAGTTGTCGGCGTTGTGGACCCTCACCTCCTGGGTCTACGGGCCACCGCCATCGTCGGCGTCGTCGTCCAGCCAGCCCGCCTGGAGGCCGTCGCACGGGAGATCGCTACTTTCGAGGAGGTCTCCTATCTGGTGATGACCTCAGGAGCCTTCGACCTGCTGGTGGAAGTCCTCTGCAAGGGCACCGACCACATGGCTGGTTTTCTCAGTGACAAACTCCTCCGCGTGGAAGGGGTGCAACGGACGGAAACTTTTTACATCCTCCGTACCTACAAACTCTCCTATCGTTGGGGGATGTTCCCAGAGGACGAAGCAGCGCTGCTGAGCGGGGAAACCGCATAACCATCATCTGTTAAGGAGAGAGTTCATGTCAGAATACGCGGTCGAGCTGGAGGAAGTCAGCAAGCACTTCGGCCCGGTCGTGGCGGTGGATGGCATCTCGCTTCCTATTCGAGATGGGGAGTTCTTTTCCCTCTTGGGCCCCTCGGGATGTGGCAAGACCACAACCCTGCGTCTCATCGCCGGTTTTGAATTGCCCACAGCGGGAGAAGTCTACATCGGTGGGGAGCTACAAGGGGAGACCCCGCCCTACCGCCGTCCGGTCAACACCGTCTTCCAGAACTACGCCCTTTTCCTTCATAATGAATGTCTTTCAGAACGTCGCCTTCGGGCTCCAGATGCAAAAGGTCCCAAAGGAAGAGATCCAGCGACGTGTTCTGCGCCAACCGCTGCCCTGATAGGCGAAATTGGACTAATAGAAACGCTCATATTGGCTAGCGTGCGCTAATGCCGTACTATAGGGACGTTACTGTGCACGGTATTTCACATGAGCGAATAGAGAGTTTATCGGAAAATTGCGATTATGGCAACTTTCCCTATATTGGACTTTGGACAAGTGAAAATGGCCGGTCACAAGTGGATCGGCTGGTAACGGATTGGCTTGGACGTTAACAAGCAGTTTTAGGCGGGTGCGGAGGCCTTTTCGCCGGTTTGAGAGCCTTTCCTGA
>Ga0315309_1000906_pt1 | contig 18027 bp, 10 predicted proteins | sample TDP4_MG_FD_203080 | JGI IMG/M metagenome (GOLD analysis project Ga0315309, IMG submission 203080) | Freshwater sediment microbial communities from Lake Towuti, South Sulawesi, Indonesia - TDP4 | ecosystem: Environmental > Aquatic > Freshwater > Lake > Sediment | place: Indonesia: South Sulawesi... | reverse complement strand
CCATAGAAATACTCACCGCGGTCGGAGTTGCCTTTGAAGATCAACGTGCATTAGAGATTTTCAGAGAACATAACTTCGCAATCTCGGGCAATAGAGTCTTCTTCAACGAGCAACACGTAAGGGAATTTGTCAGCGCTTACAAAAAGAAGGCCGGATCGCATGAGATAGGAAGAGAAATCAGGCTGTCGGATGACGTAAAGTTCAGCATAGGTAACACAGACCCTTATGTTTTCGATCGGCACACTCACATGAGGCGACCTGGTGCACTAAAAGACCAGGTGGAGGCAAGTATAGTGGCTGATGCCTTAGAACGCGTGGCACACATATCTCCAGTAACCCAGCCGTGGGAGTATCCACCTGACCTAAGAGTTTTGCACGCCTACCTTGCCACGATCAAAAACACTGGAAAAGAAGTGGGTACAGGTGAAATACTGAACAGTTGGATCGCGAAATGGTTCTTAAAGATTGGACATTTTCTTGCAGGCGGCAAGGAAGAATTCAAGAAGAGGCCGATTTTTGGCTCCACAACGTATTGTTCAAGTCCCCTAACATACTCAGCAAATTCAATTGACAAGATCCTCTTCTGTTTTGAGAACGAGATGCCTATTTATGTGGGTACAATGCCAATGCTTGGGGCAACGGCGCCAGTCACTATAGCAGCTGGTATATCTCAAATACTAGCCGAAATCTTCTCAGCTGGCATTCTCTGTTCTCTCCTAGATGAAAAATATGGCAGCGATAGACACTGGAGAGTTGGAGGTGGTCCCGCCTCAATAGACTTGAAAACTGGACACGATGTTTACGGTTCTCCCGACAGGGTTCTAGCCCAGTTCGCTATGAAGCAGATGAGCGAAGATTTCTATGGGATTCCATGGGCTGGTCTAACTGGCTTTGCAACTGAAGCGAAGGTACCTGATGTCCAGTGTGGACTGGAAAAGGCATTAACTGGTTTTATGCAACTTATATCGACTGGAGGGCTGGGTGGGACGATCGGAGAACTTGACACATGTTACATGTTCTCCCTTGAGCAACTTGTGATAGATAATGAGTTGGTGGAAAGTTTTCTTCGGATATGTAAGGGAGTAAGCGTCGAAGACGAAGCGTTAGACCTAAATAGTCTCAGAGATGGATTTGTGAAAAGAAACTTCATTGGTACGAAACACACATTGAAACACTATCGAAAAGAACTGTTCATTCCTCAACTCTCAACACGAGAGTGGTGGGATACGTGGAATAAAGACCAAAAAGGCTTATGGGATAGAGCTCACGAGACCGTGGAGGAGATCTTACGGACGCATAAACCAGTCCCGCGCTTTGACAAAGCAACGATGGACGGAGTTAAGGCCATAATAAAAGAAGCCGAGGAAGAATACCAGAAAAGAAGAGTGTGAGGGACCTCACCCTATTATTCGCTAAAACCTAGTAGCGTTTGAACTTCAGAACACTGAGAAGATGTTTCAAGGAGATTGGGAGTTCATTGAACTCCAAATAAACGTACCACGTCGGGCGAAAACTTGACCCCAAGCGAATGGCGTGTTGGCATAAAGTTTCAGCATCAGCTTCCATATTAATGGTGTTCCTTGAAGTTACTTTGAGGGATGCTGGGAAACCAGCTAAATTAGTCGCCGTCTCGACGGAAGACCTCGAAAGTTTGTGTTTCTTAAGCTTCTTTGAATAAGTGGAGACAGGCTGCTATGGAAATAAGGAGACCTGAAAGGTAAGCATCGCCAGCGCCTGCGGTATTGACGAGTTCCACAGCAAGGCAAGAGTATATCCCCACCTCCCTTGTTCACAGCGTGGGCGCTCTTGGAACCGAAGCTGATGACGATTCTCATCTCATGATTGCAGCGAGTCAGTGCAGCGACGCATCCGGTGATAAGTTTGCTCGGTATCTCTTCATCACAAGAGACATTGGCGATTGTTCTTGCTTCATCCTCGTTTAGGGCGATGAGATCGCCCATTCCCACCATCCCTTTCTGGATGGCTCTATTCAGCTCTGTCGAGGTAAAAGGAGCCACCCTGAAGAAACCGTACTGGGTGGGCCTTTCCTAGTTTCTAAAGGAACCTCCGGCAATGCCACCGCAAGCATGCCGCCATGCATTTATCATGATCTCCACATTTTGCCACGGAGTATCTTCGAAGATCTGATCGACCGCGGAAAGAATGAAACCGCCTCCGGAATTGAGAATCTGAACTGTGTCAGAAACAGCTTTTTCGATCTCTTCTCTCCTTCCATACTTTAGAGTGACGGCAGAATTCAACCCGCCCCAGAGGCACACAGAGCCTACTAGCGTTTTTTTGACCTTGTTCAGATCGGCTCTTCCTTGAACAGGATCCACGCCGAAAAGAACGTCGATTCCCATATCTTTGAAGTACTCTAAGAGCGGCATGATGCCCGTGCTCATAATATAGCAAAACTTTGCATTAGATTTATGGGTCATTTCGACTAGCTTCCGTATTCGGGAAACGAAGAGGATCTGATACATCTTTGGCGACCAGAACTCTCCATTTTCATACCATCCTCGATGGACAACTACATCCACTCCTCCAGCCTCTAAGACTAGTCTCAGATATCGCATATCCCACTCAAAGACTATTTCCAGTAGTTGCTGAATAAAGTCTGGATTCCTAAAAGCAGCAATCATAGCTTTGTCAAGGCCACAAAGCCAAGATAGGGCATCTCCTCCAAGAAGACCCATGGCATCGCCCCACGCGGAGTAATCGACGAAGTCGCCGCCGCATTCTATCAATACCCCTTTTTTTTCAGCGAACCTTTTCATAACATCGGCGTTTTCATGAAAGCTGCGGATCTCCTTTTCTTTGGGTTCTCTGAATAGACAGGCTAACGCTTCTAAGTCGTTCTCATTTTCTATCAAGTACTTTACCGATCTTGAGCGGGGAATGACATGATCACTAAAGATGGGAATATCATCTCCATGAGGCCAATCTTCGGTTTTATGCACAACCTGTCTTAGTGTTCCTTTAGGCGTCCTATATTCCTTCGAGAGCATAGACCCTTCTCTCCAAGATTTGATCTCCACGTCATCGGAAAAAAACAGAGGCGGCTCAAATCCTATAGCATCATCAAGACCATGGCTCAGAACTTTCTCTGCCCTTTCAAATTGATTTTGCCATCTGTCGTCCATGTTTGTAAGATATGGCCTATGCCACCATTTTAGGTAAAGGGGTACGTGGTCAGGCTCAGAGTGATTTATCGCTTGAAGAAGCCGATCTCTTGAAGATAATTCGTATTTCATACGCATCATTGGGTCTTGAACTGAGGAAGATAATCAGCGTGTGCTTTCAAGAGATCGTCGAGGAGGTTTTCAGCAACCTCTATGGAGGGAATCATTGGGTCAGCCAAGAGGGCTTGGAGAGCTGTACTTCTATCTCCTGTAAGAGCAGCATCAACTGTAAGTTCTTGCTGCACTATGCGGTGTTGAAGCGTAGCGATTACTCCCTTAGGAAGACCTCCTACGTAGATGCCTCGTGTGCCTGAAGGTCCCATGACTGCAGGAACCTCCACTATTGCATCCTTAGGCAGATTCGTCACGAATCCCTGGTTAGGAATATTGACAGCCTCAAAAATTCTTGTTTCTTTCCTTGTGATAGACATCATCATGTCCGTAACCAAAGATCTCTCGCCTGGAGCCGCTCTTTTCCAAAGCTCCTCTAAAGAGGATCCGGGCTCAGACCACCTCTTAACCCTTTGCCAGACTCCTTCTCTCCACTCAGGTGCGTAGATTGTGCCCTTGGGATATTGTTTAAGGCCATATTTCTGACCGCCTCCTGCCTCTTTTCCAAGGAAATACGGATAGAATTCGGCAACATGCGTATCGCCGGGAGATGGAAAAACGCCGTATATGTCGAAGAACTTGAAGCTCACTGGAAAGCCTTTCGGATCATGAGACCTTTCCCACTTTCGTCTTACCAATGCGTAGGCGTCGTCTCCACGAATTCTGAAATCAAGTATCCATGTTAAATGGTTTATTCCGGCCGCAACCGCCGAAGCTTCTTCCGGTTTTTCTTCTATATACTTGGCGAGAAAAGCTTTGATTATCAAAACCCCGTGACAGAGCCCTATAATATTAACCTTTGTGACGCGCCGAACCGCATCGCAAAGACAAGTCATTGGATTGGTCTCATTGAAAAGGATCGCGTCGGGGCAAAGGTCTTCTACATCTCGGGCGATATCTACCATGACAGGCACGTGACGTAGAGCTCTGGAAAAACCTCCAGGACCTACCGTGTCTGCGACAGTTTGATAGATGCCGTATTTCACAGGTATCTGCCCATCAAAGTCATGAGATTCCGGTCCGCCTACGGCTATTGTCACAATTACGAAGTCTGCATCCTTCAGAGCTTCGCGACGATCGAGTGTACTCTGAATCTTGACGTTGGCTTTCTTATCATTCACCATTCGGTTGGCAAGCTTAGTCATTAGATCCAGCCTTTCAGCATCTATGTCGACGAGTGCAACAGTACTTCCTTCTAGATCTTCAGAGAGGACGATGTCCGAGAGTATATGCGGCGTAAAGGCAAGGCTGCCTGCACCGATCACAACTATCTTTTTTTCAGTCAATCCTTCATTCATCCTATGTATTTTTGCATAATGTTACAGCGATTTGACTTTTAAATATGAGTTTTCTGGAACAGGATGAGACGGAATACCCTAGGACAAGTGTTTTGTCTCCTCAAGTATGAGTGCCAGATCGCACTCAATCGCAGCGGCAATCTTATATACCGATGTGCAGAGAATGTCATGTAAAAGGGAAATATTTTGAATAGACGGGACCGAAAAGTAGAAAGAATACCGAAGATAATGGCTCCAATAAATTCGCTTGAAGGGGCGGTTAGAGTGATACATGCGGGAGCCGACGAGATATATTGTGGCGTCGCGCTGCCCAGCAAGTTTAAGAATTTCTTTCTATACCGCGGCCCTGGCGCATCACCGTCCCAAGTATCAACATACGATGATCTTGGGAAGATTGTAGAGTACGCTCATAGGTACCGCCCCCGCGCGGGCCGGCGCGATGTACGCCGTGTCGAAGCAGTTCTGGTGGTAAATGAGCCGTTCATGTCGGAGGCTATGGAGAGTGAGGTGAAAGACCACATTCGCTCGTGCCTTGATACGGGAGTGGACGCGCTGCTGATAGGGGACATGGGTGTTTTTTCAATAGTCAAAGATATGGGAGTCCATGTGCCGCTCTACGCCAGTACTTACTTTGCGTCTATGAACCATGAGTCAACTGAGTTTTTTAGGAAACTAGGTTTTAGCAGAGTTGTACTCGAACGCCATCTAACTATCCATGAGATATCCGAAATTGTTAATCACAGTAAGGTTGACATAGAAGTTTTCTGTCACGCTGGAGGATGCTCCAATATTAACACGAGCTGCTACTTCTACCATATCCATATTCCACCTGGGATTGAAAAACATCTGGGAAGCTACTTTAGAGATAGGGAAAGAGTGGTCGGTCCTTGTTCAATGGACTACGAGATTTACGATGTCAGCAATGGGGACAAGATCTGCAAAGCGCCTATACTGGATGCGATAACCGAGTGTTCCTTGTGCTATTTGCAGGCTTTAGTTTCAACGGGGGTGACTGGCATAAAGATAGTTGGTAGATGCGAAAATGTGCCAACTCAGGAACGTTATACGCGTTGGTATCGTGAACTCTTAGACCTGATAACCCGCAGAAACTACCAATTGAAGCCTGAGATTCTTCGAGAGAAGATAGATTCCACGATAAAGGAATTCGAAGGTTCTCAGGTATTTTGTAAGCAAAAACGCTGTTATTTCTCGCCGCTTTTCAATGTGCCATACAAATCCTTTATTTCATAGCCATCAAGAGAGATCGCTATGAAGTTTTCAGTGCACGTAGAGAACGACCTCGAGATGCTTGAGGAGGCCATTGATAGCTCCTGTGACAGGATAAGATTTGGCTCAGAATTCTGCGACGCAAAAATGCCTAGCCTTTCTGTGCTTGAGAAGGCATTTGCCCTTACAGAAGGGGCAGAGAAAGATTTCGCTTACGTTACCCCGCGAGTTTCCGAGAGTACTCTCGGCGAAATACATGAACAACTCAATTTTCTGAACAAGAAACGAAAAATCGGTGTAGTAGTCAATGATTTCGGCATACTCAGTATTCTGAAGCGTTGCCACGGATTAACACCACACTTGGGAAGGCAGATGATTCATGTGCCTGCTAGGTGCCCTTGGCTGAAGACCGAAATCAAAGATGTTGTTTTTTCCCCCTTAAGAACTATATCGCGCACAAAGCTTGTGAGATCTGGAGAGGATATCTATTCTCAAACTAACCTGAACTACGAGCCGACGATTCGGTTCTTCAAAGACCTCGGGGTCAAAGGCGTTGATCTTGACTGGATTCCCAAATGCTTTCCTCATTACGATTTCATAGCTAATAATGGACTCGATCTTTCCCTTCATCTGCATCTAGTACCCGTAACCATCACGAGAAAGTGTCACACGGCACGTTTTCTTGGTGAAAAGAGTCCTCAAACCTGCTCGAAACCATGCAAAACGAGAGCATTCCTACTTGAGCGTAAGGAATTTAATCTGCAATTATTTCTGCACGGCAACACAGTTTTCAGTCTTGTTAATCCCTCCAGAAAAGATCTAGAAAGATCGCTCAGAATCAACGTTGCGGAGTTTGTCATCACCATGAATCCAGTCACGAAAATATTAGGCCGAGAGAAAATAGATTCTCTCATTGGACAAGTCAAAGCGATAATAACTTAGTGGAGCTTCGCAAGAGAATAAAACGAATGGCTCAATGCAGGATCCCTTTTAACTCAAAACCTGATCCTGAGGAAAGGTTGCACTCTCAGACTTTTTTCAGTATGGCAAGATCCACATAGATTTGTATAGAAGCACAATGCAGACAGATATTATCACGACGACTCCTTCGCCCAGGATCAAACCAGCAGCTATAATGCCTTTATGCTCATTCCAATGCTTCTCCCCAAACTTGGCTTGGAGGATTCTTCCTAAGATCCCTCCCATAAGCATCGTCATAGCCACTGGTATAGGAGTGCTTAGTCCAGCAGTGCCAGCCACTACTAGGGCTGACATATTAAAGAAGTCGGTGATTAGAAATAGGACGGCTGATATGATAAATCCAGCGGCGAGCCAGAGGGGACGGAAGACCTCCGGTGACCGGGTGAGGAATATAGACTGCAAGACAGCCATCGCTTTCCAAGTGACTTCGATTCCCGGATAGGTTTCAGACGGGATGGGTGCAATGCTCCAGAAGTGAACTACATAGACGAAACCGAAAAGTAAGGCAAGAGGCAAGAGAAGAGAAGTAGCCTTAATGTAACTTGAGGGGTGAAGATCTGTTAAGTCGGCTATCTTGAAGCCACTAACCCACTCGCCTTGATATCCAATGTATGTGGGCAAAAACCAGATTGCTGGATCGGAAGGCGTAATGATCATAAATGAGAGTTCACGTGGATACGGCACAGAGAACGGAACGGCTGTCGCCACACTACGGCTTAGAACGAGCATCATAAAGAAGGACAGGCCTGTGTTGACGATAAGCAGAAACCATAGGGGAGCTGAAGGCACAAGCCAATACGCAAAGAAGGATATTCCAGCAGTTGCAGCTATGTAGGGTATAATGAGGACCCATAGAGGATAGTATATGCCTTCACTTGAACGACTTCGTATCCTAAACGCCTTGATGAGCACATCTGGTCGACGAACCAAGGGGACTACTGCAACAGCTAAGGCTACGCCAATGATGACTGATGTCCACGCGTACAGGAGAGATCTCGTATATGATTCCATGATGCTCATCCCGCTAATGAATTCTGTAGCGAATAGTGTGAGACCGAGCCTATAGAGAACGTGGTTTCCAATGACATAGATAGCCACAGAGCCGACGAAAATGGCTAGGATCATGTTAAACGGAACGATAAACCCGGATGAAAAAAGCGCAATGTCGGTGGCGATGCCGAGAGAGGCTCCAGGCATTGCCAAGTGTACATATGTGTTATAATCGGACCAAGGTATAGGTATGGCAGCGAAAGGATAACCTATCACGCGTGAGATGAATGGCACTCCGTAAAGCAGGGCTCCATAGACCATTCCAATCAGAGCGCAAGCACACAAGATGCCGAACCTGGTTTTCTCCCTCTCTACGAGTGTGATGCACGCTTGAGCCGTAGGTATCACTGTGGGAAACGGCAGCTTCTCCGTCTCAATATAGATCTGTCTAGCGAAAAGTCCGGCAGCCACATCTGCGATGTACATGAGCACCAGCCATACAAGAACTATGAGTATGGGTAAGAACCATGCAGGGTCGAAGAAGGTTCTCTTGATCCATACTTCATATGAGGCCAACGCATAGAAGGTGGGAATTTTGCTCACGAGGCCCAATCTGCTGGCAATATCAGAGTTTCTGAAGTAAAGAGGGTAAATCAAGCCGACCGGCGTGACAGTGCTCACCGTGTACCCTAAGAAGAATATAAACTGGTTTGCAAGCCACGATGATAAGAATATCAGAGCTGCTTCCTGCTTTGTTAGCGGACTGCCCATTAACCTGGATATTTCCACGAATAATATGAGTGCTGCCCATTGCACGAACGTGAAAGCCAACTGACCAGTGACAAGATATATATAGATTACGGCGGGTTGCAGAACTACCAGCGTATACAAAAGACCAAGTGTAGATTTCCAAGTGATGCCGCTCTTCAACCTTTCAGAGCCTGTCCCCGCCAAGTTCACATCCCCCAATCGCGTGTGCCTTCTAATATGTGGTATCCCCTTAAGCCGACTATGCCCCCTTCGAGACCCCTACTGGATTTCGACTCCTCGTTCTTCATATTTCCGTCGTTCCTCTCCTCTCAAGCTTCTCCATAGAAGCATCTGTTTTCGGACGCGGTCGATGAAGACTATGTTCAAGGTTTGCCAGCTGTCCAGCTCGCCTCCCGTCCGCGTTATGTAGAGTCTGAAGTCGTGTCGTCCAGTATCGGGTTCCTTGGAGTCGATGATTTTCACGTCTTGGCTGACTCCCATCTCGTAGGGAGCTACCACGGTGCCAATGGCCGTGAGAATTCTCATTACCCTATCAGGCATTTCCTCACGTTCCATCCGGACGTCCTTTGCGTAGAAGCCTTCAGCCTCTTCAGATCGGTGAGCCTGGAAGAATTCATAGAGGTATGTTAGAATGCCGTTGGCTTCTGCGTCGGTTTCGCATATGAATGGCAGAGGTACGTCCCACACATCCGCTACGGGTTTGGTAGGAGGTTTCCATTTTCGTTCTAGGCTTGGAGTGACGATCTTGGCGGATCTGAACATTGGGTAGATGACAGAAGATATCGTCGCGATCATGCAGATGCCTATGGCATTAATGATAAGGGCAGATGCGTAGTTCAGCGGAACTACGAAAATTGACGGCATGAGATACGTGCCGCCCACGATGGCCACAAGGGATAACAGATACCCGAAGACACTACCCAATACAGCGTATATTGTGGCCTCGTAGAAGAATAAGAGTGCGATCTGAAACGGGTTTAGGCCGACAACCGAGAAAGTCTCCATATCCTTCTTACGCTCATACACAGATCCCAGCATAACATTAAGAATTGTGAGAGCTGCGAGAACCAAGGGCAAAATTTTGTCCATCCAACCCAGAAACTCAAAGGTGGTACCCTTAGAGTAATTGATGATATATTGTCCGAAACCTGCATAGGTTGAGATCTGGAACCGACTGAACAAATCTTGCGCAACTGATTGAATCTGACTTTCATCATTGACTTTGATTACAACACTCATAATCCAGCCTCCAAGATCCATGGCTGATTGGTAGGGGAGAATTATTACTTCACTCATTGGATGGTGGATATCCATATTGGGGTTTGCAACCCTCTTAGTTATCGGGGTCAGCTCTTCACCGTCTAGATCCTTCAACTCCCTGAAAGAAGAGTCATCGACGATTCCGACGACGGAGAGGATCAGACCCTGAAAAGAGACCGTTGCCGGTAGATCGTCGATTCCAAGCAGGCTAGCAGTTTCTTTCCCAATTATGCATGCGTACTTGGACTCGTTCTCCACAAACCAGCGTCCATCTACCAGAGTGTCGTCTACATGCGTCATTTCGGCCTCTTTCGCGGTAAGACCTAGGATGCTGTATATAGGGAACGTCCTTCCACCCGCCGATATCAGCATCATTGATTGAATCGGACCCGACGGATAATAAAGCCATGCTCGCGGTATGGCGGTGACTACGTTTCCATATTTGCCTTCAATCTCTTGGATGACTCTTTCACCAACACTGATAGAACCCTGTGCCACAGCGCTCCATCCACCCATAAATTGCCTTCCCCACTTCTCGTGCCGTATCAATATACCATTGTACAACGGTGCAGCTTCAATTGGCGTGAACTTTGTGAATGTTATTGTCGATAGAGAGAGAAAAGGTATGAAGCCTCCAGTCATTATAGTTAACGATAGAAGAATGAAGAATGTTCTGAACTTTCTCTTTTTCATGTACCGGACTCCTGCCTCGAAGCTTACAAGGAGTGATGATCCGTAACCTACCTCGTAGAAGTGAGCTCCCATAATCTTCTTCCTCAAGCTTTTGGCGAGATCCACAAAGCCATTGAAAATGATACCTAGAATGGGAAGAGAAAGGATTATGACTACGGCGACCAGCATGACCATCATAACATCGGAGGCTAGACTAAAGCCTGGGTGTAGGAACCACAATATGAGAAATAGGACAATATAGACGCCTAAAAGGGTCAGTAAGCGCTTCAAGCCTACCGAGGTAAAGGTTAGACGTTCGAAGAAGAACACAAATGGGACAATCAAAAACGCAAAAAATGGAACGGTTAACACAGCGTTTTCTTGTGAGAGGCGAACATCTACATACACATCCTTGGACAGGCGCCACGCTTCAGCCGCGCAAGCGTAGCTTTGGGCATATTTTCCTTGATTAAGTAGAGTCTGGGCATTCTTAATCAGTTCCTCAGCCTGTCTGTGCATCCTGATAGATTCAATATTTATTTTGCTTGAGGCCAACTTGGCCACTCTAGCCTCATTGAGTCTGTACATTTCTATCGCTATTCTAAGAGGCGTATCTGGCAAGATAGTTTGGCTTCCGTATTCCTTCAAGATGTAGCCCGTTCCCTGCCGATTTTCTTCAGTGCTGTTCAAGAGAAGACCCAACGGGAACCTACCTCGGTTGAAGAGGATTTCCACGGGCGTATTGATCGGCGCGAAAAACATACTTACAGTGGCCGCTGTTCCGCCGTGCCGCCAGGCTACTAAACCCCAACTATCCGGCTCATTGTGACTCCGGACATCATTTAGAGAGAACGTGGAGGAGATTATCGGTGTGTTGCTGTGGTATGGATCGTCAAAGTCGAATACGACGATACTTCCACATTTGAACAAGGTAAGGACTCCCAAGTCCTGAAACTTGGGCTGCATTATTAGTACTGTATTGGTGCCCTCCTTTCCAGCGTTCGGGGTGATATAGCCTGCAAACCAATGTTTTCCAAAGTCAGGAGCATACACAACATTACCCGTATCGGGGTCAAGTACGTATCCCGTAATGGAGTAAACACCTCCCCGCGATTTCTGAGGAACGCCGCAAAGTGTCACCTTTCCATTTTCGTCGGACTTGTAGATGACGTAGCCCGGCCCGAACCGGAAGCCAAATACATGGTCCCCCCACGTGAGCGTACCCAGCGCAAGAAGGGCGTTTGGAACTGGTTTATACCATCCCTCCTGAAACTCCGCAAGTTGAACGGTTATATCGTCCCATCTTCCTTCTGAACCATAGGTTGGAGCCCACGCAGGCACATAGTTAGGCCTCAGATTCTCAGTGTTTGCGATAGCATAGAAAAGTGGGTAGAGATACTCAAGCTGAGTCTTCAAGTTTTCAAGATTAATCCTTTCCGCGGTGTCCAGCCACGTACCCCAGTAAGCGCAATGTGCGCGAGCAGTCGTCCAGCTGATGCCTGGTCCTTGCAGTATCATTAGGGGCTCATGGTCAAGGGGAGCGAAGAAGTTGCCACAAAGAGACGGGAATACTGGATGTTCTGCGTATGCCGAGGTTACAAAACCTATTTCTTCAACTGAGAACTTCTTTCCCAGCTTATTTTCGATATCCGTCCTAAGTTCCTGCTCGTAGGAGATTATGTACCTTGCCCATGGCGCAATGTTTTCTATCGTTGCCCAGTTAAAACCGATTGTCATTCCTGCAACTATATTTGTATACGTGTTTAAGTCCAAGTTGAACTGCAAGACAACTTTCTTCCCAAACGTGTCAAAATCCATTCTCAATTTTTCATCGACATATTTGGTGGAGCCTGCAAGGTTCTGGTACGTGCCTGAAAACGCGATAAAGATGACTGAATATTTCGCTGGGTTGGCTGCGAAGAACTTAGCCATCTCCAGAAGGGATGCCACCCCGGAGGCAGTTTGGGCTCCCGGGGCTAGAGATGGCACATAGCCGAATGAGTCGTAGTGGGATGTATAAAGAATATACAGGTCTGGATACATGGTTCCTCTCACGCAGCCAATTATATTTCTTCCCTCCCTTTCCTCCCACTGCATGTCAGACTCTAACTTCGCGGCGACATTTGCTTCCTCCAGCAGATGGAGGAGCAATCTAGCATCGTCGGTTCTAACAAGTAGTCTTGGGAAGTTGAAGGGTATGGTGTCCAAGATCTTCATCCTAGCCTCTTCTTTGACCGTGTCTTCAGGTTCGATGAAAATTACAGCTTTGGCTCCCAGCTTGGCCGCGTTAATCCATCGATACTGGGTATCAAAGTTCATGAGGACGATGTTACCTTCTATGGGCTTGTCTTCGAACTCTTGCAGAGAGCCGTCGCCTACGTAAAGGAGTTGTCCCGTGAGACCTCCGGGTGGTGTCTTTACGGGTGCAATGAGGTTAGGCCAGAATGGGTAGAGGTTTATCGTTTGCGGATTCGTATCCTTAGGTGATAGAATGGTGAGGCTAGCTCCGTAATCCATAGGGACAGTGACATTGAAGGATTGGTAAGTTACGTTGAGGAGCCCGTATTCGGCAAACTTCTCATGTATGTACTCAGCTGCCTTATCAGCGCCGGGATATCCCGTTAAGCGGCTGCCGAGCTTCGAGAGATAAGTCAGATGCTCGTTGATAGCATTGAGGTTGATGTGGGAGACAGAGACATAGTCAAACTCAAATGCGGGCGCGCAGGTCGAGACGGAATATAGCGATGAGAGGAGAATCAGAAACGATAGCAAAACTATGTATATACGGGACCCAAAACAGGACATAGATCTAATCCCACACATGCCACTCTTGTAGTAACCATTGGCAATATAAATTTTCTTTAAAAAAAGAGGAGATGCGGAGCGTTCTTTCTCCGTTTATTAGACTCCCGCTAATGCCCTTACCGCTGTAGCGAAACCTGAGATGAGCAGTAATATTCCAATAGCGACCATTGTGCCTACTGCGAATGGGACGCCTTTCTCCTCGTAGAGTTTGACCCCTCCAATCTTGATAGTCAAGACCTTGGCTACATAGGCGACGAGCATAGGCATGAAGAAGTGAGGGTCGTTGAATGTCAGCGCGACGGCTAACCCGACGGGATGAATAGGCCACCATGGGAATCTAAGCGTTAGTGCATATAACGCCGACCCTGCAGCGAAACCAACTGCTTCCGCAACGAGTATCCCGGGACTGAACTCTATGGTTGAACAGGCGTAAGCCTGTCCAGGTTCTGTGAAGCCGATCGGGAAGCTTGCAGCAGTTATCCCAGGCCACCCTAGTATGTTGAAGCCAGTCAACTTCCTCTGTAGACCCCACGTGTAAGAGAAGTGTAATCCGAGTACCAAAGTCAAGATCAAGGTTAGGGGCACAACAATCCAGTAAGCTTTGAAGATTTCTCTCGGATGAAGACCCACATGAGAAGCCATCTTATAGCCGTCTAGAATGAAGAGCGTGCTTGATGAACCACTACGCTGCATATTGATCCACCCCATAGGCAGTTCAGACGGACCTGCATACATGGCCCTCAGATACTCGGTTTCATGACCTGCTCCTCCATAATACCATGGGCTCCACGGCTCGGCAATATACCAGTGCGCGTAGAATTCGTTGAATATTGTGTCTACTCCAGCGTTCCACGGGTCAAGAAGCCCTCCGTAGCTTCCATAGGCTCGTCCGAACATTATGCCGACGGGAAGAACGAAGCCAAACAGGACATAGCTGAAGAACATTGGCACTATAGCATTTGTAAGTAGCGGTGCACCGGCGTACGCCAACATGCCGGTCCATATTACAAGGAAGACCACCAGCAAGAGCCATGTCTGACGCCACGGTATCGGCTCTTTCTCCTCTAGCTCCCTTGGAGGCTTCTTCCAGATTGACGAAACAACTGGTGCAATCTCTCTGCGAAGTCTGTAGAGAGGCAGAAGGATGACAGCTAGCATTACTCCTATGGCTGGAGTTCCATAGAAGCCACCCGCCCATCTAGCCCATTTCTCACTGACAGGTCCCCATGAACCCCATCCTCCTCTGGTCCAAATCCACCATGTCCAAGTAGCACCACCCGTATACCTATCCCAAAGACCAGCGCTGACCCAGATTGGAGGCAATATCCAGTCGGTGATGAAGTAGCAGATCAAGAACGATAAGAGAAGTCTAGTAGGAACAAGATAGGCCATGCCTATATAGTACAGTTCAAAATTGAAGACCATAGCTATAGGGTAAGGAACCAAGCCCAACGGTGTCAAATCCCAACCTAAGACATTTTGCACCGAAACTGGAAAATAGGCAGGGAACAAAGCCGGCAGCCAAAGTGGACTCATTTCGGCAACGGTGGCGATGATGCCGAGGTAAAGCCATACGTTAGTTAAGATACGTGGTCGCTTCGAACCTCCACTCGTCGCCGCATCGATGAGGAAAGTCCCAGCCGTGGCCATAGGAAATGGTAACTTCTCGATATCAACCCATTGTCTCCTAAATAGCGTGCCCACAAGCATTAGCGCGCCCTGGAATGAGAATATGTGGAACAGAGATTGATAGAGAATCATGCCGATCCAGACTCCCCACGGAACCGCGGAACCTCCTTCGTATAGTCCGCGCCAAGGCCATTCGACATCCGGGTCTGGTCCAAATGTCCAAGCGACGGGTTTTATAGCGTCACGCCACTTGCTCCAAAGAGGTTCGCCTTGGAGGTAGCCAGCAGCAGGGAAGTCTATTGACATTACGATTCCAAAGTACGTCGGAATCATCCAAGTTACCCAGAGCATGCTGATGATGAGTGTTAACTCTTTTCTGTTGAAAGCTCCTCGTGGAAGCAACGCCGTCACAAAAGCCGCTATGAAGGGCCAAAGGAGGTTGAACATTGGCCACAACCAAGTATAAGTTAGGTAAATCTCAGTAATTGGTAGAGTCCAAACCTGACCAGTGTTCGTGAACATGGCGATAAAGGTTGTTATGAACGTCATGATGACGACTGCTATTAGACCAACTATAAAGGCACGGGGTCTGACAACTTCTACGACTTCCTTTTTAGCTGTAGATGCCGCCAATTGCTTTTTCACTTCCTCTGTTCTACGGATTTACTAATGCGTGCATGCCAATGTTATTTCTATCAGTATTTAAGACTTTTCATCAATATCTGGAAGTCTTATATCGTCCTACTAAGATAATGAGGTATGAACTTCATATAGGAGAGGCAACGAGATTCCGTGGACGGTAGCTTGTCTAGAATCGCGTAACACGCAGGTGATATCCTAATGGGAGAGTTATATGGCCAGTGGAGTCTAGTCTTGGTGAATGTCGCCTTTTTTGCACTTTTCGTAGTGTTCACACAGTTGAAAAGGAAGGTGACACACCGTCCGGCGAGCGTGTACGTAGCCTTTGTAATCGTTCTTTTCGCCGAGATGTACGGATTCCCTTTAACGATCTATGCGTTGGCTTTCCTCTTTGGGTACCAGAACGCTATGAACAAGAAAGAGGGGCACCTGCTTCTGGGAGCCTTGGCGGACAACCTTTTCCATCCGTTGCATTTTGTGACCGAGGGCTTAATGGTTTTCGGTGGTCTCTTCTTGGTAATTCTTGCTTGGATAGATGTGTACGAAGCTAAGGGAGGGCTCGTAACAAGTGGCGTCTACGGATTTGTTCGACATCCTCAATATTTTGGACTTATGATCACCACTCTGGGCATGTTGATCGCGTGGCCCACATTCTTAACCGCCGCCATGTGGCCCATGCTCACACTCTTGTATTATAGATTAGCCGCGGACGAGGAAAAAGAGATGGAACAGAAATTCGGAGAAGAATACAGAGATTACAAGCGCAAAGTTTCTATGTTTGTCCCCTTCTATCGCCGGAAACCCGAAGACATTCGTCCTTGATCATCTGCTCAAATTTGCGATCGGTTTTTTCATTGTTCATTTTGGTTTAGGATTAGATAATCAACAAAGGAGGGACAATTTTCAGCCTTCGATTATGTTGCAGATGAACACTATCCCTTGAAAGTTGGAAACGGGCGACGTTGGATTTGGCGGCAAACAGTCGATTCTTTACGGGGCAATTTGTTCCCGGCTCAGCAGCAAAGCGATCTTCAACGAAAGTCTTAAATTTCCTAAATCTCCTAGTGAACGGAGGGTTGTGATGAACTGCAGAGAGAGAGTCTTAGCCGCCGTGTTTTTGGAGGAACCTGACAGAATACCTTTAGACTCTTCTTTCACAGAGGAGTACTCGGATAAGCTTACGAAACGGTTAGGTGCTACGAGCCAGACAGATCTCAGGGCTAGACTTGGGCTAGACATAATGTATTGTGGAGTGGATGATGGTTTCTTTACACCTGCTCGCAAAGATGGAAAGGAAGTACGTTTCTCGGATGGTTCTTATTTGACTGAGTTGGGCGTAAGGGTCAAGAACATGAAGGCGGGAGGCATACGTTTTCTCGAACACCCCATCAAAACTTATGAAGATCTAGGAAGAATAGGTCTGCCAGATCTTACTGAAGAATATCGTTACCACAATATACCTGAGACAATAAGAATGTTCGGTAGCCAATACGCTGTGTTCGGTGAGGCCGGATGGGGTCTATTTGAGAAGTCGTGGATTCTAAGAGGCTTCGCTGATTTCTTGGCAGACATTTATCGTGAGCCGATTCTCGTGGAAAGTCTCCTCGACTTCATTACAGATTCTCAAATTGAGGTGACTAGAAGGATATGCGAATACCCAATTGATGCTATTTTTTATGGAGACGACTTCGGGATGCAGGATAGAACCATAATGGCGCCCAACGTTTGGCGCAAGTTTTTGAAACCAAGATGGGCAAAGGTTCTGGCAATACCTAAAAGCAAGGGGGTGCCTGTTATGTTCCACTCGGATGGCAATGTACTCGAGATAATTCCCGATCTGATAGAGATCGGAGTAGACATACTTGATCCAGTTCAGCCTAAGGCTTTGGATCCAAAAAGGGTGAAGGATAGTTTTGGCGAGCAACTGGCTCTACACGGCCTAATAGATATACAAGAAGTCTTGCCGTTCTATTCGTCAACGGCAGTATACGAAGCTGTCAAAAAGTTGATAAAGGAAACGGCACCGGGTGGAGGAGTCATCCTATCGCCAACTCACACGGTTCTTCAAGAAGTCCCCCTAGATAACTATTTTTCATTCCTAAAATCAGTGAAGAAATGGGGAAGATGTAAACCCTGAGTAAGCATTGAGACTTATTCTGTCAATCCCCTTTTTGTGCTCTCTTCCTTATCTCCTCCAATTTCTCTTGAACGCTTTTCTCTAGGGGTTCGGGTTTGTGTGACGATAGAATTTCTTCAACTTTTTCTCTTGCCCTTTTTATTACGTCTTTTCTCCCTTTATCTTCCCATGCCCTTCTCGTATTTCTATCAGTGAACGCGGTTATGTAGTGTTCTTCTCTTAGGTGTCTCATCGTATGTCTTTGCGCTAAGAAATGTCCCTTCGGTCCAACTCTTTTGATCACATCTACCGCGAGCGTTTCAGGAGTAACTCCAATCCCTCT
>Ga0315309_1000905_pt1 | contig 18043 bp, 22 predicted proteins | sample TDP4_MG_FD_203080 | JGI IMG/M metagenome (GOLD analysis project Ga0315309, IMG submission 203080) | Freshwater sediment microbial communities from Lake Towuti, South Sulawesi, Indonesia - TDP4 | ecosystem: Environmental > Aquatic > Freshwater > Lake > Sediment | place: Indonesia: South Sulawesi... | reverse complement strand
CTGAAGTTAGCTCACCGAAGAAGAAATGGACTATGGCTGGTCGACCTGACAAAAGCGGCAAGAAGATGCAGCTTGAGATCGGGCTTTTCGATTGTCCAAGATGCCACAAACCGTTCCGTGTTGTCTTGAACAAGCGCAAGATCTAGAACGTTGACATAAAAGAGTATCTAAACACCAACTTGCCAACAAAGTGTCCTTAGACTAGCAGGGTCTAACAGAGAGCTCAGCCATCCTCCCTATTTATTTTTTTCAAGTTTTGAATATAATGTATGTCATTCACCATCATCATCTCGCAGAAGATCAACTGTGGGCAAAATAAGCGGTAAGTTTTTAATATAACGAAGCATTTGTTCTGCAACAATAGGAAACACCACTGAAAATCAGAAAGGCAGCATAGCTGGGCGGAAAATTGTCCTCATCAAGATCGAAGTTGTCAAATGCCATGAAGAGCAGTTACGTGAAGACTGTGGTTCTTATAGCCGTCATAATAGGCGGCGTCGTAGCGTTCTGGTTTGGTCTGAGAGCTGTCTTAGGGACAGAGTATCCTCTTTTGACAGTTGCTTCTGGAAGCATGGAACCGACGCTTTTTAGAGGTGATCTCATACTAGTGCAAGGTATATCGAATTTCTCTGATGTCAAGGCAGACTTGCAGCCTTATGGCGACATCATCATCTTTCACAGACCATCTCAGTATGGCGCTGAAAGCCTGATAGTGCACAGGGCTGTACAGAAGTATCAGGGAGCAGATGGTCTGTGGTACTTCAGAACGCAAGGCGACGCTGCTCCCCCGCAAGGGGTGCTCCATCCCGACCCATGGACCGTGCCGCAGACACTAGTCGTGGGCAAGCTTGTAGGAAAGGTGCCTTGGGTGGGCTACATTCCTTTGTACATTAGAGAGCCTCTGGGCATTATGCTTATAGTTGTCTTGTTTTTCATCATCATTCTCGCGGAGTATTTACCAGTCCTGTTCAAGAAGCAAAAGGAACAGCGCTAGTGTTTTATTTCTGTTTTCTAAACTTAACGAAGCAACAGGGTTAATTGATATGATGAGAGAAGTGAAACCGAATCCGAAGGATGTTGCTCTTCAACAGTTAGGCATTGCTGCTGAGCATTTGGATCTTGATTCTGGGATTCATGAGGTCCTGAAGCATCCGAAGAGAGCGCTGATTGTTTCTCTTCCAGTGAGGATGGATAATGGGTCAGTCAGAGTTTTTCTGGGCTGCCGTGTTCAGCACAATGACGCTCGCGGGCCGTTCAAGGGTGGGATAAGGTATCATCCAGATGTGACCTTAGATGAAGTCACAGCGTTAGCTATGTGGATGACTTGGAAATGCGCTGTTGTAGACATACCGTATGGTGGAGCTAAGGGCGGCGTCTGCTGTAATCCAAAGGAAATGTCGAGTCATGAGTTGGAGCGCTTAACTCGCAGATACGCTACTATGCTTCTGGATTATATTGGTCCGTATCGCGACGTGCCCGCGCCAGATGTTTACACTGATGAGCAAACCATGGCTTGGATGATGGACACGTATAGTCTGTTTAAAGGCTATAGCGTGCCCGAGTCTGTTACTGGTAAACCCGCGATTTTGGGCGGTTTCAAACTGCGAGAGGAATCCACTTCCCGGGGAGTCGCTTTTTGCATTCGCGAAGCTTTAAAGCATCTCAAAATGAAGGCTAAGGGCTGCGAAGTGGCGATTCAAGGCTTTGGCAGCGTTGGCTGGAACCTTGCACGAATAATGTATGAAGATGGATATCGAATCACAGCTCTAAGTGATTCCAAAGGCGGAATCTATAATTCCAACGGCATGAATCCGCTCAGAGTTCTTGAACACAAGAACCAAACAGGCTCGGTAAAGGGCTACAAGGATGCCAAGCAGGTGACAAATGAGGAACTTCTGGAATTGCCCTGTGACATTCTGGCGCCTGCGGCCCTAGAAAACCAAATCACCAAGAGGAATGCGGGTAGAATCAAAGCAAAGATTGTGGCGGAAGCCGCGAATGGTCCAACTACACCGGAAGCGGACAAAATCCTTAACGAGAAAGGTGTGTTCATAATACCTGATATTTTGGCGAATTCAGGCGGCGTTACAGCGAGCTATTTCGAGTGGGAACAGAACTTGACGCGGGAGCGTTGGAGCGATAAAGAAGCTAACGCGCGGCTTGAGAGCATGATGATCAGAGCATTCGATGATGTTTATGGGATTTCAAAGAAGCTGAAGATTGACATGCGTGTTGCAGCCTTGATATTGGGGGTGGGCAGAGTAGCTGAGGCTATTAAGACGCTTGGCCTATGGCCTTCCTAACGAACAGCTTTCGAAAGAGGACGGCAAGACTTTAGCCCAATCTTCTCCTCAAGTCACATACCTTTTTCTTCTGATGAAACGTGTAACCATGCTTATATGCTGACCTTTTATCTAGTTAGGGAGAGAAATAGAGAAGAGCCGTAAAAGATGAAACACGTCAAAATAACAGCCTTCGATCTACCAGATGCTTGGTATCAGGTTCTGAAGAGGATTTGGAACGAAGGAGAGGACTTCAGCGTTCGCTATGGTTCAGAAGTTACCGAGACAAGAAAGCTGGACGTTACGTTGGAGGTTTTGCATCCTGAGAACAGGCCTTTGGTGCATGAGAAGGCTGCTTGTGACATGCGGTATGTGATGAATTACTTCATGGAGTACTTGTGGTTCGGCGAAAAGAAACCAGACGAGACTTACACGTACTCAAGCCGACTGCGCTCGCCTGTCGATCAAATAGAGGCTGCCATCGAGCGGTACGTTGATGAGCTGTTTGACCGACAAGTCGCTTTGGTTGTGAGGATTCCTGAAGACATACAAAAGGAACATAGGGGCAAAAGGCATGAACCACCATGCTTGACGATTCTTGACACTGAGATTGCTAGAGACTCAAACGACAAAAAACTGAAACTTACTCTCACAGGGTATTGGCGGTCTTGGGATGTCTACGCCGCGGTGCCAGCCAACCTTGCAGGACTGCAGCTCTTCAGCGAAGCCTTCGTAAAGGAAGTGAACGCCAAGGGCAAGGACAAGCATGGAAACAAATGGGAAGAAGTCCACACGGGAAAGATGATAATGCACTCCAAGAACTGCCATATTTACGAACGCCAGCTTCCCTTAGTTGAAGAACTGTTGAGCGCTAAGAGACCAACTATTGGAGAGAAATTTCAAGAAGCTTCAAAGAAGACTGAATGACTGATAATTGCATGGATATTGACTGATCGGGAAGTCCATGCAGAACTATTTATCAACCTATCATGCCCTAAAGCTGTGAGGCGAACACATTGGCAAAATCGTCAACTTGGGAAGAAGCTTACAGAAACGTTGAATCCTTATGGGGACTAAAACCTGACCGCACTTTGATAGAGTATGCAAAGATTGTTCCCAAAGGCAACGTTTTGGACCTCGGTATTGGAGAGGGGCGAAACGCTTTGTTCTTTGCAAGAATGGGTAACGAGGTCGAAGGAGTTGATATTTCTCAAACTGCTGTTGAAAGATGTATTGAGAGAGCCAAGATGCAAGACCTCAAAGTCAAAGCTGAAGTCAATGATTTGAAAGAGGTAAATATTCCTGAAGAGCGATATTCCCTAGTTATTGCGGCATGGGTGCTAAACTTCTTTAGGAAAACAGAAGTGGAAAAGATTGTTGAGAAGATAAAGAAAGCCTTAGCGAAAGACGGTTTTGTCTATATTGGAGTATTTTCGCCAAGCGATCCTGGCTACAAGAGGGCTAAGGAAAACCTCCAAGAAGTCGAAGAGAACACTTTCTACTCCTCGAAAAGAAACCAGCACATTCATTACTTTACAGGAGAGGAAATTCATACCCTCTTCACTGGTTTCAAAACCATCTATTACGTCGAGGGCACAGGGTTAGACTTTGACCATGATGAGCCACACTACCATGGTTTTGTTGAGTACTTGGCGCAGAAAACTGTCTAAACCAAACCATGTGAAGAACGCGTAGCTTTTTTCCTAGCCTAGTAGACCTATTCGTGAAAGAATTTGTTTAACAGCTGGTATCGATGGGCTTTCTGATGGCAGATCAAGCAACGGTTTTCCCACGAAATTGTGGGTGAATATCTTGTCATCTGTTGGAATTGTGCCGACATATTCGTAGCCCAGTTTTTTTGCTTCTTCTTCCAGCGTGGGCTCCATTTCTGGCTTCCACCTGTTTCCAATTAGGTAGAATTTCTTGAAGTCTATGTGGACTTCTTTGGCTACTTCTTTGATGCGTCGCGCCGTAGTTAAGCTCATGGAGCTAGGGTCAGTTACAACCAGCATAATGTCGACGTCTCGGTCGGTTCTGCGGCTCAAATGCTCTAACCCTGCTTCCATATCCATCAATGTTATGTCGTAGTTGCCTATTATGCGGTCAACGATGTGCGTCAAGAAAGCGTTGACTGGGCAGTAGCAGCCTTCACCCTCACTACGGCCCATCACGAGCAGGTCGAAGCTGGGTGTCTCGCGTAAGATCTCAAAGATGCGGGTTTCCAAGATGTCTTCCTTGGTCATAGTGGGTGGGATCTCTGACTTCTCCAAAGCCTTTCTTAACTCATCGGTAACCATGCCGACTGTTTTGGGCACTGGTACGCCTAAAACATCAGCTAGGTTGGAGTCGGGATTGGCATCGATGACGAGAATGTCTTTTGTTGGATTACTTTCGCTCAGGATTTTGACCATCAACGCGGTTGCTGTGGTCTTGCCAACTCCGCCCTTCCCTGATACCGCAATGACCAAGCCCTTTTTCAGCAATGTTAAGTCGCCATTCAAGACAGAATAAATAGCAACTGAACCGTTGGAATTAACTCTTTTTGTACTTCGGATTCAGCTCTTGTGCCTCATTTCATGCGTCGTCCTCTGACATCTCTGCCGACTCTCATCGAGAAGACGAAGACTCCGCCCAGTGCTACCAAAGCTAGAATTATGTCTGCAGCTAGCAGTACATCCAGCAATAAGAGCACAAGGCACAGAACTAACAAAAAGGAATCCATAATCAACCGAGTGGTAGACCCCCCCTTGCCCATACAGATCCCAGCTAATGTGAGTCACTAAGCGCTTAAAACCCTGACGACACAGGTAGCTAGAAAGCGGTGAGTCGCCGAGGATTGACGCCCAGTTTGCACCCTGCCCGTTCAGCCTCATAGTCTCATGTCGGCTGTCCCTTGAGCGCTGAACGCCCAAGTTTAGGTTGCTCCCTTCCGGGCCTGGCCAGGTTCGCCTGGACGTCAGCCCCAAAGGACCGACACTCACAGCCAGAGACCGCAAGACATGGGCACTCTTCGACGCCGCACCTCAGCCTTCAGCCCGTCCTGTAGAGGGTTTACGGTCAAGGCGCCTTTCGACGCCTTTCAAGGGACCCCTAGCCCCCCGCCTAGACCCACCGCTAAACACAATCAAACCACACAAACCATATAAAAGTTACACAGCAGGATGCAAGCCGAACACTAAGTTAATTAAGCCCAAACCGAACATACTCAAAAAACAGAGGACAACCAACACATGCCAAAAGAGTTCCACTATCGTGGCTTCCCTTTCACCGACTTGCTAGCCATGTCAATGGATGAGTTCATAAGACTACTGCCATCACGCCAACGCCGTAGCCTACAACGCGGCTTGAGTCCAGATCAACGCAAACTGCTCGAAGCAATAAGGAAAATCAAGCAGAATCCAGATGAAGCGCAGAAAAGCCGACCGATCAAGACTCATGCACGTGACATGATCATCCTGCCTGAAATGGTAGGCGTCACCGTCCTTGTACACAATGGAAAGGAATTCACAGCCTTGGAAATAAAGCCTGAAATGATAGGTCATTACATAGGTGAATTCGCCATAACAAACAAGCCAGTCAAACATGGAGTGCCAGGCATAGGTGCCTCACGTTCATCTATGTACGTTCCGTTGAAATGAGAGACTCGCGGTTTTCTAGGTTCTGTATGATGGTTCAGTAGGCTTTTTGCCTTCGGCCTGTGCTGGCGGAATTTGAGGCAGTGGTACTGGGGGCGGAATGTTCAGGGTTCGGGTAATCACGATAGATTCAATGAAAGCCACATTTGATATTGACTGGATGATGACTGGTGGTGGCGGCTTCTTCTCCATGTAATTGCTATGTATTTGCTTCAACTCTTCTTTTTCGCCTGTTACGTGTGCTCTTCCCTTCACGCTGATTTGTGCCACGGCAGGGTTGTAATTGATGGTGAAAACGAATGGCACTTCGAGCAGGTCGTCACTTTTCTTCTCGACCCCAACCAAGTTGAGATTTGTCGCAATCTGGACTGGTGGGATGGGTTTGTCAATGTCCCATAGTCGATCAGCTGACAATTGATGGATAAAGACGCCGACTTTTATCATTCTGCATCAGAACCGCTTACTGCCTATTCTTCTACGTGTTTCAGGATTTAAACGTGAAACCTACTCTCGCTTATAACGGGTGAAACCGCAGTGTCCGCAGGCAAAACGGTCGCCGTGGTCTGCCATGAAGTAGCCGACTCCACATCGTTCGCAATAGGGGCGTAGTCGTGTCAGCCCAGTTGCGTCAACCTTGTATCGTGTGTACGCGCCTTTTTCCTTCTTCCTGACCTTGGGTTTTTTCTTTCCCTTGGGCTTTGCAGCTGGTGCTTCCTCTGGTTTTTCAGCTGGCTTTTCCTCGACTGGTGGCGCTGCGGCTGGTTTCCCAGCTGGTTTGGGCGTTGCTTTTTCTGCTGGCGGTTGTTCTTTCTTCCCCTTGGGTTTTTCAGCCATTTATTTTATCCCTCTTTCTTGGCTGGTTGCTCAGTCTTTTCTGTTGGTTGAGGCTTGGGTTCAGCTTTTTCCTCTGTTTCCTTCTTCTCTTTGGGCATGTGTCTCTCGATAATGTGTTTTGGTTCGATGAGATGGGCTTGTTCAACCGAGTCGTATGCGTTGGCTTCCCCAGTTGCAGTCATGGTTCCTGCCTTGGTTTTGATTCGCTTGACACAGACAACTTCGGGTTTGGTCTTGAGTGTTTCCGCTAGTGCGTTGCGCACTTCCAGACGTGTGGGTGTCCCTCTGGTCTGTTTATGGTCCACTTTGAAGGTTATCTCTCTACGTTTGAGTAAAGGATTGTATTGCTGCTTTGTGATTGTGACTTCCATTTAAGCATCCTCTTTTGATGTAGGTTCGTTGATTTGATGCGGCATCTTTCACTTTAGCTTTTTGGCTGGCTCCATAGCTTGTATGATGAGATCTACCTTGTGCTTGGCGGTTTCATCCACTTTGACGGCTACAACGCCTTCATTTGGTTGCCCGTAGACCACCAACGAATTCTTAGGTGCTCTTAGCACAGCGACCAGAGTAAACAGGTCTTCTTCACCTTCAACAGCTATCAGCGTTGGCTTCTTCTGCTTCAGAGCTCGGTCAATGGCAAGCCAAGTTTGCGGGGTTATTGTTCCAGCAGGGTTCTCTACGACGATCCTTCTGTGTGTTTTTGCATCAATTGGCTGCGCTTCTTCTCTCATAATTTTGCCATCAACGATTATGATGCCAGAGTATATGCCATGCTTCAACATATTCTGAGATACAACATCTCCAACTGAGATCACGTGTCCTGGTCGTTCCTGAATGATGAGCTCTCCAAGTTGCTTCATTGTTTCTTGAGGCGTGCCTTGCAACAACCTACCCAAAGGTTTTCTTAGCTCTCGGCGCAGTTCAGGCTTGAGAATCAGTGTATGTCTTGGCTTCGCGGTCATTAAACTCAGCCTTCAAGCCGTAGAAGTCTGGAATAAAAATCGGTCTAACGTACTCTTAAGGCGTATCTGCCTTTTTTTGTGACTTTCATGGCTTTTGCTATGGCAGAGTTTTCCGGGTCGAATATGATGACAATGCCTGAGTAGTCGTCGCTGAAGCTTGTAGACTTGCAGTTTGGGCAAGTTGTCTCGGTGGTCAAATACCTGCATTCTCGACACGCTTTCTCAACCAAAAGTTATGTGTCTCCTTGACTTAATGTCTACCTGTCTTCGTTGATGGAGTAGCAGCAGCCGCCTTCTTCGGCTTCTCCGACACACCGCTCTTTAGTCTTTCCACCTCTTGCTTTATCCATTCAATCTTGCCTAAGAAAGGCTGGCGTCCAGTGACGCCCACTTTACCTGAGCCTCCGCCTCTGCCCAATGAAACAGCTGTGATGCGCACTCTGACATGATCACCTGTTGCTAGCTTGCGCTTGGTTTCCTTACCCATCAACACGCCTTGCTTCTCATCATATGATATGAAATCGTCCAATAACTGAGAAACATGCAGTAACGTGTCTATCGGTCCAACTCTCACAAAGGCGCCGAAATCGGCGATTTCTACCACTTCGCCTTCCACAACCTCTTGAAGCTTAGGGAAAAATGTCAGCATTGAGAACACGGCGCGATTATAGGTGGCGCCTTCGCCTGGAATAATTTTGCCCACAGGGTTGATTTGGATGTCTGTGACGGCGATTACGTAGCCTAGTTCTTCATCGACCATGCCCTCGTACTTGCTTTTTAACTGGGCGTACCCTACGGCTTCAATTGGATCGCCGAACCTTTCAGGCGGAATGCGAATAGTGTCCTCAAGGGTGACCAGTTTAAACATGATTGGTCCCTACACACCTTTGCCTTTGGATAATTAAATGCTTCCCTCCAACTCCAACCGGGATTTTTGCCTCAGATAAATGACGGGGATGCTTATATCCCTTAATCTCTGCCTCAGCGCAGAGTCATTTGTTGCGACCGCACACTTCTGTTGTAAGGCAACTCGAACGATCACGTCATCGTTTGTTTCTTTGGTTTCTCTCTTAACATTGACTAATTGGCATTTTTCTGCGAGTTTCAGCGCGATTTGTGTCTGTTTTTGTAGCTTAGGTGCTTCTTCGTGTGCCATTCTTTGGAGCTCATGCAACGTTGTTGAGAGCAGTATGGGTTCGTAGCTTTGCTTGAGGAGGCTCGTCAAGCCTTCAAATATGTCAAGTTTGAATTGGGAAGGAACGAGAAGGAAGTTAGAGTCTAAGATTACTTTGAGAGCCACGGTCTTACTAATCAATGCTTGTTTCAGATATAAGTCTAGAGACAATTACCGCGAGCTTGACGCTTCGTAAGACTTTAAATCTTGATTATCGCTGCACAACTACTAACTATTTGGCAATCGCTTCTTTCATAGCAATCAACAGCTCGCAAGGGACTCACGAGGATCAGCAGCATGGCTAATGCGCATCAGGACTCCATAAGCAAATATCTTGAAATAAGCCAAAAGATAGCCGACCCTTCCGTATTGGCCGAGCTAATGGCTTTGTTTGAGAGAAGATACACCATAGCTGAGCTACTGGACTGGACGCATCAACGCTTGAAGTTTGACAAGGGCAATATAGAACGGCACAATGATCCAATGGAAATCTTAGCTTATGGCAGAGGCAGATGCGGCGAATTCAGTATTCTTTTCGCCAGCCTATGTCTAGCGCACTGGTATCGGGCACGATTGATACTGGACATGTCGGATCACGTTTGGACGGAAGTCTGGGACGAGCCACAAAAAAGATGGATTCACGTAGATCCTTCCGAGAAGCGCATGAACGACCCGTTCATGTACGAAAGAGACTGGAAAAAGAACTTAACAGAAATATATGCGTTCGAAAACGGCACCATGGAAAACGTGACAAAAAGCTACAAAATTGCGAAGGCTTAGTCCACTTGCCCCACGTAACAGCAATAACGCAGGAAAAGAAGCAAAATCACTCGATTTTCAGCACAAATGCTTCAGCTATAGCCTTGAGCAGCGCAATCAGAGCATTAAGCGGTTTTGTCGGAGTTTATCTTCCCCTATACTTTGTCCAGATCGGCGGCACCACTCTGACGCTCGGCCTTTTCACGTTCGCCGCATCTCTAATTCAACTGCTTTTCCTTCCCATTGGAGGCATCATAGCTGACAGTTATGGTAGGCGAAAAATCATAGTTTCTATGGCTTTTGTAGGCGTCATATTCCCAGTCTTTTATGCATTTGCACCGGACTGGCGAGTTTTTGGTCTCTTAACTATGTTAGCTGCTGTTGGAGTTGTTTCCAGTCCAGCAACGAGAGCAGTCGTCATGGACTCCATCCCACCAGAGAAGCGAACAACCGGAATCACCGCTATTCAGGTTGTCTCGACGCTTCCATCAGTAGTCTCACCCTCACTCGGAGGATGGCTTGTTCTGCAACACGGCTTGGAAAATGGGTTCAAAATGGCATGCATATACGCTTCTGTCCTAGCGTTCTTATCAGCGCTCCCACTTTTCGTACTGCTCAAAGAAACGCTAGAACCCAAGAACCCGCGAAAAACCGATCCTCCATTTCGAGATGGCATTTTGGCATTGACAAGGCCGTCTTTCTGGAGCCTACCTCCGAGCCTAAAGGCCCTTATAATATCTTTTGCTCTGGTAGCGTTTGCCAATGGGGCGGTCTCGAACTATTATATCATGTATGCCTCAAGCGTGGTTGGACTAACTGCTTTCGACTGGGGCACTGTTGTCAGTCTCCAGCTTCTGGCAGCGTGCGTCTTGAAAATTCCAGGCGGCTGGCTCAGCGACAGATTCGGCAAGAAAAGAGCGATGACAGTGTCGTTGCTTACGACGATTCCTATGATCTTGATATTCACGTTGTCACAATCATTTATTCAGGTAGTGATATCAGCACTCTTGCTTGTGACAGCTGGAGTTTATTATGCTCCGGCGCATGAGGCTCTTCAGGCCGACCTCACGCCAAGACTGATGAGAGGGCGCATAAACGCGGCATGGGACATGAGTAGCTACTTCGCAGTAGGTTTGGGCGCGCTTGTAGGAGGTTTCGCTTATCAAGCTCTTGGCCCACCCGTGCCCTTCTATGTCTTCGCTGTAGCCGAACTTGCAGCAGCACTTTTGCTGATAAACAAAGTGAAGGAACCTGAGACAAGAGAAGCCTGAACCTGCTTCTTGTGCTTTGTGGCGCAAACATCTTTCAAGTCCACTGATCTGTCTTTTGGGCACTTTAGGCACGGTTTTTCGTTTTATGCCACGAGATAAAATGCCACGTCAGCGGTGATCGCGTAAGTGTGAAAACTATAGATTCTTATCCGAATCCTTTGGCTCATGACATCATAGGTCTTTACCCAATTACCGTTGGGCTGTGATGGGAGCCTTTCTACGAACCATTCATGGCCATCGTTATCACAAGCAATCAGATCCCAGTAAACATTGCCCCCTCCAGCCGATGCCCGAACCAGAATTGTGACCTTGGCGTACCCATCGGTCAAGACCATATCTGATAGCCAACTGCTCTCTGCCGGAATCGAAATGTTGGACGCCCCGCCTAATCTGATGTAACTCGTCACATGGCTGGAAACTGTGACATTTCTTGTCGGTTCTCCTGAAGATCCATAGGCTTGCGCTATTCGCTGAAGTTCATTTACATCAATAACTCCATCCTCGTTGTAATCAAGCCAAGGGTCATATGCGTTGCGCGTCTGCTGACCAGACCACGGAGCCGAAGCCACAGTAAGCAGAACTAGGGCCAAGAGCGTAGCTATGCTAAACTGCTCTCTCGTCATAGACCTTCCACTTCCTCCATCCAATTGCGAATTGGCAACAATAGAGCAAGATATTAGGCTAGGTTGCGTTTACGATTTGCGGAAAAATTCCCCGCTAAACTCGATTTTCAGTTACACGATTACTCCGTAGCCTATGAGTCGCCATCTTCCAGCGATTTTTCGGCTCAAGGCAGCTCGAGCTCCTTCGTCAGCGCTCACTGGTCTACTGAGTTTCAATGTGGCATTTTCGCCTTTTATCGATGCTACAGCTCCTGATGTTATGCTGGTTCCCACATCTAATAGGAGAGCCTCGCTGACCCGTACTTTTTCAATCTGCATTAATTCCTTGGTTCCCAACGCTCGGGGAAACAGATGCGTCTCCATAGTTAACTCTGAAAGCGTTGGCGGCAGCGTCTCAGGCTTCCCGACTATGTTGCCAGTCAAGCCATCAGCTTTGGTCAAAGAGGGATCAAGTAGTGTGCCCATACCAACTAGACCTCCTGGATGCGCTTCTTCCACGGCTTTGCCGCCTGCTTGAAGGGTAGTCACTTCCGAGTACAATGGTTCATAAGTGGCTCTTCCAGCCTTTTCCATTCTGACTCCTGGGCGAATCTCAACTTCGTCGTTGACCTTGATCATTCCTTGAAGTATGGTTCCGCCTAGGACGCCTCCCGCTAATTCATCCACAGTTGTGCCTGGTTTGTTCACGTCGAAAGACCTGAGCACAGACATTCTTGCTGGTTTTGTCAGATCACGTTTGGGTGTGGGCACGTATTCTTCTAGGGCTTGGAGTAAAACGTCTATGTTGGCTCCATGCTGGGCTGAAACTGGAATGATAGGCGCATTTTCGGCTATGCTGCCTTTGACAAAGCTTTTAATTTCCTCGTAGCTTTCCAGTGCACGGTTTTCGTCAACCAAATCAATCTTGTTTTGTATAATGATAAGGTTCTTGACGTTCACGATTTCAATCGCGGCCAAGTGCTCCCTCGTCTGGGGTTGAGGACAAGTTTCGTCAGCTGCTACAACCAGCATGGCTCCATCCATCACCGCAGCACCTGAAAGCATCGTGGCCATTAGTGCTTCGTGGCCAGGCGCGTCTACGAAGCTCACAGCCCTCAAAAACTCGCCTTGTTTATTGCAGCCCTTACATTTGGGTTCGGTTGAATAACATTGCGGTGGTGGACAGTCGGGGCATTTGTATATTGGTGTGTCTGCGTAGCCCAGCTTGATCGTGATGCCGCGTCGAAGTTCCTCGCTGTGTCTTGAAGCCCAAACGCCGGTTAACGACTGGACAAGTGTGGTTTTTCCGTGGTCCACGTGTCCGATTGTGCCAATGTTAACCTCCGGCTGTTTGGGCAGTTTCTTCAGAAGTTTCACCTCCGCTTGGAGCGGCTACTGGCTGAGTGGTTTGAGGTTCTGTTACAGCTTCAGCCTTCGGCTTCTTTTCCCTTTTGCGTCTTTCAGCTTTCTTGACTTTTTCTGAAACTTTGGCGTTGATTTGAACAATGTCTTCTGTTATGACGTTTCCACGCACTGTTTTGCGTTGTCGCTCACCTTCTCTCCTAGCGTGAAAACCTATGCTATCGCTCAGGACTACGCTTACTCGGACGCCGCCGTGAATGTCAGGGCGCATGGGAAACCCGTCTTTGTCAGAGCCGCCGGTGATCTGTAGCTTCACGCCTGATATGCCTACAACTGAGCCGTCTATGGTTTCGCCTATGCGTTTGCCGATCAGGGGCACGGCTCGAGCGCCCTCAAGCTCTACGGCTTTGGACTTCTTGTCAGAGGGGTCTGAGACTATGACCTTGAATTTAGCCATGGTTGAAGCTGTCTCTCCATGTAAACTTGATTAGCCATACTGAAGATAAATATCCATTTATTAAGCGTTTGCTGAAACTATCCGCAATCATAAACAGAACTTCGTGTGGTGGCAATAGGTTGAAAGGACTTAGCAAGAAAATGGTTGATATTATTGAAAAACGTCAGAAAGAATTGACCAAGCTCTGCAGCGAACTGGTTCAGGCGAAAAGTGAGAATCCGCCCGGAGACGTCTCAGCCCCGGCAAACGTGTGCAGAGACTTCCTGAAACAAGAAGGGATCAGTTACCAGACGTTTGAGCCTGAAAAGGGACACACAAGCGTCATCGGTGCTGTGGGGAAAGGCAAGCCTTCGCTGGTTCTGTGCGGACACATTGACGTGGTTCCAGCCGGCGACCCCAGCAAGTGGACTGTTGATCCATACAAGGGTGAGGTCAAGCAGGGGAAACTGTACGGACGGGGGTCAACTGATCAGAAGGCAGGCGTTGCCGCTCAGCTCATGGCAACTGCAGCCGCAAAGGATTTTGAAGCTGAGTTGTCTGGAAAAATCACTGTGGCGAATGTGCCAGACGAGGAGGCTCAAGGACCTGCTGGGGTCATTTGGTTGGTTGAGAACAAGAAGCTGACAGGTGATGCTTGCCTGATTACCGAGCCAACTGGTTACATGGATGGACACTACTCCATAGTTGCTGGTGAAAGAGGAACATGCTGGCTTAAGATCACGGCTTACGGCAAACCGGCTCATGGAAGCGTGCCAGCTCGAGGCAGAAACGCCATTGAAATATTAACCACTTTTATGCCAACGTTGAAGGCGTTGGAGGCGGAGGCTGTTGAGACACCGGAAGATGCCAAAGTGCTCGTTAAGAATGGGGAGAGGGAACAACGGAGACTAGCGCTGAAGGATGGCATCCCGCCGAGCAAACTCGTAAAGACTCTTACCCACTACACAGCCAATATTGGCGTCATAACGGGTGGAACAAAAACCAATGTTGTGCCTGAAAAATGCGAAGCAGAAGTCGATATCCGCGTACCTGCTGGTGGGCATCCAGACGGCGTGGAGAAATTCGTGCGCAGCATACTTCCTGAAAACCTTGATGTTGAGGTGATCAACAGGACTTTGCCCTCATACACTTCAGCAAGTGACCCTTTAATCAAGGCTATTCAGAAAGGCGTCAGACCAGTCTTTGGCTACTCGCCTCCTCCCACGTACATGCCAGCAACTACAGACGCCCACTTCTTCCGTGCACTCCTCGACATTCCAGCAATGTCATTCGGACCCGGCTGCGGCGAATTAACCCACACGTACGATGAATTCGTCTACGTCAAAGACATAAAGAACGTGGCAAAAGTGTATGCAAATGTGATCGCAGATTTCGTGGGAAAAGGCTGAGCGCTAGGCTTAGCCTTTCTTCAACTTCTTTCTCAACGTATTGACCACCGTTTCAGCGTCGACTTTGCCGCGTACTTTTCGCATAACTTGACCCATTAATGCTCCGAAAGCAGCTTCGCCGCTTTTTTCCACTAGGGCTTTGTTTTCTTTGATTACCTGGTCGATTAGTTTTTCGAGTTCTTGTATCGAGAGCAAGCCTAAGCCTAGGCTTTCCACGGCTTGGTTTGCCGTTGCGCTTTCATGTCTTGCAAACCAAGTAATTATGTCGGATACAGCTTCTTTCACTGTTTTTCCAATGCCGATAAGGTGGAATAGTTCGCGCAGTTGTTGGTCGCTTATGTTTTCGGTTGGGATGCCTTCGCGTTTGAGGCTTTTCATGGTTTCCGTTAGGACAGCTGCAACCACTGTGGGTGAGACTTTGGTTTCTTTGACGATGGTTTCGAAGAGTGGCGCGTATTCCGAGTCTAGGATCTGTTTGGCTAGTTTCTGGTTTAGCTTGTGGGTTTTGGTTAGGCGTTCCATCTTTTGCTCGGGTAGCTCTGGCAGGCGGGTTCGTAGTTGTTTGAGGTAGTCTTGTGTGACTTGGATGGGCGGCACGTCGGTTTCTGGGTACATTCTTGCCGCGCCGGGTCGGGGGCGCATGTAGCGTGTTGTGCCGTCTGGGTTTGGGGCGCGGGTTTCTTCTGGTACGCCTTTGAGGGCTTCTTTGGCTCGTTCAACAACTGCCTTTAGGGCGTCTGTGGCGTTTTCCATGGTGTCAGCTACAAATACAACTGCCTCTTGGTCGCTGGTCTTCATTGTTTTCTTGAGCTGGTTGACTTCCTCGGCGGTTATCCCGTAGGCTGGCATTTCGTCGGTGTGGAACAAGCCGCCGACTCTCCCCCAAAAGCGTGCTCGGTCAGCCATCTCGGTGCCTAAGCGGACTCCAGGCATGAGCTCGGTTTTGAGCAAGCCAGCGAAGTGCGGAAGTCTAACGGCTAGAACCTTTTTGTGCTCGCTTAGAGCCTTCTTAATGACTTTGCTCTGGGTTTTTTCGAAGATTTTTGAGACGTCTGTGAATCCTTCGGCTAGAGCAGATTCCTTTACGCCTCGTTTTTGGAGTTCTTCTTCGATTTTGATGAGGTTGAGTTGCCGCTGTACTTCGTATTCCACGACTTTTGAGACTAACTCAAGTTCTTGCAGACCTTTGATTTCTGTTAAGGCGCCGTTGGGTATGCTTATGTTGAGGTCTTGGCGTATTGTGCCCAAGCCTCTTTTGACTTTGCCTGTGGCTCTTAGAATGCGTCCTATGGCTAATGCTGTTTTTTCTGCTTCCTGCGGAGTGAACAAGACGGGTCCTGTTGTGACTTCGATTAGTGGTATGCCTAGGCGGTCGATGCGGTAGCATATGGTTTTGCCGCTGTCTTGCTCGCCCATTTTTCGGGCTGCGTCTTCTTCCAACGCGATGAGTTGGATTGGAATCTTTTTGTCTTCAACTTGTATTTCGCCGTTGAGAGCCACGACGCATGTGCGTTGGAAGCCTGTTGTGTTGGAGCCGTCTATGACGGTTTTGCGCATGACGTGGATTTCGTCTGCCGGTCTAGCGTTTACCATAAGTGCTACAGTTAAGGCTATGTCGACTGCTTCGGGGTTGAGGTTGCGCGGTGGTTCTTCGTCCATTTCTACTAGGCAGGATGTTGCCCTGTTGGCTTCATAGAGGATTTTGACGCCTTTCTGAAACTCGAAGTAAGCCGCAGGGTCAATTTGTCCAAGTTCGCTTTGGGTTGGGCGCAAGCGTCTGACAAACGTGATTTCAGGTTCTTCTTTGAAGAGTTCGGGATTACAAGCGCAGAACAGTTTTTCCGCTGTGTCCAGTTGCTGGTGGATTTCTAAGCCGACTTTTAAGCCGAGTTTATTGTAGCCGATGCTCATATGGTCAGTCAACCTGTGTCTGTTTCGCTTAGGGTTCGAGATGAGATTTCGCCGGCTATGTTGATTGTGAGCAGGTTTTTGGCTTCTTCAGGTTTGGTAGTTTGTCCCAGTGTCCACATGAGTTTGACCAGTGCGGTTTCGCTTAGCATGTCTTCGAGTGGGATGACGCCTGCGTTGAGGAAGTCTCTGCCGGTGTCGTAGACGTTCATGTCTACTCTGCCCCAGATGCATTGGCTGGTCATGGCTACGATTACGCCTTTTTCGATTGCTTTGCGTACTGGGTCGAGGCAAGCGTGGCTGATGTGTCCGAGTCCTGTGCCTTCGAGAACTATGCCCTTGTATCCCTTACTTACCAGGTAGTCGATTGTGTCAGGGTTGAAGCTAGGATAGAACTTTACTAGTGCTACCTTTTCTTCGAAATTCGGCTTTAGAACAAGTTTTCTGGACTTGTCTCTTTTGCGGTATTCTTGTGTGAGCATGATTACTTTGCCGTTCTCTACTTTAGCGAGTGGTTCGGCGTTGATTGATTTGAAGGTGTCTCTTCGGCTGGTGTGGCATTTCCGTACTTTGGTGCCGCGGTGCAGGACTATGGCTTTGTCTGATGGTGTTTCATGCATGGCTAATGCGACTTCAGCAAACGACGCTTTAGCTGCGGCTGTTACGGCTCCAGTTAGGTTTGTGGCTGCGTCTGAGCTGGGTCTGTCTGCTGATCGTTGTGAACCGACTAGTATGACCGGTACGGGCAGGTCTTGGAGTGCGAAGCTTAGGGCTGCTGCGGTGTAGCCCATGGTGTCTGTTCCGTGAGCCACTATGACTCCGTCTTCGCCTTTCTCGATGTGTTTTGCAACGGCTTTGGCGAGTTCTGTCCAGTGCCTAGTGGTCATGTCTTCGCTGAATATGCTGAACAGTATTTCTGCGTCGATTGTGGCTATGTCGGATAGCTCTGGGACTACGCTGTACAGGTCGCTGGCTGTCAGGGCTGGGCGTACTGCGCCTGTGCGGTAGTCTACTCTGCTGGCGATGGTGCCGCCTGTGCTGATGATTGTGATTTTGGGCAAGTTGGGTTTTCGCGTTGGCAGAGATGGGGCAACGAAGGCAGGTTTGGTTCCGGCGCCTATCTTTTGGATTTTTGTGTTCGGTGTAATCACTATGCCTATGTTGTAGCCTGTTTTCAGTTTGATGACGATGTGTTTGGTGTCGCTGTATTCTGAGCGTGGGATGAGTACGCCTTCAAAGGTTTCAGCGTCTTTTGTTATTTTTACTATGTCGCCTATTTCGACTTGTGCTTGCTTGAGACGTTGCAGAGCTTCTCCCTTGTAACCGAGACGTTCTTCATCCAAATTGTGTTTCACCAACGCTGCGAGACTGCGTCTTAGATAGGACGGTTACACATAAATCGTGTT
>Ga0315309_1000904_pt1 | contig 18062 bp, 10 predicted proteins | sample TDP4_MG_FD_203080 | JGI IMG/M metagenome (GOLD analysis project Ga0315309, IMG submission 203080) | Freshwater sediment microbial communities from Lake Towuti, South Sulawesi, Indonesia - TDP4 | ecosystem: Environmental > Aquatic > Freshwater > Lake > Sediment | place: Indonesia: South Sulawesi... | reverse complement strand
TGGAAGATTGCGTCCTGGGTAAGTTGGAGTATGCTATAGTTGATGAAGTGGATAGCATCCTCATTGATGAAGCGAGGACTCCCCTAATCATTTCCGGACCTGCCGAGGAATCGACAAATAAATATTATATCATTGACCGGCTTGTCCCCCGGCTAAAAGGGAAGTTCGTAACTGAAGAAGAAGAGGTGGAAGCAAAATATAAGGGTGTTGACCTGGAGAAGGGATTCGACTACATTGTTGATGAGAAAGCAGGAACGGCCACTCTTACTGAACTGGGAGTTAAGAAATGTGAGAGGATGCTGGGGATTGAAAACCTTTATGATGATATCCAGAGCGAATGGGTTCACCACATAAATCAGGCTCTCAGGGCACATGATCTGTTTAAAAGAGATGTGGATTATGTGGTAAAAGATAGCCAGGTGGTGATTGTAGATGAATTCACGGGCAGGTTGATGCCTGGCAGGAGATGGAGCGACGGGTTACATCAAGCAATTGAAGCTAAAGAAAATTTGAAAATTGCTGAAGAGAATCAGACTCTGGCTACAATTACTTTCCAGAACTATTTCAGGTTATATAACAAGCTTGCTGGCATGACCGGCACCGCAGCCACGGAAGCGGAGGAATTCTGGAAAATCTATGGATTAGATGTAGTAGTTGTCCCCACCAACAAGTCTTTGAGGAGAACGAACTACCCAGATGTGATTTACAAAACAGAAAAGGAGAAATTTGAAGCTGTTGTTCGGGAAATCGAGGCACTGTACAAGGCTGGTCGTCCTGTCTTAGTGGGAACGAGGTCTATCGAGAATAGCGAGAAGTTGAGTGAGATGCTTAAGAGAAAGGGTATTCCCCACAATGTTTTGAATGCCAAATATCATGAAAAAGAGGCGCAAATTGTCGCCCAGGCAGGTAGGAAAGAGACTGTGACAATCGCTACTAATATGGCTGGTAGAGGAACCGATATAATCCTGGGAGGAAATCCTCCAGACCTTAATGAGCACAATGAGGTAGTTGTGTTAGGAGGGCTCCATATACTGGGAACCGAGAGACATGAGGCACGAAGGATAGATAATCAACTACGGGGCCGCTCGGGAAGGCAGGGGGACCCGGGCTCTTCTCGGTTCTATCTTGCTCTGGAAGATGAGTTGATGAGACTTTTCGGTTCGGCTCGTATAGCCCAAGTTATGGAAAGATTGGGACTTGAAGAAGGACAGGATATTCAACATCCATTAATTACCCGTGCTATCGAGGCTGCACAGAGAAGAGTGGAAGCGGCGAATTTCGATATTCGCAAGCAGCTTCTCGAATACGATAATGTGATGAGTAAGAAAAGAGAGGTAGTCTATAAGTGGAGGAGGAAGATTTTAGAAGGAGCCAATCTCAAAGAAGATATATTGGCTATGATTGAGGACCTAATTGATGATAAACTTATGTTCTATGCTCCTCCCAAGGTCTATCCAGAACAGTGGAATTGGGAGTCTATCTATGAGTGGTTAAAGCTTTCCTTCGGAATTCTTTTTTCCATCCCTCAGGAAGATTTGAAACGGATGAGACAGGAAACCCTCGGTCGGACGGTAGCTGAGCGAATCAAACAGGCCTACGATGAGCGGGAGAGGGAAATGGGAGAAGAGATGATGCGATTTATTGAGAGGATGGTGACTCTTCAGGTTGTAGATACACGCTGGAAGGAGCACCTTTACGATATGGATAAATTACGGGAAGGGATAGGACTGAGGGCTTATGGACAGAAAGACCCCCTTATTGAATATCAAAAGGAGTCGGGAAGGGCTTTCGACCTGATGCAGGAGCTTATGAGGGAAGAAATTGTCAATTACATCTTTAGAGTGAGAGTGGTGCATGAGCAGGAAAGGATGAGAACTCTTCCCCAAAGAGAAGTGGCCCAAGGAGTTACTCCTGGCGCTGCAAGATACAGAGAGATGGCCGCTACTGGCGTAGGTGCAGGAGTTTCTCCCGCGTCTATCCCGAAGGTTTTTCCCAAAAGTAGAAAGATTGGTCGAAATGACCCCTGTCCTTGCGGAAGTGGAAAGAAATATAAGAAATGCTGTGGGAGATAAGAGGGGATGAAGGGATAGTTTTCGGAGTCGCTCGGTCAGAAAAACCTCGCTCAAAATCCGTCAGCGCTGGGGCTAAACCTGACGGATTTGAAGCTCCTGTAACTATCCCTTCATCCCTGGGGTATTAGAGGTGGGGATAGTTTTCGGAGTCGCTCGGTCAGATGTCATTGCGAGGCGAAGCCGTGGCAATCGACCCGAAGGGTCGTTGTGAGACCCGATGAAAATCGGGGCGTGGCAACCTCGAGAGTAAATCTACGAGATTGCTTCAGGATTTCCTCCTTCGCAATGACACTGCGTGTCAGATTGCTTCGGTCGCTCCGCTTCCTCGCAATGACGCGGATTTGAAGCTCCTGTAACTATCCCTTCATCCTTGGGTAATAGAAGGTGGGTAGGGGTTCCGATAAATCGGAACCCGCATCATCGGGCGTCATAAATGTCGCCCCTACAATTTCGATTTTTGGCTAAGAATTCCAAAGACGTCTCACAAACTATCTTTTAAATCTTAGGAATGAATATGCGATGGAAAAATCTGACCTTAGCTTTTCTTTCGGGTATCTTATTGATTCTCATATTTCCAAAGTTCAATCTATCGTTCCTGGCATGGGTGGCCCTGGTTCCTCTTTTCCTCTCTCTTGAAGAAAGGAGCCCGAGAGAATCTTTCAATTTGGGGTTTCTGGCTGGTTTAGTTTCTTTTGCGGGGATTCTATACTGGATTGGCCCCACCATAGTTAGGAGTGGAGAGTCGAAGCTATTGGCGCTTATTTCGGTACTGCTTCTTTCAAGTTACCTGGCAGTGTACTACGGGGTTTTCTGTCTAAGTTACAGGTATGCCTCGACGAAGCCAATGGGGTTCGCATTGACTGGTTTCATTGCCCCTAGTCTCTGGGTCTCATTTGAATTCTTGCGGGGACGCCTCTTTTCAGGATTTCCTTGGGCCCTCTTAGGGTATTCTCAATGGAATTTCACGCCGGTAATACAGATTTCGGAATTTACTGGTGTCTACGGAGTCTCCTTCTTGATTGTAATGGTGAATAGTGCTATAACTCAAGCAATTAAGCCTTTTCCATCTGGTGGTAGGGAAAAAGTTAAAAAGAACTTGCTTCCTTTGGCCTTATCTCTGGTACTGCTTGCTTTCTCTTTGGCCTATGGCTTTATTACCATCCGGGGAGCTTATTTTGGGGAGAAGAAAGATTCCCAACACCAAGGAGGAGCTATTAGAGTGGCTTTGCTCCAGGGAAATATTGACCAGTATATGAAATGGGATGATAGATACGAAGGTTTGATTAAGGATGTCTATAGTGAGTTAGTCGATATGGCTTCGAAGGAGAATCCCGAGCTAATTGTCTGGCCAGAGACAGCATTACCGGGGTACCTCAGGCAAGATAGAGAACTTCGGGAGTGGGTAGAAGAAGTAGTTGGCCAAGGTAATGCATACCATATTGTGGGGAGTCCCGAATATCGAGAAGGGTTCTATTATAATGCTGCTTTTCTCATTTCACCTCAGGGGGAAATTTTGGCTGAATACGATAAGATTCATCTCGTTCCTTTCGGCGAGGTGGTTCCCTTACGGCCGGTTCTTTCTCACCTTGTGGGTGTATTGAACGAACTGGGAGATTTTTCTCCATCGAGGGAACGGAAGTTATTGAAAACCCCATTTGGAAATTTTGCTGTACTCATCTGCTGGGAAGGGATATTCCCTCATCTCGTCAGGAGGTTTGTAAAGGATGGGACAGATTACTTGACCAATATCACTAACGATGCCTGGTTCCTAAAGACGGCTGGTCCATTTCAGCACTTTATTGTAAGCGTGTTTCGTGCAGTGGAAAATCGAGTGAGCGTCATAAGGGTGGCTAATACAGGAGTTTCGGCATTTATAGACTCGTATGGTAGAATAGAAAAGAAAACAGAAGTCTTTGAGAAGGACTATTTAACTTCATATGTCTACAAAAGAACTCACCAGACTTTCTATACTAAGTATGGCGATATTTTTGCCTATCTCTGCATGGCTTTTAGTAGCTCTTTTATTGGGTGGAGGAGGCTTAAGTGTTAAAGGACCTGAAAGACAAGTTAGAATTGATTAAGGGCTCTATGAAAAAATTAAGGGGGCATCTTTGAAATAGATGAAAAGAGGAAGAAGATTAGAGAGCTGGAAAAGGAGACAGAGAAAGTCGATTTCTGGAATAGTCAGGAGAGAGCCCAAAAGGTGATGCAAGAGCTGAATTCTTTAAAAAAATCTGTCGATACCTGGAAGAGCTTAAATAGCGAAATAGCTGAGATAGAGACACTTTTGGAGATGGCTGGTGAAGAAGAAGAGAGGGGTTGGGCGGATCACCTTTACGAATCTTCAGTGGTTGGAGAACTGGAAAGAAGAATTAGGGAGATAGAGAAGAAAATAGAGATTCTTGGTCTTCAGGCCAAGATGGCTGGTGAATACGACAAGAATAACGCCATAGTGACATTGCATTCGGGAGCGGGTGGCACGGAAGCTTGCGATTGGGTGGAGATGCTTTTTCGCATGTACAGGAGGTGGGCTGAAAAGAAGAATTTCAGTGTCACAATTACCGATATACTTCCGGGAGAAGAGGCGGGAATCAAGAGGATTACCTGTATTATAGCAGGGGAATATGCCTACGGATTTCTAAAGTCGGAAAAGGGAGTTCATAGACTGGTGAGAATTTCGCCTTTCGATGCTAATAAGCGTCGCCATACCAGCTTCGCTTCCTTTAATGTGCTTCCTGAAATAAGCGACGAAATAAGGATAGAGATTAAAGAGAACGACTTGAAGGTGGATACATATCGAGCCTCTGGCCATGGGGGACAGCATGTCAATAAGACTGATTCTGCAGTAAGGATTACCCACATACCGACCGGGATAGTTGTCCAGTGTCAGAGCGACCGTTCGCAACACAAGAATAAAGCTATGGCAATGAAACTATTGCGAGCAAGATTGTTTGAGCTGGAACAGGAAAAGAAAAAGGTAGAGAAGGAAGCCGATTACCAGAAATTGGGCAACATTGCCTGGGGTAACCAGATTCGTTCCTACATTTTTTGTCCCTATACGATGGTCAAAGACCATCGGACTAACCTGGAGGTTGGTGATGTCCAATCCGTGATGAATGGAGAAATTGACCCGTTTATGGAAGCGTATCTTTCTCTTAAGGAGGAGAAGTAGTCCTGTATGCGTTTTCCCATAGTTAGTTTATTTTGTGGGTTCTTTCTTATAAGTGTCGTCTATGTCAATCCCGTTTTCGCTCAAAGCGACGTCAAGAAATTATACAAATCGGCTGAGGAAAAGTATTCACAGGGAGATGTTGACGAGGCTATTTCAGATTTGGAAGAAGCTCTAAAAATTGATGCCAATTTCAGTAAAGCGGAAGAACTGCTACTAAAGATTCTGATTACGGTGGGTACTGAGTATTACGCAAAAGGGAATTATGAACGGGCCTTTCCCTATTTGAATAAGGCATTTAGTCTTGCTCCCCAAAACCAAAATGTGAAGCATATGTATGAAATAGTCTCGAAAGAAGTGGAGATAAAAGAAAGGGAAAAGCAAATTGCCGAACTCGAGGCTCGAAAGAAAGCCGAGGAGAAAGAGCGACAAGCAGAACTTGAGGCAAAGAAAAAAGAAGAAGAGCTCCTGGAGACCAAAAGACTGGAAGAAGAAAAGAGAGAACGGGAGCTTGAAGCGAAACGGAGAAAAGAAGAGGAACAGAGGAAAAGAGCCGATTTTGAGACAAAAATGGGAAGGGAACGGGAGGAGATGGAGCAGGCTCTTTTAGCTAAGAAAGAAGAGATAGAGAAAGCCAGAGAAAGATACGAAGAGACACGGGCGAGTTTAAAAAGGGGTGTAGTTTTGGGAATTGTGGGCCTTTCGTTATCTTTCCTGGTTGCCGTTTTTCTCATATTTATAATTTTCGCCCATAGTGATAGGAGGTTCGAAAGGAGGTGGAAAGAGGAGCATAAGTCCCAGGGTGAATTTTACCAGAAAGTGGAGAAGATACTCTTAGGAAACCAGGAAAGGATTCTGGGCCTTTTGGAGAAACTCTCTAGCGCAGTGAGGGGAGAAACAAAAAAGATGATTGTGGAAAGGCCGGGCGGCGGAAGAGAGATTATCACGGATATAAACCCGCACATCAGGGCAAGAGCAGATGGGGTTGAACTGATTGAATCCACAATAGACGACCCTGAGGTAGGAGAAAGGTTATTGAAGCCATTTCTCGAAGACGGAGAGAGCCGTGTGAGAGCCAATGCGAGAAAAGCTTTGTATAAATTTAATAAGGAGAAAGCAATGGTACTCCTTACGGAAATGTGCAAGAGTGATGACCAGTGGATGAGACTTAGTGGAGCTTGGGCACTGGGCGAGATAGGCTCACCTGCTGCCGCGGAGATTCTCCTTTCTTTATTGACAGATCCCTGGGAGTTCGTTAAGAATAGGGCGGCAAAGTCGTTAGAGAAGATTCTTACTCAAAGGAGAGAGGGTATAGAAGGCAGTCTCAGAGAAAGAATCGAATCCACTCTTAGGAAAATTAAGAAGCCAGAGACTTAATCGCTTGAAGGGTTATACATCATAATGGGAGAAAGTCCTTTAATTTGAAAGAAAAGAATAATAGGAAATATAATCCTTACCCTGAACGAAAGGAAATAACATATGGCTGAGATAGATAACCTTATTCAACAGAGGAAACAGAAATTGGAAGAACTGCGAAAAATGGGAGTGGACCCTTATCCCCATAGCTTTTCCACCACTCATAATATAAATCAAGTTAGGACGAGATACGGAAATTTGAAAGCCGAAGAAAAAACCCGTGAAACTGTCACTCTTGCAGGCAGAATCCTCAGTTTGCGCAGGATGGGCAAGGCGAGCTTTGCCGATATTAAAGATGAGACTGGCAAGCTACAGATATACATTAGAGAAGATGTTTTGGGCGAAGGGAACTATGAAATATTCAGGAAGCTTGACATAGGAGATTTTGTTGGGGTCACTGGAAGAGTCTTTTCCACCAAGACAGGGGAACTGTCTATTCAGGTAGAGAATATTCTACTCTTAGCCAAGTCGCTCAGGCCCTTGCCCGAAAAGTGGCATGGCCTTAGAGACATCGAAACTCGTTATCGTCAAAGATATATGGATTTGGTAGTAAATGAAGAAGTAAAAGGTGTTTTTCTTACTAGAAGTCTGATTATCAAGGCGATAAGAAAGTTCTTAGATAACTCGGGATTCTTAGAAGTGGAGACCCCTATGATGCAGTCAATTGTTGGAGGAGCGGCAGCTAAGCCTTTCCTAACCTATCATCAGGCATTGGATATGGAACTCTATTTGCGAATCTCCCCGGAACTATTCTTGAAACGCTTGGTTGTAGGAGGGATGGAAAAAGTTTATGAAGTGAATAGGAATTTCCGAAATGAGGGGATTTCGACAAGACACAACCCCGAATTCACCATGCTTGAGCTATATCAGGCCTATTCAGATTATAACGGCATGATGGAGCTCTGCGAGAAGATGATTATCTTCATTTCCCAAGAAGTTCTCGGTAAGGACGAGCTTCTCTATCAGAACAATAAGATTAGTTTGGGCAAGGTTCCTTGGGAGAGGCTTTCCTTACAGGCGCTTTTGAAGGAGAATACCGGGCTGGATTTAGCAAAAATTGATAGCTTAACCGAGATGAGAAAGGCGGCTGATAGATTAAAAGTGAAGTACGAAAAGGATAGCCCAAAACACAAGATCCTTGACCACATTTTTGGAGAATATGTTCAAAAGAAGCTAATTCAGCCCACCTTCGTGCTTGACTATCCTGTTGACTTCTCCCCACTGGCGAAGACGAAGAAAGAGAATCCTCGTCTGGCAGAACGGTTTGAACTGTTTATAGGGGGAGAGGAATTGGCAAACGCTTATTCAGAATTGAACGACCCGATAGAGCAACGGAAAAGGATGGAGGCACAAGTTAGAGAAAGAGATGTTAGCGCGGGAAAAGAGGTCAAAATTGATGAGGACTATCTAAGAGCGTTGGAATATGGCATGCCACCCTGCGGTGGATTAGGTCTAGGAGTAGACCGCCTGGTTATGGTCTTTGTGAACTCTAATTCTATTCGAGATGTTATTCTCTTCCCGCAGATGAGGAAGGAAGTAGAATGACGATGGGATACGAAATTTTCATTAGCTTAAGATATTTAAAGGGCAAGCGGAAACAGATATTTATTTCGGTTATCAGCTTGATTTCTATTAGTGGAGTAGCCTTAGGAGTTGCTGCACTGATTGTGACCCTCTCGGTGATGAATGGGTTCAGAAAGGATTTGCGAGAAAAAATCGTGGGAATGACTTCTCACATTGTAGTTTTCGATCAGAGAAATATTGGATTAGAAAAGATAGACTTAACCCGAGAGAGAATAGAAAAGATGGAGTCGGTAGTGGCGGTTGCTCCTTTTGTTTACGGCCAGGCGATATTGAAGAGTGGGGACAGGGCGTCGGGAGTGGTTATCAAAGGAATTTTTCCAGGAAAGACCAAAGAGGTTACAAGCCTTGCAAGAAATCTAAAGCAAGGGAGCATAGATTATTTGGAAACTGGCTCAAGGGAAAAGGCCGGCCCCGCAGACAATCTTTCCTCAAAGGATTTTGATAATAAGGAAGACGGTATCGTTTTGGGAGCTGAACTTGCAAAGAATTTGAATCTTTCCCTCGGAATGAATGTTATTCTTATTTCTCCTATGGATGTGGTGACGCAATTCGGCATTATTCCCAGGATGGCCAAATTTCGTGTAATGGGCATTTTCGATTCAGGGATGTATGAATACGATTCTGGACTTGCCTTCATTTTCTTCCCAGTGGCGCAAAAGTTGTTCAATCTGGAAGGCACGGCTACCGGGCTTGAAGTGAGGGTAAATAATATTTTTTCGGCAGATAGAATTGCCCGCTTGATTCAGAGTGAGCTCGGCTACCCTTACTGGGCAAGGAGCTGGATGGTAACACATAAGAACTTGTTTGCAGCACTAAAGCTGGAAAAAGTGACAATGTTCGTTATTCTTGTTTTGATTGTTCTTGTAGCAGCTTTCAACATTATCTCTACCCTTACGATGATGACCATGGAAAAGACAAAGGACATCGGCATACTTAAGGCGATGGGCGCAACCAGAGCGAGTATTCTTAAGGTGTTCATTTTTGAGGGATTGACCATTGGCGTTCTAGGCATAGTCGTCGGGACGCTCGTGGGTTACATGGCCTGTCGTCTTCTGGAGAAATACCAATTCATAAAATTGCCTCAGGATGTCTACTATATAAGTAGCCTTCCCGTGCACATGCAAGCAAGTGATTTCATATATATCATTTTAGTAGTTATTTTGATATCTCTACTGGCAACAATTTACCCTGCTCATAAGGCGTCTCGTCTTGACCCTTGTGAAGCAATTAGATACGAGTGAAGGTTAAAAATGGATAATAGAACAATTCTACTGGAGACAAGAAATCTGTATAAGAGCTACTACCAAGACAAGATTGAAGTTAGAGCTCTGGAGGGGATTAGTCTCCATATAGGAGGAGAAGAAGTAGCTGCAATTTTTGGCCCTTCAGGTGCAGGAAAAAGCACCCTTCTCCACATTCTGGGTGGCCTCGATCGTCCTACTCGAGGAGAGGTCATTTTTCAAAATCGGAATCTTGCCAGTTTATCCCATGAGGAACTTGCCCGATTGCGAAATAGTCAGGTCGGTTTTATTTTTCAGTTCCACCACCTTCTGCCAGAATTTACGGCATTAGAAAATGTAATGATGCCTCTAATGATAGCTCAATCTTATTTTCGTAGATATGGGATTTACGAGTCGAATTCCCAGGGCTCTAAGCGTAGAAGAAAAGATATGGAGCAAGAAGCTTTAAAAATCTTGACTGAGGTAGGTTTAAAAGATAGAATAAATCATAGGCCGGCGGAGTTATCAGCGGGTGAGCAGCAGCGTGTGGCTGTGGCCCGGGCATTGGTGATAAGTCCTAAACTAATTCTGGCTGATGAACCAACAGGAAATCTGGATAGGAAGACCGGTGAGCTGGTTTTTGAACTCCTGTTGAGACTCAACCGGGAGAGAAGAAAAGCCCTGGTAATTGTTACCCATAATGAGAACCTTGTGGAGGAGATAGGGAAATTACCTTCCGGACGAGTGGTATATCTGTCTGATGGCAGAATAATAAGTTAATAAATAGAAAAACTATGCAGGAGGGGTTGCCGGTCCCGATTATATGGGGACGACTGAGCGGAGCGAGGGAAAGGCGCGGGTGCGAGATGGTGAGCACCCCGGGATGAGGTTTCCCCTCACCATCATCCTCTCCCCCGATGCATATCGGGGGGAGAGGGTTGGGGTGAGGGGGAGCACAGGTCCGACAGGACTCCGAATCCCGACCGGGGCGTCGGACTCCTTCGGAGCAGATTCACATAAGGAGGTTTGATGGGGCAGAAAATCTATCTTGATGGTAAATTGGTTCCTCGAGAAGAGGCAAAGATTTCTGTCTATGACCATGGGTTGCTTTATGGAGATGGAGTCTTTGAAGGGATTCGTGCCTACGATGGTCGGGTATTCAGGTTATCCCAACACCTGGATAGGCTTTATGATTCAGCCAGAGCAATTGCTCTTAAAATACCCCTGACCAAAGAAGAGATGAGGGAAGCTGTGATCAAGACCTTAAGAGCAAATAGGTTGAAGAGAGGCTACGTCCGTCTCGTTGTAACCAGAGGCGAGGGAGACTTAGGTCTTGACCCCAGAAATTGTAGGAAGCCGTCGGTCTTCATAATAGCCGATAGGATAAAACTCTACCCAGAAGAGTTATATAAGAAGGGTTTAGAATTGGTCACTGTGGCTACGAAGAGAAATATTCCCGAGGCAATAGACCCACGGATAAAATCGCTTAACTATTTAAATAACATTTTGGCGAAGATTGAAGCAGGCTTGCAGAATATGCCTGAGGCTATAATGCTCAATACAGATGGTTATGTTGCCGAGTGTACTGGGGACAATATATTTATCGTGAAAAATAATGTCTTAATCACACCCCCTTTCTATGTGGGTGTACTTGCTGGCATCACCCGACAGGCGGTAGTAGAGCTGGCAGTAAACAGGTTGAAGCTTTTGGTAAGGGAGGAAGTGTTCACTCGGTTCCATCTATATAATGCAGACGAGTGTTTCTTGACTGGCACTGCTGCCGAAGTGATTCCTGTTGTTAAGATTGATGGGCGAGAGATAGCGAGTGGAAAGCCAGGAAAAATTACGAATAAACTAATGAAGGAATTTCGAGAGTTAACCAGAAACGAAGGTGAGGAGATATATTAGACAATAGACATCAGGTTTGGTAGTGTAGGGGCTTGGCCCCATAAATCGGGACGGCCATAAAGGGTTACACTACAAGAAATACGCCCACAAGGGGCTACACTACAGATTGGTAATGGTTTTTTCGTAGTGTAGGGCTTTATGCCCGTCGCCATAAACCGGGACCCCTATAAAGGGCTACACTACATATAACGAACCAGGTCAGGAGAAAGTTTATGGTTTGCGATGAATGTAAGAAGAACGAGGCAACAATACACTTCACTCAAATTCTGAATAATAAAGTAACCAAGTTTAACCTATGTCCGGAATGTGCACGAGAAAAGGGGATAATATTACCTTCTTTTGATGAAGCGCTTTTTGAAGGTCCCCATTTTGCCTTGGCCTCACTTTTGGCCGGACTTAGCGATATTGGAGCTCCCTACGCCTTGGAGAAGCCGAAGGTGGCGAAAAAGTGCCCCAATTGCAAATCAACATACGATGATTTCAGGAGTTCGGGAAGATTGGGGTGTTCTGAATGTTATGCTACTTTTAGAAATGAACTTCTGCCTCTTTTGCGGAGGCTCCATGGCTCGGTTCAACATACGGGCAGAGTATCCCTGCCAAAAGCGAAAGTAGGTGAAAGGACGAGAGAGATAATGGAATTACGGAAAGAATTGCAGAAGGCAGTAGAGAAAGAAGAGTATGAAAGGGCAGCAGTAATAAGGGATAAGATAAAAGAGTTGGAGAAGAAAAAATAATGCAATTGCAGAATATGCTGAAACAAAAAATTGGGTGGCTGGAAAGTAAAGGGAATTATCCGGAGATTGCCATCTCTTCACGTATCAGGCTGGCAAGGAATCTGAATAAAATTCCCTTTCCTCAGAAGGCTACTAAGGAAGAACAGAAAGAATCATTTGAGAAAGTTAAGACCACCTGCGGTGATATTGCCTATTTCAGAGGAGCCCCGATTCTCAATTTACAGGAGTTTGACAGAGTGGATAGGCAGTTTCTCTTGGAAAGGCATTTAATCAGCTATGAGCACTCACAGGGAGATGGGATTAGGGGTTTGATTATCGGAGATAAGGAACTTATCAGTACTATGATAAATGAAGAGGACCATGTCCGGCTCCAAGGAATGCAACCAGGATTAGAGCTGGAACAGGCTTGGGATATTTTGAAGCTAATCGATGAGGAAATGAATAAGAGACTAGATTATGCCTTCTCTCCCGATATAGGCTACTTGACTGCTTGCCCGACGAATACGGGGACCGGGATGAGGGCTTCTGTGCTGATGCATTTACCGGCTTTAGTGATGAATGAAGAGATAAATAAAGTATTGCAGGCCTTAAACAAGATTGGAATGGTCGCCAGAGGACTTTATGGAGAGGGAACCAAGGTGATGGGAGACCTGTTCCAAATTTCCAACCAGGTCACTCTGGGACCAAATGAAGAAGGAATAATCGATAATCTGGGAAGGGTTGTGAAACAGGTTATCGAGTATGAAATCAAAGGAAGAAAGGTTCTGTTTAAAGAGAATAAGGAAAAGGTAATGGACATAATCTATCGCGCCTACGGACTCTTGGTTAATGCCAGACAGCTAAGTTTCTCTGAGATGATGGAACTTTGGTCAAAGGTGAGATTGGGAATATATTTCGAACTCGAGTTGAATACCGGGTTAGATACATTGAACGAACTTATGATTTTCACCCAACCTGCACATCTTCAGGAGTCTATAGGGAAGGAGTTAGCTCCTTCTAAGCGGGACTTTATTCGAGCAGAAATGATTAGAGAAAAATTGAAAGGAAGAAGTAAAGGAGGAATAGGACAATGTTAAATAGATTTACTCAAAGAGCGCAAAAAGCAATTCTTTTGGCTCAACAGGAGGCGAAGAGGTTGAATCATGATTACCTTGGCACCGAGCACATCCTTCTGGGGCTCATAGCTCTGGGAGAAGGCGTTGCTGCCCAGGTATTACAGGACTTGGGGATCGATTTGAAAAAGGTGAGGAGAGAAGTAGAAAAGATGGTAGGAACTGGAGATAACATTCTTCTGGTAGGAGAGGTGCCTTTTACTCCTCGTGCTAAGAAGGTTTTGGAATTAGCTTTCCAGGAAGCACAGGATATGGGTCATAATTATGTGGGTACAGAACATCTGCTTTTGGGGTTAATAAGGGAAGAAGAGGGCGTGGCTGCTAAAGTTCTGGAGGGTCTGGGAGCAAGCTTGGAACTGGTGCGAGGGCAAGTTATGAACCTCCTGGGCGAAGCAGCGAGCCACATGGCGCCTGCTGGTAAAGAAAATAAGAGAACAAAAACTCCTACCTTAGACGCTTATGGTCGCGACCTAACGAAATTGGCCAGTGAAGGAAAGCTCGACCCGGTGATAGGGAGGGAGACCGAAATCCAGAGATTGATCCAGATACTTTGCAGGCGGACCAAGAATAATCCTGTTATGATTGGGGACCCCGGGGTTGGGAAGACTGCCATCGTTGAAGGACTGGCACAGAAGATTTCTGATAGAAATGTGCCAGAGATTCTTTTGAATAAGAGAGTACTCACGCTCGATTTACCCGGGGTTGTGGCAGGCACCAAGTACCGGGGCGAATTCGAACAGAGACTTAAACAGATTATCGATGAGATTCGCAGGTCTGAAGGCAGTGTTATTCTGTTTATTGATGAACTTCACACAGTAGTTGGGGCGGGTGCCGCGGAAGGGGCTATAGACGCCTCCAATATGTTGAAGCCGGCGCTAGCGAGGGGAGAGTTGCAATGTATTGGTGCCACGACTCTCGACGAATACCGCAAGCATATTGAACATGACGCGGCTCTGGCAAGAAGGTTTCAACCGGTGATGATCGATCCTCCAACGGTGGAAGAGACCATTGCAATTTTGAAAGGATTAAGAGATAAATACGAAGCCCACCATAGAGTAAAGATTGTTGACGAAGCTCTGCAAGCCGCGGCCACATTATCTCAAAGGTTTATTTCCAATCGTTTCCTTCCTGATAAGGCAATCGATTTGATCGACGAGGCGGGTTCACGGGCAAGACTTCAGACAACTACAAAACCGCCCGACTTAAAAGAAATTGAGAAGAGACTGGAGACTGTGAGTAAAGAAAAGAAAGCAGCCATTGCTGCACAAGAATTTGAGAAAGCTGCCAGGTTGCGCGACGAGGAGAAAAAGATTGAGCAAGAACTGCAGGAGACAAAGAAGTCCTGGGAACAGAGGAAAGACAAGACGGGCAGGACTGTAACAGAGGAGGATATCGCTCATATTGTATCTGAGTGGACGGGCATTCCTGTAGTTAAGCTGACAGAAAAGGAAAGCGAGAAACTCTTGCATATGGAGGAGGCTTTGCATAAGCGAGTTATTGCTCAAGATGAAGCAATAAAGGTCATTTCTCAAGCAGTACGGCGTTCCCGTACAGGCTTGAAGGATATTGCTCGCCCTATAGGGTCTTTTATCTTTCTCGGGCCCACTGGCGTAGGAAAGACTGAATTGGCAAGGGCTTTAGCAGAATTTATGTTTGGAGATGAAGAATCGATGGTGAGACTCGATATGTCCGAGTATATGGAGAAATTTAATGTTTCCAGACTCGTAGGAGCTCCTCCAGGATATGTGGGTTATGAGGAAGGTGGACAGCTTACCGAGGCAGTTCGCAGGAAGCCTTACTCGGTAGTACTATTAGATGAGATTGAGAAGGCCCATCCTGATGTGTTTAACATACTCCTCCAGATTTTCGATTCCGGCCAATTAACCGATAGTCTAGGGCACAAGGTGGATTTCAAGAATACAATAATCATTATGACTTCCAATATTGGAGCGAGAGAGATAGCCGGAGGTAGAACATTGGGATTCTTGACCTCACAGGAGGCACAACAAAGTTATAAAGATATGAAAAAGAAAGTCCTCGACGAGATGAAGAAGGTCTTTCGACCAGAATTTTTGAATAGAATTGATGAGCCCATAGTATTTCATCCATTAAGCAAAGAAGATGTGAGAAAGATCGTTGACCTGATGCTGGAGAAAGTAACCCAGAGGCTCTACGAGCAAGCAGTGTCCCTGGAGGTTACTCAAGGGGCCAAGAGCTTCCTTGTGGAAAAGGGTTTTGATCCCCAGTTTGGTGCCCGGCCGTTGAGGAGAGCAATTCAGAAGCATCTTGAGGATCCTCTAGCTCAAGAAATCTTGGCGAAGAAAATAAAACCGCAAACAAAAATCGTTGCCGATGTCCAGGATGAGAACATAGTATTTAAGGTTGTTGACTCTTAATCTACCTCCTGAGAGTTTTATAAGGTCTTCTGTAGGCGTTGCCTTAGAAAAAAAGGCGGAATCCCTCCTTATAGAGCATTCCATTATTTTTTCTTGCAAATCAATGTGTAATGGTATATAATAATTTTGTATGGGAGTATAGATGATAAAGGGAGTTTTTAAGACACTGGCCATCCTTATTGCATCTCTCCTCTTGCTCGTAGGACTTACCTACCTAGCAACCACCACGAGAAGCCTCTCCGGAATAATGAGGACTTATGCTGAGAGGGAGCTGGAGAAGGCTTTTGGTAAGGAAGTTAATGTTGGTAAGATTAGTACAAATATCGTCAATCGGATTACTTTCCACAATGTAACGGTCGCAGGTGAGAGAGAGTTGACAGGAGGAGGGGTGCTTTTCTGTGAGAAATTTACCATTAATTATAACCCCTTCCGTCTTCTGTTAAGAGAACCGGGAAAGAGCGTGGCAAGAGTTGTTCTCAAATCTCCCCATCTCTTACTAACCAACCGTGGGGGAAAGTGGAGATTACCGTTGCCAGAAGCTTCAAGGAAAATGGTTGTCCCTTCGACCCTTCCAGATATTGTAGTTATCGATGGAAGAATTACAATTGAAGATGTGAAAGAAGTTGTTAGAAGGATAGAGATAGTAGATATCTCAGGAATTGTAAGAGAGAGAGACAGAATCCATGGACTATTCTGGCGGAAAAGGTCTCAAGAGGATAGAAAGATTTCCTCTCCCATTTATCTTAGGTTTTCTGGAAGAAGTAACCAGAGCCGTGCTGACAGGATAAGGCTGGAAGGTATATATTCTCGGAAAAAGTTAAGTATCGACCTAGATATTTTCAACTTAGACCTGGCAAATTATAGTAATCTATTCTTCTCCAGCCCAAATTTTGCGGTATTGGCTGGCGAGGGAAACCTCCATCTCAGTTTTAAGACGATTCTCAATGAGAAAAACTATTCCAATATTGCTAAGATACTGGAGCCTATGGGAAAAGCCGAAGAACGGCTCAGACTTTTTGCTAGAGTTCTTCCATTTTCTGGAGAATTGGTTGTGGAAGAAGTCTCCTGTCGATGGTTAACTCACACAGTAAAGGATATAAAAGGGAGTATCGTTTTTGATAATTACAGAATCGGAAGTCGGGAAATATCACTTAAATATGGTGGCTCGGAAATCAAAGTTTCCGGTGGCATCGAGAAATATCTTTCGCGGCCTAGTCTCGGGTTTACGGTATCGGGCAATTTCCAGCTTTCGGACCTTGCTCGAATTGCCAGGCTTAGCCGGCGGAAAGGCCTACTTCCCTTGGAAGGTTTGGGGAAAGTGTCTCTGGATATATCCGGGGATTTATCCAATCCCAAATTGAAAGGGTGGCTGCTTGTTCCCCAGGCCAAGCTCGCACGCCAAGTTTTTGAGGAACTCCAGGGAGAATTTCTCTATCAAGACAGGGTGGTGAAGATAGCAAATCTCCAGGGGAAAGTTCATAAAGGAACTTTAGTTTTTTCTGGAAAGGTAGACCTCGCTCAATCTTATCTGGACCTCGATTTCCTCCTGGATAGTATCGACCTTGGGGGTCTCCTTCCCAGAAGCTGGAAAGATAGGACAGGGGGAAAAGGATTTGCCTCTGGAAAAATCTTCGGCAAGGTCTCTGATTTACAATCTACTGGTGAAGCAACATTCAAAGGTGTTAAATTTTTGGGGGCGGATTTGGATTCCCTTTCCGGCTCTTTCTATTATAGAAATAAACAACTCGAAATTGGAGCTAAAGAAGTTAAAAATAACTATAAGCTAAATGGAATTCTCTCCTTCCCCCAAGGAGAAATACGAGTTACAAGACTAGAGATTCTGGCTCCTCAATTTGGTTGGATAGCTGTCGCTGGGAAGATTGGAGTCGCTGGCGGGAAGGAATTGGACCTGAAGATTGTCGACTCATATGCAGAAGTAGCGTTCCTTGCCCGGCTTGCCCAAAGTTCAGAAAAATTCTCAGGTAGAGTTAACTTCCTTGGGAAAATCACCGGGACGGTTGATAGGCCTATTGTTTCCGGAAGAGCATGGAGCAGCAGTCTGAAGATTATAGAAAGAAGTACGATATTCGACTCAGAGGTGTACTACACGGAGAAGATTCTTAAGGTCACTTCCTTTAGACTTGGCGACCTCCGCTCGGACGGTTTAACCGTGAGTCTAAATGAAAGGATACCCGTTGTAATTGGGTCTATAGAGACGACAAATGGTGACCTAAGAGCAGTTGCCAGTCTTTTTTCTAATAAGCGTGATCTCTGCGAAAAGTTGAGAGGAAGCCTTCAGACCAAAATCGATTTTTCAAACCTTAAATTGAATAAATTATGGTGGCAGGGATTGAAGGCGCGAGGGAGGGTCTCTGTTAGCCAACCGAGGATTGGCGGGTCAGCTGTTGATGAACTCAATTTTGGATTCAATTTAGGGGAACAAAGATTAAG
>Ga0315309_1000901_pt1 | contig 18076 bp, 23 predicted proteins | sample TDP4_MG_FD_203080 | JGI IMG/M metagenome (GOLD analysis project Ga0315309, IMG submission 203080) | Freshwater sediment microbial communities from Lake Towuti, South Sulawesi, Indonesia - TDP4 | ecosystem: Environmental > Aquatic > Freshwater > Lake > Sediment | place: Indonesia: South Sulawesi... | reverse complement strand
TCTCCATTTTTCTTAACCGAATACCCACCTTTTGAATTGTATATCCACAAACTTTGCATGTCAACTGTAATGCTTGTTTCTTAGTTGTTTTTGCAGTCCTTCGTTGTATAGGTTTCTTTTGTCCACCATATCCTCGCTGTTTTCGTTCATAGCGTCTCGCCCCTTTGGCGTCTGTTCGCGCCCGTCCCTTTTTGTATAGAGTCACTGTATGTGGTTGATGTTTCTTACACTTTGGACAATATGTAGTGATTTCTTTGGGAATCTTCATTTTTCAATATCCACGCTCACTGCTGCCCTCTGCTTAAGTAACGCCTCTGCATTCTCGGTTGGCAATAAGGCAATATCTTCAGGTTTAAATGGGCCATAACTTTTCATGTCTATACCCACAATAGCTGGAAGGGGGTGTATGAACCGAACTAATATCTTTTTTGGCTTCTCAGCACTCGCTTTCAATTTGATCTCTTTTCCTTCAATGATGATCTTAAGAATTCCATCATAAGTTTCTATAATTGATGCGATTGTACTATGCATTTTTTCCTCCTCACTTGTACAGTCCTCAATCGGGATTGAATGCCCCTCCAAAATTCCATTAAGAATCTTCATACGTCTTACTTGAATTAACTCTGAAATTAACCGTCTTACATGATTATGTTCAGTTAAAAGCAGTCTAGCCCTCGTCGATTTCTCATCAAGCATACGTTGTTCTTCTTTCAAACTTTTTACGTAGGCACTCAGTTTAGTAAAGAAGTCTTTTTGCAAAGGCTGTAGCTTAACATTGTCTTTCTCTTGTTTCCATGCTTTATACAGTTCATTATACACCTTATTCACCCAATGTTGCGCATCCCTTTAACAGTAGTAACATTGCAGCGCTTGTTGGCAGTTCAACTTTTTGCCTCTCATACGGACCATAAAATTGGTCACTAAGCCTAAATTTCGGCGCTTCAGAGACATTTATGGTCATGGTTCCCTTGGTAAAAGCTACTGACTCACTAAGAGGATCGAAACTCTCTAAATCTGCAACAGAGATCTTAACCGCCTTTAATCCAGTTTTTCCATGAATAGTAGCTGGTAAACGTATTAGGCGATGTATGTCTGTTGTGACAACTGTATCGACATTCGCACCCTGTGTTTTAATTGCATAATCTGTAATCTTTTTCCAAGCGCCAATCCCAAAGCCTCTAACAGCATCCCAAGGGGCTTTAGTTTGCCACGCTTTTAGAAGTGATTCTCTATGTTCAATAATAGCTCCAGCAGTTTTCTTTCGCAATCCTGTTTTCTCCAGTTGCTCGAGTGTTGCGTTTGCTAAAAAATCATACACCCCGCGTGATAAACGTCCTCTCCAGCCAGGGTCGTTAATGTCAGGTCCAACCATCGTTTTTCCCATTTTTCGGATTCCTATTGCTTTTTCGTACAGTCCATGATATGTTGCATCTAAACCAGTTCCTCTAACAAAGTCAATTATTTCTTTACGAGCTAGTTGATCGAGCGAATGTACTTCCTCAATCTCAATATGAACGTGATATCCACGGTGACCAGAAAAGCAGACAACTATCTCATCGTTAGAGAAACCAAAATCGCTTAATAATATATCAATAAGTTTCAATGTCTCCATCTTTGCCGCTTCTAAACAATCCTCACATAGCCAGATTCTCTCTTCAAATTTTTGTTGATTACATGATGGACAATTTTCAGGCGTTGGCCCCTTTTCGCTTTTTCCACAACTAAGACAGGTCCAAGCATCATGCTCATTTTTACACGGTGTCTCTATATGATCAGCATCGACATCAAAAATCAAATCAGCCCCAAGCCACCCTTTCTTCTCCATCCTTTCATCTGGTCTGTTATAGTATGCTGCTGAATGATAAACATCTGATGGAATTGTTGTCTCGAGAAAGCGCGTAAGTTCTTCAACGCGTTTAAAGCCCTTATGACGAATCATTGTCCTATCTTTGAAAAGTAGAAAACCAAACTCCCTTCTCTCTAAGGATGTTGGCGGCTTAATTTCATGTGAGTTCTCATGATAGTATTCTGCAAATTTTTGCCTAACAAATTCCTCAACTCCTATCTTCACTCACGCTCCTTTTTCGCTCTAGTTCCCTGTAGAGCTCTCATCTTCCTTCTGTAATAGGTAAGAGGGTGTCTAACTCTTCTGCAGAGCTCATCCATATCTACGCAGATTCCATGGGTGCGCAGCGTGTCACAATTAGGTGGAGTATATTTTGTTCTTGAACCTCTAACACCAGCTATATGTTCAACTTGATATTGAGTCATCTTTTGGTCGAAGTCCGCCAACTGAGAAAATAGCTTCATAACCTCATCAGGAGTCATTCCTGTGTTTAACAGAAATGATGTTAATGTAAATCTGCCTAGATGTGGAATATGTTGACCAGAGAAAGTTGCATTGTACAAATGTTTGATGCATGGGGGAAAGGCGGCAACTATAAAGTCTTTAGGCATTTCCTCAATTGTAATTTCCCCCTTCCGCTGGGCTAGTATATTTTTTAGCATTTCTACTCTTTGATTAAGTAAAGGCGGTAACTCAAACTCTAAGCGCTCTTCAAGTTTTTTTTCGATTTTTTTCTGAATCTCTTCTTGCAATAATCTTGTAGCCTCTTCAATCGTTAAATAAACATAGCCCCCGATAACAACTCTGTTTACCAGCTTCCATTTATCATCATGAAATCCCGCTGCATTACGCAAGTAATCGGCAAAACTAACTGCAAAGTCAAAATACCTTCCACTAATCTCCTCGTCAACTGAGCGGATTCTCCAATTAAACGTGCTGATTGCTATATCCAACGTATGTTCCTTTGACTTTCTGGGCATCTCGTTCACTAATAATCTTTGAGCACGTTTAGCCTCAGCTAAGGAATATCTTCGCTTCAGGAAGGGGTCTCCTATAGCCATTACAATCATACTGGCAACAGGGTAGGAAAGAATTTCGACACCATCCTCAACTCTCCGCCAACTCATGTGAATTACCCCATCAAGGATGGCTTCCTCAACGCGTTTGGCAGCTTTCTCAAAAATATGCAGATACGTCTGGCTGACTAAATCATCAATTTTTAGTCCCCTTTCCTGTACGTATCTGCTAGCTTCGACCGTGAATGGGTATTTAGCCCAATCACTTTCACTCGTTAACATTCTTTCTCACAATAAACTGCGAAAGTGGGGTAAATGAAGTTATCCCGTGATAAAATTATTCTTGCTCAATGCGTGGTGCAAGGAAGTACTGAAGTCTTCCTCCCTGTGGTAACTCAAAATCTAATCGAATAGGCATATTTGTGGAGAACTCTATAGTTGCGACATCGGAGGTAGTCGATGCCGCCTTAATAATTTCAGTTAAATAGCTTAAGCTAAAAGTGGCCTTTGCCTCTTCTTTAACCTCTATTCCTAGGAGGGCTTCGCTTGTCTTATCCAACTCAATTTTCGCGCTTCCTAAATCCCCAGTAGCCTTTATAATGAGTTTATCTGCGCTTGCTTCAAGGCTTACATGATCACTAACGGTGGAAGCGTCATCCATACTCTGCTTTAATACTTCAGTTGTTAGCTTAGTTTTTGCATTAAACGTAATCTTTGGTGTAGGGGCTTCTTCTCCAACCGTCTCTAAAGTTGCTAAACTGAACGTTCTAGTATACTTTCCCTTCAACTGCATATTTAGCCGCCCTGATTGTTCGTCTATAAAAAGTTCGATAGATTCTCCAGAGCCAACTCCTCTAAGTAATTTTAACATCTCACTAATGTTCACGCATAATTTGGTTGGTTGATCACAGATATAGTCTTCAAACGATGTTTTAGGCCAAGCAAAATCAATCATAGCAACATGTGATGGATCCATAGCTCGTAACGTTATTTCATTTGGGGTTATGTTAAACGTAGCCTCATCAATTAATGTCGAAATCGCCGTCATCAGGTCTTTCCATAGTTTAGCGTCAGCCATTTTTACCTTGAACAACTTTAAACCTCCAAGTTAATCGTTTATAGGTCTAATCTTTATTCTTTAACTTTCCGATATAAGCTCAGTTAATCTAAACTAGCATGGATGATAAAATTATGAAAGTTCTCGCCACGTGAATCCACAGTGTGTGCATCTGAAGAATTGGGTTGGGCTTTCATCGCTACCTCTAGTTTGAACCAGCCACCAATAGGCTTCAGTATGTCCACATTTTGGGCATTCAGCCTTAGTTTTAGGCATTGTGTGAAGCTTCTGCTCTTCTCTTCCAATTACTGCTATTTGTTTTTGCGGCGTATGTTCAAGCGCAAGAGAAGCTGCAACTATCTTCTCCTTTGTGGATTTTTCATAACCACACTTTGAGCAGGATAACAGCACCTTAATTTTTCTCTTACCCTTCTGGGTTGGTACAAGTCTTGTGCCGCATTTTGGGCAGAATTCCACTAAGGTTTCACCTTTTCACGGTTTCTCCTTCCTATAATCACCGTTCTTTTAAACTTTATGTCAATTAATTTTGATCTCCCCAAATCCCTTTGCAATGAGGTTTGCTACATTTAACGCCTCAGGAACATCAATTTTGGCACAAGTTTTTTTCACTATATTTTCAGCATCCTGCCTTGAAATGCCAGCTATCTGAATGAAAATTGGGTGGCTAGTGGGTCCTACCTTAATTAGATACGCTTCTCCAGCTTTCTGTGTTGCGTCCCATCTTTTTCTCCAAGCCGACTTTTTCATGATCGCGGCTCTTACTTTACTCAAGTCAGCCTTCTTATTGGTGATAACGATAACTGGTAGATTTGTATTTTTAAAGAGCTTAGTTATATCGACTACATTGAAGTCTGCTAAGATTATTCCATTTAACATAATGACTCTCAATTGGTCGTAATGAGGCGACTCGATGATCATTTCAGTAATTTTTTCTGTAGCATCAAGTCCATCACTTTTAACAGTCGTCCTAATCACTCCATCAAGCCACATTTTTCCTCGATAAATAACTCCAATCACGGTGGTGGATTTTCTTTGGTGTAAAATAGGAGAGCAACTCACACCAAGCACTCTGATCTCCGCCTTTATTTCTCTAAACTTTGTCGTTCTCGGCATAACTTAATACTCCAAGACGTTTTTTAGCCTCTATAAGAAGCTCCGTGAATGCTTTAACTGGGTCGTCCAAATTGTTTTCAAGAATATCAACACAGTCATCAATTGTTATCTTACCACATAACCACACGTAGAGAATCAACGCCTCAGCTGCGTCACCTTGATCATGGCGATTGATCCTACTTGGCAAAAAATCTCTTAATCCAGCTCTTTTAATTGCTTCCGCCAGAGTTTTTCCTTGAGCCTTTAAACCTAAAGGTTTGCCAATTTTTTCGGAGCCAGCCAATGAATAAATGAAATTCACATAAGCATCGCCAAGTCCAGCTAAATTCTTATCCAAAAGAATCTCTCGTAGGTTCTTCCGACATTTTTCTGCGAGAATCTTCTCCCTCATTTCTGGAGACGGCGTATTAAGTTCCATTTATGATTTTACGCTCTTCTTCCAAGCTTCTTCAAACGTTCTTCGAAACTCTTCGGCGTTCGTTCCAATTTTTTTAGCAGCATTTATCAACGCTTTCTCAGGGCTTCTTTGGCTTTTTGTTCGAACATAAATTACTGGACTAGCAGTGAGTGGATGAGGGATCTCGTATCCTGCAAACTCAACAGAGCTATCCTTTAGAAGGGTTTTATGTAATATGTTGCAGAATGTATGTCCTTCACCTTCAACTTCAATTTTTAATTCATTTTTCGTCTTATTCAGAATGTTTACTTTCATACTTCATCCCACTTAATCACTTTAGATGGCTGCTACGCCATATTCTACCGCTATCTTTCTCTCCTCCACGTTTTTACAAATAGGACATTGAAGACGATGATCGTTTAATATTAAGAGGTTGCCGCAACGCGAGCAGAATGCGTACAGAACACCAAGATTTCTGTCTGCTATTGAGAGCTGATATGATGCATTCCTATCATTAGTCACTTTGGCTAAAATTATGTCTCCAATTTTTAAAGCATTAAACATTGACTTAACAAAACTTCGACTAACCATAGAAATATGGACATTTCCAGTGAAAAGACCTGAAGGAATGTGCTTCTTTCCAATATTAAAAATCTGAACAACAGCAATTTTATCCTGAACCATTGAGACCTGTCCTGTAACAATACTCCCCTCATGAGGTATAACGGGTGAATGTACACGTGGATAAACTGAAACAGTTTTATTTGATGCATCTATCAGTATGTGACCAGTTATTAAGGAATAAATCTCTCCATCACTTACATACGTACCAGGCCCAGGAAGAAATTCCTCTATAACGCCAAGCTTATCTCCAGGTACAACAAATTGGCCGCTTCTCTCAACATTTTTTCTACTCAACATTTTTCCCCTTTACAATTCGGTATAGATCCACTTTAACAGGATGCGTGCGCTTACTATGAAATTTGAATGTTAGTGGTATTCTCAACGTCATCTGAAATATCCCCTTAACGTTTCCCCCACATTTTCTAACGAATCTGTTTATAAACTCTCTATTGCCCGCTCCACTTTTATGGAGAGAGTAAACAACCTTTCCCACCTCTAAAGCTTTTTGGATAAACCCCCTGTCAATAGTTCTCCGTTGAACACCAAACGGGGGATTTTGTATCACTGTATCACATGATCCGTGAATTGAATCTATATCTGCAGTAACCCAAGATGTTCTATCATGTACACCAAACGCCTTCGCGCTTCTATTCGCTTCTTTCACTGACATTAAATCTATATCCACTCCAACAACTTCTTTTGCTCCAAGTATTGCTGCGCCAATTCCAAGCCGCCCGGTTCCACAACCGAGATCAAAAACAACTTTTCCTATCACATCATTAAACGTGAAGGTTGCCAGATGAAGAATGTGCGCAGCGGAATCTGGTGGAATAGTATACTGTTCTAACCAAACTTTAGGCTCAGGATGCGGCTTTATCCTAGATAAAGCAATCTCAAGGTCGCGTTTTTTTGAAATCTTTCTTTGCAATAAAAATCCCGATGGTTTTCAAGTATGCTTTACGCTGCGGAAAGATCAAGCTTTTTTACTTCAACTCGACAGAGTGTTGGTAACTTTTTTGATCCCTGTAAAAGTGCATATTTGGCAACTTCTACTGCATTAGTATTTACATCAGCAACCATTATCACTTGATTTGTCCTAACTCGCGCCGCTGTCCCAGTGGGGGTTCCAAAAGATTTTCTCATTCCCTCCTGCAACCGGTCAGCACCAGCAAAAGCCATCATCTTATTCTCCCTAAGTACTTGGTGAGGATAAACTTGGACATGTAGACAATAACCCTTCTCTCCAAGTTTATCAAAGAGAACTTTGTTGGCCGCAATACGTGCCGCCTCCAGTGCATTATGGCGAATCTGCACATCCTTAAGGGAAATCAATGTAGCTCTCTGCTCAAATTTTGTTTTTGTATCCCCCATAGTATACTTGCTTAGTCGAGGCGGGGGAGCACCATGAATATACTCCTTTCGAGTATAGGCTGGACCTCTAACGCTTCGGTAATTTTTCCCCTTCACTAAACTTAGCCTCCGCTCAGAATACCGTCTTATTTGCGTTATTTAAACCTTAACAATTGAACCATCATATTTTTAATTTATAGGTACGTCTTTACATTATTGCCGACATCTGCGAATACCCTGAGGTTATAATTGGTATGGCTACAAGAGCAGAAAAAATGATTTTATGGTTCGAGGAGCTACGTAAGGAAGATATTCCTCTAGTTGGAGGAAAGAATGCAAATCTAGGGGAAATGATCAATGCTGGAATACCCATTCCGCCAGGGTTCGCTGTTACCGCTTATACCTATCAAAAATTTATAACCAACTCAGGAATAGCTGAACGCATTTACAAGACAATAAACGATACTGTAAAAGACCCTAAGAACCCAAAAGAGTATGAACTCGCTTCAGAGAAGGTAAGGGAACTCATCGAAGCAACACCTATGCCCGTAGAAATCATAGCCGCAATTAATGACGCCTATAAAAAACTCTGTAAGCAAATCGGCTCATCAAATGTCTTTGTAGCTGTCCGCTCATCAGCTACAGCCGAAGATCTACCAGACGCATCATTTGCTGGTCAGCAAGAAACCTTTCTAAATGTCTCCGGGAATAAGGAACTACTTCAAAGCGTACAAAAATGTTGGTCAAGCCTATTCACTCCAAGAGCCATTTTTTACAGAACCGAGAAAGGTTTCCGACATGAAAAAGTCCTCATAAGTGTTGGAGTACAGAAAATGGTTAACGCAAAAGTAGCAGGCGTAATGTTCACTCTTCACCCAGTTACAGGGGATACAAGTAAAATTATAATAGAAGCCACGTGGGGCCTTGGAGAAAGCTTAGTTTCTGGAGCTGCTACTCCTGACCGTTATGTAGTAGATAAAAACACGCTTAAACTTCTAGATAAAGAAATAGCAACTAAAACAATTGCATACTTAAAAGACGAAAAGACTGGAAAGACTGTTCACACAAAGCTACCGTCAGAAAAACAAACAGCATCATGCTTAACCGATGAAGAAATAATGCACCTAGCAGAGTTAGCTAAAAAAATAGAAGCCCATTACCAAAAGCCGCAGGATATAGAGTTCTCAATAGACAAAGATTTACCGTTTCCAGATAACATACTCATTGTTCAATCAAGACCAGAAACAGTTTGGAGCGCTAAACTTATCAAGCCAGAAATTGAAGCACCTAAACCTGCAATAGTAACTACTGAACGAACAATAATCCTCAAAGGTCTCCCAGCAAGTCCAGGTACCTACGCAGGACCAGCCAAAGTAGCTATGACAACTAAAGACGCGAACCAACTGATGACAAATGGGGACATTCTTGTTACGAAAATGACAAACCCAGATTGGGCGCCCTTCATGAAAATAGCAGGAGCTATAGTTACTGATGAGGGAGGAATGACGTGTCATGCGGCAATAGTTAGTCGAGAGATGGGGATACCTTGCATTGTCGGAACAAAGGAAGCAACGAAAGTGCTGATTACTGGTAATCAATACACAGTTGACGCAAAGGCAGGTATAATCTACAAAGGCATAATTGAAGGTGCAGTTAAACCAGCAGTGACAGCTATAGTAGCCCCCACCTCAACCTACATACCGACAACTGCTACAAAAATCTACGTAAACCTATCAATCCCTGAAATTGCTGATAAGGTCTTTAAAGAAACTCAACCTGACGGCGTTGGTTTACTGCGGGCAGAACATATGCTACTAAGCATCGGTAAGCATCCGAGGAAACTCATTCAGGAAGGTGGAGGCAACAAAATGATCGACACCTTTGCGGAGGGCATCAGAAAGGTTGCTGAGGTATTTTACCCAAGGCCAGTGGTCTATAGGTTTCTCGACTTTAAACCAGATGAATTTCTAGGTCTTGAGGGTGGAGAAGTTGAGAAGGAACTTGGGCACGTAGGACCAAACCCATTAATCGGCTATAGAGGGGCCTACAGGTACCGAAAAGAACCAGAAATATTTCGCTTAGAATGTCGTGCTATCAAGAAAGTTCGTGAGGACTTTGGCCTAAAAAATGTAGTGGTTATGATTCCATTCGTTAGAACTCTTGCTGATCTTATAGAAACTAAGAAGATAATGGAGGAAGAGGGGCTAAAACGTGGACCTGACTTTAAACTTTGGATTATGGTTGAAGTTCCGAATGCAGTCTTTTTAATAGACAAGTTTATTGAAGAAGGTATTGACGGCATTTCATTTGGAACTAACGATCTAACGATGTTAATTTTAGGAATTGACCGTGACGATGCCAGTATAGCTGAAATTTATGATGAGAGAGATCCAGGCATTCTAAGAGCCGTAGCTCATACAATAAAAATATGCAATGAACATGGTGTGACCACATCCATATGCGGGCAAGCGCCATCAGTATATCCTGAGTACTGTGAATTTCTAGTAAGGCAAGGTGCAACCAGCATGAGTGTTAACCCTGACACGGTGATAGCTACCAGAAAACTAGTGGCATCTATTGAACAGAAAATTCTGCTTGAAGGCGTTTTAGGCGGTAAGGAAAAGGAAACCAAATAGAGCTTAGCAATTATCGGTGTTTCTTTAAACGATTCTCTTTATCTGGGATCGGTAAGGTCACTCCACGTTGCCGTTGATACTTTCCCATATAGGGTTTCTCAACGGGTGATGTTAATTTCGCAAAAATAACATGGCAAAAACGGTCTCCAGCATAGATTTTCACAGGGAAACTTCCTCCCAATACTTCAAGGGTTAATTGTCCGGAGAAATTTGCATCTATAATTGTTGGAGGTAACGCTAATCCTAATCTAGCATACGTAGATCTTAATTGAACAAAGCCCATTAAATCAGTGGGCATCTTAATTCTTTCCAGAATTGACGTCAAAATTCTTTCGTTTGGGTACACAACGAAGCTATCGCCTTTTTCAACTGTATAATAATCCGTTACCCCGCTTCTCCGTATATCAAGCACTTTGGATTTGGCTTTCAGCCTAGCAACTTCGTTACCAAGCCTGAAATCTATACCATTTTCTCTAACTATTTCTTTGCTGAAAGGCTTAATCACCAATCGACCTGCTTTAATATAATTTCGTAGATCAAAATCTGAGAGAATCATAGCTTTTCATCCGCATTTTGAGCTTTTCACTTTGCATGCACCCCGATATAAATTTCGTTAGAAAGCACTCCAAAATCTTCTGGAGCTAACGTCCCCACTCGCCTTTTAATGAATGGTAACTTTTCTATAAGCTCTGACGCATTACGCCTCGGAACTTTTTTTGCATTAAAAAACACTTTTAGCGCTTTCTTAACTTCTCTTCTGCGCTGAGTAAATAGCATCCTAACTAAATCTGAGAAGAACTCCTCATTAACGACTTTGAACGGAGGTCTTCTAGGTGTTAAACGCACAACAGCAGATCCAACCTCTGGTATAGGATAAAACGACTTAGGAGATATGTACTCCAACAGTTTTATGTCAGCATAATAATACGTCATGACCGTTAAGCGACCGTAATCAGATTCCCCTATTTTTGCTGTGAGGCGTCTCGCAAAATCCTCTTGGAATGTGCAAATACCATAATCAAACTTTTCTGAAAGAAGCTTAAACACAAGTGGCGATGATATCGCATAGGGAGGATTGGAGACAACTTTAGTAAAATAGGGAGTTTCCATTTTCAGGAAATCGCCCTTGATAATTTTGACATTTTTAAAAACATTAAGGCGGTTTCTCAACGCTCTCACAAGGTTTGCATCCACTTCAATCGCAATTACCTCTCCAGCTTTTTCGGCAAGTATTTCGGTTAAAAAACCCAAACCAGCACCTACATCAAGAACAACGTCACTTCGATTCAGCTCTGCATACTTTGCCATCTTCTCTAGAAATCTGCGATCGATAGCAAAACTTTGCCCCAGCCTCTTCCTCGGCTTAACTCCATAGCGATGGAGAAGGCTTCTGGCTTCTGAAAGCAAGCTCATTTAGATTCACGTCTAAACTATGGTAGACGGGTGAAAAGACGATACTTGGACTCTTCCGTCAACTCTTCTAGAATTCTTTTTGTAATTAATTTAACTGGATCCGGAACATTTGCACGTTGTTGGACATCGACAAAACTTTGGAAAGGCTTCTTTTCCCTCTCATTTAGAATCTGCCACATGTATTTTTTTCCTATTCCTGGTATGAGCTCTAGTGCATGCATTCGTGGCGTTATGGCCGGTGCATTGTTAAAGAAAGCTACAAACCTATCCTCCTGATTTTTCACTATTGTCTCTATGACCGCCGGTAACTCACTTTTTGCTGTTGAAGTTAGTTCGTCATAATTTACACGCCCAGTTATATGTTCAATTTTTTCACGTGAATCTTTCCCAACATAAACGCGCTCATACGGTGCAAAGGGTGCTCCAACTCTCGTTACTGCCTCTAGTAAGGTGAAATAAGTTTCTCCAATGACCTGCACAATAGGTTCTGCTCGAAACGCTGGCTTCCCAGTACTAGGTCGACCATGGGGAAGGTGGTCTAACACATAGGCATATTCTTCGTAACGCTTAGCTATTCCTTCTATCTTTTTCTCCATAAGCGGTTAACACCCATCGTTTAAGAAAGTACATAACAAAGTTATTTCTATTTTCTATACTCATCTAGGAGTTTCAATATGTCTTCAAGTTGAGCTGTTGCTATAATTCTTCGTTTACCTGTTGCAAAAAAAATGCGTAATTCTTCTACGCTCTTAGGCATGCAATTAACAATCTGAACAGCTTCTTTTGTATCAACGCCAAACTTCTCAGTTAGTTTATTCACAAGCTCTTCAGCTTTATTCTCATCCACCTTCACGAATTTCTGCGCAAAGTCAAGGGTTCTACGTTGAAATTGATCAATCTCAGCATCTCCTCTTTCCTCAAGAATTTTCTTAACTGCTGCCACAGTGATAGGCTTCTCACTCAAGCTTTTTTTTGGCATTACCTTAAATCCTCCACTGGGCTGTATGGTCTAATGTGCTCAGGTCTAGCTATCACCTTTTTGGTTTTTCCACCCACCTCTATAGCAATGCAGTACGCTCTACCTCTTCTCTCAACAACAACGCCTGTTTTTCCATAAAATCGACGGTGCGGCATACCTTTATGAGCACTTGGATCTATCACAATAACCACTTTGCTGCCAAGCTTATACTCATAAAGTAATCTACCTAACGGAGGTAATCCTCTTTTACGAGGATTTTTACTAAACAGTTTCCTAGTTTTTGAGCGATAACCTCTTGATACCACATGAGTTTCCTCCAAAAACTAAAACTTAATTCAGATTGAAGCTTCAACCTTCTTACTTTTGCCTTATATATGTACTTTTCTTAGGTTAACTCTCGCGACATCTTACCGAGGAAGGGGCGTCCTCTCCTCATCATTTGCTTAGTCATCTTCTTCATCAAGAAATATTGCTGAACAAGCTCTTTCACATCTCGCTCACTAACTCCAGATCCACGAGCTATTCTACGTATCCTTGAGGCGTTAAGCATCTTCGGGTCCTCTCTTTCTCCCTTAGTCATGGATTGAATTATAAAACGCCACTTTTTCATCTTATCCTCAGCCCCTACAATAGTCTCTTCAGGCAGGTTATATCCAAATCCCGGCATCATTTTTAGAAGGCGTTTTAACGATCCAAGTTTCTGCATAGATTCAAACTGCTCATACATATCCATTAACGTAAATTTTCCGCTTAAGAACGCCTTCGCTTTTTTCTCAGGAACTTTTATCTCAGCTTCTCTGACGCGCTCTACTAGGCCCTTCAAGTCGCCCATGCCAAGTAATCTTCCAACAAAACGAGGAGGATCGAAAAGCTCAACGTCATCAATTTTTTCACCTGTACCAATGAACTTTATCGGTGCACCTATTGCAGCCACCGCCGACAATGCCCCTCCACCTCTAGCTGAGCCGTCAAGTTTTGCAACAAAAATTGAACCGATTTTTGTTGCTTCATTAAATGCTTTGGCCTGTGTAGAAGCTTGTTGGCCGATTGTTCCGTCTATTACAAGAGTTATTTCATCAGGCTTCACTTTCTCAGCCATCACTCGCATTTCTTCAAGCAGTTCTTTCTCGTCCTTATGTCGCCCAGCTGTATCGATTATAATTATGTCGTACCCATCATCTCTAAACTTCTTAACGCCGTGCAACGCTATCTTTGTAGAATCTTTTTCATTTTCACCGTAAATTGGAACATTTATCATGTCTGCAAGTTGCTTTAGTTGGTCATATGCCCCCGGTCTGAACGTATCTGTACAAACTATAGCCACCTTTAGTCCTCTTTTCTTAAAGTATCTAGCCAACTTAGCTACACTCGTGGTCTTTCCAGAACCTTGAATTCCGACGAGCATAAGAACACGGGTCTTACCTGTCTCAACAGTAACAATCGCTGGTTTTTCGCCAAGGAATTTTGTTAATTCCTCATAAACAACCTTTACAACGTGCTCTCGTCTTGAGATGCCTGGGGGCAGTTTCTCCTCTAAAGCGCGTTTCTCAATTCTCTTTGAAAGATCTAGCACAAGTTGAACGTTAACGTCAGCTTGCAGCAGCGCCCTTTGAATATCCCTAACAAGTTCCTTGACCGCAGCCTCATCTACAATTGGAGCTCTAAGAACCTTTCGTAGAGCATCGTAAAGGGAAGATCCAAGGTTATCTAGAGCCATATAACTTACCTCTAGTTTATCAACTTTAGACGCCCATTTTTAAACATTGATACATGTTTTCGTAAACTTTTTCATTAACACATAAATCAAGTAAGAATTACTATAGAAGGATCTTTATGGCAAGCATCATCAAAATAACTGAAAAAAAAGCGGTACCCAAAGAGCCAGTAATCATTACTGGGCTACCTGACGTTGGACTGGTCGGCGTTATAGCTGCCTCTGAGATGGTATCTTATCTAAAAATGGAGGAAATAGCCAAAGTAGAATCAGGGCTTCTTCCTCCAATAGTTGTTCTTCATGAAGGGCTACCATATGCACCTGTCAGATTCTTCAGTCATGATAATTTAGTAACTCTGGTCTCTGAAATAGCGTTACCTAATTTAGCTGTTATCCCTATTTCAGACGCCATTGTAAATTGGGCTTATGCAAAAAAAGCAAAGTTAGTAATATCTATAGGTGGTATAGCTGAACCCAATAGACAGGATATAGAAAAACCTAAGGTATTTGGTGCGGCATCCAATAAAACCTCTTTACGAATCTTAGAGGATCATGGTATCAAAATTTTAGGGGAAGGTTATCTAGTAGGCGCCTATGCTTTAATCCTGAGAAATTGTGCCGAGAAGAACATTCCATCAATCTCACTGCTTGCTCAATCTTTCTATAATTATCCAGACCCTGAAGCAGCTGCCGCTGCACTAACAGAGTTAAACAAGGTACTGGGCACCAATATCGACACTTCTGAACTACTAAAGAAGGGCGAAAATATCCGCTTGAAAGCTAGAGACATAATGAAGCGGACTCAAATTGAAATGGAACGAATGAGGAAGTCACAGGAATATGGGGCCCCACCCCTCTACGTGTAGTGGAGGTGTCCAATTATGAAAATGAGAAGGCGTTCAATTTTAGACATAATCAGCGAATACATAGAGGAGCTGGAGAGAGTAGCAGATCAGATGTTCGAAGCTAGATTCATTGAGCAGCCAAGTTGGGATACCGCTTCTGCAACATTAGAACCCCTCACTAATGTGTTCATATCGGCAAAAGAAGTGATAATTACCGCAGATTTGCCATGCGTTGATGTTAAAGCAATTACCGTCAAGGCTTTGAAGAGAGATATTATTGAAATAAAGGCAAAAACAAAACGTACTATAAGTTTTGATGAGTTTGGAATTATTCATAGAAAAGGAAAGTTTTCAAACTTTTACGTGCAAGTCGCTGTTCCCGTTCCAGTTAATACAACTAAAATGAAAACTCTATGCAAAAATGGCATTTTAGAAGTGCGTATTCCGAGAAAACTTGGATACTCCGTAAAGTAGAATGATTGTAACACCTTCCCTAATGGATTTTTTCAAAGGCAGCCGCAACCATGATTGGAAAGATTATTGTCACATCGCCAATAATTGTAACAAGCTTACCCTTTGCCTTAGCCTTTCGCCATGAAATCGCCTCTTCAAGAGGGGCGCCACTTAAGCTTCCCCCCTCTGGCCTATCAAGCGTAATTTGAACAGCAGCATCAACGCCTTCACGCAGTATGTTAGCACCAAGAATGTAATGTTTAGTTAATCCACCACCAAGAATTATTGCGCCGGTTTTCTTTGAATTAAACACGATGTTAGATAACTCATTTAGATCAGCAATCGAATCAACGCTTATGCTATTAAGCTGACTGAATGTCCAAACATTAAGTCCAAGCATCGAATCAAAGAAACCTGGACAGAAAATAGGCACGCCCCTCTTTGAAGCCTTAAATAAAATAGACTCTCTGTCCTTGATATCTTTCCCAAACTCGTAGAGCAATTTTCGAATAGAAATTCCAATTCGCTCTTTTTCAGGAAGAGCCTTTAGGACCTTGTAGGTCTTTTTTTCTAGAGCCTCAAACGCCTTTTGCTTAATGTAAATATCACCTATTCTACCAAGTTTTTTTCCTCTAAGCTTCACATCATCGGCTAAAAACTCTCCCTTCACATGCCTATAGCCAAGTGCTTCAACAATGTCATGAACAATATTAGCTCCGTTTGATACTACTGCATTCACGTACTCTCTATCGATCATATCCCCCATTATTCTTCTTAACCCACCTGGAACAGCTGGACCGGATACTCCCAGAAAAACTGTGTAATGTGGATCCTCAAACATCTCAACTAGAACATCGACACCTCTGGCCAATCTGCCAGCTCCAAGAACCCCAGTTTGTTTCATCTCATCAACTAACTGACCTACGCTCATTCTGGTCTTCAAACTCATCTGTTTAACGTTCTTCAACTGAATGCTCTCCAAGGTCTATCTTACAAAAAGGAGTAAAGGGTAAGTTAAAATTAAGTTTAGCCACCCTTTATGCGTGCAATCTTAAACCGTCCTAAAGCTCTCCAGTACTCAATTTCTACGCCAGATGCAAGTTTTGACTTAATTTCCTCCTCAAGTGGAATGCTCACCCAAAAAACTTCATAAGTTTCAAGATCCATCAATTGGACTGCGTCAGGGCTTATTGATACAACCTGTCCACTTCGTTTTTCGATTACTGGCACTTCAATCTTAGCATCCACAGGGCTAACTATGCTTCTCTTTGAACCGTCAAAAAGACCTATAGCGATTATTCTTGCTTTTGCTGAGCCATGTTTGCCAGGCTTAGATTTTTCAAGTTCAATAATTCTACATGGTTCTCCGTCTATAACTATATTGTGCCCAATTTTAAGTGAGCCTACATCAACTGGTTTACTCATATTCCCGCTCTTCTTTTTATGATTCTAATTCCGTTCAATTTAATTCTAGTGAATATGCTTTTTAAGGTAAAGGCTTTTACTTAGTGTTTAAGATAAAAATATTCAGGTGGTTAGCATTTTATGTCCTCAGAGGAAACAGGAGTAAAAAAAGAGACAGAGATCGGCCTACTACTTCACGCTATAATCTTTGGATACCAAAAAGCTGTCGATAGTGTTCTTGGCGCTGGGGCTGCAGTCCTTGTGCCTCACGCTGTAGATGGAATCATCAGGCTTTACGAGAGAGGAGGATTTGAACTAGCTATCAGCGAAAACATAGAGGAGACGATAGCACACTTTAACAAAAAAGTGAAAGAGCTAGGTTTTGCGGAAGAAGTTGTTTTTAGAGAGGAAGAGAAAGGTAAGTTTTTGTTCGAGGTTAAACAGTGTGCATACGTTGACCCAACGCATGCATTAATATCCCCAAAAATTGCCATATGTCCAATAGCGTTTCTTGCTGCAGCAATACTGCAGAAGGCAACAAACAAACAAGCGATAATAGGTTTCTCTGAATTTATTAAAGGCGGAACAAAGACCTACATCACACTAAAATGAAGTGACGGTTATGACTTCTGTGCGTGACCCTAAATTAGAGTTTCGAATGAAACTTTATCAAGACCCAGATATTCGTACACTTTTATCCGCACTAGTATCAGGGCAGATCCAAAGCATTGCCCCCTTTCCGGATCCAACCTTTAAGACGCGCTATCCAAGCATTGAAAAAATGCTAAACCTGTCTCCAGACAAAGTTGATGCAATTCTAAGGCAACTTGCAGATTCAGACATCCTAACACGTGAGCTCTTTAGCATAGTTGCCACGTGTCCATCCTGTGATTCTTTCAGATTAATTGTCCATCCGCTCTGTCCCATGTGTAAGTCTCGCAATCTATCTAGAAGCGAAGTTTACGAGCACATCACCTGCGGCTACGTAGGTCTTGAACAAACGTTTTGGCATGAAGGAGTGAAGAAATGTCCCAAATGTCACGGAAAACTCGAGAAACTCGGTGTAGATCATAGAATAGCTGGAATTTACTATCAATGCATGAACTGCAAAAAATCATTTGACATTCCCACGTTTCAATGCAGCTGCCAAGAATGCAACACTAATTTCTTCTTAACGGACGCAACATTTCTATCCCTATACACTTACA
>Ga0315309_1000900_pt1 | contig 18078 bp, 21 predicted proteins | sample TDP4_MG_FD_203080 | JGI IMG/M metagenome (GOLD analysis project Ga0315309, IMG submission 203080) | Freshwater sediment microbial communities from Lake Towuti, South Sulawesi, Indonesia - TDP4 | ecosystem: Environmental > Aquatic > Freshwater > Lake > Sediment | place: Indonesia: South Sulawesi... | reverse complement strand
CGTTATCGGGATGATTTCGCCGTTTTCAACAAACAAGTATGTTGCCATGCCGCAATGCGGATGTGCCGTAAACTCTACGTATCGCTTGTCTTTTAATGCACCGACAGCCTTTGAAACCGGCACAACGGTGGGAACTGGATAGAAGTCTGAGACTTTTATTTTGCCATTTGTTTGTTCTTCCACCAGTCGCATGAAGTCTGGAATCGTGATGCGCATTTTCTCTCGTTCCGTCTGCGGGAGTCTTCCACAGAGGGAGACGGGTTGAACGTTTACGCATCTTATTACGTCGAAGTTTTGGACTGCGAAGCGTATGATGTCGCCGAGCTGGCTGTCGTTCACACCCCCAATCAACGTGACAACTAAGACCATGCCGCCGATTCCAGCCTTGCGGCAGTTTTCGATGGCCTTCATTTTACTGTCTAGGAGGTCGATTCCGCGGATGAATTTGTAAACTTCGGATGTTAAACCGTCAAACTGCAGGTAGATGGTGCTCATTCCCGCTTCTTTCAGTTCCTTGCAATAGTCGACGCTTTGTGCAAGTCGAAGGCCGTTCGTATTAACCTCAACATGACGGAAGCCAATCTCCTTTGCCATTCGAATAAGTTCGAAGAGATCATTGCGGATGGTGGGTTCACCGCCGGAGAATTGGAGGGCTGTTGCTGGTACGGGGTCGTTTTTGCGGAGGTTTTCCAGCATGCCTCCAATTTCTTCTTTAGTTGGTTCGTACACGTATCCAGCGGCTGCAGCGTTTGCAAAGCAGACAGTACATTTAAGGTTGCATCGATTTGTGACATCAATTATTGCTAGAGCTGTGTGGGATTTGTGTTGTGGGCATATGCCGCAGTCGTATGGACAGCCGTTAACTGTTTTGGTTCTTGGGTTGTTTAAGCCATCCCCGTCGTATCTGAACCTTTCAGATCGCAGGTACTGATCATAATCAGACCAGTAAACATCTTGGAAAAAGCCGTGTTCCGGGCATTCCTTTTTAATGTAGACTTTGCCGTTTTCTTCGAAAATGGTGGCGTCTAACACTTTCAGACATTCGGGGCATAGGCTCTTCGTTTCTTTAATGAACTGCATGTTTTCACCGTGTTATTGGCAGTTATGTTTGAAGGTTCTAAGGATAGGATATAATAAGGTTTCCAAACTTTTCATAAGGTGATTGAGGGGATTAAGTTGTCGATAAGTGGAGACGCTAGGCAGGTTTTACATGAAATTGGATTAAACGCCTACGAAGTTGATGCCTATATTGCTTTGCTGGAACGTGGACAAATGACGGCTATGGAAATAAGCAAAAAAGCAAACATACCATACTCGAAAATTTACGAGGTTTTAAACTCGCTTAAAGGTAAGGGATGGATTAAAAGTGTTGAAATCCGCCCGAGCAAGTACTATCCGTTACCGCCACTTGAGGCCTTAGCAACCGCAAAACTTAGACTTGAAGATAAATACGAGAGTTGGGAGCAAACAATCGTCAGCGAATTGCAACCTTTATATGAGAAGCGAGAGCTTGTGGAACACCCAGACATATTAATACTGCATGGTCAGCAAGGAATCATGGCCAAGCTGGGAGAGACCTTTAAAAAAGCCACAAAAGAGATAATGATTGCCGCACCGGAATTCGCCAGAACGATAATTACCTCGGCAACTCTTTTCCTGGACGCCTTACAGAAAAGTCGCGTGAATATCAGGCTTATGGTTGCGGGGAAAGCGGAAAACTGGAAGAATCTGAAAGGATTAGTTGCCATCAGCGAATTACGAGCCAGAGATCAAATGTTTGGAGGAGGCATCATTGTAGATGGAAAAGAGGCCATGCTATTTTTGGGCGAAGAAACCCCCAGCCTAGTAATATGGAGTAACCATGTCGGTCTGGTCCGGTTTGCCAGAGAATATTTCCAGTTTCTCTGGGATTCTTCTGAGAAGATTCAACTAAAAAAATAGATGGTTTTCAGGTTTTGAAAAAGAAAGGAGATAATGTAAAAAGAAGGTTATCTGCCCATAACTTTTTTGGCGGCGATTTCAATATCTTCGGCTTTTATGGTTTTTCTTCCGGCATGCATTGCAAAATCTAGGGCTTCTCTAGCAATTTTTATGCCGATTTCGTCTAAAGCTTTGGCTAGTTCTTTTGCTGCTGCTTCGCTTACCCTGTCGGCTCCAGCCTTTTTACATATTCTATGCATGGGGGCTACAGCCAATTCTAAATTAGCCATAAGGACTCCTCCGTAGCCTCTTTCTCTCTTTAACGCGATATTTAACGTTTATTGTTCTTTATTTGCTGAAAGCTGTCATCAACATACGGGATTCTTTGAAATAGAGGAGAAATTATAAAAGCAAAATCGGGTTAGTCTAGTGAAAGTCGCGATTCCAAATGAAGTTTGTTGACGCACACATTCATCTTTCAGACGAGGAATATTCTGAGTGCATAAATGAAATCATAAACGAAGCCAAAAGCTCTAATGTTGTTGCTTTTGTTTCAAATTCTATGGATTTGGAAACAAGCATCGGAAGCCTAAAACTGACTGAACAATATCCAAGGATGGTTTATGCAGCTTTGGGGATTCACCCATGGAACGTGAATACTTTAACGGAAGATGAGTTTCAACAAACAGTGGAACTGATTTCTGGGCAGAGGCAGAACAAGGCACTAATTGCTATAGGAGAGATAGGGTTAGATAGTAAGTACCCAAAGATTTGGAATAAGCAGCTAATAGTTTTTAATGAGATGCTACGTGTGGCTGAAAAACTTGATTTGCCAGTTATAATCCATTCACGTGGCACAACAACCCAAATTCTTGAAATGCTCCCATCTTACAATGTTAAAAAAGTCTTGTTACATTGGTTCAGCAACCCAATCAGCGCGTTAGCAAAAGTTGTGGAAAATGGATGCTACATTACTGAGGGGCCGCCGACAGCTTACTCCAATGGCATACGCGAAGTTGTCAGGAGAATACCATTAACTAATCTGCTGACAGAAACTGATGGTCCAGTACGCTTCTTGAATCCACCTTTTAACGGCAAAAGGACAACGCCAGCCTTCATTCCAACGGTGGTTAAAGCCATAGCGGAAATCAAAGATATGGATGTTGCAGTTGTTGCCGAGCAGATAATAAAGAATTTTGAGGAATTTTTCGGAGTAAAGTTAAATTAGATGGGGAAACTTCCGACTAAATTTTTCTATCCAAAACTTTAGTTTATTTTGAGTTGATTAAATGCATTTAACCAGTTGAAATTAGACAATTGACCACAGATTTACTCATTTTGACAATTTGAAGACGCTTTACTCAGAATTTATATAGGAGATAATGTGGTTATTTTAAGGTCAACAGCAAATGGCTTTCAAGGAAGACGTCTTGAGATTAATAAGAGCATTCTACAACCATGAAATAGACGACTTTAGCTTGTATATGGAAGGATTTGGCAGGTTTTTCATAAGTAGAACCAAGAACGGTATGGTGATTGGCTACACAGATAAGAATAAGCACTTTGGAGCTGACGATCATAGTCCTCAAGCCTTCAATAACTTCCACATCATCACCAAATACGACATTGACTCTAGGCTCTGAAGAATCTGGCTCAAATAGAAGGGGAGTAGAAAAAGAAAGACGGCTTGTAAAACAAAGGGTTGTCAGGAAGAAACCCAAAACACATAGGAGAATTGCCATACGGGGCTTTCTTGGTGAAGTCATAGGCTATTAGAACGTAAGAATTAGAAAGTCTAAGAAGAAGACTTCAAAGAAAAGAAAGCGCAAGCAGAAAAAGTCCCATTGAAAGATTTCTATTTGGATAGGCTAAGTTTGATTCGCTGTGAAAATTGCGGTAATGAGAGTAGCGCACGCGAGCCCTTTCACCGACTCAGTAATGATTTTTGGGGGGTATTAATAATTTAGGAGAACAGTTCTAGTTAGAGTCTTTAACTATTCCTGTTTAGCTATTTCAGTTCTCCTTTTAAGGAAACACTCTTCACAAAGGGTGGTTCTTTTGATTTTTTGATAATAACCAGTGAATAACTTCAAATATATTTTTGGAGGCCACATCTTCACTGCCTCGTATATGTAACCGAGAGTTTTCCCACAGTCATCACACTTTAACAACTCATACTGAGAAGCACTCATTCCTTTCACCTACAAATGACACTAATGTTTGCTATATATGTGTTGAGTTGCATTAGTAATTTAAGCACACACACTAGTATTGGGAATAGTTCTAATTGCTCTGGGTTTGTCGGTCATAGTAATACTCACCTCTTTCCCCCAAGTTGAAACAGTAACTCAGAATTCTTTCGACTTGACAACTAAGCAGTCATATTTTTCAGACAGATTTCGTGCTGAAAGTGGTTATTGGCTTGACTTAGACATTACATCTACTGGAGCAAGTGCTGTTCATGTATCGGGTCAAGTAGTGGGCGAGATATTCAAAGTCGAAGGCACAATATACAGATATACCGTTTCGATTCCCCAAGGCGATGTTTATCAAATTCAAGTTGAGAACAAGGCAGGACACTACGAATGGATAATTATCTGGACTTAGGAAAATCCCAAATAATTTGATTTTTGATAGGTAATCGTGTTTTGTGTTCTCCTTTACGCCATGCAGTGATAATATATATTCTGTCATCCTTTCCTTCATTTCTGCAGTTAGTTGCTCGCAATTTTCAAACCCCTCAACTATCCAGGATTTAGGGACTGGACTGATTAGAGTTTCCATTTTCAAAACTCACCTCTTTTTGGGCTTATTTTTAAAATATATCAAATTAGATGTCCTTATTAACCTTTTTGGTACATTTTCAAGACTATTTTTGAGATAATCAAAGCATTTCCGAAGAGAATAAATTATTTTTATGGTATTTTTCCATAATTATTCGGTAGTTATAAAACATAAAGTTAAATTAGTCTTATTCTTTTATGAAAGGTTTACTTCGTGTATCTGTACCCGCTGGAGGGTTGAAATAGCCAGTGCGTATTTGGAGGAAATTGAGGTTTGGGGAACGTGCGGACAGAACAGATTAAGCGAATAGCTAAGGAACTTATTAGACGTTTTCCCAACAAATTCTCTAATAATTTTGAAAACAACAAACGTATTGTTGACACGCTCGTACAAGGAGCAACGACAAAAGTTAGAAACCAAGTTGCCGGGTACATAACACATGTTTTTGCTGGAATGCAAACGGCATACCCAAACCAAAATCTAGAAGAAGGAGAGTAACCTTATAAAACACCTTTAGCATCTCTTAGAAGCGCAAAAAAGAGAGGCGAAAAGCACGTGATGGATGAATACAGACGGGGATGGGCGCTCCGATACTTACGTGAAGCAAAAGCTGAGCTGGAAGCCGCAAGAAAAGTGCCCTACATGGCTCCAAGCCTAGTTTTAGAGGCCATTAGAAAAGCTCGAAACGCTATCTACTACAGCCTAGGAGACCCAGCATTTATAGAAATCGTCATAAGGGAAGCAGCAGAAAAAGCACAGACAATAGGCGACCCCGTTTTAAGGTTCTTGGTTGAAGTCGAAGAAATAGTACAGCAACTAGCACAAGTAGAGGAAGTAGACGAGGAAAAAGTCATTAAACAAGCAGACAACTTAGTACAGATAGCCTCGGACATAGTTGAAACTTTAACCGGAGAAAAAATAGAAGATTAGAGAAAATTATCGGTTTTTAAGAGCATTAGATATTCGGTCTAAAGCCTTCTTGATATTCTCAATGGAATTAGCAAATGACAGGCGCAGATAGCCCTGGCCATATTTTCCGAATGACGTTCCGTGCAAGACCGCCACGCCAGCTCTGTTAAGTAAGTAATCTCCAAGCTCACGGCAGTCCATTCCTGTTCCAGTTATGTTTGGAAATACATAGAAGGCTCCGCGCGGTTTCTTGCATGTTATACTTTCAATCTTGTTTAGACCAGAAACTATGACTTCCCTTCTCTTTTTGAATTCAGCAACCATCTTTTCCGGCTCGTTTTGCGGTCCTTTTAAGGCTTCAACTCCAGCCATCTGGATGAAAGCGCATGTGCAAGAGTTAGAGTTAGTCATGAGTTGGGCAACTTTTTGAGCTAAATCTTTTCGCATTACGCCGTAGCCGAGTCTCCAACCAGTCATTGCGTATGTTTTCGAAAAACCATCCATTATAATCGTTTTTTCCTTCATTCCTGGAAGCGAAGCGATGCTTTCGTGCTCTCCTTCGTATATTATTCTGCTGTAAATTTCATCCGCAAGCACAAGCACATCATCTCTGTCAGCAATGCAGTCGGCTATGACTTTCAAATCTTCCATGATTAAAACACCGCCAGTCGGGTTTTCCGGCGAATTCAGAATAATCATTTTAGTCTTCTTTGTTATCTTTTCCTTAACGTATTCAGGGTCAAGTCTAAAATCGTTCTCCTCTTTAAGCGGTATGGGCACAGGTTTGGCTCTAACAAACTTTATTACGGATTCGTATATTGGAAATCCTGGGTTTGGATACATGACTTCTTCGCCGGGATTAACACTTGCAAGGATTCCGAAGAATACTATTGGTTTGGCACCGGGCGTTACAACAACCTCCTCTGGGTCAACTTCTATGTTCCTAGTTTTTGAAATGTATTCTGCGATGACTTCTCTTAACTCCGGAATACCTGCAGATGGGACATAGTGAGTATAACCTGCATAGAGAGCCTTTACAGCAGCTTCCTTAATGTTTTTTGGCGTGTCAAAATCAGGTTCGCCGATTTCCAAATGCACAATGTCTTTTCCCTGCTTTTCAAGAGCCTTCGCCTTTGCAAGCACTTCGAAGGCCGTTTCAGTTCCTAACGGTTCCATTCTCTTTGCAAAGATAGAGCCCACTTAAATCACCTACATCTGAAAGTAAAGTAAAAGATAAAAGGACATGAAGTATTTAACCATTACAGTCCGTTAATTCTAAAAGGATGTTGAAGATTGTTTTGATAATGGTCGCACCTTCATTACTTCTGGGTTAACTAGGTTTGGCGGTTTTCTTCCTTCAAAGAACGCGACGAGGTTTTCTGCAACCATTTCAGCCATTTTAGAGCGAGTTTCATAACTTGCGCTTGATATGTGCGGAGCAGCAACCACATTGTCAAGTTTAAGCAAAGGGCTATCTAAGGGTGTTGGTTCTTGCTCGAAAACGTCAAGTCCAGCACCAGCTATTCTACCTTCTTTTAAGGCTTCGTACAAGGCCTTCTCATCAACAACCGGTCCACGGGCATTGTTTATTAAGTAAGCAGTTTTCTTCATCAGCTTAAGTTTCTCAGCACACATCAAGTGATAAGTTTCTTTCATTAATGGCACATGAATGCTGATGAAGTCTGATTCTCTTAAAAGCGTATCTAAGTCAACGCGCTTTGCGCCTAATTCTTTTTCCATTTCTGGTCTAGGAATGACATCATAGAAGAGGATTTTCATGTTGAAACCCTTCGCCCTTCTCGCAACAGCGAAACCAATTCTTCCAGCACCAACGATGCCTATGGTCGCGCCATAAACGTCTCTGCCCAACATCATGCTGGGATGCCAGCCAACCTTCCACTTTCCAGTGCGAACGTATTTGTCTGCTTCAACAACACGTCTCGCCACAGCCATTAGCAAAGTCCAAGCGAAATCTGCTGTTGTTTCAGTCAAAACTTCCGGCGTGTTCGTCACACATATGCCTCTTTTTGTGGCTTCTTGGACATCTATGTTGTCGAAGCCTACAGCCATCTGTGCAACAATCTTCAGCTTAGGTGCAACATCAAAAACCTCAGCGTCTATTTTGTCGGACAAAAGCGAGGCAAGGGCGTCAACATTTCTAACTTTCTCCATTATCACATTTTTTGGCGGCGGAGCATACTCAGGCCAAACGTCAGCATCAAAACGGTCCTTAATTATTTTTAAACCTCTTTCCGGAAGCTCACGAGTAACATAAACCTTTGGTTTTGGCATATAACTCACCAAACATTGATTTGCAAAATTCTTTATTAACATTAACTTATTACACTTACGCGATGAATCTAAAGATTCAACAATGGCTACCCAAATGATAACAATAAAAAATAAAGAAAAACTCATCAAAAATGGCAGGACAAAGCTTAATCGAAAAGCTAGGGCAATAGCTCTAAAAAGTCTCGAATTTGCATTAAATACCGTTGATCCAAAACAGATAGTAAAATCAAAAATTTTGCTGAAAAATTCAACTCTCCGCGTAGATGGATACTCTTTTGATTTGAACAGATTCAGGAATGTTTACGTGATAGGCGGTGGCAAGGCAAGCGGCTCAATGGCCGAAGCCTTAGAGCAGATTCTGGGCAGTCGTATAAAAAAGGGACTTATTAATGTGCCTCACGGCAGCAAAGACAAAACAGACATTATAAAACTTCATGGAGCAAGCCACCCAGTTCCAGACGAAGCCGGAGTTGAAGGGACCCGCCGCATACTGGAAATAGCAGAACAAGCGAAAGAAGAAGACTTATTAATATGCTTGATTTCAGGCGGAGGCTCAAGCCTCATGCCCTCGCCACGCGGCGAAATTTCAATTGTTGACAAGAGAGAAATAACAAACGCGTTATTTAAGTGCGGTGCGACAATAAACGAGATTAACACCGTTAGAAAACACATTTCAGATTTCAAGGGTGGCTGGCTCGCCAAAAAAGCTTATCCAGCCACAATTTTGAACCTCATTCTTTCCGATGTTGTTGGCGACCCATTAGATTTTATTGCTTCTGGTCCAACCGTTCCGGACTCAACAACTTTTAGCGACGCCATAAAGGTTTTGAAAAAATATGGTTTATGGGATAAGACTCCAGCATCCATCAGAAAAGTTCTGTCAGATGGGGAGAAAGGACTCATTCCAGAAAACCCAAAAGCCAACGACGAAGCATTCAAGAAAGTTTTCAATGTTGTTGTTGGAAACAATAGACTTGCAAGCTTGGCAGCATGTGAATACCTTAAGTCTGAGGGTTTAAACACACTTTTGCTAACTGCAACGCTGGAAGGAGAAGCCAGACACGCGGGAGTAGTGCTAGCCTCAATAGCCCGTGAAGTTGCCACGTCTGGAAATCCTGTTCCAAAACCAGCCGGCATAATCGCAGGGGGAGAAACAACCGTAACTATTACAGGAAAAGGCTTAGGTGGAAGAAACCAAGAAATAGTCCTAGCAACCGCGCAAAAACTGAGTGGCGTAGACGCGGTGGTTGTGGCTTCGCTAAGCACAGATGGCGTAGATGGCCCAACAGACGCTGCCGGAGCAATAGTTGACGGAAAAACATTAGTCAGAGCAACGAAAATGGAATTAACTCCTGAAGAATACCTAGCTGAAAACGATTCTTACCACTTCTTCTCAAAGCTTGGCGACCTTATATTCACAGGGCCTACTGGCACGAATGTTAACGATGTTTCCGTAATTGTAGTGCTATAATGCTGAGGAAAGAAAATGGTTATAACTTTAAGGTTTATCGGCGCTTTCCGCAGTGTATCAGGCAAAAGCAGACTCACTATAAAGTTTAAAGATGTCGTTCCACTAAGAGAAGTCATAAAGAAAATAGTTGAAGAACTGCCTAAACTTAAACGAGCGTTAGTTGACCCAGAACTTGAAGATCCGAGGCCGAACACACTCATTCTTGTTAATGGAAAGGAAATCAGTGTCTTGAACGGTTTGGAAACCATGCTTAAAGATGGGGATGAGGTGGTTTTTGTTCCAGTTATGCACGGAGGATAAATTAACATGCAAAGCCCAATAATTGCTTTAACAACAGATTTTGGATTGAAAGATCCGTATGTAGCGGAAATAAAAGCTGTCATTTTAAGCATAAGCCCAAACGCAACAATTGTTGACATAACTCACGAGATAGAAAAGTTCAACATAGGAATGGGCGCGCATGTTTTAGCTTCCGCGTCTCCATATTTTCCGAAAGGCACAATTCACGTAGCAGTCGTGGACCCAGGTGTTGGAACAAAAAGACGGCCCCTAATTATACAGACAAAACATGGTTTCTATATTGGACCAGACAACGGCGTGCTAGCCTTAGCTGCAAAAAGTCAGGGAATAGAGCACATTTACGAGATAGAAAACCGGAAGCTTATGCTGCCAAAAATATCTAATACATTCCATGGGAGGGACGTTTTCGCGCCAGCAGCAGCCCACTTGGCAAACGGGACACCGCCAGCGGAGTTTGGACCAGAGATTCATGAAATTGTAACGCCGGAATTCGCGAAGATCATTAGAAGAAAAGGTGTGCTTGTCGGTGAAGTCATGCACATAGATGGTTTTGGGAATATCATCACAAATTTTGGAGAAAAGGAACTTGAATTAATGAACGCTAAGGATATGGTTAATGTTAGGCTCAAAAATGTTATGTTAAAGCTGAAGCTCTGCAGAGTCTATGCAGAAGTTGAAACACAAAAGCCACTAGCCATAATTGGAAGCCACAACTTTTTAGAAGTTTCCATAAATCAAGGCAATGCTGCGGAACGCTTCAAAATAAAAGCTGGGGACAAAGTCACACTTTACCGCTCTTAAGACCTAAATTGGAGATTTCTTCTGTAACTATGACTGCTAGTCGTGTTGGTTCAGTCAATCTTGTCAGATGTTGAGCAAAGTTTGCGAATTTTTATGGAATAGGGGTTGTTTGCTAAGGTGATCGCGGAAAGGAAGATTAAGTTTGAAACAATTATAATTATTGAAGCCACCCGTTTACGCAATGTTGAACGACTTTAGCAGGATAGGTAGCGATATTTCCCTGTTAGTACTCAAAGATGCTAATATCTGTCCCTGCGAATTGACTTACGTTTATTGGTTTTACTTCGAATGCTTCAGTGTGTATTTTTCCTGCATCAACGGTGGCATTAAAGGAATATGTAGCGAGATGTTCGCCAAGCGCGGTCTTGTAATACAGCGTGCAATTACAGAAAATGGCTCCTACACCAGTGTTTCCCAATGCGATAGTAGTTCTAACTATGTTGCTGCCTTGAATCTGATGCTTGAGTGAAAACACAACAATGTGAGTTGCTTCGACCTTTCCTTCCCAAAAGCCTAATTTAACGGAAGAGACTTGGTATATCTCGATGCCTAGCACTATTCCAACGATTAACCCAATCACTAGACCCAAAAATAGAAGTACCACCATTATCCTTTGGCGGCTGTTTTTGCTTTCATTCGTTTTATAGTTCTCCTTGATTCTGTTTCTTAAATCGAACTTGACGGCCCCCAGTATAAGTAGTTTATGAACTCTGCATAGTAACTGTCGGTATCACTAATTCAGATGCAGATTACGAAATTAAAGCGACCGTTATGTGAAAGCTTCTGTAGACCCCCAACCGTTCCATTCAATAGTCTCCTGACTATTTTCTCAGCGACTCGAGATTTCTCCCGCAAACTCTTTTTTCCTCTGAAAAATAGAGGAGGTGGTGCTATTGATGTAGAAAACCTCCAAAAACAAATCCTTCATAATGGGTGTATTAGAACCTGATACACCCTATATATAAGGGGGGGGTCTAGGCGCGCAGCACACAAAGAAAACGTGCAAATACAGAAACCTAGAGGGGTTCTAGTCCGCATAGTTTGCGCGGAAAATTACACTTTGTCGCTCTTAGTTAAGTCTCGAAGCCTGTTAATCCCGTCTATCTCTTTTATAAAAGCAGCCACACTTTTGGGAACAAGCTCCTCCCAGCTCTCGTCTTTTAGCATTCTCTCCCTAATTTCTGTTGAGGAGTAAAGTTTTCTTTCATGAAAACGGATGGCTTTGACCTTATATCCAGCCTCCATAAAAAGTCGACGTGTCAAAGGCTCATTAGAATATACAACATCGAAACGTGGAGTATAACCTTCCAAAGCGGAAACCCACATCATATGCAAATGCACGTCAGGCACAGGCACAATCCAAATTCGCGAATAGTCTATTCTGGCTTCTTCCAAAGCCTTACGAATCATAATCAACCTTTCGCCAGCAGTAAATGGATTAGCAATGTTGTGGCTGTACTGGGCACTACCGATAACAATTACGAGTTCTTCAACCTCTTTCAAAATATCCTTTATAGCGCCTAGATGCCCTAAGTGAACAGGTTGAAACCGCCCAACATAAAGCCCACGCTTAACCATGAAACCCCCGTTCTGAGGTATAATCAATTCGCTTTTATCATTTACGATTAGGTATGAAAAGTTATCCCATCGTAGATGTAGCTAAATTATGAAAGCAGTCGTTCAGCTTGACTTTGTAGATGCAATGGTTATAAGAATGCGAAGTCTAGATGAAGTAAAGAAAACGTAAAGGTCATCGCATCTCGTTAGCTACATTTTTACTTATTCTTTTTCAGTCTTCTTAAAACAAACTCAACTGGAAATACTTCCAACCTTTTTCCGTCAACTGGGATCTCTCGTTTATTAGCATAGCCCCGCTTTTCACGGATTAAAATGCCAAGTTTTACGTCTAAACCGCCGCCATACCCGCCTAAAGTGAAATCTGAACTAACAACCCTGTGACATGGAACAATTGGTGCGAAAGGATGTGAAGCCATAACACGACCAACGGCTCTCGGGCTTCCGCCAGCGGCTTTAGCAACTGAGCTATAAGAGGCTACGTAGCCTACTGGAATTAACGAAGTCACTTTAATCACCTTCCTAGTATAGTTTGACAGACGTTCCGTGGCTAAGGAAACATTGTCGGAAACGTCCTTTCCATCATAAACATCCTTTAACAAAGCAATTACACGTTCAGCGAAAGCTGACGCCATATCTAACTGTTGGAATGGCACATTGAAGGGAATTCTTTCAAGCAAACTTTGAAGAGCTCTCTTCTCGCTGAAGGCAAATGTTGTAGTGAAAACCTCTTCGTCGTCGTAGGCGACTCCAAACCAGACTCCTTCGATGTTTTTAGTGTAAAGGTTTATCATTTCACGCTCTCCTTTTAAAATATCATAGAAGTGGTGAGGTATGAGAAGATGCCTATTAACCTATTAGAGGCTATTAATCCCACCACTTCTTTTTTAAGGGCATAGCTATTATTTCCCTTATTTCAAGCTTTTTCTTTAAATCTTTGCTAAAGATTTCTTTTGTGGTGGTTGCCCTAGCTATTACAGCTGTGTCGGAGCCTCTATCGGTTCCAGCTACGCCTATAACGTCTTTATATGGTTTTATAATCCCTTTATCTGTGGCTATGAGGATTACTTCGACTGCAACTTTAAATCCTTGACCTAGAGTATAAAACGCATTCCTTACTTTATCCATATCTCCTTCATGAAAAGGCAAATGCGTCTTATCTACAGCCATGCCTCCCAGCCTAATTATATCTTCCTTGAGCTTACTTTCCATTTCTTCGTGCGATATAGCTATTACTTTAGCCTTTCCTTTAAGTGCCTCTGCGAATTTTGCACCGGCCCTACCAGAAGTACTGGCAACTACAACTGTGTCGATATCTCCTTCCTTAAATCTTCTGGCAACAGCATCTAAGACATCATCCGTATTTTTAGGCCCAGGCTCTACAAAATAAACACAGACTTTATCTACCTTAACCATTATAGCCACCGACTTGCCTATGTTTCTTCTTGTGATTACTATAAGGTTTTCGATTGTGTGATAATCGGAATCTTGCTTTGTTCCTTTTTTATGCTAGACTACATTGTGTACAATCATATCGATTAAAAAAATATTTGTCATAATGAATAAAACATAATTCATCACACAATTTAGCTATCCTTCGGCATTCAGAAAAATTCTTATCCGAAGCTGATCGAATATGTCATGGCGACTAGTATGGGTGTGGCTCAATACGAACTATTAAAATGTGGCAACTGCGGAAAACCTTTGGGATACATACGTATAGATGTCAAAGTATTTCCTCCAAAATCTTGGATTCGGCTTGTTGCTGGTGGTCCATTAATAAACATAGAAAAAAATGTTTTATGTGAGGAATGCTTTGAGCGATTAAAGAAAGCAAACGAGAAAGTTTCACCAGCAACAAAATAACATGATTAAGCTTAATAGTTTGTCTGGTGTATATCAACGAGAAAGGTGGACTGTATGGAAAGGCAAGCGCAACAGCCTCAATACCTTTGGGTTCCGGGTGCAACAACTGTTGGGGTAGTATGCCAAGACGGTACTATTCTAGCCTCTGAAAAGCGTGTTTCGTACGGGTATCTTGTTGTCAGCAAAGGCGGTAAAAAAGTTTTCAAAATAACAGACCATATAGGAGCAGCATGTGCGGGGCTAGTTTCAGATATGCAAATCCTCGTAAGGGAAGTAGAAGCCTACGCAAACCTGTTTGGTTTAGATGTTGGCAGGTCCATTTCTGTAAGGTCAGCAGCCAAACTCATGTCAAATCTGCTTTTTGGCCGCCGATTGGCACCATTGATTACGCAAACCATTGTCGGCGGGATGGATGAGGAAGGGGCATCGCTTTACGTGTTGGACGTTCTAGGTTCAGTAATACCCGACAAGTATGCGGTTGTGGGTTCCGGAACGGAAATAGCCATGGGAGTGCTTGAGGAAGGATACAAGGAAGATTTAACCATGAAAGAAGCAAAAGAATTGGTTGTCAGAGCAATAAAATCCGCCATAAGCAGAGACACCATGAGTGGCGATGGTATAGATTTTCTGCTTATAACTAAGGATGGAGCACATGAAGAATCAATGAAGTTCTAAATCAAAACTTTAATAAAAGTTTAAACAGATGCAAATCTTAAACCTTTATCTCCGCATAACAAGCCCTTATTATCAAACGGAGAGAGCATAGATTGTCATTTCAACTAAGCCTGGAAGAAGGAAAATTTCTAGTTGAGCTTGCGCGCAAAACCGTTGAAGAATATCTAAAATCGAGGAAAAGAATCAGTGTTCCAGAAAATATCCCTGAAAAGCTTCTACAACCCTGCGGAGTATTCGTTACAATAAACAGCATAAGGAACGGGGGAAAAGAATTAAGAGGCTGCATTGGCTATCCATACCCCACTAACCCCCTAGCTCAAGCAGTTATAGAATCTGCCATAAGCTCGGCAACCCAAGACCCACGTTTTTACCCGCTCTCGCTAAGCGAACTTGACAATATAGTTTTTGAGGTAAGCGTGCTTACCCCTCCACAGTTAATAGAAGTTAAAAAACCAAGCGAATACCCGTCCAAAATCAAAGTTGGAAAAGACGGATTAACTGTTGAAAGAGGCATATTTAAGGGATTGCTTCTGCCGCAAGTGCCGGTTGAATGGGAATGGGATGAAGAGGAATTTCTATGTCAATGTTGCATCAAGGCGGGTCTACTCCCAGATAACTGGTTGCTGGAGGGTACCAAGATTTACAAGTTTCAAGCCATAATTTTTGAGGAAGAAAAACCCAAAGGTGAAGTGAAGCGTAAAGCCCTCGGCGGGAAATAATTCCATGAGGGTCTATTTTGCTCCCTGCGGCATCGGCTTAGGACATGTGGGAAGAAGCGTTCCAATAGCAAAGAAACTTCTAGAGAAAAACGCTGAAGTGGTGTTTTCCACTTATCGTGAAGGCATACGCTATGTTGAAAGGGAGAAACTTCCACTCATAAAGGCGCCACCCATCGGTTTTCAAGTTAAACCCGACGGGACTGTTGATTTTAGACAAACCGCGGTTAATCCAGGTCCCTTTTTCGCTTCCTTCAACCTTTTGAAACAAGTCAACGCTGAAGTAAAGGCTATTGAAGGTTTTAAGCCGGACATTATTGTTACAGACTCCCGTGCCTCGCCTTTATTGGCAGCGAGAATTTTAGGAATACCCAGAATTTGCATCTTAAATCAGTTTCAGGTGATAATTCCACGGAAAAAACGTTTTCTGCGCTTAGCAAAGTTCGCTGATTTCATAACACTTGCAATTGTTGGGAAAATGTGGACAAGCGGAAACACCGTTTTAATACCTGATTTCCCCCAGCCATACACCATATGCGCCGGCAACCTAAACATCCCAAAATCCTACAGGAAAAATGTAAGGTTGATAGGACCAATATTACCCATGCGCCCAAATGAACTGCCAACTGAAGAAGAACTGCGAAAAAAATTAAGATTACCAGCTCATAAGCCTGTCATTTTTGCACCCATAAGCGGCCCAATCAGAGAAAGAGCCTTTTTAACTGGGACTTTGAGGAAGATTTTGCTCGAGTTTCCAGAAGATTACGAAGTTGTTATGTCGCTTGGCTATCCGAACACCGACGATAAGCCCATGCGCCACGGCAATGTAACAATCTATAAGTGGATTCCAAACCGTTTCGAATACCTGAAAGCTTGTGACCTAATGATAGGTCGTGCTGGACACGGAACCCTAACACAGGGCATGTGCTATGGCAAGCCCATGATACTTGTACCCACACCAAGCCATACAGAACAACTTGGCAATGCAAAACAAGCCGAGAACTTGGGCGTCGCGAAAACTATTCAACAAGAAGAACTAAGCAAAGAAGAACTCCTAAAAAGCGTTCAGCAGATCTTAAACAGTGAAACTCCCGAAAGGCTCAAAGAAGTTCAGAAAGAAGCCCTAAAGTATGATGGGCTGGAAAACGCTGTTAAAACAATAATTGAAATGGCGGAAAACAAACAAGTATTTTAAGTTAAACAATCAAAAAGTAAAGATATGTTCCTACCACGCAAAATTTTGGAAATAAAGCTTCGGAAAATGCTTGCTGAAGATGTAGGGCAAGGAGACATAACCACCGCATTAATTGTTCGAGCAGAAAGTGTAGCAGAAGCAGAAGTAATAGCGAAAGAATCAGGAGTTGCCGCTGGAATAGAAGAAGCAAAAATCCTTCTAGAAAGTCTAGGGCTTAAAGCTGAAGCCTTAGTTGCAGATGGAGAAAAAATAAAAACGAAACAAACATTGATGAAAATATTCGGAGATGCGCGGACAATACTTTCAGCTGAACGCACACTTCTAAACGTTCTTTCGCGCATGAGTGGCATCGCAACAACCACGAGAGAAATGAGAGAGAAAATCCAAAAAGCTGGACTCAAAACAAAAGTCGCGTGCACAAGAAAGACAGCGCCTGGGCTACTATATTTTGATAAAAAGGCGGTTCTAATAGGCGGCGGCGACACGCATAGGCTTCATTTGGATGATATGATTTTGATAAAGGATAATCACATCAAAGTGGCTGGAAGCATTGAAAATGCTGTTAAAAAAGTTAGAGAGAAAGCCTCATTTAGCAAAAAAATCGAGGTTGAAGCGTCAAAGGTTGAGGATGTTTTAGCCGCAGCAAAAGCCGAAGTAGACATAATCATGCTGGACAATTTTTCTCCAAAACAAATGGAAAAAGCGATTAAGTTGCTAAAAAAGGCAAGCTTTTTTGAAAAGGTTTTGTTAGAAGCCAGCGGTGGAATAACAGCAGAAAATATCATAGCTTTCGCCTCCACAGGAGTTGACATTGTAAGCCTAGGCGAAATAACAGACAGCCCAAAAACACTAGATATAAGCCTAGAAATCACAAAAACAAAAAAGGGTTAATCTGAAAACGCACACGGGTTTCAATGAAACTGAAAGTTTAGGCAAACATTTGTGCGGGCATAACTATCGAATAAGAAGGCTTATAGTGAGCACTATAAGATTTAGAGTCATATGACTTACCGCAGAGACGGCATACGAATGCCAACGATGATATATGTAGCCCAACATCAGTCCCATAAGGAAGGTTCCAAGGGTGTAGACTGCTTGCGGATCGAAATGAAAGAGCCCAAAGGCTAGGGAAGAAATAAGTATGGCGACTCCTGAGGAGTATTTGCTATTGATAGCATTTTGCAGAAAGCTCCTAAAAATAAACTCCTCGCATATTCCGGCCAAAGACAAAGAGACTATCAATGAAAGCAACCCCTCTGGAGAGCTACTCATGTTTATTATTAACCTATTAGCCTCTTCAACAGCCTCGCTCACCCCAAAAACTGAGGTCAAGGCAGCAGAAACGAACAAGTCGAATAGGAACAGCAAAGCTCCAAAAGCTACACCCAACAGAAGAGTTCTAGGCTTCACCTCCAACCCTATATAGCTTCCAACATCAACTCTTCTATACAGCATATAGCTCAGTGGAATGACTATCACAGGCAACTCTCCAAACACAATAAAAAAACTCTCTCCCAACAAAATAATAAACACAATTCCAAAAAGCAAGAAAAGGAAGAAACTCGCTACAACAG
>Ga0315309_1000899_pt1 | contig 18090 bp, 10 predicted proteins | sample TDP4_MG_FD_203080 | JGI IMG/M metagenome (GOLD analysis project Ga0315309, IMG submission 203080) | Freshwater sediment microbial communities from Lake Towuti, South Sulawesi, Indonesia - TDP4 | ecosystem: Environmental > Aquatic > Freshwater > Lake > Sediment | place: Indonesia: South Sulawesi... | reverse complement strand
AGTAGGCTCGGGCGCTGAGGAACGTCAGGTTCTCATCCGGCTTGTTCTCATAATTGTACCAGACAAGAGTAATCATGAACATGCCGTCGTAGCCGGGTTCGTCGTAATAAAGCCTGTATCTGAGGAGGAAGTTCTCACCCGGGGCGACCTCTATGATAGTCCCGTGCGGATGGGAGGTACACCCGCCCGAGTAAGCCGGCGTGGCGACGAGTAACATCGATGTTACTAAAGCAATTACCAGCAAAATGGATATCAAGCCACATCTAAACTTCTCGGTCTTCACTTACAGCCTCCTTTCCTTTTCTAATGTCATTATTTCCCCCCTATAAGCTTTAGCTCGCAACCTTGGAACGCATACACCCAGTAGCCTTTTCCCGCATCGAGAAGTTGCGTCATGTCATATTTTTTCTCATGTGCGTTCCAAGTGAAAGCCCATGGCAGGACGGAGTTGTCGGGATCGTCGATCGGGTCGGCAATGCTCGAACCGCCGTAGGGAGTTCCAATCAGGTTCCATCCCTGGCGGAGGCTCAGGGTCAGCTGGTTTACAGGGACGCCGAGCAGGTTTACGTTCTCGTCCTCGAGCACGTAAACCCAGTAGCCTACGCCCACCTCGACATCCGGGTCGGGCTCGATGAAGCTTCCACTATCAGCGTGGAGCACGTAGCGCTTGTTCTCCGCATCCCACCTGTAGAGGACGTAGTAGCCGCCGAAGATCGAGTCTGGGTTCATGTTCTCCAGCAGGATGGGGAAGGAGATCATGTTCCAGCCCTGGGTGAGTTTGAGGGTGAAGGGCAAGAGCTTTCCAACGATTATCTTGAAGTCATAGCTCCCAGCTGAGGCCTCGAAGGTGTAGTAGTCCTCTGCCCTCATGTCCGCTATGAGGTCTCCTCCCCGGTAGAGTAGGACGGAGTACTCGGTGGGACTGTTCTCCACGCTCCATGTCAAGGTGATATCGGTGGGGCCCTCGGAGTACTCGATCCCGAGGGGCCACTCCATCAGGTTTTCCGGCTTCAAGCAACTGCGGTGAAGCTCGTCCGGGACCTGCTCGGGGTAGTAGAAGTATGCCCGCACATAAGGTGGCTCTGGGAGCGCAGGAGGCTCGGGAATATCGTACTTGCTATCAAAGCCCGATGTCGCGTCGAGCCTGACTCCAAAGATCGCATCATCGCTACCGCCCGAGAAGGTTGCGGTGATGGAAGCATCCCATTCGATGCCAGGAGGAGGCGGCGGCGCGGCTGTAGCGTGTGCTATGCAGCTCGCGCTGTTTGACACCGTTTCTTCCGTCTGAGAGGTTGCGGTAACTGTCACGATATCGCGCATACAGTTCTCAGCTTCAGTTGGTATGGTGACGGTCAGCGTTGTCGTGCCAAAGGCCCCCGCCGCAAGCGAAAGCGATGAGGGGGAAATCGTCCGACCCCAGCCCGCGTTATCAGCGGTAGTCAGGGAATATGTGTCTGAGACATTGCCCTCATTTTTGACCGTGACGGTGAAGGTGACGGTAGTTCCAGGCGGTCCGCTGTTCTCCACCGGCGAGATCGAGACTTCAACACCCCTGACGATCATGGCATGCGCAATGCAGATCTCTAAGTCACTTACTCCAGTCCCCGTTGCCGTGACCGTTACGTTATCGCTGGTGCAGCCTATGGCACTCAGCGGCACGGTCACGGTCAGCGTCGCTGTCCTGTTCTCCCGCGGGGGCATCGTGAGCGAAGCAGGCGAGACACTTGGCGACCATCCCGCATCGTCGGTAGCTGTTAAGGAGTAAGTATCAGCCACATTGCCCGTATTGGAAACGGTGACGATATAGTCCAGCGTCGCCCCGTTTAAGCCGCTTTGATAGCTCGGTGAGACCGAGACATCAACTCCATATTTTTTAATCCAAACCCACTCAATCATGTTTCTGAGCAGCTTTTCAGCTCCTCCCTCGTGTTCGTAGTAAAGGTGATAATCTGGATCTTGATTGGTTATGACGATTCGACCAGCGTCGTAGGTAGTTGCCAAAGTGATAGGTTGGGCTGCTTCCACCCCTTCGGCGAGGGCTTCCCAAGCCGGATCGTATTCGATAAAACAAGCATGATATGAATTCCCCCAACCGCTAAGTTCGGCGTCTGTCAGGCCCGACATCACAGGGTGCGCGGGATTCAGAATGTGTACTGTATCTGCATAGAAGCCAGAAGAACCGTATACCCACAGTGGTAGCCAAGCCCACTTATTGAATTCATCAAGTTCGGCTAAAGCGACAATTCCATTACCAGCAGACACCCAGCTGGCAATGTCAAGACCACGAGCGATCAAAGCGTCAACTACGGTATCGCCTGGCATCCAACCAACGAACAAAATATCGTACTGGTACAGATCCACTGTAGCAAAATCGATTGGTGTAACCACTGTGTACTCGTATCCTAACATGTCGAGGGCACCGGTATCTTCAACGGTTGGTGTGTCGATCACCAACAGTCTTGGAATCGACATTACGGTTACGATCCTAGTTGAAACGTTATTTTGAATATACTCCTCGTACGGCACTGGGGGAGCGTAAGCCTTCACCTCGTAGGTTCCTTCCAAGGTCGGCGTCCACAGGTAGCTGAGCGTGTACGAGGAACCGGTAAGCAGTTCAGGTATTATAACGGAATCGACTATGGCGTTGTCGATAAGCAATTGAAGCTCCACATTGTTTTCGTCGTTTAACCCTCGGTTGCGAACGGTTGCATTCAGCAGAGCTGAAGTACCTAGCTTTAGTGATTTTGGAGCCTCTAAACTCACGGCGAGGTCATGCTCTAGTTGGAAAGGTAGGAAAACTATCGTGTTAATGTAATTGAGGTCTGTTACGTCTTCTGCTAGGATGTGGCCAACGCCATTTGAGATGCCAATCGTAGCTGATATGGGGCCCTCATTATAGTCATAGTTGAACTGAATCACTCCATCCTCCCTCAGAATTGCCTCGAAATTGGCGGCCATGTTTGTTGCCAAACTGCGGACGTACCACCGAATTCCGACGTGAGTGGAGTTTTCCCAGATGAAAATATCGTATGGGTCATATGTCACCCAGTCATCCCATGCTGGAGCAATTGCTAATTTACCAGCCAAAGCCGATATACTGTTGCTGTAACTTGTGTCTGGACCAATGAAGGTTATTAGACCGTTGCTTGAAATATAGATCTTTCTATAATTGGTTCCGTAGAATGGAAAGTCAAAAGACAAAGTATACTCCCAGCTACCGTCGTCGGCATGCCAACCCATAGGATCTCCTCCGCCAACCCATTCGTGTGGAAGATAAAGTCGGGTATAGGTGAAAACATAGGCCCATTTGGTCACGACATTATTCGCTACGTATTCCTCTCCTGGCACTGGTGGAGCGTAGGCCGTTATGTTATGGCCTCCAGCCCTCGTTGGGGTCCATGTGTAATCGATAGTGTAGGACTCGCCTACCAGCAGTTCCGGAATAACGGAATCAACTAGAGTGTTGTCGATTAGCAATTGCAGCTCAACATCGTTTTCGTCGTTTAACCCTCGGTTGCGAACGGTTGCATTCAGCAGAGCCGAAGTACCTAGCTTTAGTGATTTTGGAGCCTCTAAACTCACGGCGAGGTCATGTTCGTAGCCTCTGGCTAAGTAAACAATGGCATCTTCCCACAGTTCGATGGCGTCGAGTTTTCCGTCGCCATCTTGATCGTAACGAAACTCGTCCAATATGAAGCTGAAAAGCACTGTTGGATAGGTATTGCCTACGACGATGCCTGCATAATCTTCTTCAGGTGATGTTGTAAAGCCTGCAATCGGTGTGCCAGTGGTGACTGCTACGTGGTCTCCATCGTCCCAGTACCCTTCAATGTAAGAGGTGAGGTCACCCACAGTGTTTGGAAAAGTGAATATTGGGTGCGAAGGTACCCATCGATAGACAGGTTCTGGCCACCACATGTCTGATATCCAACGAACTCCGAGAGTATTCCATAGAGTGGTTGGCTCTGAATGAGATCCATCGATGTCGAACGTGCTGAGAACAAGGAGTCCACCATTGCGCACGTATTCGTCAAGCTCTGTCCAATAGTTCCCAATTGCGAAGTAGTTACAGTGATCGACAATCACTAGATCCCAAGGCTGGCTTGTAAGCGCTGCACCGAATCCCCATGGATCGTCAAAGTAATGGGTGTAGTTAATGCCTAGATTGTTCAAAGCAACAATAGGATATCTTGAAGAAGGCGTAACATACGCATCATCGGTGTAGACTAGAACTTTTTCAACAACGATAAAGAGCACCATGACCATTTTTGTGGCAACATTGTTTCTCGTGAACTCTTCTCCGACTATCGGTGGTGCATATGCGGTGACATCATACATTTTCTGAACGGTTGGAGTCCACAAATAGCTCAGAGTGTAAGAACTATCAACTGGCAATTCTGATATTGTCACATCATCAACAATCATGTTGTCAATAAATAGTTGCAGCTCCACGTTCCTTTCGTCGCTTTTTCCTTTATTGGAGACGGTTGCGTTCAATAAAGTGGATTCTCCTGGGTTAAGACGCGCTGGAGCCTCAAGAGACACTATGAGTTCGTGTTCCGGTCTTTCGTAACGTGACCACATTATCGCATTGTAGAGCAATTGAAGGTGATGATGGTAGTACGATGGTATGACTTCGAGCCATGGGGAAATGTAAACCAAGCCCCTGAAAGTGACTATGGCGCTTTCTCGGTAATGTCCCAGTGCAAGGTATTCTCCCCCCACTAACTCGTTTAAGTCCCATCTCCAGTCAGAGGGAATGGCTGTGCCAACGTCCGCAAAGACGAAGGGATTTGGAACGTTTCTGAACAGCGGATGAGTGTTGTCTAGCAGGTGCAAAAGATCCGTCATGGTCGCGTTCCATGTAGTGGTTTCGTTCAATCCAAAGAGAGGCGCTAGCTTGTTGTTGTTTGGAACCCCGTAATAAAGCGTTCCAGCCGTGGCTATCAATCCATGTCCTTCACGGACATATCGTTCTATTGCTTCAATTTCAGAATCTGTAAATTCCCAGCCCATCCCTGAGCTATATGCACATGAAATAATCAAAACGTCTGCTTCTGTAGCGACAATATTCTCGTAGGTGATGCCTTCTATATTCAAAGTTGTATAGTCAATGTAGATCATGTTGTCGCCAAACCGATACCATTCGCTGTTCAGCACCTGCCAATTTGCGATGATGTCGCCGAAAATGTTGCCCGCAGAATGCAACACAACAGCTTTCACCGGAAATCCAACGTAGATGTATTTCGAGAGGACATTGTTTGCTATGTTTGTTTCGCCGGGCACAGGTACCACGTAAAGTGTAACGGTATATAGCCCCTCAACTGTTGGATTCCATAAGAGATCGACCGTTGTCGAGTCCCCGCTGGCTAGGAAGCTTATCAACGTGGAGTCTACTATGGTGTTGTCTACCAAAAGTTGCACAACTATGTCGTTTTCATCGTTTTCTCCGAAATTAAATATGGTAGCGTTTATGATTTCTGAGGCTCCGGGTTCTACATAGGGCGGAGTTACCCACTCATAAGCTATCAGATCATGGGCCGGCGGAGCCTCCTCAACAGCCTTTCTGGCATTTATTCTACCATATCCATAATATACGTCGAACCCTGGGTCTCCCAAGTCGTCACCAGTGTATCGCAACCAAAGCCTCACCCAATCTCTTGACTTGTCTGGATACAGGCTCCGTACAAGGGCGGTAACGCCTGAAACGTGTGGAGCAGCCATAGATGTGCCACTCCAAGATTCATAGCCCCATGGAACTGTAGAGTAAATATCAACGCCTGGTGCTGCTAGTTCAATCCAGTCACCCCAGTTAGACCACCAAGCCGTATAATCGTTGTTGTCAGTCGCCGCAACAGCAATAACTTCGTCGTAGGCTGCTGGATAAGACTTGATGCTCGTGGCGTCGTTTCCTGCGGCTGCGACCAACAGCACTCCAGAATCGTAAGCGTATTTAACAGCCTCATGCAGAAGTTCGCTGTACTCATATCCGCCCAAGCTCATGCTGATTATATCTGCCCCTTGATCCGCAGCGTGTACTATTCCGTTAGCTATCCAGTCCCAGTACCCCCAGCCACCGCTTGTTAAGACTTTTTCAGCCATAACCCGAGCTTGCGCAAGTCCAGCTATGCCTATACCATTGTTCAAAACAGCAGCGATTATACCGGCGCAGTGGGTTCCATGTCCATGGTCATCCATAGGGTCATTGTCCATGTTAACCCAGTCGTAGCCAAGAGGTACATAGTTTGCCGCGAGGTCGGGATGGTTGTAGTCGATGCCCGTGTCAACAACAGCCACAAGGACATCGTGACTGCCTACAGTTGTGTCCCACGCCAAATCCGCCCCTATTTTCTGTGGTCCCCACTGCAGGCTCCAATAGGGATCGTTTGGAACGAGTTGAATATGAACTTTCATATCAGGCTCTATATACCTCACGAGATTGCTCGCTCGCACCTGCGTCACAAATGAGGGCAACACATTGAGGGGAATGTCGGCAACCAGGGCGGCAACCTCACCTTTTATCGAAACGGTGTTTATGAGTTTCCCCCCATTCTCAACGATTAAGTCAATGACCTCCGCGTAGTCTGCATTTACACCTATCACCAACTTAGCGGGATCTTCAATGTATGTAAAATTGTCCCACCCCTCATTATGAGAGATTAGGTTCTTCTCACTTTGAATATTCTCGCTCAGCCTCCCCAGCTGTGGTTCCATCCCAGTTGGACCAGCTTTCTCCGAAACGGCTGTAGACGAAGGCTTGTTGGGTTCGTACTTACGTTGAAGTGAATCCTCGATTTGATTTCTACTGTAAGCGTTTTCTCCCTGAACGATGATTGTTTGACCTGTTTCCGCGGACGCTGGACCAGCCGAGCTAAAGGACGGAAGCACCAAGATCGACATCACTAGGGATACTGCAATCAAAACAGAGAAAACGCATGTAAAACGGTCAATTAGATTATCGGTCCTCACTTCCAGCCTCCTGTTTTTTCGAACCTCCTCATTTTTGTTTAATGTTATTAATGTTTAAATATCTTTTCTCAAATCTCAAACTGCCTAATTCCTACCTTTGAGTAATTTTGAAATAGGTGGCGGGCCCGGAGGGATTCACACCTAATTAGGGGCGAGTACTTTTCAATTTAATCTCAATGCGGCGGGCGGCACGCGCAAAGGTCTCAGACTTGAGCAAAACGCTTTTTAACGAGCCTCTCCAATTTGATATCGAGGTAAGGGTCATAGGAGGCAAAAATAACGGACGAGTTTGGAAATGTTGTTTTCACCCTATCGAGCTTCACCGTGCGAAGGACCCACCTCTTCGCGAGGTACATCAAAATCAAAGCGGAATATTCTAAGCCCACCGCTGATAAGCTGGCCCTCTTCAGGGAGTATTTGAAGCTTAAGGTGCAATACGTTCGAGCGCCCTCATAATCAAGGAGGAATAAAAATGAGAGATAACGATCACAGATTTGGTTTAATAGCGGTTTCCGTGTTGCTCGCCTTGATCCTCTTGTTGGCAGGTGTTGGTATGTCTGCCGCGGGTGGCATCATCTACTATCCTCAGATAGTTGAGGCCGTCCAAGGTCAGCCTTTCCTCCTCCGATACAGGCTCTATTACGACGAACCCGGCTATCCAGGTATCTACTACCTGGGCATCTACTGGTACAATTATGAGAACAAGCCGGAGGAGAACCTGACATTCCTCAGCGCCCGAGCCTACTTCGATGACGGTGAAAACATAGAGACAGATGTGTATCTTGAACCAACTCCTTCTGGCGCGCACACGATGTGGTCACTCCTTTTGGACAGCCCTTATCCCAACCAGAGGGACGATAATTTCAACGTGGACATATGGCTGAGTGCCTCGGGCGCTGGGGGCATCCCCCATAAGCCCACGGACAACCACCCAATAGAATGTTATGGAGACGTATTGGAGTGCATTCACCATCAACTTCCGGAATATCCAATCACTGTACGCGTTCTACCTAAAGTTGGTGTAGAAATCTCCCCAAATTATCAGGAAGGGAGGTTGGGAAGCTTGCTGAACTATGATGTTAAGGTCACCAACAGGGGCGAAAATGTGGATTCCTATGCTCTCGTCGTGAGCGATAATCTAGGCTTGAATCCGACCCTCTCAGAAAATTTAATCGAGAATCTTGCGCCTGGCGAGAATAGGACCGCCACGCTTACAGTCCCCCTTATCTTCACCTTGCCAGAAGACGCGGAGAACTGCACGGAGGATGACATACTCGTTATAGCCATATCACAAACGGATAACGCGGTAAGGGATAACGCCAGCTGCACAGCGCATGTAATGTGGAAAGCCGAGTTCAAGTTGGAGAACCTGTACAAGATCGGCCTGGATGTGGACATTTGGCTCGAGAACGGCTCAAAGCTTGTTGCCAAGTTCTACACTTGGGAGAACGGTTATGAAAACGAGAATGTCGTTTGGAGCGGCCTGACGCCGACCCACATGGTCTTACTGGAGAATGTGCCCCATCCTGAGAACAATCCCGTGGAGGAAGTAACGCTCGATCTGACCGCTGAAAACACCGAGGACGTGATATGGGCGATAACGAGCTTCACCGTGCGAAGGACCCACCTTTTCTCGAGGTACGGCAAGATCAAAGCGGAATATTCCGAGCCCACCGCTGATAAGCCGGCACTCTTCGGGGAGTATTCAAAGCTTAAAGCGCAATACGTTCAAGCGCCCTCATAATCGGCTGCAAAATTATGAGTCAAGGAGGGAAGGGCGCCGCGAATGCCCCTTCTGCAGTTAGCTATAAGCGATACATTCTGACGGGCCCGGAGGGATTCGAACCCTCGACCTACAGGTTTCTCCCTCTTTCAAGGCCGAAGCCTGTCGTCATATCCTGGCTAGACCACGGGCCCATGCTAATGTGACTTTTCTAGTTTATGTTTTCTTCTAGGCGTAAGCCTTTTCTTAACCCTGTGACATCCCTGATGGGGGATGAATTGAAAGCTCTCATGCTCATCTGCGATGGCATGGCGGATCGTCCGGTCGCTAAGCTCGGCAATCGAACCCCGCTCGAAGCCGCGCGGAAGCCCAACATGGATAAGCTGGCGAGGCAGGGCATCTGTGGGCTGATGGACACGATCGCCCCTGGGGTGCCTCCAGGGAGCGACACCGCCCACTTGGCGTTGCTCGGCTACGATCCGTTCGAGGCGTACACAGGTCGAGGACCGTTCGAGGCCGCTGGCGCCGGCATCGAGCTGCGCCCAGGGGACATCGCCTTCAGGGTCAACTATGCCACCGTGGATGATGCCCTCGTCGTCAGGGATAGGCGGGCAGGGCGCATCCAGGGGACGAAACCATTCGAGGCCGCGATAGGACAAATCAAACTCCGTGGGGTGGAGTTCATCTTCAGGAACACGGTGGGCCATAGGGCGACCATCGTGCTGCGGGGGAGGGGTCTATCGCATGAGGTCACGGACTCTGACCCATATGAAACCGGTAAAAAAGTCCTCAGGATAAGGCCGTCCCCGCAAGGCCCAGAACGACCCGGGTTGATCCAAGCCATCCTCACGGGCGGCATCCGCAGATTTGTCGGGCGGAGGCGCAGGGCAGCGAGGACCGCGCGACTGCTCAACGATTTCTCTCGCAGGGCTTACGAAATTTTGAAGGATCACCCCATCAACCAAGGACGCTTGAAAAATGGACTCCCTCCTGCAAACTATCTCCTCCTTCGAGGGGGCGGGGTGGTGCCACACCTCCAACCCATCCAAGAGCGATTTGACATCCGAGGAGCTTGTGTCGCAGCCGCTGCTCTCGTGAAGGGAGTCTGCAGGATGGCGGGCATGAATGCTATCGACGTCCCGGGTGCCACCGGCAGCGTCAACACAGACCTAAACGCGAAGGCGAGGGCTGCCCTGAAGGCGTTGGAAGACCACGAGCTCGTGCTGCTCCACGTGAAGGGTTTCGACGAGGCCAGCCACGACGGAAACCTGGAGGCGAAGGTCCAACTCATCGAGCGGGTCGATGGGATGCTGGGCCAACTCGTGGGCGCTGCAGATCTCATCATCTTGGCTGTCGATCATGCGACGCCAGTTGCTGTGCGGGAGCATACCGGCGACCCCGTGCCAGTAGTCATCTACGGTGGTGGCGTGCGCGCGGATGACGTTCAGGCCTACAACGAGCGCGCAGTTGCCAAGGGAGGCTTAGGCCGAATTCGAGGCAAGGACCTGCTGCCGATCATAGCTGACCTGATGGGCAAGGGCAAAAAATTTGGCGCTTAAAAAAGGGACCTCAGCTCCGAAGGCCGCACGATGCCTCGCTCGGTCACTATCGCCGTCACCAAGCGAGAGGGGGTGACGTCGAAAGCTGGGTTGAACACTGCCACGCCTTTTGGCACCAATCTGGTTTTCCCAACGAAAATGACCTCGCGCGGGTCACGGTGCTCGATTTTAACCCGATCTCCGCTCGGGGTGTTCAGGTCTATCGTCGTGGTCGGGGCGACGGAATAGAACGGGATGCCGTGCTCTTTTGCAAGCACCGCAAGTGTATAAGTGCCTATCTTGTTCACCACATCGCCATTTGAGGTGATGCGATCAGCACCCACCATTACTAAGTCGATCATTTTTTTGGAAAAACAGTGCCCTACCATACCATCCGTTATCACAGTGACGGGAATACCATCACGCTTGAGCTCCCATGCCGTCAGGCGGGCGCCTTGGAGCTGTGGCCGCGTCTCCGTGACGATGACCTTGATGCGCTTGCCCTGTGCCCAAGCTGCACGGATTGCCCCGAGAGCTGTACCGTAATCGACCGCGGCGAGCGCCCCGGTGTTGCAGTGGGTCAGCACGACATTCCCATCTTTGATGAGACCTGCCCCGTGCTCACCCATTCGCCTATTCGTCTCGACATCCTCCCCTGCTATACGCTTCGCTTCTCGCACGACTGCGTCGCGCAACTCTTTAACATCCTTTGCGGCTCGCGCGACCCTCAGCACGCGATCCAAACCAACGAAGAGATTTACGGCAGTCGGGCGCGTCCTCCTGACCTTGCCCGCCGCGCGTTTCAGCTCACGCAACAAGCCCTCCCTACTGCGGGCCCTGCTGTGGATGGCGGTTACAGCAAGAGCCATTGCAGCTGCAACTCCGAGCGCTGGCGCACCCCTTATCTGCATCGCCTTGATCGCGCGGACGATATCGTCGGCGCTGTTGCACCTCACAAATTTAAGTTCCTGCGGCAGCCTCGTCTGGTCGATCATCACGACGCTTTTGCCCCGAAGCTCGATCGTGCGCATGCTGATGCCGCCTGATTTTTTGCGCCACGGCTTAAATACCAACTGCGCCATAGGATTTTTGATTGAGGGTCATGAATGTTCAGTTTGGTCCCGGAGGCTGCACAGCTGATCCGAGCACATCGAAACGAATCCATTCAGATCGTCTCGCATATGGATGCCGATGGCGTCTGTGCAGCCGCGATAATCTCAACCGCGCTTGACAGGCTGAACATCGAACACCATGTGAAGTTCGTCCACATGTTATACCGAGATGTCGTGGAGCAGCTTGAGCCAGCCGACCTGACGATCTTCACCGACTTGGGCAGTTCACAGCTGCAAAACGTCCGCGAAAAATTTGGAGGACGCGACACCATCATCGCCGACCATCATGAGCCAGAAAGGATGGATGGCTGGCCTGAACTAATCCACCTAAATGCCCATCGCCAAGGCTTCGACGGCCTCAGCGAGATAAGCGGCGCCGGCATGTCATACTTGATCTCCAGTGAGTTGGACGCCTCAAATAGGGATCTATCAGCCCTCGCGATAGTGGGCGCGGTCGGCGACATCCAAAATGCGTGGGGGAAACTGCAGGGCCTCAATCGTAAAATAGCTCAAGATGCTGCAGATGCCGGTGTTTTGAAATACGGGACCGACCTCCTTCTATACGGGCGCCACACCAGGCCAATCTTCAGGGCACTTGAATCTTTCACCGACCCCCCAATCCCTGGGGTCAGCAACTCTGTCGCCGGCTGCATATCCCTGCTCAAGGACCTGCAAATACCATTTAAAGGTGAGCGCGGCTGGCGGAGCCCCGTCGACCTCACAAATGAGGAAAAGCAGAGGTTGGCGACCGAGCTCATCTCGAGGGCCTACATGCATGTGCCCAAGGAACTCGTGCAGTATGTGCCCGGGCTGATAATCGGCGAAGCCTACACCCTACTGAAAGAGTGGGAGCGGTCGCCGCTCAAGGATGCCGATGAATTCTCCACGTGCATAAACTCTACCGCCCGCCACGAGCAACCATTGATCGGCTTCGAGGTCGCAAAGGGGGATCGCAAGGTGTACTACAGGGCGATGCTCAACTTGCTTCGCTACCATCGACGCTGCATAGCCGAGGGGATGGGATTCATAGGGCAGGAGGGGCTAGAGCGCACCCCCAAGGGCTTTTTGCAGTACTTCGACGCCACGGGGATAATAAAAGAAACATTTATAGGGACGATTGCAAGCTTGGCGCTAGGCCATCAAGCATGTGATCCATACAAGCCGGTGGCCGGCATCTTCCGGGACCGAGGTGTGGCGAGGGTCTCAGCGCGATGCTCGAAGCTGTTGTTCCTGAAAGGTTTGGATTTGGCGAATGCTATTCGCGAAGCCGCCAAGTCAGTAGGTGGGGAGGGTGGTGGGCACGCTGTCGCCTGTGGGGCGCAAGTTGAGGAAGTGAAGATCCAAGATTTTCTAAATGAGTTTGAAAATCAGATAGCTGTTAAGCTCAGCTGATTTTTACAAAATACGGCGATAAAATTTCATCTTACCTTTGCCTTTCTCCTCTCCTGCACCTCATACATTTCAGCGATTTCTTGGACACTGTTTATTTCCTCGGGCCTTCGGTCCTCCCTGATCCTGACGTAGCGTGGGAAACGAAGTCCGTAGTGCCCCGTATGTTTCTCAGCGGGGCTGATCTGAATTTCCTCCCATGCCACTTCAAAGACGACCTTGGGCTCGAAATATGCGTCGCAGTCAATCTCGACGTCAACGTCCTCGTGAGGCTTCCCTATTTGAATTTTTTTGAACATCTTGGTGAGTTCTTTCAAGTCCTCATCTGTATAACCGGACCCACATTTTGTCACAGTCTTAAATCTCCCATCGTCCTCGTCCCGTGCGGCCAGAATGTAGCTGCCGAAGTAGCCAGCCCGCTTGCCCTTGCCATAGAGCCCGCCAACGACGATCAAATCCAGCGTCTCCATTGTTGGTTTGAGCTTCAGCCAAACGAACTCCCGCCTACCGGCGCGGTAATTGGCCTTTAAGTCCTTTGCCAATAGTCCCTCATGCCCCATTGCCAGCGACTTATCCATGAATGCCTTGATCTCATCCGGCTTATCGCTGACAATTTGTTCGACCACCATGACCTTGCCAGGCACCGGCTTGACTATCTTCCCGAGCGCTGCCCTTCGCCTCGTGTACGGCTCATCGAGCAGGCTTTCACCATCGGTCATCAACACGTCAAACAGATGGATCTCAACCGGGATCTGCTCTATGGCCTCCTTGATCTCGTATTTGCGGCGCCGCTTGAGCACCTCCTGAAACGGCATAGGCTTCTTGGTCCTTTTGTCCATGGCGACGAGCTCGCCGTCCACTATCGCCCGCTTTGGCTTGAGTGCCTGGCGGAGCGGCCCAACTAGGTCAGGGAACATGCTCGTGTAGTCCTCCATCCGGCGGGTGAACAAAGTCACCTTGTCTCCGTCCTTATGGGCTTGGATCCTGATCCCATCGAGCTTTATCTCAAATGCCGTTTTTCCCCCCATGCGCTCCATTATTTCATCGAGGGTTTCGGCGCGCTGGGCAAGCATCGGATTTACCGGATGCCCTATCTCCAGCCCCAGTTCCTTTAGCCCCTTCTCCCGCTTGGCTGCAGCCACTTTAGCGACGACGGCATAGTCCGTCGTCAACATGTAGGCGTGCTCGACCACATCTGGGGAAACACCGAAGGCAGTTGCGATTGCGTCCCGAAGCCTTCCCTCGGCCACGCCTATCCTCAGGTCGCCCAGAACCGTGCGGGTGATGTATTTGGCCTCCAGTGGGGTTGAACTGCTCAAGATCTCCGCGATAGCTGCTATCTTCCTATCGACCGAACCCTCGCCAATTATCTCGGGCAGCATCTTGATGTTCTCGAAGACCTTTTTCACCGTCAGGGGCTCGGCGAAGAGCGTCACCTGTTTTTTCTTCCCGAGCAGCTGCCGAGTTACCTCTCCGAGATCTCCGACCTGCTTCATCAGCTTGTCTACCTCAGAAATCGAATAGCCGGAAGCCTGCGCCACGGCTTTCTTGAGCTGCTGCAGCCCGACGCCGGTCTCCTTTGAAACGTAAGCGGGATAAGTTTTGCCCAACAGGAGCAGGACGACCCTCTCCATTTCCTCGACGGGGGTTTTCTTCAATAGGCCAGCGATGATGTCGTTTTTCTCAAGGTATGCTGATGTCTTCTCAAGCTCCTCAAAAGCCTCGGCCAAGGTCGCGTAACGCATGAGATCCCTTAAATTGATTTAGTCGTAGGACATAAAACCTTTCGAGACCATGATCCTGCAGGCAATCCGAGTGTTCAAGGAGTTGCAACAAAAGGACTTCAAGATGCTCGCCGCGATAGAGCGGTGGATGCAGCGCTACGAGTTCGTGCCGATGAACAAGCTTCCAGCTCTGAGCGGGTTCACGCCTAAAGATGTGGACTACCTGCTCAGAAGGCTCAACAAATTCAGGCTGATAACGAGGCAGACGGTAGGCTACGTCGGATATAAACTCACGCCGGCTGGGCATGATGCCCTAGCATTGCAAAAGCTCGTCGAGCAAAATGTGCTTCAAGCCTTCGGCACCCCACTTGGGATAGGAAAGGAGGCAGACATCTATGATGCGCTCATGCCCGATGGCGAGAAGGTCGCGGTCAAGTTCAATCGCCTCGGGCGGACTAGCTTTACTCGCGTCGGGCGGCTTCGCCCATACGCGCCCAAACACGGCTGGATGTACGCCTCCAGACTGGCTGCGGCGCGCGAGTTCAAAGCGTTGGAGAAGCTTTGTCCTCACGTTTCCGTGCCGAGGCCGATTGCGGTTGATCGCCATGTCATCGTGATGGGGTTGATAGATGGCGTCGAGCTCGCAAACGTTGCAGATATCGCCGAGCCCGAGACCGTGCTCAACGATGTGCTCGAGAACATCAAGCGCTCTTACCAGCTCGGCATCGTGCACGCTGACTTGAGCGAACACAACATCATCATCAAGCCGAGCGGGGAGGTGCTGATCATCGATTGGCCCCAATGGATTTCGACCAGCCATCACAACGTCCGGGAGCTGCTGGAGCGCGATGTCGCCAACGTCTTGAAGTACTTTAGGCGCAAATTCAGGCTAAAAGAAGACATCTCACGAGCGCTCGAGTTCATAAGCGGTTAGTATCGGGCTCACTCCACGAGGGCCTCCATCAGCATCTTGCTCTTAGGGTCGATTTTTGCCACCTGCTCCCCTCCCCTGAAGACCCTCACCATGCCATCCTCCCCTGAAACTGTTATCCCAGTGGTTTTGGTTACGGCACTCATGGCTGCAACTGCCCTGTGGCGAGTGCCGAAGCCAAGGGGAATGTCCGTCTCAACTTTTGCATCTAGGTAGCGGCCCGCGGTCAGAATGCGCCCGTTATCATCAATGATGAATGCGCCATCGAGGTAAGCGAACCTCTTGATGATCTCCCTGTCATTCTTGTCCGACACGAAAGTATCTGGGTGTCCCCTGAATGGATTTGGGATGAGCTGTCTCGAACGCCTCAGGACTGCCCTGCTATCGCCTATCATGAAAGCAGTGCCCACAGGTTGACCATGATAACCATTCCGGCCGAGCTCCATCGCTATCTTGACTACTGCTGCTAGCACCGGGTTTGACTCAATTATCTCCGCCACCGTGGATTCAGACCCTGTGACGCGATGGACGAGAAGCGTGTCCACATCGGTCAGAAAACCATCTCCAACCATACACACTACGAGCTCCCCCGGCCAGAGGATTCCCTCTCGTATGCCGCGGCAAACAGCGTGCTGAACTTGACCAATTCGAGTTGGTGCCCGCACGGCGAGCTTGATAACCTTTGCCTGCGAGTGTGTGCTCAATCTCTCATAAGTTTCGTGATCCGGTGTCGCTACGACGAACTTTATCCTCCTTTTATTGAGGCCTGTCGCTCGCCTGATCATGGACCTGCCGAAGCTCCTCTTAAAAATGAGATCACAAGTTTTCCCATTTTCCGTCAAGGCTAATATAGCATCGGCATTTATCTCAGAAGCCAAACGGGCTGCCGTCGCCGCTACTGCCTCGGGGATCTCCACCTGCTCACTGCTCCGATGTCACCCCGATAACTCGGCCAGCCACCAGTTTTCGGTTGATTTTCCTTAATTTATGTTTTACTGTGGTGTGATTTTATGTCCAATTTTGACATTTGAACGTGAGATAGTGCCAGCGGGCAGCTCGATGAGGTAATTCGCGATGGCCTTGGGCCTGTGCGTGCGCCAGGGTCTGAGCCCCTCTCGAAGCTCGACCACCACAAATCTCGAGTCGAGGTAGAGCAGGTCGATCGGAAACCTGACGAAGAACATGTGAATGCCGTAACAGCCGGGTTTTGGCAACTTGAAGAGCAGCGCGCTGTCCCTTGGAAATCTACGCCTAAACATCAGGCCACGAAAACGACGCCAGAAGGTATCCGCGAGCTCGACCTTGTTCGTCAAGACCTTGCCTGTTGTTTTATCGATCAGGCGCATAATTCACCATAAACCGAAGGGGCTTTAATTCTATTCAACCTAACCCAAATCGATCGGATGTTATCAGAAACAGAGTTCCGCGGTACCGTTGTCGAGATGCTTCGGCGAGCTGCCACGACCCTGCCCGAAGATGTTGTCGAGGCGCTCAAAAAAAGTAAGCGACGAGAGCACGAGCGAGTCGCAATTTTACAGTTCGAGTGCATGCTGGATAACCTCAAACTCGCGAAAAAGCTCGGGGCGCCCATCTGTCAGGACACGGGCATCCCTATTTTCTTCGTGAAGCTGGGCACAGGCCTCAAGCTCGATTTCGATCCCATCGCTGCGCTCGAGAGGGCTGTGAAAGAGGCGACGCTCTCCATACCCCTCCGCGCGAACATCGTGGACCCGCTCAGTCGCATCAACACAGGTACAAATGTTGGCGAGGGCCTGCCCACGGCACATCTCGAGCTCGAGCGAGGTAAACGGTTACAAATCGATCTGCTCCTGAAGGGCGCCGGGGCCGAGAACTGGAGCAGGCTCTACATGCTCAGACCATCCGATGGCGAGGCGATCGAGCGCTCTGTGTTGCTAACAGTTGGAGAGGCCGGAGGTCAGCCCTGCCCCCCGACGATCATTGGTGTAGGAGTTGGAGGGGCAGCTGAAATCGCCTGCTTGCTCGCCAAAAAAGCCCTGCTGCGGCCGCTCGATGAGCCGAATAAAGATAGGGGGCTCGCTGAGCTCGAGCTCCGCCTCACCAAAGCCGCAAATAAGCTCGGCGTGGGGCCGATGGGCCTTGGCGGCAAGACGACCGTGCTTGGGATTCATGTCGAAAAAGCGGCATGCCATACGGCCAGCCTACCTGTTGCGATCGACTTCCAATGTTGGGCGGCTCGAAGGGCATCGGCCAAGCTCGTGGGCGGTCGTATGCGAGTAGAGGTGCCATGAATGCGCAAACAGCTTAGGCCTCCGCTCAGCGAGGAACAGGTCAGAAAGCTAAAAGTCGGCGAGATCGTCGGCATCACCGGCCAAATGGTAACCGCTCGTGATAAAACATATGTCAGAGCTATCGAACGCCTTCGCTCCGGCAAAAGGCTGCCGCTCGACCTACGAGGTGGAGTCGTCTATCACTGTGGGCCCCTTGCGAGGAAGACGAAAAAGGTTTGGCAGGTCCTGTCAGCCGGGCCCACGACCAGCGCGCGGCTCGACTCCTTGCAGGCTGAGTTCGTCGGGCGAACGGGCGTGCGGGCCATCGTCGGCAAGGGCGGCGTGGGCGAGGATGTGGCAGACGAACTCGCTCGATTGGGCTGCGTATATCTAGCCTTCACCGGCGGGGCAGGCGCGCTCGCCGCGCGGGCGATCAAGGAGGTTCAAAAAGTGCT